>Ga0209573_1002427_pt1 | contig 23832 bp, 19 predicted proteins | sample TNRBio252014_DNA_FD_185870 | JGI IMG/M metagenome (GOLD analysis project Ga0209573, IMG submission 185870) | Wastewater treatment Type I Accumulibacter community from EBPR Bioreactor in Madison, WI, USA - TNR Reactor_6/25/2014_ DNA (SPAdes)... | ecosystem: Engineered > Bioreactor > EBPR >...
TCAGGAACTGGTTCGGATGGAGATGAGGCGGCAGGTCGAGGACATTTTTGTATTGTCCTGTCAGGGTCGCGTGGATCTGCTCGCGGGTGAGCTTGCGGAGCTTGCGCCCCTGCCTGTCGAGGACCTTGCCGAGCTTCAGGAAGATGCGCTCGATCGCCTCGCCATACTCGGCGTTGACAAGATTGGGCCGCGCCGCGTTGAGGGCTCGGTAGGCATCCTCCTCGGTGATGAGCGTCTCGGTAAAGTAGCCGAGCGAGATGCCGATCTGCTTCGTGTTCAGATCCATCACCACGAGAATGGCGTTTTCATTCGGCCTGGCGAACTCGGCTCCGCGGACCTGGCCGTGATTGAGCAGCCAGAATCCCAGCTCGCTGATCTTCAACTTCGCAGGCAGGGTGCCGAGATAGGCGCAGAAGAGCATCTGGGGAAACTTTGCCTCAAGGAAGTCGAGCGTCTCCGAGAGTTCGTCGCGCTCCTGCTTCCGCAGGCAGTGGGCCGCGTCGTGGATCCGGTTGAGCATCACCTGATTCGCCCCGCAGGCAATGGCCGCCTCGACCTCACTGTAGCCGCAGGAGTAACAGCTCGCGGCTTCGTGATCCACAGGGCGCTGGCAGCGGGGACACTTCATGGGAGGGAGATAAATGGCTATCGATTTCGAACTTTGCCGAAATTATCAGATTTTCAAGACTATAAAGAATTCTTAGATAAGTCAAGCCGAAGGCAGTTTTCCGTGAAGAAAATGTCAAAATTGAGAAGTCAGGGCAAGGGAAAGGTCGGCGCCCGATTTAATTGCGTTTGTGACTTGTAGCCGGGCTCAGTGCCCCCGGGCGGTAGTCCCTCGGCCCACAGCCCGGCCTCACTGAGGCCGGCTAAAGAAACGCCGCCGCGCGCCGCAGATGCGCCTCGCGCTTCTTCGCATCCATCTTCTCGAGTGTTTTCACCATCATTCCGAGTCGGTGCTGGCTGCGGAAGAAATCGACGTGACGGTCGATGAAACTCCAGAAAAGCCCGTCCCAGATCGCTTCCCAGGGCCCTGAACCGTAGTCCGACATCTTGCGCAGGTAGTTCGATCCCGAGAAATACGGCTTCGTCGTGAAGATTCCGCCGTCGGCGAACTGGCTCATCCCGAAGACATTCGGCACCATCACCCAATCGTAGGCGTCGATGAAAAGCTCCATGAACCAATCGTTCACCCGCACCGGATCGACCTCGCAGAGCATCAGGAAATTCCCCAGCACCATGAGCCGCTCGATGTGGTGCGCATACCCCGTCTCGAGGACCCGGCTCACAACGAGGTCGATAGGCGCAACCCCCGTCTTGGCCGTCCAGAGGCCCGTCGGCAGGTCGCGATGATGGCCGAAAAAATTCGAAGTCCGCATCTCGACCCCGTGACGGAGGTACATCTGGAACATGAACTCGCGCCAGCCCACGATCTGTCTCAGGAAACCCTCAAGCGACGCGATCGGCACCTCGTTCTCCGCCGCGAAGTCCATCGTGCGATCCACCACCTGCCGCGGCGTGAGCAGCCCGATGTTCAGCAACGGCGTGAGGACGCTGTGAAACAAAACACGCTCGCGCTCCGAGAGCGCATCCTCCCACGGACCAAATCCCGCGAGACGCCATTCGAGAAAGGCATCGAGCCAAGCCGACGCGTCCCCGTGGGTCACCGGGTAATCAAAAGGCCCGGCGCTCCCGGGGTAATCGGCGAAACGCTCCGCGACATAAGCCGCGGCCTCGTCCACCTCGGCGCGGCGCGGAGCCCGCGGCTCGGCCGGCACGACGAGTCCTTTCTTCGGCATGCCCTTGCGGTTCTCGTCGTCGTAGCTCCAGCGTCCGCCGACCGGCTTTCCTTCCGGGTCGAGGAGCAGGCCCATGCGCTTGCGTTGGGCCTCGTAGAAGGCGGCCATGAAGGGTTTCTTCCGCGCGGCAAAATGACCCGCGGCCCAATCGCGCGGCGTTAGGAACATGGGTGACTCGACCAAAGTCAGCTTCACCCCGGCCTCCTCCGCGAAACGACGGAGACGCTTTTCGAGGAGAAAGTCGCCCGGCTCGCACGTGACGATCTCGGAAAACCCAAGTCGTTCGTGTTGGGATGTCAGGATCCTCCCGATCGTTTCACTCCGTTCGTAGTCGAGGTATTCAATCTCGTGACCAATCCCCTCAAGGCGTTTCGCATAGGCCTTCATCGAGGCCCGGTGGAGGAGAATCTTCTGCCGGTGAAATCGCCCCGGCGAGGCGTGCGGATCACCGAAATAAAGCGTGTCTTCGATCAGCAAAACCCGCCGCCCGCGCGCGAGAGCCGGATGGCTCTCGAACAACTGATGCGGAAAAATCAGGCTGATCGCCCCACCCATGCCTCAGAGCAATTTCAGGGTCGAGATCCCGCCATCGATCTTCATCACCTGACCGGTCATGAAGCCCGACTCCGGACCGAGCAGGAACGCCGCCGCCTTCGCAACCTCGGCCGCATCACCGATGCGCTTGAGAGGATGACGCTCGGCCGAGGCGCGTCGTTTCTCCTCGGTAGAGAGCAGCGTCCCCGCGAGAGGTGTGTCGGTCAGGGAGAGGGCGAGGCTATTCACCCGGATCTTTGGGGCGAACTCCGCCGCGAGCGTTCGGGCGAGTCCCTCGAGCGCCCCTTTGGCCGAGGCGATCCCGGCGTGATACGGCAATCCTGTGCCAACCGCGACGGTTGAGAACAGCACGATCGAGGCGAGCGGAGCGGCCTTCATCCCCGCATGAGCCTGGCGAATGACGCGCACTGCTCCGAAGAAGTTCACCTCCAGCTCCTGCTGGAAATCCTCGTCGCTGAGACGACCGAAGGGCTTAAGCTGGATCGTGCCCGGACAGTAGACCAGCCCATCGAGCTGCTCCGGCAGGGTGAGTTTGGCCTCACGATCGGTCACGTCGTAGGCCTGCCAGGTGACTCCGGACAAAACGGCTAGTTCCCCTTCCGTGCGCGAGGCGGCGTAGACGCGATCCCCCTGCGCCGAGAGCTGCTTCACGATTTCAAGGCCGACGCCCGAGCTGCCGCCGATGACGAGTAGGTTCCGTTCCATTGCCGCAGCTTACGGCTGCGGACCTCATTCGGAGTCGGACGGGGGGACTTCGAAAAAAAGCTCGGCAACGAGCGGCTCGATTCCCAGCGTCTCACTCCCCTTGGTCAGATCGACATTGAAAAGCCGCGCCACGCTGTTTCCCGCGAGGTCTTCGAGCTGCGGATCGATGAGGAGATGGTATCGCCCGGGGGGCAGCGGAGGATCGAAACGAATCGTCACACCCCCGGCGTCGGACTCCATCTTCACCGCCAGATCCGCCTCCTTCCCCACCCGTCGCACCACGACCCGCTTCCGCAAGGACTCGGGATCGAGCGGACCATCCGTCGTCACCCTGACCAAGCCACCTTCGAGCGCGATCTTCCACTTCATCGGCTCCGGCTGTTCCTTGTCGGGAGGACCGGCGAGAAACAAAAGAGCAACCGCTTCGCCGAGCGCCTTCCCCGACTCGTCGCGCCACTTGCCCGAGACCTCGAGCCGGTAACGTTTCCCTTCTTCAAGGATCGGACCGATCTCGACGTTCAGATTCACCCCCGGCTTCTGCCTCCCCGGATGAAACCACAACGTCAGGCGCGTGAAAGTTTCATCCCAGAGCTCCACCTCACGGAAGGGTTCGGGCACTTCTCCAATTTCACGGCCCGACGCATCGATCTCGACGAGTCGCAGATGCCGGAAGACCTCACCCCGCTCCATCGGACCGGGGAAATGCAGGTAGAACTTCAGGTGATTCGCCGGCAGCACCTCAAACGCCGGCGCGATCCTCACCTCGCCGGCCGCGACCGACATGGCGGACGAAACGGCGAGGAGAACCGCCCATGTCAGCACCCTTCTCACGGCAACGAGACCAGCTCCACAGAATGCGGGGCGTCTTCCTTCGCCGGATCGCTCTCGCGCATCACGACGACCTCGGCGTTTTCGAGCTGGCTCACGATCACCGCGCCGAAGAGCGCCTCGACCACCTCGATGCCCTGCGCCTCGGGTCCACTGGGAGCCTTCACGTTGCGGCGCGCCGCTTTTTCGTTCGTGTTCTCCGGCGAGTCGGCGTCGAGGTAATCCATCCGGACGCGGGCGGCCCAGTACTTGCTCGGACCAAAAAGATTCTTCTGGAAGCGCTGCGTGTTCGTCACGAGCCACTCCACCCCGTCCTTCTCGTAGATGAACATGTCGCGGGGACGATTGCCGCTGCCGAGTTCGACCACGCTCGTGCCTTTGATCTTCGACCCGCTCTCCAGCTCGCTGATGGGAAATTTCGCGATCGGGGTGCAGGCGAAGGCACCAACCACGTAAAATTCACCGTCCTCTTCCCAGGGGATGAAGCTCTGGATCGGAGCCTTCGTCTCCCACTTGTTGTGGGCCACGTGGAAGGTTTCGGCGGAGAAGAAACGCGCGTTCTCCCCGTTTTCCAGCGGCGAAGGGATCTCGTAGATCTTGTTTGCGAACTCCTCCGACGACTGGCCCGCGACGATCACCGAGTCTCCACCCCAGGCGAGATCAGTGACGTTGCGGAGTTGCGCGTTCTCCGCCGAGGGCAGGGTCATGCGCACGTGCGCGACCGTATCGAGCAACACCGGCGCGACCGATCCATCCGCCGCCAGCGACAGCAGCAGCGGCTGATTCCCCGGACGGCCCGTCGCCGCGAAGTAGATCTTGCCCGAGGCCGGGTTCACCGCCATGTCGACGACGAGGAGACTCTCCACGTTCGCCGCCTTTGCGAGGATAGCCTCGATGTTGTCGACGCGTTTCCCGAGCCGTTGCACCGGCCCTGCGTCGCCCATGTCCACCGCCACGATCGAAGCCGACTTCGGATCCGAGATCAGCAGCATGCCGCCAGGACCGAAGGCGATCTTGCCGATGGAGGACAGCTCGACCTTGCCGGTGACCGGCTTGGCGAGGAAAGAGGACGCACTCTTCGTCTCCGCGCGTAGAGCCGTCGCGGTCAAGAGGGTGCAGAGCAGGAGCAAAGAGGGTTTGGTCATGAGAGGGAGCGTAGCAAAAGGAGGGCGGTGGGCCGAGTGTGAAATGCGGTTGGAGGAGGCGTGATTGTGGGAGGAGGATAATGACGACCGAAGGGTCGCCGTCCTCACGATGATCCGGCTTCAAGTGAAAATCATTGACCGTTCCCTCCGAAACAGGCGATTCTTGACCTCGATGGGAGCCATGAAATCGAATTTTCCAGGAGCTGATAGGAATTCGCTTCACCTGGTGATGTGTGGGGCGGCGCTTTTCGCAGGGTTCCCGTTCCCGGGATTATCGGAGGACAGTATCGTTCCGACCATCGCCGAATACCGCTTTACGGCGGGCGATTCAACAGCGGCGCTTCCCGAGTGGGCTGGGTCGGTCGATAGCGAGGGAGCGGAATTCGACACGGAGAATGGCTACTGGAGAGCCGCCGAGTCGCTCCCGAATGGCGAGGGCAAACTCGTCATTGATCTGGACCGCAGCCTACTTCAGCAGGATCTGGCGCTCAGCCTGACCTATCAATCCACTCCGGACTCGGATTTTTCGGTGCAACTCCTCGATCGCTCCGGAAAAACGGTTGCCATCGATCTCTTTCAAAACGTGGTCGCCTTGGGCAAGGAAGGACAAACCGACACCTTCATTGTTCCGCTTCGAAAATATCCCAATGCGGAAAAACTGGCCATTCGTCGTGTCACCGGGGAAGTCAGGATTTTTGGCTTGGTCCTCTATCCCGTGGTGGGCGAGATCCGGTCGGACGTACAGTCTCACGCGGAGATCGCCTCACTTTTCGGTGATCCGCTCAGCGACAATAACTCCCTGCGGGACGCCCTTGCTACCTATCCGCCGCCGAATGCGGCCATCGCATCCGAGCTCGAGGACCAGTTGAAAGCCATCCCCGGAGCTCCCGTGATCGATTTCGGACTCGTCAAATCGGCTGCCGAGGGAGTGATGCTGAACTCACCCCAGGGTGAGGCATTCCGCGGTCATCAGCTCTCGTTCTTCAACGCGAGCGCCGACGGAGCGATCACCTGTAGCGAGCCGGCCTGGATCAACCTTTACAGGACCGAGGGAAAATCGTTTCGACTTTCCGGCGAGGTCATGCTGGCACCGGAAAGTTCGGAGGACCTCCTCATCGATATGCCCCACGGCTTCGCCCTATTTCTCCGTGAGTTCGATTCGTTGCACCGTTACAACGCGAATTCGGTGGGGATGCGGGTGAAGCGTCGCCTCCTCGAGGGGGAGCAGATACAACTCTTTGCACGGCCTTTCGTGTTCAAGCCCTTGGAACCCGGGCAATGGCATCCGTTCTCGACCGAGGTGCGCCCCGATTTCATTTCCTTCTCTCTCGGCAATCAGATCGGGATGATTCGCGGACCACTCGCAACCGGCGGAGCCAACAAAATCGTTCTGACACCCGGTGCCTCACTGCGGAATCTCCGACTCTTGATTCTGCCTTGAGCGATCGAATTTTCCTTCCGCTCATCGAATAGGGGAAACGGAGCATTGACGGCAAACCCGTGCCGGTCTGCAGACCACCACTACCAGTGACCCGCACACCTCCCGTAGTGGTGACGTCCACGTCGCCACCAATGCGTCAGTCGTAGCCTCGGGACGTCGGCCTGATGGGCTGCTTCCAGATTTTCGACCGCACCTGGCTGACATGGGGCGTGAGGGACACGTAGACGCGAATGCCCTTGATTCCGTAAGCGACCGGGTATCTCGTTTTGAGGAAATTTCGTGAGAGCAAAACATGACTCAAGAATCTGAAAGTCAGACCTCGGTCCATCCCATTGCGCGCCTTCTGTCCATCGCATTGGGAGTGGGTGTCGGATGGTATTCGGGCATGGCTTTGATCATTCCCGCGGCCATCGGGATCCTCGCGGTCCTGGTTTTGTCGAAAGCACTTCCCTCGCGGCACCTTTTCAATGTCGTGGGCGGTGTTACCATCGGGCACATCGGCTGGATGGTCATCGGTGCCTCGCTCACAGGCAACTGGGGCGTGATCATCGATGCCCTTCTCTTGGGAGGCCTTGTTTGCTGGCTGCTGGCAAGACCGGGACTGACGGTGGTCGTCTTGCTCTGTGGCGCGGAATTGGTCGAGATCACCTACTGCGCTCTCCGGATGATTTCGGCGGAAGTGGGAACAACTGAGCACAAAGCCTTGGTCGTGCACCTCGTGCTTTATGCAATCGCGTTCTGCTTTTTGATCCTCGGCTACATCGGACACAGAAGAGCGAAGGCGAGTGAGCGTCAGTTGTTCACAGAATAATCCGAATGCCCCCATTCTCATGAACGATCACCATCCCGAGGAACTGAACATCGAGATCGACCGTGACGCGCTCAGACGTTATCCCCGCGTGAAGTGGTTGATGGCTTGGGCGTGGCCTCTGGTGTTTTTCGGAGGGATGTTCGGGTTCCTCGGCATCGGCAATCATTTCGATAATGGAATCGATTCTCTCCTTGGAGCACTGATGATGGTTCTCAAATGCGTCGCGACCGGCGTCGACGTGGGACTGTTGATTGCGCTGGCGGGCTACCTTCTGTTCAGTCATCGCCTCGCTGCCCGGGTTGAGTCGAGCTTGTCGCATCCCCGAAAAGAATTGACTCGCCGGGACGAATTGGGCCACCGTGCCCTTTGCTGAAGGCTGTCTCCCCCTCATCCGCACGCCTATGAAATTGACTTTCGCAATCCTTGTCGGCATTACACACCTTTTGTCGGTGGCTACGGCACAAGAGCGCAAGGTTCCAGAGTATGAGGCCGCGCTCATTCAGCATACCGAGGCGGTCACCTCGGGATCTCCGGGACGGCTGGACCAAGCTCTAAACGATCTCAAAGCCAACTATCTCGCCGCGCTAGAACGAGAACAGAAAGCGGCGCAAAATTCCGGAAAATTGGAGGAGGTACTGGCTCTGAAGAAAGAGGTGGAGAACCTCAAAACGGGAGCCGAGATCATCGCCCTCGACAGCACGAGCCCGGCATCACTGAAGAAGCTGAGGGACGTCTTCGAGCGATCCGCCTCCCGGATCGAAAAGGATCGCGAAGCCGCCGTCCTGCCGTATCTCAAGCAGTGGCAGTTGACCCTTGACCAATTGGTTGGGACCTTGACCAAAGCCGGTCGTCTCGAAGACGCCCTCTTTGTGAAGCAGAAGCGAGACGAGGTCGCAGCCCCCTCGCCTTCCATCGCGCTGGCTGGCCCGTTGGGAGGAGACAAAGCCTTCTCCAACACGCTCGGAATGAAATTTATTCCCCTTCCCGGAACGAATGTCCTGATGTGCGTCCACGAGACGCGGCGCCGCGACTACGAGGCCTACGTGGATAGGAATCCGTCCGCCAACGCGGCATGGAAGAACCCGGGCAAAGGCGGAGTGTCGACGAGCACCGACGACGATCACCCCGTCGTCTCGGTGTGTTGGAGTGATGCAAATGCCTTCTGCGCTTGGTTGAGCAAGAAGGAGGGCAAAACCTACCGGCTTCCCACCGATCGCGAGTGGAGTTTCGCAGTCGGAGTGGCCCGAAGCGAAAGCAAGGACGCTCCACCGAACTCTCTCAGCGGGAGGATCCAAGAAGAGTATCCATGGGGAACGAATTGGCCGCCGACGGAGGCGGCGGGCAACTTTGCCGACACGGACTACAAGACAAAGTTCCCCTCCGAATCCATCATCGATGGCTACACCGATGGGTTTGCCACCACCGCCCCCGTGATGAGCTTTGCACCTAACAAGGAGGGATTTCATGATCTCGGCGGCAACGTCTGGGAGTGGTGCGAGGATTGGTACAGCTCGGGGAAAGTGGATCGCGTCGCGCGGGGAGGTTCCTGGACCACACGAATCGAATCCGCCCTGCGATCCTCGAACCGGGATCACACCCCGCCGGATCGCCGGGATCCCTCATGGGGCTTTCGCTGTGTGCTCGAAATCGCTCCGTAGGGGTCGGTGAGACGCCGGATCCACGAGGATTCGGCTGAAGCCGAAACCACATTGGGGCGAAGGAACCGGAGTTAAGGCACGATACCCACCCACCGGTGGCGGTCTGGAGACCACCACTAACGGCGATTGCGGCATCTTCCCGTCGTGGTGACGTCCACGTCGCCACTACTGCGTTAGTGGCAGTGTTAGGATCACACGTTTCCCAATTCATCGCCGCAACGCCCCGCCCCCGAACACCTCGCATCGCCTTTCTCCCACCACAAAACATGCGCAGAATCGAACAAAATACGCAGTGCTGACCGGGGGCCTTTTGGCCGATGCTTGTGTCAAGCGATTCCCGGTCCTGCTCGCGGCGACAGCGGCGGGGAATCGAATGAAACCCCGAGATCGCCGCTCATCCCCCATCGGAACCGCCATGAAAGCCGCCTTGAACGCCATCGATCCCCTCTCCCGCCGTGGATTTGTCGAACGCCTCGCCAAGGCCGCGATGGGCGTGAGCGTGATGCCCTTCGCCGACCAGCTTCTTGCCCAGCAAGCGGTGGGCGGCAAAGCCAAGCACATCATCTACCTCTACATGGCGGGCGGCATGACCCACCTCGACACCTTCGATCCGAAACCCGGCACCGAGGTCGGAGGCAAGACCGGAGTGGCGAAGACGCCCGTGCCCGGCATTGTCCTCGCCCAATTCCTGCCCAAGCTGGCCGAACGGATGAAGGACATCGCGGTGGTGCGGACCCTGCAACAGCGCACCGCCGACCACCGCGGGGCCGGATACTGGATGCGCACGAGCTACGAGGCTCGCGCCACGATCCGCCACCCCAGCATGGGACCGTGGGCGCAGCGCCTCCTCGGGAAAATGCACCCGACCCTGCCCGATTCCGTCGTCATCGGTGCCGGCGGCGAGCATCCCGGAGCCGGCTACCTGGGTCCGAATTTCGAGCCCCTGCCCATCGGTGATCCCGAGACCGGTCTACAGAACTCGAAAATCTCCAGCACGATCGACGAGGACATCTTCGGCGGTCGCCTTTCAATGATGGAGGCCTTCAACGGCGACTTCAACCGCAAGTTCAAGAACGACGAGGTCGCCGCCTACAACCAATTCTACGACAACGCCCTCGCCCTGATGAAGAGCACGGACCTGGAGGTCTTCGACCTCACCAAGGAGCCCCAGGAGAAGCGCGATGCCTACGGGATGAACCGCTTCGGCCAGGGGCTCCTCCTCGCGAAGCGCCTAATTACGCAGGGGGTCCGCTACGTCGAGGTCGTCAAGGGCGGCTGGGACATGCACAACGACCTTTGGAACAACATCGAGACCAACGCGGGCGAGCTCGACCAGGCCCTTGCCCTGTTGATCGACGACCTCAAGGCCGAGGGCAAGTTCGACGAGACGCTCATCGTGCTGACGACCGAGTTCGGACGCAGCCCGATGGTGAATGCCAACGCGGGACGCGACCACCACTCGCTCTGCTTCTCCGGTCTCCTCGCCGGCGGCGGCATCTCCGGCGGCCAGGTCTACGGAACGTCCGACGAGAAAGGCCACGCCCCGATCGACAACATGGTGGAGCAGAAGGACTTCAACGCCACCATCGCTACCGCCCTCGGCATGAAGCTCGACGAAGTGATCTACTCACCCTCGGGCCGTCCCTTCATGGTCGCCGGACACAAGGAAGATCGCAAAACGGGCAATATGGTTCCCGAAGGCAAGCCGATCATGCAGTTCTTCAGTTGAGGGTCCGCCCACCGCTCGCGAAAGCGGGTGTGGAGGCGGGGTGATCCGGGATTTCCAGGCGGCAGGGGCGTCAATGGATTGACGTCGGCGGCGATTGACTGGTATTCTCCCGGCCATGAGACACTCCCTTCCTATCGCAACGGCAGCGGTCGCCTCTTGTTTTCTGTTCGTCGGCGCCGAGGAATCCTTCCGCATTTGGAATGACCGGTCCGGCAGCCACTCGGTCGAGGCGAGAGCGGTCGGGGTGACCGGAGAGGAGGTCATCCTCGAAACAAAAGATGGACGCCGCATCAACGTTCTCCTTTCCAGTTTGAGCGACGCCGATGTGAAACTCATCAAGTCCAGCAGCGGCAACACGATCGAAGGGGTGTGGGGAGGAAAATGGGACGACCAGTGGCCGGTCTTTCTCGTGGTCAAAACGGGCGAGGACGGGAAATACGACGTCGGCTATCACTGGTATGAAAACCTGAATCGCCCGATGCAGTCGGGATCAATGACGGGAACCAAGAACGGGAGCTACGTGGAGACCAGGGTGCACCTCTTTCGCGTGATCGATGGAAAACTTTTCGTCTACGGAAAATTCAGCCGACCGCGCGCCGCGAGGATGGTCAAGCTCAGCATTACCGCCGATCAACTCGAAGAGGTGGACCTGGCCAAGGAAGGATGGGAGGAGGGCGTCCCCGGAGCCGAAGAGGCGAAGCAGATGATCACGGCCGAGTAGAACCTGGATCGGCGTCCGGCGAGTCATTGCCCGACGCGTTCCCACGAAGCCTCCGACGGAGCCGCGATGATGTCCCACATCCGCGCCCTCCCGTCATCCCGTGCCCCGGCGGCGTCTCTTTTCCCTTCCCGGACGCGATTCTCCTCCCTACCCTTGCCCTCATGAACCCCACCGCCCCCGACCGTCGCCGTTTTCTGAAATCCGCCGGACTCGCCGCCGGAGCCTCCGTGCTCGGCTTTCCCGCGATCACCCGCTGCCAGTCGCCGAATTCGAAACTCGGCGTCGCCCTCATCGGCGTGGGCGGCCGCGGCGGATCGCACGTGAAGGCCACGGTCGATGCGAAGGAGGACATCATCGCCCTCGTCGACGTGAACGAGAATCATCTCGGCAACGCCCTTGGCCAGGCTCCGAAGGCGCGCAGCCACCGCGATTTCCGCGAGCTTTTCGCCGGTCGCCTCGACGACATCGACGCGGTCTTTGTCTCGACGACGGAGCACACCCACGCCTTTGCCACCCTTCCCGCCCTACGCGCCGGGAAACACGTCTACAGCGAGAAACCCCTCACCCGCGATGTCTTCGAGGCGCGCAAGATCATCGAGACGGCCGCTGCGCGGCCCGAACTGATGACCCAGATGGGCACGCAGATCCACGCGAGCGAGAACTACCGCCGCGTCGTCGAGCTGATCGAGAGCGGCGCGATCGGTCCGGTACGCGAGGTGCATTGCTGGGTGAGCCGCGCCTGGGGATGGCAGACTCAGGAAGAAGCCGAGAAAAACAAGGACCTCCTCTACACGCCTGACACACCCACCAAAGCCATGCCCGTGCCGGACGGACTCGACTGGGATCTGTGGATCGGCCCCGCTCCCTATCGCGACTTCCACGAATTCTATTTCCCCGGTCCCCGCTGGTACCGCTGGTGGGATTTCGGCAACGGCACCATGTCCGACCTCGGCAGCCACCGCAACGACCTGCCCTGGTGGGCCTTGAAACTCGACGCACCCCTCACGATCGAACCCGTCGCCGGCCCACCCGCCCACCACGACATCGCCCCCGCCTCGATGGCGGTGAAATACACCTACGGAAAACGGGGCGAACTGCCTCCGGTGGAACTGACCTGGTATCAGGGCACGCAGAAGCCCGCGATCTGGCGCGAGGGCAAGATCCCACAATGGGGCGACGGCTGTCTTTTCATCGGCGACAACGGCATGCTTCTCGCCGACTACGGCAAGCTTGTACTGCTGCCAGAGGAGAAGTTCAAGGGCTTCACCCCGCCGAAGCCCTACCTCGCCCCCTCGCCCGGACAGCAGCAGGAGTTCTTCCTCGCCTGCAAGGGTGAAGGACCAAAGCCGCTCTGTCATTTCGGCTACTCAGGGCCACTCACCGAAGCGAACCACCTCGGCAACGTCGCCTACCGCGCCGGGAAAATGCTGGAGTGGGACGCCAAGGCGATGAAATTCCCCAATGCACCGGAGGCCGAGAAATTCCTCAAGCGCGAGTACCGCAAGGGCTGGTCGCTGGATGCGTGAGTGAGGTCGCCAATCGCGAAGCCGGCGGGAAAAACACGCGAATTTTCGCCCATCAGAGAAAGGAAAGTCGGACCTAGTTCCGCCTGATCCTTTCCTCTGTGGCAAAATCGCCATGTTTTCGGCTCGATTTCCCGGGTTTCCTCCCCTAAGTTCCCCGGATTTCCCTATGAAACCCGCCCTCATTCTTTCTCACCTTGGAACGCTCGTGGCCGGTGCCGCGGCCGCCTACCTCGCCATTCCCGCTCTGAACTCGCCCAAAGGCGGCGACGGCGGTGAAGCCGGTGGCGAAGTGACCACCTTCTCGGGTGACCCCGGATCCAAAGGAGGCGCGGCTCCTGCCGCCGGCACACCGACGAATCTCAGCTCGGTCAGCCTCGAGCAATCCGGCTACCAGCTCGGCAGCCAGGATCCCCTCGCCGCCATCGCCGCCGCCAAGAACATTCCCGGCCGGGACAACCGCTACCTTTACACCGAGTCGGTCTTCACCGCCTGGGGCGAGAAAAACGGTCTCGAAGCCGCGCAGTGGGCGCTCGCCAATTTGAAGGGAGTTGAGAAATCCGACGCACTCTACAACATCGCCGACGGCTGGGCCGAGGCCGATCCCGCCGCCGCCGCGCTCTGGTTCAATGAAAACACCAGCGGCGTCAACCGCGAGGACGCGATCTACGAAATTCTCGAATCGTGGGGACGCAAGGCTCCCGAAGACGCCCTCACCTGGGCCGAAGGCCTCGACGACTACACCCGCTCGAGCGTGATGGACTCCCTCGCCGAAGGCTGGGCCGCCAACGACCCTCAGGGCGCCGCAAAGGCCTCCGAAAAACTCCTCGAATTTGACTTCGGCGACGAATTCGTGATGAACATCGCCGGTCAGTGGGCCAGCACCGATCCCAACGCGGCTTCCGCCTGGGCCGGAACCATCAACCACAGCGACGCCCGCGCCATCGCCCACCTTGAGATCGGCACCGAATGGGCCATGGACGATCCTGACAAAGCCACCGCGTGGATCAACACGCTCAAAACCGACGAAGACAAACTCTACGCCTCCCTCGGCGTCGCCCTCGGCTGGTCCGAGCACGACCCGGGCGCCTCCCTCGGATGGGCAGTCGGCACGGTGGAGAATCCCGACACCCGCCAGCGCATCATCGAAGATGTGATGCTCGACTGGAGCTCGACCGACCCGACCGCCGCCGCGGAGTGGCTCAACGCCCAGCCCAAGGGACCGAAAAACGACGAAGTCCTTTCCACCTTCAGCAGCGCCATCATCGACCTCGATCCCGAGTCCGCCGTGACCTGGGCTTCGACGATCACCGACGAAGCGAAGCGCACCGAAAATGTCAGCGCCCTTCTCGAAGAGTGGGTCGCGATGGACGGTGATGCCGCCCGTCAATGGGTCGCTGGATCGAAACTGAGCGACGACCTGAAGAAGAAATTCGGTCCGAAGTGAGGCGGGAGCGGTTTTCACCGACCGCTCATCGACGCTGATTTTCGCTGAATAGGGAAAAAGCCGTCACGCTGCGCTCAGACGGGCCTCACACTTTGCGATTCAAAAGCCCCCCACCGCCTGAAAGGTCCATCCTTTCAGGTAAGCCGTCTCGGGCAGGGTGAGGATCACGGGGTGATCGCGGCGCTGGGTGTGCGACGAGACCACGCGCAGGGTCCGCTTTGCATCGACCGAGGCATCGGCGATGACGTCGTGGAACTCGCGTTCATTGACGTGGTGGCTGCAGCAATAGGTCGAAAGAAGCCCGTCGGGAGTCAGCAGCTTGAGGGCGCGCAGGTGGATCTCCTTGTAGCCGCGGAGGGCATCGGTGACCGACTTGCGTGTCTTGGTGAAAGAAGGCGGATCGAGGATGATGAGGTCGAATTTCCGCTCGGCGGTCTCGGCTTCCTTGAGGAAATCGAAGACGTTCGCCTCCTGCGCCTCGACCGCGAGACCGTTGCGCGCCGCATTCGCCCGTGTCGCCTCGACGGCACTGGCACTGATGTCGAGCGCGAGCACCGAAGCCGCACCGCCGCGCGCGGCATGGAGGGCGAAGCCCCCCTGGTTGCAGAAACAATCGAGGACGTTCCGGCCCTTCGCGAGCGTGCCGACGGCGGCATAGTTGTCGAGCTGATCGAGGTAGATGCCGGTCTTTTGTCCCTCCATCAGATCGATCTCCTGGGCGAGGCCATTGATTGTGAGGGTGACGGGGCCGTTCCAGGTGCCGGCGAGGAGTCCGGTGCGCGGTTCGAGGCCCTCGGCTTTGCGGATGGAGGAATCATTGCGCTCGATCACGGTGATCTCGCCAAAGATCCCGATGAGGGCCGCGACGATCATCTCGCGGCGCTGGTCCATCGCGAGGGTGAGGGTCTGGAGCACAAAATGATCGCCGTAGCGGTCGATCACGACCCCGGGGAGTCCGTCGGCCTCGCTCCAGACGAGGCGGTAGACCGGCTCGGGAAAGGCGAGGGTTTCCCGCAGGACGAGGGCGCGGCGGAGGCGGCGGTCGAAAAAGTCGGCGTTGAGTTCCTGCTTCCGGCGTGAGATGCGGCGGGCCACGATCTGGGACTCGGGATTGTAGATCGCGGTGCCGAGAGGTCGGTCGCGGAAATCCTTCAAAGAGATCACGTCCCCCGCCTTCGGATCACCGAAAGCCTTTTGAACCTCGGTCGCGTAGACCCAGTCGTGGCCGTGAAAGATGCGCGAGCGTGGTTTGATAACAAGTCCTGCCATGGCCGAGTCTCGACCACGAAGCGGGTTCCGTCAAAGCGGTGAACGGATCACACGGTCTACCCGGCCCGAAATCTGCTTGCCCGAGGGAGTACCGGATGCTCCCGGTATGCCGTACCCTGACACTGCCTCAACACCGCCGATGGTTCTACAAGACCATGCGAATGACTCCTCCCAAAGCCTGGCTCCTCCTCTCCTCTCTCACGTTCGTGCCCGGCCTGTGCCTGGCGCTCGATCTCGAGCACCATCCCGGCAAGGCCATTTACGAAAAGATGTGCCTCGACTGCCACGGGGCGAAGGGCGAGGGCGTCAAAGACAAGGCCGACGATGCCCTCGTGGGTTCGCGCACGCTCGATTCGCTCGCCCAGCGGATCGACCGCACCATGCCGGAGGACAAGCCCGAGCTCCTCAACGCCGAGGACTCGAAGATCGTCGCCGAATACATCTACGACGCCTTTTACTCCGCCGAGGCCCGGGCCCGCAACACCCCGGCCCGCATCGATCTGAGCCGCCTCACCGTGCCGCAGTATCAAAATTCGCTCGCCGACCTCATCCTCAGCTTTCGCGGCGACAACTGGATCCCGGAAACACGAGGACTGAAGGCCCGCTACTTCGGCGACCGGGGTCACAACGAGCGCAAGGAATTCCGCGATCAGAAGAAGCCCGACAAATACGAGCGTATCGATGCCACGGTGAAGGCCGATTTCGGTGAAGGCATCCCCAAGCACGAGGAGGCGAAAGATTTCTCCCCCGAGCAATTCTCGATCCGCTGGGAGGGCATGATCCTGCCCGAGGAAACCGGCGTCTACGAATTCGTCGTCAAAACCCGCAACGGAGTGACGCTCTGGGTGAACGACCACGACCGCGGCGAAGAGTCGGGCGGAAAGACGATCGACGGTTGGGTCGCGCCTAACAACGACGTGCGCGAGGAGACCGGCAGCATCTACCTCATCGGTGGTCGCCCCTACCCGATCCGCCTCGACTTTTTCACCCACAAGGAAAAGGCCGCCTCGGTGGAACTGCTCTGGAAAACACCGCACGGTGTGCTCGAGACCATTCCCGAGCGCAACCTCGCTCCCGAGTGGGCGCACGAGTCGCTCATCGTCGACGTGCCTTTCCCCGCCGACGACCGCAGCGTCGGCTACGAGCGCGGCACGATGGTCTCGAAGGCCTGGCTCGAGGCCGTCACCGCCGGTGCCGCGATGGCCTCGGACTACGTCGTCGAGCACCTCGACGAACTCGCCAAGCTGAAGCGAGACCAGCCCGAACCCGAGCGCCAGAAGAACATCCACGACTTCGCAGAGAAGTTCGTCGCGCGGGCTTTCCGCCGCCCGCTCTCCGATGAGGAGAAAGAGCGTTTTGTCAGGAAACACTTCAAGGAAAACGCCTCGCCAGACCAAGCCGTGAAGCGGCTCGTCCTGCAGACCCTTTCGTCCGCCCGATTCCTCTACCCCGAGGTCGGCGGTCCGGAGAAGCCCGATCAATGGACGATCGCCTCGCGTCTCGCCCTGCTCCTCTGGGACTCGGTGCCGAACGAGCGACTGCTCGACCGCGTCAACAAGGGCGAGCTCAACGATCCCGGCAAATTCGACCAGGTCGTGAATGAGGCCGTCTGGAACTGGCGCACCCGCATCAAGATGCGCGGCTTCTACCACCAGTGGCTCGAGATGGAGCGCGCCGATGAACTGGTGAAGGACAAAGGTGCCTTCCCGGAATTCGACCCCGCCATCGCCGCCGACCTTCGCACCTCGCTCTACGCGTTCCTCGACGAGGCGACCTGGGGCAAGGAGAAGGCCGGCTACCGGGAACTGCTGCTCTCGAGCGCCTATCCGATGAACGAGCGCCTCGGCAAGGTCTACGGAGCCGATGTGAAGGGCGGCTTCCAACCCGTCACCCTCGACGGCGGAAAGCGCGCCGGACTCATCACCCACCCCTTCGTGCTCTCCTACCTCGCCTATCACAACAACACTTCGCCGATCCACCGCGGCGTCTTCCTGACGCGCCACATCATCGGCATGCCCCTGAAATCGCCGCCCATGGCGAACGAGTTCAAGGACAGCAAATTCGACCCGAGCCTGACGATGCGCGAGAAAGTCACCTCGATGACCAAGTCGCAGGACTGCATGGGCTGTCACGTCACGATCAATCCGCTCGGCTTCAGCCTCGAGCACTACGACGGGATCGGTCGCTGGCGCGAGAAGGATCGCGACAAGCCGATCGACGCCAAAGCCGACTTCAAGGCCGAGGATGGACGGTCCCTCGTCCTGGCAGGAGCCCGCGACGTCGCCGAGTTCGCCGCCAACACGCCCTCGGCCCACCGCACCTTCATCGAGAGCCTTTTCCACCACCTCGTCAAACAGCCCGTCCGCGCCTACGGCGACGACGAGATGGAGAACTTGCGCAAGGCTTTCGAGCAGGGCGGCTTCCAAATTCCCAATTTGATCAAACAAATCGCCCTGACGACGGTCCAACACGCCAACGCTCCGGACGAACGGTTTGCCGCCAAGTAAGAAATCTTCCTCTTTCTCCCTCACTCCCCTGCTCCCCTTCTCCATGAGTCCGACCCGCCGCGACTTCCTCCGTCACCTCGGAGTCTCCACCGCTGCCCTTCCCTTTCTCACCGGACTGCCCGGTCTCGCAGCGGAAGGCACGAAGAAGCAGCGCCTCATTTTCCTCTTCTCGCCGAACGGGACGATCCCGTGGGAATTCTGGCCCGAGGGTCAGGAACTCCAGCTCAAGCGCATCCTCAAACCGCTCGAGCCCTACAAGCAGCACTTGCTCACCCTGAAGGGCGTGAATAACAAGGTGGATGGTGATGGAGACCGCCACATGCGCGGGATGAGCTGTCTCCTCACCGGCACCGAACTGTTCCCCGGCAACATCCAGGGAGGCTCCGACACGCCGGCGGGCTGGGCCAGCGGCATCTCCATCGATCAGGAGATCAAGAATTTTCTTCAAAGCCGGAAAGAGACCCAAACGCGCTTCGGCTCGCTCGAGTTCGGCGTCGCCGTTCCGAACCGGGCCGATCCCTGGACCCGCATGTGCTACGCGGGTCCAAATCAACCGATCGCGCCGATTAACGATCCCGAACAGATGCTCGGGAAGATCTACGGGCGCATGAAGGACCGCGAGAGCCTCGTCTCCATCGTCGACGACGTGCGCGAGGATCTCGCCCGTGTCTCCAAAAATCTCGGCGCCGAGGATCGCGCCCGTCTCGAGGAGCACCTCACCCTCGTCCGCGAGATGGAGGCCGAGCTCTCCCGCACCGATGATCAGACCGAGCTCGCCCATCCCGTGCCCGACATCGATCCCGACATCGAACTGGTGAACGACAACACCCCGCGCATCAGCCGCATGCAGATCGACCTGCTCGTCAACGCGATGGCCAATGACATGACCCGCGTCGGGACCCTGCAATTCATGCGCTCGGTAGGCATGGCGCGGTTGAGCTGGCTGGGCGTGAAGGACGGTCACCACACCCTTTCCCACGAACCCGACGACAACAAGGACGCCGTTGAAGGCCTCATCAAGATCAACGAATGGTTCGCGGGAGAACTCGCCTACCTCACGAAGAAGCTCGCCGAAAACCCCGAACCCGGCGGTGATGGATCGATGCTCGATCACACCCTCGTCGTTTGGCTCAACGAACTCGGCAAGGGCAACAGCCACACCCTCGACGACATTCCCTTTGTCCTCGTCGGCGGCAAGAGCCACGGCATCAAGACCGGCCGCGCTCTCACCTTCGACAAAGCCGCCCACAACCGGCTCTGGCTCACCATCGCACGATCGATGGGCCACGGCATCGAGAACTTCGGCACCGCCAAATTCTGCGAAGGCGGCCCGCTCGATCTGGGGTGAGAGGAATCTCCCGTGTGGCCGGCCTCCGCGAGGCCGGGTCTTGGGCCAAAGGACGTCCGTCCGGGGTCAATGACCCCGGCTACAACTCCCTCACCGGTTCAACACGAGAAACCCCGCGTTCAAATAGGTCGCATAGCTCACCCACACGAGGTAGGGCACGAGCAGCCAGGCAGCGATGCGGTCGAGCGGTTTGAAGGCGAGGATCGTCAGAAGGATCATCACCCAGAGCGCGACGATCACAGCGAGGGCGACGGATACGAGATGCGCGCCGAAGAAGAGCGGCGTCCAGATCAGATTCAGAATCATCTGGATCGCAAACCGGATCAGCGCACGCCGCTTCTCTGGTCCCACCGGCGCGAAATGCCAGACACGGGCGAGCGAAATGCCGATCATCAGGTAGAGCACCGACCAGACCGGGCCAAAAACAGCGTTCGGCGGCGTGCCAGGCGGCTTCGCGAGCTTCGCATACCAGTCGGGAATTGATCCGGCGGTAACAAAACCTCCCGCCGCGCCCAGCACCATCACAATCACCACGCAGAGAATCACCTTCGGCCAGAATTTCGACATGCAAGAGGGTCGCATGGATGAGCCGACCGGGTCGAGTGCAATCTTCGAAAGCGTTCTTTTCGCGTGAATGCAGCCCGTCATCCGCTACCTTGTCGCTTGATGACGCTCACGGACTTGGGTTGGAACGAACGCTTCGAGGCGGAATTCGCCCCCTTTGCCAAAAAGGGGTGGGTCCCTGCGCGCCTTATCCGCGACAACAAGATCACTTACGGAGCCCTCACCGACGGAGGCTACGAATACGAAGTGGTCATGGGCGGCAAGGTCTACCACGATGCCTCCTGCGACGCCGAGCTTCCCGCCGTGGGTGACTGGGTCGCCCTCGAAATCGGCACCGGAGATCTCGACCACGTCATCCGCGCGAGGCTTTCGCGCCAGACCTGCTTCTCACGAAAGGCCCCGGGCAAGAGCAGCGAGGAACAGGTCCTCGCCGCCAATGTCTCCATCGTCTGCGTCGTGACCGATGCGGGCACGGATTTGAATCTGCGGCGCATGGAGCGCTTTTTCACTCTGATCGGACGCGGCGGAGCCAAGGCTCTTGTCCTCGTCAACAAATCCGATCTTCACTCTCGGGAACAGAACGAGGAAGCCGCCTCCGCAATTCGCGCGCTCTCACCCGAGGCCGACGTCATCGTGACGAGCGCGATTGACGGACGCAACGTCGCCGAGGTCCGCCGTTTCCTCGAGCCCGGCGTTTCCATCACCTTCGTGGGGTCGAGCGGCGTCGGAAAATCGTCACTCGTGAACGCCCTCCTCGGAGAGGAATGGCAGGAAGAAGGCGAAGTCAACGAGGTGACCGGCAAGGGCCGCCATACCACGACGGCGCGGGAGCTCATCGTGCTCGAGGAGGGCGGCATCCTCGTCGACAATCCAGGTATCCGCGAAGTGCAGATGTGGACCGACGAACACACCCTGCGCGAAAAATTCCTCGATGTCGCGGAGATCGCGTCACAGTGCCGCTTTCACGATTGCCGCCACGGAACCGACGCGGGCTGCGCCATCCGGGACGCCGTGGCCGAAGGCCGTCTCTCGCGCGAGCGCATCGACGGCTTCCTCAAGCTCGACGAAGAGATCGCCAAGCTGAAGAAGCGCCTAAAGAAGCGCACCATGAACATCGACCGCCGCGCCAAGCGCGACCACCGCGTGAAGGCCCGGAACCTCGTCGATCGACGGGAGCTCGAGGCCGAGCTGAAACCCCGCCCGACGAATACCTGACCAACGCACCATGAAAATCAAAAGCGCCCGCTATGCGACGAGTGCGATCGGGATCGATGATTGTCCCTCCGCTCAGTTGCCCGAATTCGCCTTCATCGGCCGGTCGAACGTGGGCAAGTCGTCGCTCATCAACCTGCTCTGCAATCAGAAGGCCCTCGCCCAGGTCTCGAGTTCTCCCGGAAAAACGCGGACGATCAATTTCTTCGTCGTGAACGAAGACTGGGTCCTCGTCGATCTCCCGGGCTACGGCTACGCGAAGGCCGCGAAGACCGAACGCGAGCGCTTCAACGAATTCGTCGCCGACTACCTCGAGTTCCGCGAGGGACTCACCCACGTCTTCGTGCTGATCGACAGCCGCCTCGACCCCCAGCGCATCGACCTCGAGTTCACTTCGTGGCTCGTCGAGAAAGGCGTCCCCTTCTCGCTCATTTTCACGAAGGCCGACAAACTGAAACCCTCGAAGGTCAATACCAACCGGGCCCAGTTCCTCGCGGCCCTCTCCGAATTCGTGGAAGGCGAACCCGCCACCTTCGTCACCTCCGCCGAAGCGAGGATGGGCCGGCTCGAGGTGCTCGGAGCAATCCGGGAAATGATGACGCTTCAGCCCTGATCCGTCGTGAACGCACCGCGGCTCCGGAGATTGCTCCTGATCATGACGCTGGGCGCCATCGTCGCGCTCTTCGTCCTGCCGTTCAACCCGGTGAACAACACCCTTTCAAAACTGACTTATCTCGTTGCGATCATCACTGCCTTCACAGGCTCCCTCCTGCTCCTCTGGCGCTTTCCTCGCTTTCGCATTCTTCCGTTTCTGTTCGCCGGGCTTGTCTCGCTTCCGTTTCTTTTGCCAGGTCGGCCCATTGATCCCAACCGCCTGCACAAGACCTACATCGACGAACTCCGGAATTTCGAAGGATGCCTCTACTACTGGGGTGGCGAAAGCGGCTTCGGAATCGATTGCTCCGGACTTCCCCGACGATCCCTCATCAACGCCTTGATGCGCCAGGGCATTTCGGGATTCAACGCCTCCGCAATGCGGCATGCGGTCGGGCTCTGGTGGTATGACGCAAGCGCGAAGGCTCTCTCCGAAGGTTATCGGGATGAAACCATCCCCCTGGGCAACGACGGCAAGCTGCGAGAACTCGATCTCGCGAAGCTCTCCACCGGCGATCTCGCGGTGACAAAGGGAGGTGCCCACATGCTAGTCTACCTGGGGGACGGCAATTGGATTCAAGCGGATCCCGGTGTCGGAAAGGTGATCACGGAAAATTCTCTCCGGGACTCGAACCCGTGGTTCTCCTACCGGGTGACCACCCACCGCTGGCGCGTGTTCGAGGGCTTGTAAGAGGTACCTTTCACGGTGCCAGATCCTTCACCAGATCGGCGAATTCTGGATCCCGTCGGATTGATTCGATCAATTGATCCAGATTCACCGGGTCGGACGAGCGGTCCACATAGGGCGCGATGCGCGGAGCCCTCTCCGATCCTTTCATCGGGGGCGACAAGGTCGGCTCCAGAGGAATCTCGATCATCGTTGAATCCGAAAATGTGGCCCCGGAAGCGGTCCAATCGAAACGCAGCGACGGACGGGAATGCCGGTTTCGTTCACCGGTCCATTCCACGAAGGTTCCCGACACCAAGGGCGAGTGGCCGTTCCCGAAGCGCAGGGCCTCGCCGCCCAGGTCGAGGACGCTGTCCCTCATCTGGAACGCCAAGGGCGAGAGAAGATCATTCCGGTTGAGCGGATGTTCGAGGAAGAAGGTCTCGGCAACCACGACGCAACGATCCCACTGCACCGAGAGGGAACCGCCTTCTCCCCATTCCCGCCGGGTCATCGCCACGCCCGCGAGGAAGATGCTTTCCTCCACCGTCAGTTTCATGGGAGGAGAACCCTCGACAAAACCGAAACCCACCGCGTCGCGTCCACGGGTGCGGAAGACACATCGTTCGATCCTGGCATTTTCCAAGTTCGTGAAACTGAGGGAAGCGCCTAACAGAACACTCTCCGGCATCAGCGTTTCGAACCGGCAGTTTCTCACCAAGGCATCGCCACTGTGAATGCCAACGATCGGCAGGACGTTTCCGACCCCGCTTTCCCTGACAAAGGTGATATCGTGCAACTCGGTGCGCCCCCGGAAGAAGAGGGCGTGTTCTTCCGGCAGGCTTGCGATCACGACCGCATGGGCTCCCGGAGCCGGTCGCAGGGACAACCCACGGCCTTCAGGTCCTAAAGTCGTTTCCCGGCAGACGAAGACACCATCGAGGAGCAAGGTCGCCCCCTCGGGAGCGGCGGCGAAGGCGGAGGCGAAATCCCGATAGACTCCGTCCCACCCCTCGATGCGGATCTCGGGGAGGGACGGAGCCGGAACCACGGTGGTGGCTCCCGGCGCGGAACGAGGCGTGCGCAAAATGAATGGAGCAGCCGCCAGCAGCGCCACCGAAGTGATCAGGAAGATCGCGATCGCCACGCCCCGTCTGCGGGAGGCGGATGGCCGCCGGGCATGGAAGACCTTCTCTTCCTCTTCCAACCGGGCAAGGAACGCGGCGGCGTCCGGGAATCGGTCTTCTGG
>Ga0209573_1002428_pt1 | contig 23816 bp, 21 predicted proteins | sample TNRBio252014_DNA_FD_185870 | JGI IMG/M metagenome (GOLD analysis project Ga0209573, IMG submission 185870) | Wastewater treatment Type I Accumulibacter community from EBPR Bioreactor in Madison, WI, USA - TNR Reactor_6/25/2014_ DNA (SPAdes)... | ecosystem: Engineered > Bioreactor > EBPR >...
TCACTGTGGGGGTGTTGTAATAGCGATCCGAGAAGTCGATCGTCTGCATGCGGTCCTCGGTGATCGACATCGAGGCCATGATCGCGTCGATCTGGCCCGACACCAGCGCCGGGATGATGCCGTCCCAGGCGGTCGGAGTGATCTCGCACTCCAACTCGGCGGCAGCGCAGACGGCGCCGATGATCTCGACCTCCCAGCCAACCCAGTTGCCCGCCGCATCGGGAGAGGCAAACGGAGGATAAGGCTCGGCGGCGATGCCGACGCGCACGGTGTCTGCAGCGGCAGCGCCTGCAATCAGGGCCAGCACCGAGGCGGTCAGGACCAGTTTCTTCATTACTCTCTCCTGTCGTTGCGGCGTCTTCGTTGACGCCTGTGTTTGTCCTTGTAGAGGGCATGACCATCGGCAATTATGCAAGTGTATAATTGCAGCAGACGGAACCCCCAATGTCCTTTGGCGCCGAAGACCGCTCGAAACCGCTGACCCGCGTAATGATGCGCGCGCCCGGCCCGGCGATGGCCTCGGCCGATCCGGCGGCGTTCCACTATGGGGCCAGCTTTGATCCTGCCGGCGCCGCGGCGGAACACGCCGAACTTGCCCGTATCGTTGCCGCTTCCGGCGCAGAAATCCACTGGATTCCGTCGGATGATGACGGTTTGGCCGATGCGGTTTTTGTGCAGGACCCGTCTTTTGTCACCCGCGCCGGGGCTGTGGTGCTGAACATGGGCAAGGCGCTGCGCCGCAAGGAGCCCGCGCTGCACGTCGCCGCCTATGCCGCGCTGGGCGTGCCGGTAATCGGCCAACTGACGGGCGAGGCGACGGTGGAATCGGGCGATTGCGTCTGGATCGATCCGAATACGCTGGCTATCGGCCGAGGCGCGCGCACCAATCAGGCCGGGATCGAGGCTGTGCGCGCCATCCTTGCCCCGCATGGCATCGCCGTGGTCGGCTATGACCTTCCGTGGCACCATGGTCCTGAGGCCTGCCTGCACCTGATGTCACTGATCTCGCCAATCGGCCCCAAAATGGCGCTGATCCACGCACCCTTGATGCCCTATGCGCTGTGGTCCGACCTGTGCGACCGCGGTTGGACCTTGCTGCACGCCCCGGCCGAGGAATTCGAGGCGTCGAACGGCCTGTCGCTGAACGTGCTGATGCTGGCGCCGATGGATGTGGTGATGATCGACGGCTATCCGCGCACTCGCTCGCTGATGGAGGCCCACGGCTGCCGCGTGCAGGTCTTTGTCGGACAGGCGCTCTGCGTCGCCTGCGAGGGGGGGCCGACCTGCCTGACCCGCCCGGTGACGCGCGAATGACACCCCGCCGCCCTCAAGTCCGCGTCGGCGGCGAGGCCCGGCGGGCCGCGCTGATCGAAGCTACGCTGGACCTGATCGCCGAAGGCGGCAGCGAGGCCGCCACTGTGCGCGCCATCGCGGTGCGGGCGGGAGTCACACCGGGGCTGATCCGGCATTATTTCACCACCAAGGAAGACCTGATTGCCGCCGCCCATGAAGCGCTGATGACCAGCTTGACCGAGGCCAGCGCTGCCGCTCTCGACCGCTTGCCGGATGACCCGCTGGCCCGTTTGGCCGGATTCATCGCCGCATCGGTTTCCGCTCCGGTGACCGATCCGCGCGCGGTGTCGCTTTGGTCGGCCTCCATGCAGCTGGTTGCGCGCGACCCTTCAATGCGCTCGGTGCACCAGACGACCTATCTGGCGTTCCGCGACAGACTGGAGGGCTTGATCCGTGACGCCTTGCACACCAAAGGGCGGTCCGTGATCGACAGTCGCGCCTTTGCCATCGCGGGCAATGCCCTGCTCGATGGCCTCTGGATCGAGGCCGGCGCCCTACCCGACCATTTCGCCCCCGGCGAGTTGAAAGCGATTGCAATCAATTCGTTCGAGAGCCTTCTTCAGATAGAATTCGCAAAGGACTGACATGCGATACGCCAGTGTGACCGAGCGCCTCGCGGGGTTGGGATCGGACAAATGGGTGCTCAACGCCGCCGCGCAACGCCGCGCCGCAATGGGGCACCCGGTCATAAATCTGACCATCGGAGAACCCGATGTGCCGACCCCGACCGATCTGATCGAAACCGCCTGCACCGCGATGCGCGCCGGGAGAACCGGCTATTCAAATGGGCGGGGTGAATCTTCGCTTTTGAACGCCTTATCAAAGCGTTACACTGCACAATTGGGCCGCGATATCCGGACCGACCGTTTCCTCTGCCTGCCGGGGACGCAGACCTCGCTCTATCTGGTGTTCTCGGCCCTCTGCGAGCCGGGCTGCGAGGTGATCCTCGGCGACCCGATGTATGCGACCTATGAGGGAATTATCCGTGCCTCCGGGGCGGTTCCGGTTCCGGTCGCCTTGAGGCCGGACATGAAGTTTCGCCTGCAAGCTGATGATGTCGCAGAGAAAATAACCGATAAAACCCGGGTGATCTTCCTCAACTCGCCGCACAATCCGACCGGTGCGATCCTGCAACCCGACGGGTTGAGCGCGATAGGAGAACTGGCGCAGCGGCATGATCTGTGGATCGTGTCCGACGAGGTTTACGGCGACCTGACCCATGACGGGCGCCCCTTCACCTCGGCACTGTCCGACCCAGCCTTCGAAGAGCGCACGATTTGCACTGCCTCGATCTCGAAAAGCCACGCAAGTCCGGGATTTCGGTCTGGTTGGGCCGTCGGCCCGGCCGAATTCTGCCGGCGCGCCTTACCGCTGTCGGAAACCATGCTCTTTGGCTCGCAACCTTTCATCGCTGACATGACCGCCGAGGCCGTCAGCGCCCCGCCGACACTGGCGCGGGGCATGGCCGAACGCATGGCGCATCGGGCACGGATCATCGAGGACGAACTGCACGGAATTGCCGGCCTGCGGGTTCACCGGCCCGAGGCTGGGATGTTCGCTCTGCTCGACGTTCGAGCCTTGTCCAACGATTCCCGTAGCTTGGCGCTCGACATTCTGGAACAGGCCGATGTCGCGATGATGCCCGGCTCGTCATTTGGCAGCGCGCTGGAAGGCTGGCTGCGAGTGGCACTGAACGCGTCAGACGATGACACGCGCGAGGCTTGCGCCCGGCTGCGCGCCTATGCGCTGCGGAACACCAAATGAACACCGTCGCACAAACCCTTGTAAACTGGCTTAAATCCGAACGAGTCGAGGTCGTTTTCGGTATTCCTGGCGTGCATACCATCGAACTCTATCGCGCGCTGGCCGAGTCCGGCATTCGCCACGTCACCGCGCGGCACGAGGCTGGCGCGGGTTTCATGGCCGATGGTTATGCGCGGGTTAGCGGGCGCTTTGGTGTGGCTCTGGTGATCACCGGGCCCGGTGTGACGAACATCCTGACCCCGATGGCCCAGGCCCGGGCGGATTCGGTGCCGATGTTGGTGATTTCCGGTGTCAACCGGCGAGAGACGCTTGGCAAGGGTCTAGGCTATCTGCACGAATTGCCCGATCAGCGCGCGATAACCCGCACTTTGGGCCCTGCGCTGCATCTGGAGGACCCAAAGGCCCTACCAGGCTTGCTGGCGCAAGCGGGACGTGCACTGACCACCGGGCGCGGCGGGCCGGTGCATCTGGAGATTCCGCTCGACCTGATGGCCGCCGAGGCGCCTCAGGCGGCGCGACTGGCGCATCCTGTGCCCGTGCTGCCCGATCCCGCCAAGGCGCGCGCACGTCTGCGCGCCGCCAAGCGGCCGCTGATCCTCGCGGGGGGTGGCTGTCGGCGCGCCGGGCCGCAATTGCAGGCGTTGGCCGAGGCGCTTGGTGCGCCAGTGATCCTGACAGCCAATGCGCGCGGCCTGCTTCACGGGCACCCGTTGGCGGTGCCGGCCTCGCCCTCGTTGGAGCCAGTGCGCAAATTGATCCGCGAGAGCGACCAACTGTTGGTGGTCGGGTCCGAACTGGGCCCCACGGATTGCGACATGTATGCAGTCGGTGGCATGCCTGATCTTTCGGGGATGATCCGCATCGATATCGATGGGGCGCAACTGGCCCGCCATCACGCCGCGTTGACCCTGCAGGCGGATGCCGCGGCGATCCTGCCCGCGCTTGCCCCGCCCAGCCCCGCTGCGCAGGGTGCCGAGCGTGCTGCGACGGCGCGCGAGGCTGCCTTTGCTGCCCTCGAACCGGCTTATCAAGACGAGGTGCGGTTGCTGGTCTCGCTGCGCGAGGGCTTTCCGGGCGCAATTCTGGTCGGCGACTCGACGCAAATCGCCTATGCCGGGAACCTGTACTACAGCCACGACAGCGCCGAGGGCTGGTTCAACGCCGCCACCGGCTATGGTGCGCTGGGTTTTGCCACCGGGGCCGCCATCGGGGCGGCGCTGGCTGCGCCGGGGCGGCGGGTGATCTGCCTGACCGGTGACGGCGGATTGATGTTCCACCCCGGCGAGTTGCGCACCGCCTTGGATGAGGACCTGGACATTACCTTTGTCGTTTTCAACAACAACGGGTTCGGCGAGATTGCCAGCGCGATGCGGCAGGCCGGGGCCGCGGTGATCGGCTGCACCCCGTCAGCGCCCGAGATGGCGGCGCTGGCAGCCGCGATGGGCCTGCCCTATGCACGCGCCACCGATGCCGACCTGCCCGGCGTGATCGCTGCGGCACGTGGCCCACGGCTGGTCGAGGTGCGCAGGCCGGATGTGACAGCATGAAAACGCCCCGGAGAGTTGCTCCGGGGCGTGGGATTTAACAGGCCTGCCGACGTCAGCCAGCCGAGGAGGCCGCAGCCTTGGCTTCCGAGAAGGAAATCAAGGGCTTGGCACCCGAATTGACCGATTCCTCGTTGACCACGACCTCTTCGGCGTTGGTCATGCCGGGCAATTCGAACATGGTATCCAGCAGGATATCCTCCATGATCGAGCGCAGGCCACGCGCACCGGTCTTGCGCAGGATGGCGCGTTTGGCGATGGCGCGCAGTGCGTCGGGAGTGAACGTCAGATCGACGCCTTCGATCTCGAACAGGCGTTGGTATTGCTTGACCAGCGCATTTTTGGGCTCGGTCAGGATGGTGACCAGAGCGTCTTCGTCGAGGTCGGTCAGCGTGGCGATGACCGGAAGACGGCCGACAAATTCCGGGATCAGGCCGAATTTCAGCAGATCCTCGGGCTCAAGCGATTGCAGCGTCTCACCGACGGTGCGCTTGCTTTCGTCGCGGATCTCGGCACCAAAGCCGATCGCCGTGCCCTTGTTGCGCATGGAAATGATCTTTTCCAGCCCGGCAAAGGCGCCGCCACAGATGAACAGAATATTGGTCGTATCCACCTGCAGGAATTCCTGCTGCGGATGCTTGCGCCCGCCCTGCGGTGGCACGCTGGCGACAGTGCCCTCCATCAGCTTCAACAGCGCTTGCTGCACGCCTTCACCCGAGACGTCGCGGGTGATCGAAGGGTTGTCCGACTTGCGCGTGATCTTGTCGACCTCATCGATATAAACGATGCCGCGCTGCGCCCGTTCGACGTTGTATTCGCTGGCCTGCAGCAGCTTGAGGATGATGTTCTCCACATCCTCACCAACATAACCGGCTTCGGTCAGGGTGGTGGCGTCGGCCATGGTAAAAGGCACATCGAGGATGCGCGCCAGGGTCTGCGCCAGCAAGGTCTTGCCGCAGCCGGTCGGGCCGATCAGCAGGATGTTTGACTTGGACAGTTCGATCTCGCCTGCCTTGCCGGATTTGCCGGAAAAGCCGAGACGTTTGTAATGGTTGTGCACCGCGACCGACAGCACCCGCTTGGCGCGGACCTGACCGATGACGTAATCATCCAGCACCGCGCAGATGTCGCGCGGGGTTGGCACGCCGTCGGTGGTCTTGAAGCCCGACCCCTTGGTTTCTTCGCGGATGATATCCATGCACAGTTCGACGCATTCATCGCAGATGAATACCGTCGGGCCCGCGATCAGCTTGCGGACCTCGTGCTGGCTTTTGCCGCAGAATGAGCAGTACAGCGTGTTCTTGCTGTCGCCGCCGGAGGAATGAGCCATTCGACACCTCGTGCTCGTAGTCGGTTCTGACCTTCTGACGGGTCGTTTTCCTGACGTTAGGACAGCGGGCGGGCGGGGACAATGGCAAAAATCAGCCCCGCCTGCCCGGTTCACTTATGCCGCGGGGGTGCCCGCGTCGCGCTTGTCAAAGATCTGGTCGATCAGGCCCCAGTCCTTGGCGGCTTCCGGGGTCATGAAGTTGTCACGCTCAAGCGCGGCTTCGACCTTTTTCAGGGTCTGGCCGCAGTGCTTGACATAGATCTGGTTCAGCCGCTCACGCAGATCGAGGATCTCGCGTGCGTGGATCGAGATGTCGGTCGCCTGTCCCTGGAACCCGCCCGAGGGCTGGTGCACCATGATCCGGCTGTTGGGCAGCGAGAAGCGCATGCCTTTCTCGCCGGCCGCCAGCAGCAGCGAGCCCATCGAAGCCGCCTGCCCGATCACCATGGTCGAGACCTTAGGCCGGATGTACTGCATGGTGTCATAGATCGACAGGCCCGAGGTGACGACACCACCGGGGCTGTTGATATACATCGAGATTTCCTTGGACGGGTTCTCGGCCTCGAGGTGCAGCAACTGCGCGACGATCAGCGTCGCCATGCCGTCATGCACGGGGCCGGTGACGAAGATGATGCGCTCCTTGAGCAGGCGCGAGAAGATGTCATAGGCACGCTCGCCCCGACTGGTCTGTTCAACCACCATCGGGACGAGGTTCATGTAGGTTTCAACCGGATCGCGCATTGCTCGGGCCTCGTTGCTGGCGTTGGGTGCCATGTTAGGGGACAAGTCTTGACCAAGACTTAGCTTTCCGGCCCCCCCCCTGCAAGGGGTGCGCCCCAAACTGCTGTCGCTCAGCGACCCTGAAACCGGGCCGGGCGCTTTTCGAGAAAGGCCATCACCCCTTCGCGGAAATCGCGGGTGGTGCCCATTTCCTCTTGCAGCCGCGCCTCGGAGTCCAGTTGCGTATCGAGGTCATTGGTCATCGAGGCCCTGAGTGCGCGCTTGATCGCGCCGTAAGCCAGAGTCGGGCCACTGGCCAGTTGGTTGGCCCGCGCGCGCCATTCGGCGGCAAAGCGGTCATCAGGCACCGAGGCCCAGATCAAACCCATCGCTTGCGCGTCGTCGGCTGTCACCTTCTCGGCGAACAGCGCCTGCCCCATCGCGCGGGCGAACCCCACCAGACGGGGCAGCCAATAGGTGCCCCCGGCGTCGGGAATCAGACCGATGCGCGAGAAGGCTTGCAGGAACACCGCCGATTGCGCGGCGATCACCACATCGGCGGCCAGCGCGAGGTTGGCCCCCGCCCCTGCCGCCGCGCCATTGACCGCCGAAATCACCGGCACCGGGCAGTCATAGATCGCCCGCAGCATGGGCTCGTACTCTTCGCGCAGGATACGCCCCAGATCGAGATCGTTGACCGAGGCTCCGTCGCCCAGATCCTGCCCCGAGCAAAAGGCCCGCCCCTCGCCCGTGATGACCAGCACCCGCATGCGCGTGCCCAGATCGCGAACCGCTGCGGTGATCTCAGCGCGCATCTGCGCATTGAGCGCATTCATCAGCGTCGGACGGTTCAGTGTGATGAGGCCAACCCCGGCCTCTTCGGTGACGATGAGCGTCTTGTAGATCATTGCGGCCTCCGCGGGGATTTGGCGCAGCTTATCCGGGCGCTGCTCGCGGCGCAAAGCCACAACCTGACGTCACTCGTCAAGCAATTGGCGCAGGCGGGCCTCTTCTTCTGCGCTGAGCCCGGCGGTCGCGGGGCGGCGGCGGCGGATCGAGGTGACGGCGATACCCAGACCGATCAGCAAAAGCGCCGGCCCTGCCACCCACAGGATCAGATTCGAACCGGTCGCACGCGGCGTCAGCAGTACAAATTCGCCAAAGCGGTCGACCATGTATTGCACGGTCTCCTCATCGCTGTCGCCCGCCACCAGCCGCTCGCGCACCATCAAGCGGATGTCGCGGGCGATCTCGGCGTTGGAATCGTCCACGCTCTCATTGCGGCAGACGACGCAGCGCAGCCCGGCAGTGATGCCGCGTGCTCTGGCCTCAAGCGCGGGGTCGGCAAGGATTTCATCGGGTTGCACCGCAAAGAGCGGGCTGGCGATCAGACAGAGGGCCCAGACCAGATGGCGCATCGCCCCTACTCCGCCGGGGTGGCGATGGCAGGCGCCTTGCGCGCCCCCGCCGCCAGCCGATAGCGCCGGTCGCTGAGTGAGACCAGCCCGCCCAAAGCCATAAGCGCAGTCCCCAGCCAGAGCCAGCTGGCAAACGGCTTGACGTAGGTGCGCAGTGCCCAGCCACCGCCATCCTGCGGATCTCCCAGCGCAACATAGAGGTCGCGCGTCAGCGAATAGTCGATCGCCGCCTCGGTCGTCGGCATACCGGCGGCGGGATAGACCCGCTTTTCCGGTTCCAGTTGCGCGACCAGCACGCCGTTCTGGTGCACGTCTACATAGCCGGTAGTGGAGATCCAGTTCGGCCCCTGCACCCGCTGCACATCGGTCAGGGTGACGGTATAGCCGTCGTGCTCGAAACTCTCGCCCAGTTGTGCAACGCGAATGTCCTCGGTCGACCAGCCGGTGACGGCGGCGACGGCAAAGATCGTCACGCCCAGCCCGGCATGGGCGGTCGCCTTGCCCCAATCAGCGCGTGGCAATCGGGCCATGCGTCCCAGCCGTTGGACCACGCCCTGCCGGCCAGAGCGACCCCAGAGGTCGGCCAAGGCCCCCAGCACCAGCCAGAGCCCCAGCGCCGCGCCCACCGGCACCAGCGCCGAACGCCCGGTCTGCAGGGCAAAGGCCAGCCCGCCAAGCGCAAGTGCCAGCGCGGCAATCCCGGACTGCGCCCGCATCGCCCGCCCCAGCGAACCGCGTTTCCACGGCAGAATCGCCCCTACCGGCAGCACGATGGCCAGCGCCACCATGAAGGGGGTAAAGGCCGCGTCAAAGAATGGCGCGCCGACCGACAGCACCCGACCAAAGGCCAACTCACTGACCAGTGGCCACATTGTGCCGACAAAGACCACAAACGAGGCCACGGCCAACAGCACGTTGTTCAGCACCAGCGCGGATTCGCGGCTGACGAGGGCGAAGACGCCCTTGGCCTCCAACGCCGCGCCGCGCAGGGCGAACAGCGTGAGGGCGCCGCCGACAAACACGGCAAAGATCAACAGGATGAAAACACCGCGCTCCGGGTCCGAGGCAAAGGCATGCACCGAGGTGATGACGCCCGAGCGCACGATGAAGGTGCCCATCAGGCTGAACCCAAAGCCGAGGATCGCCAGCAGGATCGTCCAGGCCTTCAGCGTCTCGCGCTTTTCCACCACGATCGCCGAATGCAACAGCGCAGTGGCAAAGAGCCAAGGCATGAAACTGGCGTTCTCGACCGGATCCCAGAACCAGAAACCGCCCCAGCCAAGTTCATAATAGGCCCACCACGATCCCAGAGCGATGCCGATGGTCAGGCAAATCCAGGCCGCCAGCGTCCAGGGGCGCACCCAACGGCCCCAGGCGGCATCGACCTTGCCCTCGATCAGCGCGGCAACGGCAAACGAGAACGCCATGCTCAGTCCGACATAACCGAGGTAGAGGAAGGGCGGATGAAAGGCGAGGCCGGGGTCTTGCAGCAAGGGGTTCAGGTCGCGACCGTCAAAGGGCGGGACATCAGTGCGCAAAAACGGGTTCGAGGTGAAGAGCGTGAAGGCGATGAAGGCCGCGCCGATCGAGCCCTGCACCGCCAGCACCCGTGCTTGCAGAGTCGCGGGCAGGTTGCCGCCAAACCACGCCGCGCAAGCGCCAAACAACGCCAGAATCAGCACCCAGAGCAGCAACGAGCCCTCATGGTTGCCCCAGACGCCCGACAGTTTGTAAAGCAGCGGCTTCAGGGTGTGCGAGTTCTCGATCACCAGCACGACCGAGAAATCCGAACTGACAAAGGCCCAGGTCAGCGCCACAAAGCTGAGCGCGATCAGCGCGAATTGCGCGCTGGCCAGCGGCCCGGCGGCTGCCATCCAGTCGGCCCAGCCGCGCTGGGCGCCGACCAGCGGCACCACCGTTTGCAGGATCGACAGGCCAAAGGCCAGGATGAGGGCGTAGTGTCCGAGTTCTGTAATCATGGCCCCGATATAGCGCGCCGCGATGCGCGCGCATAGGGCCAAGGCTGCGACACCGGCGCGCGGGGGGAGAAAGACGGGAGGCATTCCGAGCCCCTCTGCCTGCGACCTGCCTCCCTGAGGACAATTGGCGAGCACAGAGAGGGTCAGCTGCGGTCGATCTCGGCACTGGCGCGCCAGTCCTGCAGCGCGGGATTGGGGCGCGACGGGGCGGCAAGGTCGGGGGCGGTGCGCTCCGGGCTGGGCTGCAGCTGCGGGCGGGATTCGCGCAGGTAATGCGTCTCGCGGGCACCGAAATAGAAGGCAACGACGGCGCCCAGAAGCCACCACAGGGGTTCGGGAACAAACGCAAGCCCCTGCATGCGCAGGGAAAACCCGGTGGGATCGACCATCGCATAGGCAAAGAGCCCCGGCGTGGCCAGCGCCAGAAGCGGACGCGGCAGGCGGTTGAGCCCGTCGATCAGCGAGTCGAACCCACTGCGGTTGGCGTGTTGGAACTCGGCCGCATAGGCCTGCTGCGCGGCGGAAAAGGCCTCGTGGCCCAGTTCCATCTGCCGAGTCGCATTGGGGCGCAGGGCGCCCGCGACCTCAACACCGACGCGGCCCAATTCGACGGCGCCGCCGCGCACGAAGAGCGCACGCAAAAGGGTAGAGATCAGCCCCATGATGCGGTCCTTTCGCGGTGCTCGGCCTCGGTAAGGTGATAGCGCGGCGACAGGAACTCCTCGGCGCGCAGAATCCAGCCGCCCTTGCCGCCGTTGCGCCGACGGGCATAACGGCGACTGGCAGGGCGTTGATCGGCAAGGGAATAATAGTAATCCCGCCGGGCGATGCCATAGGCGTCGGCGATATGGTCGGGCGCGGCGCGGGCGGCGGCCACTGCGGCGCGGATGGTCTGCGGGCCGATCACTCCGTCGACATCGAGGTCATAGCCCATCTCGACCAGCAGGCGCTGCAAGATGCGCACGGCCCCCGCCCCTGCATTGACATACATGTCGAAAACCGAGGGCTGCAACGCCTCGGGTAGCGCGCCGATGCCGGGTTTGCGGTGGTAGTGTTCGAGAAAGATCTCGACCGCCTGCTCACGCGTCAATGCGCGCACATCGGCCTCACTCACCTGACCATCGCCGGTCAGGTCGAGGCCCAGTCGCCGCATGGTGTGGATCGTAACACCGTAGTTGGTGGCGCCGCCTGGGTCGTTGGGATCGTTGATGAAACCGCCCTCGCGGGCGACGATCTCGTCCGCCAGTTGGTGCAAATCGCGCATGCTGCCCTCCGGTGAGTGAACCGGGGGCAGGATGCAATCAAAGGTTTACGCGAGAGCGAGGTATCCGACCGTTGCGCTTCAGGAGCCTTGAGTCGGATAATTCTCGCCGTGGTATTCGCATTCCGGGCGTGGGGCCTCGGCGGTGGCGGGCGCACCGACCGAATCGGCGACCTCGCGGGGCATATAGGTCTCGTCGTGCTTGGCAAGGATCTCGGTGGCGATGAAGACCCCCTCGACCAGCCGCCCGGTGGCGACAGTGCCCTCGTTCTCGCCAAAGAGGTCGGGCAGGATGCCGGTATAGCTGACCGGCACAGATTCGCAGAAATCGGTGACGCGGAAAGTGATGGCCTCGCCCTGCCCGCGCTGCAGCGTGCCGACCTCGACCATGCCACCGAGGCGAAAGACCTCGGTCGAGCCTGGCGGTTCGGCGCGCACCTGGCTGGGCGAACGGAAGAAGTTGATGCCGTCGCGCATCGCATAGCCAATGAGGCCGGTGCTGAGCGCCAGCGCCAGTGCCGCGACAACGATGATCTGCACCCGTCGGGTTTTCCTGAGGCTTTTCATGCCGGCCATGGGTCGCTCCTGTCGGTTACGGGAAAACCGGGGCCAGCATCAGGCCCGCGGTTTCATCAAGACCCAGCATCAGGTTGGCGTTTTGCACCGCCTGCCCGGCCGAGCCCTTGTTGAGGTTGTCGAGTGCCGCGACCACAGTCGCGCGTCCCGGCCTGCGGTCGCCCACAACGCCGATATGGCAAAAATTCGAGCCCGCGACATGCCCCAGCCCCGGCGTCTGCCCGAAGGGCAGGACGGTGACAAATGGCTCGTCTGCATAGCGCGCGCTCAGGGCGGCGTGGAGCGCCTGCGGATCGCCGCGCAGATAGCACGACGCCAGCACCCCGCGATTGACCGGCACCAGATGCGGCGCGAACTGGATTTCGACCCGGCGCCCGGCGATCTTGCTGAATTCCTGGTCGAATTCCGCCAGATGCCGGTGTTTGCCGCCTAGACTGTAACCCGCCACATCCCCCGCGCGCTCGGCAAACAGCATGGATTCCTTCAGCGCGCGGCCAGCGCCAGACACCCCGGCCTTCAGATCGCAGAGGATCTCGTCAAGGTCGATCAAGCCGCCCTCGATCAGCGGGCGCAGGGCGAATTGCACGGTCGCGGCGTTGCAGCCGGTGCCCGCAACCAGCCGTGCACTGCGGATGTCGTCGCGGTAGAATTCGGTCAGGCCATAGACGGCCTCGGGCTGCAGATCCGGCGCGGCGTGGTCGAGGCCGTACCATTTCTTATACTCTGCTGGGTCACGCAGCCGGAAATCGGCGCCCAGATCGACAACCTTCACCGAACGCGGCAGATCGCGCACGATGGCTTGGCTCAGTCCATGCGGCAGGGCGCAAAAGACCAATTCGATCTGAGAAAGGTCGATGTCCTCAGCTTTGGACAGCACCGGCAGGTCAAGATGGCGCAGGTGCGGAAAGACCTCGGCCATCGGCATCCCGGCCTTGCGATCCGCCGCCAGCGCCGCGATGCGCAGTGCCGGATGCGTGGCGATGATCCGCACGAGTTCGGCCCCGGTATAGCCGCTCGCACCCAGAATGGCGACGTTGTGGGTCATGGTGTCTCCTGCTGGCGAAGAGATAGGCAGGCCGGACGCGGTCTGCAACGGGCGAGATTGCCGCATCAGGCGGCTTCGAACCCGATCCGTCGGCGCAGGAACAGGGTGGCCTTGTGGCCCACGGCCAACGGGTCGCCGGTCGTGAGGAATTTTGTCGCGCTGCCCTCGCCGATCAATTCCGGGCGGCGGCGGAGGTAGTCCTCGAGACTGGCGGCGACCAGTTCGGGCTGGGAATAAACCTTGACCTCTGGCCCCAGCGCCGCGCGAAAGGCGTCTTCCATCAAGGGGTAATGGGTGCACCCCAGCACGGCGGCCTGCGGGCGTGGCATTCGCCGATGCAGGGCCTCGACATGGCTGTGCACCAGTGCCTCGGCGAGGATCATGTCGCCCTGCTCGATCGCATCGACGACACCGCCGCAGGGCTGGGCCTCGACATCAACACCAATCGCGCGAAAGGCCAGTTCGCGCTGAAAGGCGCGGCTGGCCACCGTGGCGGGGGTGGCAAACAGCGCCACATGCTTGACCGCTACCTCGCGCGGCGGCGAATTGTCGCCCCACTGGCGTTCGGTCAGTGCCTCGATCAGCGGCACAAAGACGCCCAGCACACGCTTGCCCGGCGGAATCCAGCTTTCCTGCATGCGTTTCAGCGCTGCCGCTGAGGCGGTGTTGCAGGCCAGAATCACCAGATCGCAGCCCTCGTCGAACAGCCGCTGGGTGCCGATGCAGGTCAGGCGATAGATGTCGTCGGCGGTGCGGGTGCCATAGGGCGCATTGGCATTGTCGCCGTAATAGACAAACGGCACCTGCGGCATACGGCGCACCAGCGCGTCCAGAACCGTCAGCCCGCCAAGGCCCGAATCGAACACGCCTACTGCCATTTTTCGCCTCTAACGCCTGTAGTGTTCCTCGAATTCATGGCCCAGCCGGGTCGGATCCAAGGGGTTCGGCGACAAGTCATACGTCTTGCGGCGCAGGAAATCCATCATCTGTTTGCCGTCGCTCGCCTGCTGGCGCAGGGTCTCGGCCGAGATCGGCGCCCCCACCACCAGCGGCACGGCGCGGTCGGTGCGGGCGGCGAATTCGCGCATCAGCAAGGCAACCCGCAGCGATTGGCTGAGATGGCTGACCACCTGAAACAGCCGCGAATTCTGGCCCTCGAACCAGATCGGCACCACGGTCGCGCCGGATCTCTCGATCATCCGCGCGGTAAAACCGCGCCAGACCGGATCCATCGCCGCGTCAAAGGGCCGCGCAGCGGTCGACACTGTGCCGCCAGGAAAAATGCCGACTGCGCCACCGCCGCGCAGGTGGCGGATTGCCTCCGCACGGGTGCGCAGGTTGGCGGCCTGCGCCTCGGGGGTGCCGGCGAAATCCACCGGCAGGATCACCCGGTTCACCACCTCGGCGCGGGCAAAGACCTGATTTGCCATCACCCGGAAATCGCCACGCAATGCGGACAGCAGATGCGCCATGATCAAGCCGTCGAGGATGCCGAACGGATGGTTGGCCACCAGCACTAGCGGCCCCTCGGCCGGAATGGCCTCGAGCGAACCGCGCAGCACCTCGACGCGAAGGCCGAACCGCTGCATCAGGACACGCCACAGGTCGCGCCCACTGTCGAGATCGGCCTCGATCCCCTGCAACCGGCGCAGCAGGGCCGGTCGCCCGGTCAGCGCCTCGACACTGCGGATCAAGGCCCGCGCCGGGCGGCTTTGCCCGGCATGAGCATAGGTGATCTGCCGGGCCAGCGCACTGCGCGGCGGGCGCGGGCGAACGGGCGACGGGGCGTCAAGTAGGGCAAAGGACATGGGCAAACCCCTGATCTGGTTTGCGTCATCCTGACAGCGCTGCGTGACAGTCTGGCGACGGTTATTCCGCCGCCATCCGCCCCGGCGCGCCCCCCTGCTGCAACGCGCTCAGGATCGCCGCGCGCCGTTCGGCCGCTTTCGCGACGCTGATGGCCTTGACCGGGCCATAGCCGCGGATCTGCAGCGGCAACAGCGCCAGTTCCAGCACCAGATCGCGGTTCGCCGCGGTCAGTTTGCCCAGCCAGTCGCGCATGTCGCCCTCGAATTGCGCGATCAGCGCGCGCTCTTCGCGCCGCTCGGCCGAATAGCCAAAAGGATCGAACGGCGTGCCGCGAAGGCCCTTCATCCGCGCCAGCAGGGCAAAACCCTTGAGCATCCAGGGACCGAATGTGCGCTTCTTCGGTCGCCCATCGGCCCCCATGCCGCCCAGAATCGGCGGGGCGAGATGAAAGCTCATGCGGAAATCGCCGTCAAACTGCGCGCGCGCGGCCTCGGCGCTGGCCAGATGCAGGCGGGCGACCTCGTATTCGTCCTTGTAGGCCAGAAGCTTATGATAGCCCTTAGCCACGGCCTCGCGCAGCGGCGCATCCGGCACGCTGTCCGCCAGTCCGCGGAACCTGCGTGCCAGACGAGGCCCCTGATAGGCCACCAGCCGCGCTTCGCGGTAGGCGACGGGGTCGACCGGCAGGGTCGAAACGCCCTCGGGTCGCAGCAGTGCTGCCGCCTGATCGGGGTGCAGCACCGCCCAGCGGCCAATGTCAAAGGCGCGCAGGTTGCCGTCAACCGCGGCCTTGTTCAGCCGGATTGCCTGCTGGATTGCCGCCAGCGGCAGGGGCACCAGACCCTTTTGCCACGCCCCACCCAGCACCATCATGTTGGAATAGATCGAATCCCCCAGCGCCACTCGTGCGAGTTCCGAGGCGTCGAACAGATCGAGCCGCTCGCGCAGTCTGGCCTGCAAGGCAAGGCTCAAATCATTGACCGGCAAGCGAAACTCGGTGTCGCGGGTAAACTGGCCGGTGACGATGTCGTGGCTGTTGACCACGGCGCCGGTCTGGCCCTGCGTCATCAATCCGATGGTTTTCGCCCCCGCTGTCACCACCAGATCGCCGCCGATGACGCCATGCGCCTCGCCCACGGCCACCCGCACTGCCGAGATATCCTCGGGGCGTGCGGCCAGCCGCAGGTGGATATGCACCGCACCGCCCTTTTGTGCGAGGCCGGCCATCTCCATCATGCCCGCGCCCATCCCTGCGATCTGCGCCGCCTGCGCCAGCACGGCGCCGACCGTCACCACACCGGTGCCGCCCACGCCGGTAATCACCAGATTGTGCGTGCCACGGATGGCGGGCAACACGGGTTCGGGCAGCTCCGGCAAATCGAGCGCGCGAGCGACCGACTTCTTTACCTTCGCGCCTTCGAGCGTCACGAAAGACGGGCAGAACCCCTTGAGGCAGCTGAAATCCTTGTTGCAACTGCTCTGATCGATAGCGCGTTTGCGGCCCAATTCGGTGTCCACCGGCACGATCGACACGCAGTTCGACTGTACGCCACAATCACCGCAGCCCTCGCAGACCTCGGTGTTGATGAAGACCCGCTTGTCGATGTCGGGAAACTCGCCCCGCTTGCGCCGGCGGCGTTTTTCGGCGGCGCAGGTCTGGACATAGATCAGCGCCGAGACCCCCTTGGTCTGCGCCAGTCGCTCTTGCACCACCATCAGTTCCGCGCGTTCATGCTTTTCGATGCCCGAGGGGAATGCCGTGAAATCAATGTCTTCCTTGGCGTCATAGACCACAACAACGGGTTTCACCCCCATCGCGGTGATCTCATGCGCGATCCGTTGCGCCGTCAGCCCGCCCTCATTCTTCTGTCCGCCGGTCATGGCGACCGCATCGTTGAACAGGATCTTGTAGGTGATCGTCGTGCCCGCCGCCAAGGCCGCACGGATCGCCTGCACGCCCGAGTGGTTATAGGTGCCGTCGCCGAGGTTCTGGAACACATGGCCGCGTTTGGAGAACTGCGATTCGCCGATCCAGTTCGCCCCTTCGCCGCCCATATGGGTAAAGCCCAGCGTCGAGCGATCCATCCACTGCACCATATAATGACAGCCGATCCCAGCATAGGCGCGGCTGCCGTCGGGCACCTTGGTCGAGGAATTGTGTGGGCAACCCGAGCAGAAATACGGGATGCGCGCTGCCAGATCCTGCGCATTGTCGGCGCGGCGGCTTTCGGCCAATTTGGCGCGACCCGCACGCAGGGTGTCGGTCTCGCAGCCTTCCTCCGCCAGAATTTCGCCCAGCCGTTCGGCAATCATCACCGGATCGAGCGCATAGCGCGTGGGGAACAGTTCGACCTGACGACCGTTGTCCCAGGTGTCGCCCTTGTGCCAGCCGTAAACTCGGCGGCCCTTGCGGTCGTCAAAGATCGCTTCCTTGACCTGCACCTCGATCAATTTGCGCTTTTCTTCGACGACGACGATCAGCTCCAATCCCTCGGCCCAATCGTGAAAGCCCTTCATGTCCAAGGGCCAGGTCTGGCCGACCTTGTAGGTCGTGATCCCCAACCGTTCGCATTCCGCCGCGTCGAGACCCAACAGCCCCAATGCATGCACGAGGTCCAGCCAGTTCTTGCCCGCCGCGACAAAGCCGATCCTCGCCCCAGGGGTGCCCCAGACGCGCTTGTCCATCTTGTTGGCATGGCTGAACGCTTCGGCGGCAAAGCGTTTGTAGTCGATCATCCGCGCTTCCTGCAGCACCGGCAGGTCCTGCAGGCGGATGTTCAGCCCACCCTCGGGCATCTTGAACTCCGGGCGAACAAAAGACATTCGCTGCGGGTTGCCATCGACCACCGCCGTCGCCTCGACGGTGTCCTTCATCGTCTTCAGCCCGACCCAAAGCCCGGAGAACCGGCTGAGTTCATAGGCATAATGGCCATAGTCGAGGATCTCCTGGACCCCGGCGGGCGAGACCACCGGCATATAGGCATCGATCATTGCCCAGTCGGACTGGTGCAGTACGGTCGAGGATTCGCCAGTGTGGTCGTCGCCCATCGCCATGATAACCCCACCGTGGCGGCTGGTGCCGGCCATGTTGGCGTGTTTCATCACGTCGCCAGTGCGGTCCACCCCCGGACCCTTGCCATACCAAAGCGCGAAAACCCCGTCATGCGTGCCCTCGCCGCGCAATTCGGCTTGCTGGGTGCCCCAGATCGCGGTCGCCGCCAGATCCTCGTTCAGTCCTTCGTGGAATTTGACCTGCGCCGCACTCAGGAACGGTTTTGCCCGCGCCATCTGCTGATCAACCGCGCCAAGGGGCGAGCCGCGATAGCCGCTGACATAGCCTGCGGTGTTCAAACCGGCGGCCTTGTCACGAGCCGCTTGCTGCAGCATCAACCGTACAAGGGCCTGTGTGCCGTTCAGCAACACCGGCGTTTTGTCCAGATCGAACCGATCGTTCAGAGACACTGACTGCTTGCTCATCGTGCACCTCCCCGCGCATTGGTCGATTTGCTGGCGTTGCGGCGATTATAGGTCAAAATTATTGACCTTAATAGTGCCGCCAACGTTTTCTTTTCTTTTCCGCGTCACATATCTGGACTAGACACTTTAATGCGAACAACCCCGCCCCCAATGGACAGATATTACCACGATGGACTGGGACAAGCTCAGAATCTTCCATTCGGTTGCCGATGCCGGCAGCCTGACCCATGCCGGCGACAGCCTGGGCCTCAGCCAATCCGCGGTCAGCCGCCAGATCCGCGGACTGGAGGAATCGCTCGGCACCACCCTTTTCCACCGCCACGCGCGCGGGCTGATTCTGACCGAGCAGGGCGAACTGCTGTTCGACGCCACCCGGGCAATGACCAAACGCCTCGACACCGCCGCCGCGCGCATCCGCGATTCCGAGGATGAGGTCTATGGTGAATTGCGGGTCACTACGACCACCGCCTTTGGCACCCTCTGGCTGGCGCCGCGCCTGCCGACGCTTTACGCCAAATACCCGGAACTGAAGATTGACCTCATGCTGGAAGAGCGGGTGCTCGACCTGCCGATGCGCGAGGCAGATATCGCGATCCGGATGAAGGAACCCAGTCAGGCCGATCTGATCCGAAAACGCCTGATGGCGGTTCACATGCGGATGTATGCCTCGCCTGAGTATCTGCGCCAGAACGGCACCCCCTTGACCATGGAGGACATGGCCGGTCACCGGCTGTGCTGCCAGAACGCCGATGCGCATCAGGTCGCCGCCGGGGCCGAGATGGTGCGCAAACTGCTGACCCACGCGATCCGCTCGACTTTTACCGTCAACAACTATTTTGGCGTGTTACAGGCGGTGGTCAACAATCTGGGTATCGGCGTGCTGCCCGACTATCTGACCGAGGATTTCCCCCATCTCGTGCGCGTCATGCCCGAGGTGGAATCGGCCGAAGTTCCGGTTTTCCTCGCCTATCCCGAGGAACTGCGCCATTCCAAGCGGGTCTCGGCGTTCCGCGATTTCGTGCTTGAAGGCGTAATCGCCTATCGCCGTCAGCGCAGCGGCCAGAACGTCGAATGACGCAGCCGCGTCGCGCTGTCCCATTGGGTGAGACATGCTTGCAACGCATTGCGGCTATGATGCACTCGCAGCGAAGAAATTGTTGAACGCATGAAGTGATTCGCGTATTCATAGTTCCAAGATACATGGCTTCGGTCGGTATCTTACCTCCCTGTTGGACTTGGGCCGAGCAATTGCTCGGCCTTTTTTTTAACCCTCACCACGCGCCACCTGCGCCCTCCTTGCCCGTAGATACCCGATGTCCGCCGGATCCTGTGTCAGGTCCAGCGCCCGGTCAAAGGCCGCCAGCGCCGCCGCGCCCTGCCCTGCCCGCGCCAGAAACGCTGCCATCGCTGCATAATAGGGCTGAAAGTCGCACAATTGCTGTCCCAATGGTGCCAGCGCCAGCAACGCCGCCGACGCCCCTTGCACCTCGCCCAAGGCGACAGCGTGATTGAGGCGCACCACGGGGGTATCTTCGAAGCGCAGCAGTGTCCGGTACAGCGCTTCGACCTGTGGCCAGTCCGGCGGGGTCTGGGCGTGGCAGGCGGCGATGGCAGCCTTGATCTGGAACGGCCCCACAGCGCCACGCGACAACGCGCGCAGCACCAGCGCCCGCCCCTCGTCCAGCATGGCGTGATCCCACAGCGTCCGGTCCTGCACTCCCGGTGGCACACTGGCACCATCGGCGCCGATACGGGCCTTGGCGCGTCCCTCGGTGAGCAGCAGCAATGCGAGGCAACCTTCGGCCTCGGGGTCGCCCGGCGTCAAGCTGTCGATCAGCCGCCCAAGGAACAGGGCCTCGCCCCGCAACTCGTGCCCCGGACGGGCGCCGACCGTATAACCGGCAGTAAAGACCAGATAGACGACCGTCAGCACCGAATCGAGACGCGCGCGCCAATCTTCGGGGCCCGGCACGGCAAAGGGTATGCCGGCACCAGCGATCTTGGCGCGCGCCCGGCTGAGGCGCTGGCCCATCGTCGGCTCGGCGTCCAGAAACACCCGCGCCACTTCGGCTGTGGTCAGGCCGCAAACGCTGCGCAGGGTCAGGGCGACGCGGGTCTTGCCCTCCAACGCCGGGTGACAGCAAGCAAAGATCAGCGCAAGGCGCTGGTCAGGGATGGACTGGGGATCGGGCGCAGACGCCTCGTCCTCGGCCAGCACGGCCCAACCGGTGGCATGAGCGTGGGCGCGTTGGCTGCGGCGCAGGGCGTCGATCGCCTTGCGCAAGGCGACCCGATAGAGCCACGCTTGAGGCCGGTCCGGCACCCCGGACCGGCCCCAATGTTCGACAGCAGACAGCAGGGCCTCCTGCAGGGCCTCCTCGGCCAGGGTCAGGTCGCGCAGGCGCCCGGCCAGGGCCGCGGCGATGCGGCCCCGGTCGCCGCGCATCACCTGATCCAGGGCGCGCGCCACGCTGATGGCGGCAGGGGCAAGCGGCGCCATGGATCACCCCGCCGGATTGTAATCCATCAAGGGCCGCACCTCGATCGTGCCGAAATGCGCCGAGGGGATCATCGCGGCATAGGTCAGCGCCGCGACCAGATCGGGCACCTCGACGAGGTAATACCCGCCCAGATGCTCGCGCGTTTCGGCAAAGGGGCCGTCCATGGTTTCGACCTTGCCGTTCTGGATGCGAAGCGAGGTGGCGGTTTCCACGCCCTGCAACCCCTCGCCCCCGCGCAGCACGCCGTCAGCCTTCATGCGCTCGTTGGCGGAAAAGTATCCGGCCATCATCTCCTGAAAGGCGGGGGTGCCCCAGGCGGGTTCCTTGGCCGGGTCGTTATAGATCAACAGCATGTATTGCATTTTTCCCTCACAGACCAAGCAGTTGGACAGCGATGCAAACCATCGCGTTCAGCGAGGCCAGCAGGTTGGTGCCATTGCCGACATAGCGCAGCGGATGGCCGGCGGTTTGTGCCTTCAAGCCGAAGGGATGTGCGATCCGCCCGATCAGCAGCAGCACGCCCGAGATATGCAGCCACATCCCCGGCGTACCCATGCCTTCGGCCAGAATCATCAGGATCAACACAAAGGCCGACCATTCGGCGCAGTTCCCATGCTGCCGGATGCGCTGCAAAAGCATCGCATTGCCACCGTCGCCAAAAGACACGTTCAGCGCCGAGCGTACCGACGAGACGCGGAACCACAGCACCAGATAGATCAGCGCCACAGGGAGAGCATAAAGGGGGGTTACGGAGAACACGATAGACTATCCTTGATTGTCACGGTGTTTGCGACCCGGGCAAACCCCCGGGCCAGTGTGGGTTGGCGGCGGGGCATCCTCAATCGTAGGCCATCACCGGGCGCACTTCGACCGAGCCATACCGCGCGGCCGGGATCTCGGCGGCGAAACGCAGTGCGGCATCTAGATCGGCGGCGTCGATCAGGTAGAACCCGCCCAGATGCTCGCGGGTTTCGGCAAAGGGGCCGTCGGTGGTTTCCACCTTGCCCGCCCGCTTGCGCAAGGTGGTGGCGGTTTCAACGCCGTTCAACCCTTCTCCTGCGAGGAAGGTCGCGATCCCTTTCATCCGCTCTTCAAGCAAAAAATACTCGTTCATCATCACGTCGAACTGATCACTGCCCGGCGCGGGTTCGGCACCCGGCTCAGCATAGAGCGTCAGAAGGTATTTCATGGCCTTCTCCTGTCTGCAATCAACGGCACCGCGCCGTGATCCTACTTCAATGACGCTGCCCTTGTGTCGATTTCGACATCCCGCCGAAAAAAACGTAAAAATTTGGGCGGCCCGCCACCCTGCACCTTTCGCCGGGCGCCGCACTGGCCTATGACGCGCCAACCTTCGCAGCTGGGGATTTCGCCATGTCCGAACCCGCCATCACGGCCGAACTGGTCGCCGCGCATGGGCTCAAGCCCGACGAATACCAGCGCATCCTATCAATCATCGACCGTCAGCCTAGCTTTACGGAACTGGGTATCTTTTCGGCGATGTGGAACGAGCATTGTTCCTACAAATCCTCGAAGGTCTGGCTGCGCACCCTGCCGACCACCGGGCCGCAGGTGATCTGCGGACCGGGTGAAAACGCGGGCGTGGTGGATATCGGCGACGGCCAGGCGCTGATCTTCAAGATGGAAAGCCACAACCACCCGTCCTACATCGAACCGCATCAGGGCGCCGCGACCGGTGTCGGTGGCATCCTGCGTGACGTCTTCACCATGGGCGCGCGCCCGATCGCGGCGATGAATGCGCTGTCCTTTGGCGAACCCAGCCACCCCAAGACCGCGCATCTGGTCAAGGGCGTGGTCGAGGGCATCGGCAGCTATGGCAATTGCTTTGGCGTGCCCAATGTCGGCGGCGAGGTGCGGTTCCATCGCAGCTATAACGGCAATTGCCTGGTCAACGCCTTCGCAGCGGGCCTCGCGGATGCCGACAAGATCTTTTACTCGGCCGCGAGTGGCGTTGGCATGCCGGTAGTGTATCTGGGCGCCAAGACCGGGCGCGACGGGGTTGGCGGCGCCACCATGGCCAGTGCCGAATTCGACGACACCATCGAAGAAAAACGCCCCACCGTGCAGGTGGGCGACCCCTTCACCGAAAAGCGCCTGCTTGAGGCCTGTCTGGAGCTCATGGCCTCTGGCGCCGTGATTTCCATTCAGGACATGGGCGCGGCGGGGCTGACCTGTTCGGCGGTTGAAATGGGCGACAAGGGCGGGCTTGGCATCAAACTGACGCTCGACCGTGTGCCGCAGCGCGAAACCGGCATGACGGCCTATGAGATGATGCTGTCGGAATCGCAAGAACGCATGCTTATGGTCCTGAAGCCCGAAAGGGAAGCCGAGGCAAAAGCGATCTTCGACAAATGGGACCTCGATTTTGCCGTCGTCGGAGAAACCATTGCCGAGGACCGTTTTCTGATCCTGCATGGCAACGAGGTGAAAGCCGACCTGCCGCTGTCGAAACTGTCCAGTGCGGCACCGGAATACAACCGCCCTTGGGTGGAAACCCCGCCCGCCGCCGCCTTGGCGCCCGTGCCCGAGGTTGACCCGATCGCGGGCCTGCGCGCACTGATCGGCAGCCCGAATCATGCCCACAAGGGCTGGGTCTGGGAGCAGTACGACCATCAGGTGATGGCCGATACGCTGCGGGTGCCCGGTCTGGGCGCAGGCGTGGTGCGCGTGCACGGCACCAACAAGGCGATTGCCTTTACCAGCGACGTGACACCAAGGTATGTGCGCGCCAACCCCTTCGAGGGCGGCAAGCAGGCGGTGGCCGAAGCGTATCGCAACCTGACCGCCTGCGGCGCGCGCCCCTTGGCGACGACCGACAACCTGAACTTTGGCAACCCCGAAAAGCCTGAGATCATGGGCCAGTTCGTCGGCGCCATCAAAGGCATCGGCGCAGCCTGTCTGGCGCTGGATTTCCCCATCGTGTCGGGAAATGTCAGCCTTTACAACGAAACCGATGGCAAGGGCATCCTGCCGACGCCGACGATCGGCGGGGTGGGACTGCTGGACAGCCTCGATGAC
>Ga0209573_1002429_pt1 | contig 23798 bp, 19 predicted proteins | sample TNRBio252014_DNA_FD_185870 | JGI IMG/M metagenome (GOLD analysis project Ga0209573, IMG submission 185870) | Wastewater treatment Type I Accumulibacter community from EBPR Bioreactor in Madison, WI, USA - TNR Reactor_6/25/2014_ DNA (SPAdes)... | ecosystem: Engineered > Bioreactor > EBPR >...
ACGCCAACAGCGCAACGGCCTCCCGCTTGAACTCGTCCGTGAAACTTCGACGCGATTTCGTCATCAAACACCTTCCAGCCCCTTCCCGGAGCGTAGCAAAGGTGTCCACCAGTTCGGGGGAGGTTCATACCAGTCCCCGTCGGTAACGGCGATGACGAGGTTGATCCTCAATGTTCTACGAAGCCCACCCGGCTGAGAGCAGCGCCGCCTGCTCCAGGACAGTCAGGGTTGCCTTCTCCTGCTTGTCGGGCGGATAGCCGTATTTGCGCAGGATTCGTTTCACCAGCACCCGCAGCTGAGCACGCACGTTCTCGCGCAGAGTCCAATCGATGGTGACGTTGTTGCGGACGGTTTCGACCAGTTCGCGGGCGATGCCACGCAGCGTTTCGTCGCCGAGTACCTTCACCGCGCTGTCGTTGGTCTCCAGCGCGTCGTAGAAAGCCAATTCGTCTTCGCTGAGGCCGAGTTTCTCCCCTCGTGCGGCGGCCACCCGCATGTCCTTGGCGAGTGCGATCAGCTCCTCGATGACCTGCGCGGCCTCGATGGCGCGGTTCTGGTATCGGCGGAGGGTCTGCTCGAGCATCGCCGCGAAGGAGCGCGCCTGCACGACGTTCTTGCGGCCCCTGGTCTTGATCTCGCCTTTCAGCAGTTTTTGCAGCAGCTCGACGGCGAGATTTCTCTGTGGCAGGCCCCGCACCTCGGCCAGGAACTCGTCCGAGAGGATCGAAATCTCGGGCTTCTCGAGCCCGGCGGCAGCGAAGATGTCGACGACGCCTTCCGGCATCACGGCCCGCGAGATGATCTGCCGGACGGCATGGTCGAGCTCTTCGCCCGGCCGTGCATCTCCCGGCGCGCGCTTCCCCAGAACCGCCTGAACCGCCTGGAAGAAGGCGACGTCATCGCGAATGCGCAGAGCGTCGTCATGGGGCACCGCGAGGGCGAAGGCCTGCGATAACTCACGCACGGTGCGGAGGAATCGATCCTTGCCGTTCTCCTGAACCAGGATGTGCTCCTGTGCCGGCGGCAGCAGGCTCAACCGCTCTTGCGGCGTTCCCGTTGTCCATTGCGACCAGTCGAAGCCGTAAAACATGGCGCAGCAGACCTCGTGCCTCTTCAGCATTTCGGCAACGGCTTCGTCCTGATCGAGCGCCGTCCGCCCGGTTCCGCCGCTCTCCGTGTAGGTCGCGAGCGCCTGCTTCAGCTCATTGGCGAGGCCGAGATAATCGACCACCAGTCCGCCCGGCTTGTCCTTGAACACCCGATTGACCCGTGCGATGGCCTGCATCAGGCCGTGGCCGCGCATCGGCTTGTCGATGTACATCGTATGCAGGCTGGGCGCGTCGAAACCGGTCAGCCACATGTCGCGGACGATGACGAGGCGGAACGGGTCCTTCGGATCGCGGAAGCGGTTGGCCAGCGATTCGCGCCGCTGCTTGGTGCGGATGTGGTCCTGCCATCCGGCGGGGTCCGCGGCCGAGCCGGTCATCACGACCTTCATCGCCCCGCTCTCGTCGGCATCGCCTCTCCAGCCGGGCCGGAGCTTGACGATCTCGTCGTGGAGGTCCACCGCGATGCGCCGGCTCATGCAGACGATCATGCCCTTGCCGTCCATCGCCTCGAGACGCTTCTCGAAGTGGTCGACGACGTCGCGCGCGACGACGGCCAGCCGCTTGTCCGATCCGACGACCGCCTCCAGCTGCGCCCATTTGGTCTTCAGCTTCTCCTTGCGATCGACCTCCTCGCCCTCGGTCGCTTCCTCGAACTGCGGGTCGATCTTCGGCCGCTCGGCCTCGTCGAGCGCCAGTTTGGCGAGCCGGCTTTCGTAATAGATCGGCACCGTGGCGCCGTCCTTAACGGCGCGCTGGATGTCGTAGATGCTGATGTAGTCGCCGAACACCGCTCGCGTGCTGGCATCCCGCAGCTCGATCGGCGTTCCGGTGAAGCCGATGAAAGACGCATGCGGCAGCGCATCCCGCATATGCCGGGCGAAGCCGTCGATGAAGTCGTACTGGCTTCGATGCGCCTCATCCGCAATGACCACGATGTTGCGCCGCTCCGACAGCGTCGGGTACCGGTCCCCCTTCTCCTCGGGAAAGAACTTGTGAATGGTGGTGAAGACCACGCCTCCGGCCTCGACCGACAGCAACTCGCGGAGCTGCGTGCGGCTCTCGGCCTGCACCGGCGGCTGGCGCAGCAGGCCGTCGCAGCGGGAGAACGTGCCGAAGAGCTGGTCGTCGAGATCGTTGCGATCGGTGAGCACGACGATGGTCGGATTCCCCATCGCCCGCTCGCGGATGATCCGCCCGGCGTAGAACGCCATGGTCAGGCTCTTGCCAGAGCCCTGCGTGTGCCAGACGACGCCGACGCGGCGATCGCCAGGCTTGCCCCCGGGCGCGAGACCCGCCGAGTATCCCGCCGACTCCTCCGCCACGCCGGCGGCGACCGCGTGCTGCATGGCCGCGGCGCGCACGGTCTCCGAAACGGCCACCTGCACGGCGTGGAACTGGTGATAGCCCGCCATCTTCTTGATGACCCGCCCGCCGTCGTCCTCGAACACGATGAAGTCGCGGACCAAGTCGAGGAATCGTTGCTTGGCGCACAGGCCCTCGATGACGATCTGCAACTCGGGCAGATGCGCATCAGCGAGCGCCTCGCCCGCGATGGTGCGCCACGGCTTGAACCATTCGCGACCGGCGCCGATAGCGCCGACGCGGGCCTCGATGCCGTCGGAGGCCATGAGCAGTGCATTGGTGGCGAAGAGCGAGGGCACCTCGGCCTGATAGGTCTGGAGCTGCTGGAAGGCGCTCCAGATCGTCGCGTTCCCGCCCGCGGCGTTCTTCAGCTCGATCACCGCGAGGAGAAGGCCGTTGACGAACAGCACCACGTCCGGCCGGCGCGCGTGCTTGTTCTCGGCGACGCTGAACTGGTAGACGGCCAGCCAATCGTTCGCCTCGGGGTGGTCGAAGTCGATCACGCGGGCCTGGGCGCCGCGGATGCCGCCGTCGCCGTCGCGGTATTCCACCGTCACGCCGTGTACCAGCAGCCGGTGAAGGCCGCGGTTCTGCAGGATCAGATCGGCCCCCTCGGGGCGCAGCAGCTTGCGGAAGGCGTCGTCGATGGCCTCGGCCGGAAGTTTAGGGTTGAGCCGCGCCAGCGCATCGCGCAGCCGCCGATGAAGGGTGACCTGGCCGTAGCTCTGACGCTCGGCTCCCGCCTCGCCAGGCGCGATCTCGGCGCCGCCCACGACCTGCCAGCCGACGCTTTCGAGCCAGGCGAGCGCCGCCTGTTCTACGACGGATTCCGACACGCCGGCGCTCTTCATTCGGGTTCCCCATCTTCTTCTGAATCCCCCGCTAATAGGCGAGCGCCAATCACTCGATATGCTACTGGATCAACTGAGAAAATAAGTTCGCTTGCGTAGAAATCGTCTTCGCAAATCTGGATCATTCCATACTTAGAATCTATTGCAACATCGAAGCGCCGCTCGCGCGCAGGCGGTATAGATGGCCTCCTCGCAAGCGCTTCTCTCTCTAGTTCCTCCTGGGGACTAGAAACTTCGAAGAGGAAACCGAAGATCCATAAGGCGCTCTCCCGTATGATGCGGAGCACCTCGATTTCGGGGGTGCCCTTGTTGCCTCCATGATACTGCTCGTTTCTGTGGTCGTGTGCCCAGATAACGGAGGCTCGATCAATCCCCAATGCCAACGACCGGATCGTGCATTCGCATTCGACAAAATCGAGCTTGGTATGATAATTGTTGAGCCATTGTTCGACGTCAGCCCGCTGATACTGACGATTACCGCGCTGTATCGGGTGCAAGGACAGATACGTCGTGATAGCGACTTCAATCGCATTGTCGAAAGAGATAAGCGCAATGCGGCGATCAAAATCGCCGCCGCTGCGAAGATGGTCTTCCGCATGCAGTAGCAGCTCGAACGGCCCTTTTGCCCATGGACGAATGCCGCTCATTGCTCGGTCTCCGAAGCTTTGGCGACAGCTGTGCTGGGATGCGGTGCTGCCATCAGAGCACCCGGTCGAGGAAGGTCTCGGCGTCCTTCACGCGCAACTCGCCGGAGATGAGCTTGGGCAGGAGCGTGTCACGGAGGGCGGCGAGGGTGCGGGATTCCTCGAACATCTCCTCGTGGCGCATGCGCGCTGCCCCTGCAACTCCGCAAAAGGCCGAGACGGCGCGCGCAGGGGGAACCAAAATAATAGGGGACTGCAGCCCGTCGATGGGCAGCATGTTCACGGTCGTCCCGTTGGCGTACCCGCTCACGAGGTCGTGCATGACGCTCGTGTTCAACAGATGGCACAGGTAGTCGACCGTCAGCCAGCAGTCCCTCTTGGGCCGGATGCGGTAGATGTGATGGCTGAAAAGGTTCTTCTGGCCAAAGCGAGTAGGCACGATCGCCGCGTACCCGATTAGCAAGCGGTGGTGTCCCTGCTCGGTGTTTGCGACGATGAGGTCACCGGCGCGAGCAACGTGCTGTGACTTGTAATCGCCGTTGTAGCGTTTGAGCCCGTCGTGCTTGTAGCCGCCACCCTCGTATATTGAATTGAGGTTGTGCATCGGCACGCCCTCCTCGGAGAGGCCCGATCCCTTGTAGGAGAGGCCACGCGCAACATCCACGCAGTCGGAGAGCGGTTTCACCTCCCACCCCTCCGGTATCTCCCCCTGCTCGGTCTCGACCAACCGGTCGGGGAAGAGGGCGGCGAGGTGAATGGGCAGGCCGGGGTCGCGGCCTTCGGCCTTGGCGCGGACGGGATCGAAATCGACGAACCAGGACTTGAACAGCGCGCGGGCCATCGCCTCCAGCGTCGCGCTCATCCGCCGGTTCATCTCGATCTTGTCGTCCAGCGTCCCGAGGATATGCGCAATGGCCCGCTGTTCAGCCGGTCCGGGAGCCGAAGCGGGAATGCGAGTAAGAATATCCTGGTTCAACAGCGGCTGGCCTGAGCCCGCTCGCCAGCTATTCAGGCTGAGCATTCCAAGCAGGTAGAACAAGAATCGAGAATCGTTGTTATCGAGCGCCGTCGCGCGAATGGCGTTATCTGTTACCCAGCATCGTTGCTTGCTGAGGTAAAGCGAACCACAGTAGCTGCCTACTCGACCGATGATGATTGAACCCTCAGCTGAATTAGCTTCGGCAGCACACCCGATGACACCATTCGAACCATAGACCGGATACGGCAAGCCGTCGGCTCGCTCAGGACTAGAGCGGCCATTTGCGAAAGACAGCAGGCGTCCAAGCGTCGTCTCAACAAACTCACCCGCCATGCCCGAGCTCCCCCCATGCCCGTTGCACCACCACCTTGTTCTGCTCGATACGCTGGCGGAGGGGCGCGCTGGTCGTCGCCCAGTCGACGATGTCCACCTTCCATGGCAGGTCGGATTCGGAGAAGTCGTCGGCGAGCGCGGCGTGCAGCGCCAGCGGCAGCGGCAGCGGCCGGTCGCCGATGATGGCGAGGTCGAGGTCCGAATAGGGCTTGGCCGTCCGCGTCGCCCGGGAGCCGAACGCCCAGACCTCGTACCCCGGAACGTGGCAGCGAAGGATGCGGCGGACGATCTGCCAGTGGTTGGAGTGGATGTCGATCGGTGGCGCTTCGGCCGTCATGGTCTGAGCCGCGCCCGCAACTGGTCGCGGAGGTAGACGGCCTCCTCCAGGAAGTCGGGTATGCCGGCGACGACCTCCCGCGCCACTTCCTCGTCATAAATGTGGCTGGTCCTGCTGCGCATCTCGCGGAATGTCCGCCAGCGCGGCCAGTCGCCGAGCAATAGCCCTCGCTCGTTGCCGGAGCGGATCAGATCCTGAAACGGCATGGCGTCATACTGTGCGGGGCTGGCGGAGGTGGCCTCGAGATAGCGCTTCAGCATCTTGTGGCTGAGTTCATAGGTGAACGCGAACCGCTGTATCAGGCCGTCGCGGATCTGCGTGTCGGTGGTGTCGCGCTGGTAGCGGTCGAACCCTTCCCGCAGGCGATCGACCGCGTTGTCGAAAAAGCGGATGTCCAGGCTGGGCTCAGTCATCCGCCGTTCCCCAGAAAGCCCAGCGCAGTCCCCTGCTCACCCCCCATACCCCAGCTCCCGCAGGTTGGCGGCGATGGCGGCGTCGAGCTTGGCGGCTTCGTCCTGCTGCGCGCGCAGATCCGCGAACAGCCGGGCCATCTTGTCGGTGAACAGCTCGTCGTCCTCCGCTGCCGCCTCGGCGCCGACGTAGCGGCCGGGAGTCAGCACATGGCCGTGCTTGCGGATTTCCTCCAGCGAGGCCGCCTTGCAGAAGCCGGGGATGTCATCGTAGGCCGTGCGGCCGTCCACCGCTTCGGCCGGAACGTCGGCCTCGCCGCGCCAGAGGTGGTACATGCCGGTGATCTTGGCGATGTCCTCATCCGACAGGTCACGATGGGTGCGGTCCACCAGCACGCCCATCTTGCGGGCGTCGATGAACAGCACCTCGCCGCGCCGGTCGCGGAACTTGTGGCTTTTGCGGTCGCGGGCGAGGAACCACAGGCAGGCCGGGATCTGCGTCGAATAGAAGAGCTGCCCCGGCAGCGCGATCATGCAATCGACCACGTCCTCCTCGATCAGCTTTTTGCGGATCTCGCCCTCGCCCGACTGGTTCGAGGCCATCGAGCCGTTCGACAGCACGAAGCCGGCGATGCCCGCGGGGGCGAGGTGATGGACGATGTGCTGCACCCAGGCGAAGTTGGCGTTGCCCGCAGGCGGCTCGCCATACTGCCAGCGCTTGTCGCCGCGCAGCCGCTCGCCGCCCCAGTCGGAGATGTTGAAGGGCGGGTTGGCGAGGATGAAGTCGGCCTTCAGGTCCGGGTGGCGGTCGTTGTGGAAGGTGTCGCCGTGCGCGATCTGCCCGTCGATTCCGCGGATGGCGAGGTTCATCTTCGCCAGCCGCCAGGTCGTGTAGTTCGATTCCTGCCCGTAGATCGAGATATCGGCCCCCTTTGCACCGGGGGCCTTGCCGCCGTTGCCGTTGCCGCTGGCGTGGGCGCGGATGAACTCCATCGACTGCACGAACATACCGGAGGAGCCGCAGCAGGGGTCGTAGACGCGGCCGCGGTAGGGCTCCAGCATCTCGACCAGCAGCTTGACGACGCAGCGCGGCGTGTAGAATTCGCCGCCCTTCTTGCCTTCGGCGCTGGCGAACTGCGACAGGAAGTATTCGTAGACGCGGCCGAGCACGTCCTTCGCCCGCGCCTCGGCGTCACCGACCCTGATGTTCGAGATCAGGTCGATGAGCTGGCCGAGGCGGGTCTTGTCGAGCGCCGGGCGGGCATAGTCCTTGGGCAGCACGCCCTTGAGCACGGTATTGTCGCGCTCGATTCCGGTCATCGCGTCGTCGACCAGCTGGCCGACCGTGCTCTGCCGGGCCTGCGCCTTGAGATGCGCCCAGCGCGCTTCGAGCGGCACCCAGAAGATGTTCTTGGCGCGGTACTCGTCGGGGTCTTCCGGATCGGCGCCCTGCGCCTCCTCGGCGACGAGCCCGGCGTGCATCTCCTCGAAGGCGTCGGAGATGTACTTGAGGAAGATCAGGCCGAGGACGACGTGCTTGTACTCCGCCGCGTCCATGCTGCCGCGCAGGGCATCCGCCATGCGCCAAAGCTCCGCCTCGTAACCGACTTTGGCCGCGGTGGTGTCGGGCCTGGCGGCGCGCACTTGCCGATCGACCTCCGCCGCTTTCGCGGCGGCGGGGGGAGGCACCCGATCGCCCGGGATGGCCACAGACCCGCCACGCCCCCGGCCCGGAACGATGGCGCCGTCGTCGAGCAAAGCCTTCCTGACCGAGTCGTAGGTAGGTGCGTCCCAGCCAAGGGCTTCGCGCAGCTTGCCGTTCCCGGCCGACCCCCCGAGCGCCGTCAGCGCCGCCACAAACCTGTCCTTCCGCGCCTGATCGGCCATTACGCCCCCCTCCAATCCCGCCTCGGTTTATGGGAGTCGCCGGCTCCAGCGTCCTCTACTGCTCGTATTCCTCGACCGTCAGCACGGCGACGACCGGCCGCCCGTATTTCACCAAGTATCGGGATCGGCGCGGGCCGCGCCGATTCAGCTGGCCGAAATTGAACTCGGCGTCTTTGGCGCCGACCGTTCGCATCCGATCCCCTGCCGGGACGTAGTGTTGGCCAAAATGGGTACATCCGCAATGGGTGCAGTGTGCTGGCTGAGGGTCGGGAGAAATCCCGGTGTCAGGCGCGGAAAGAGTCTCCCGCCACCGCCGATGCCAGATCGTTTTGTCGTGCGACGGTGACGGATCGCCTGGAAGCGACCATCTGACCGCGGCTGCTTCGGCCTGCTGGACTGTCGGCTTCCGGCCACTCGCGATGTCCTCTTCTTTCATACTGCGATCGCTTGAATTCGAAGCGGGGCCGTCGGCTATCGGCCGCGACACCGCCGAGTATTTTTGGCGCAAGTGGCGGCCGAGTCGCCGGAATTCTCCATACCGTACGGAGAATTGAGGCATCAAACGGCCCTCTAAGGCATCAATTTGGTGGGAAGCTCCCCGATCGGGGCGCTCGCAAACGCCCGCAAATGCTTGATATCGTTGAGAGAATTTGGCGCACCCGGCAGGATTCGAACCTGCGGCCTCTGCCTCCGGAGGGCAGCGCTCTATCCACTGAGCTACGGGTGCTTCCGGAAGGACGATAGCGCACGCCGTGCAGTCGGGGCAAGCCGCGTGCGTACGCAATTCGTCGCGGCCGGCGGCCCGGCCCACGGCGCACGCTCAGAACGGGCGCAGCAGGCGGTCGATATACTCCAGTTCGTTCTGCGGGCGCGATCGTTCGGCTGCGCGGCGGCGGAGTTCGTCGCGGATTTCCTGGGCGCGTTGCGGCGATCCCCGGTCCGGGATCTTCGCCGATCCGGTGGCGAAGCCGCGGCGGCCGGCGGGTTGGCGGCCGAACAGGTCGCCGGAGCCGCCCGGGCCGCGGCCGAGGGCGATCCCGCCGCCCATCCGCTCCGACATCGCCTTGCCTGCGGCCTGCAGCGCCTGCTGCAGCGCTTCGACCGCGCGCCCCTGATCGTTCGTCGCGTCGTCCAGCCGCTGTTGCCCGAGTGCGTCCACCGCGCGTCGCATCGCCTGATCCGCACTGCTCAAGGGCGACGGGATCGAGCCCAGCAGGTCGTCGAGCCGCGATGTCAGCTCGCCCAGGTCGCGCCGCAGCGCCTGCTGCCGGGCGATGCCGGCCTTGTCGGCGCTCCGGGCGGGATTTGCGCCAGCCGGGGGCGGAGCCGACGCCGAGCGTTCGCGCAGGCCCGGCGACCCCGGACGGTTTCTGCGCTCCGCACCCGGCGATTGTTCGCGAAGCCGCTGGAACGTCTCGTCGAGAAGCTTTTGCTGCCGCTCACCGAGTTCGCGAAGCGCCTGCATCATCGCCTGCGCCTCCGCCATCTGCCGCTGCGTCTCCCCGCGCATCGCACTCCGCATGCCGTCGAGCGCGCGGTCCAGGTCGGCCAGCATCTGCATCGCGCTCTCGCGGTTGCCGACGCGGGCGAGGTCGCGCGCCGTCTCCAGCATCTCGTGCAGATCGTCGGATCCCAGCGCGCCCGCCTGCGGATCGAGCGGCGCGTCCAACAGTGCTCCGCGTTGCGTCAGTTCCTTCGCCGCCGCGGCCAGATACCGGTCGAGCGCCTGCTGCAATTCGTCCATCAGTCGATCGATGTCCGCCTGTGGGGCGCCGGACTGCAGGGCGTCCGCCAGCCGCTGTCGCGCCTCGGCCAGTTGCCGTTCGGCCAGCGGCACGTCGCCCTGCTCGAGCCGGAGCGCCGTCTGCCAGAGCAGATCGCGCACCGAGCCGGCCGCCGACGCGCTGTCGTCGAGGCGCAATCTCGCGCGGGAGACGGCCAGCGCCAGCGAGACGACGGTATCCCGCGCGAACGCTTCGGGCCGGGCGGCGATGTCGTCGAGTTCGAAGGCCACGGCCTGCGCCACCTCCGGCGAAGCGACGAAGAGGGTGCGGCGCAATGCCACGAGCCGCTGTGCCACCGGATGCGAGAACGTGCGCTCCGGCAACACCAACTCCACCGGCGGGCTGCTGCCGGTCTGCTGTGCGCCGTCGGCCGCCTGCAGGCGGATACGGACCGGCTGCCCGGCCAGCGGCTGCGCCGAGAGATCGAGCTGCGTCCGGCCGGACACGGTCTTCGCCGCCAGGCTGTTGGGCGGCAGCGGCACGTGGAGCGCCTCCCCGCCGGCGCCGCCGACAGGCTCGATCGCGAGCGACAGGCCGGTCACCCCGTAATCGTCCTCGGCGCGCCAGGCGACACCGAGCAGCCCGTTTCCCGCGGCGGCGGGTGGCTCGGCGAAGGCCGCATCGGGCGGGCTATCGGCCACGACGGCGACCGGCCACGCCGCCAGATCACGCCGCCCGGCCTGGACGACGATCCGGTCGCCTTCGGCGATCGTCGTCTCGGCACGCCAGGACGTCTCGCCGTCGGTCGTGCCGAGCGAAGCGAAAGGGGTGCGGCTGGAACCGGCGATCAGCAGTGGCGCGCGCGGCGTGCCGGTGGCGCGCGCGAGGACGGAGCTGCCGACGGGAACCCGCGGGACCGGGGCCGGATCCTCCGCCGCCGACGCGCCGGTGGACGCCCCGGTGGACCCAGACGCCTCGGCGCCGGGCCGTGGCGGAGCGATCCGCAGATAGATCGGCACGGCGCCGGTGTAGGCCGGCGGCGTGATCCAGACCTCGACGCCGGCCGCCGATCCGCCCGCCCTCAGCCCCAGATCGAGCGCGCGGGACAGCCGGGCGCCGGCGTCCCCGTGCCCGGCGGCGAGCCCGATCGCGAGCAGCAGCAAAACCCCTGCCCTCACTCCCCAGGGCTCGTGCCGCGCCAAACCCGTGTCCGGCAGGCGCAGGCGGAGCGACCGGACGAGGGCGGCCATGCGCTGGCGGTGGCGCCGCCACAGCGCCTCGGCCAGCAGGTCGTCGCGGCCGGCGGCGATGTCGTCCTCGAGCGCCTGCAGCGGCCGGCCGTGCACATCGCTGTCCCGCTCCAGGCGGCGGTGGGCGGCGGCACGCCCGACCTCACGGAACGCCGGCCGCGCCCAAGCCAGCGCGCCCACCAGCCCGAGAGCGAAGAGCCCGAGCACCGCGGCGTGCAGCCAGCCCGGCAGGCGGGGCAGCACGTCGAGCAGGCCCAACGCGACGAAGCCGCCGACGAGACAGGCGGCCGGCCAGAGCCGCGGCCAAAGCCGCTCCCAGAAGACGGCGAACGCGGCGAAGCGCAGCAGCAGGCGAAAGCGCAGGCCGCCGAGGCCACCGCCCCTGTCGCCGGCCCGGCTACGCCGCCATCGCGTCATTCCGGTGGAACCAGCGCCCTGTCCGCCGCGGTGCGTTCGGCATCGAGCCACGGCGGCAGGCGCTGCCACGCCAGCATCTGCTCGACGCTCACGCGCTCATGCACGATGGCGAACCGGTCGCCGTCCACCAGCACCTCCGGGGCGAGTGGCCGGGCGTTGTAGGCCGACGCCATCGCCCGGCCGTAGGCGCCCGTGGTGCGGATCGCCAGCAGATCGCCTTCGCGCATCGCCGGCAGACGCCGCGTACCGAACGAATCGCCGGATTCGCAGACGGGCCCGACGACGTCGACCTCGCGCAATTCCTCGCCCTCGGCCGGCTGGCCCACCGGCACCACCGCATGCCACGCGTCGTAGAGGGCGGGGCGCAGCAGGTCGTTCATCCCGGCGTCGACGATGACGAACGTGCGCGTCGAGCCCTCCTTCACCCGCAGCACCCGGGTGACGAGAATGCCGGCGTTGGCGACCAGCATCCGCCCCGGCTCGAAGATCAGCCGGCAGCCGAGGTCGCCCACGGTGTCGTCGACCGCCTGGGCGTAGTCCACCGGCGAGGGCACGGAGCCGTCTTCGTTGCCGTAGGGCACGCCCAAGCCGCCGCCGAGGTCGAGGGTGCGGATCGGCAGGCCGTCGGCGCGCAGCATCGCCACCAGATCGCGGACCCGGCGGAACGCTTCGCGGAACGGTGCGACATCGGTCAACTGCGAGCCGATGTGCACGGCGACGCCGGCGAGGTCGAGGCCCGGCAGGCTCGCCGCCCGTGCGTAGACCCGATGCGCCGCCGTCCACTCGATGCCGAACTTGTCCTCCTGCCGCCCGGTGGAGATCTTGTCGTGGGTGTGCGCATCGACGTCCGGGTTGACGCGCAAAGCCACCGGCGCGCGCAGGCCCAGGCCGCGGGCCACCTGGTCCAGTTGCTCCAGTTCCGGCTCGGATTCGACGTTGATCTGCAGCACGCCCGCTTGCAGCGCCGCCGCCATCTCCGCCGGCGATTTGCCGACGCCGGAGAAGACGATCCGGTTCGCCGGCACGCCCGCGGCGAGCGCCGTCAGCAGTTCGCCGCCGGAGACGACGTCGGCGCCCGCACCGAGGCGTGCCAGGGTGGCGATCACGCCCAGGTTGCCGTTGGCCTTGATCGCGTAGCAGATGGTCGGCGACAGGCGGCCCAGTGCGTCCGCCAGCACGCGGTAATGCCGCGTCAGCGTCGCCGTCGCGTAGATGTGGACGGGAGTGCCGGCGGCTGTGGCGATCGTCTCGACCGCGACATCCTCGGCGGACAGCCGGCCTTCTACATAATGGAAATGATCCATCGCTGCGCCCGCCGCCCGCTCACTGGCTCGGATAGGTGCGGGGAAAATCCGAGCCGGGCGGCGGCTCCGGCTGGCCTTTGCGGCCGCAGCCGGCGACGGACAGGATCACGGCCGCCAGCAGCAGGGCGAGCAGCAGGAGGCGCAGCGGGAGCGGCGAATGTGCGAGCATCATGCCGGCAATATGCCGCCTCCGCGGCCGCGTTGCGAGCCGCAATGCGTCACGGGAGCGCACTCAGGCCTCGCCGCCGCTGCCGTTCGCACCATCGAGGGTGATGGGCACGCCCGGCTCCAGCTTCGAGGTGCGGATCGACAGCGCGGACTTGACGTGGGTGACGTTCGGGGCCGGCGTCAGCTTGCTGGTCAGGAAGCGCTCGTAGGCGTCCCAGTCTTCGGCGACCACCTTCAACAGAAAGTCCGTCTCGCCCGCCAGCATGTAGCATTCGCGGACTTCCGGCCAGGCGCCGACCAGCGCCTCGAACGCCTGCAGGTCGCTTTCCGCCTGGCTGGCGAGGCCCACGTGGGCGAAGACGGTGACGTTGAAACCGAGCGCCTTGGGCTCCAACTCCGCATGGTAGCCGCGCAGGTAGCCGGCGCGCTCCAGGGCGCGGACCCGGCGCAGGCAGGGCGGCGCGGAGATGCCGGCGCGCCGCGCCAGTTCGACATTGCTGATGCGCCCGTTGGCCTGCAGGTCGTGCAGGATGCGCTGATCGATCCGGTCCAGCTTGATCCGACGCACGGTGTTTCCACTCCGCCGCGAAGCGCGGTACGCAATTATATTACGCGGTCGCGGTCCCGGCCGGAAGCCAAGATCGTCGCCCGCCCGGCGTCGCCACGGGGCCGCGTCGACGCTTGCGCACTTCAGCACCGACACCTATGCTATGCGCCGACGGAAACCCTCGCCTGCTCCATCTGCACTTGTAAAGCGCGCCATGTCGTTGAGCCAACACAGCAAGGTGGTCATTCTCGGCTCCGGCCCCGCCGGCTGCACGGCGGCGATCTATGCGGCACGCGCCAACCTCGCCCCGCTGATGGTGCGCGGGCTGCAGCCGGGCGGACAGCTCACCATCACCACCGACGTCGAGAACTTCCCCGGCTACGCCGAGACGGTTCAGGGGCCGTGGATGATGGAGCAGATGGAGCGACAGGCGGCCAAGGTGGGCGCACGCCTCGTCGACGACATCATCGTCTCGGTCGATCTCGCGCGCCGCCCGTTCGCAGCCCTGGGCGATTCCGGCGCCACCTACACCGCGGACGCGCTCGTCGTCTGCACGGGGGCGCAGGCCCGCTGGCTCGGGCTGCCGAGCGAGGCGGACTTCCAGGGATTCGGCGTCTCGGCGTGCGCCACCTGCGACGGCTTTTTCTTCCGGGGCAAGGCGGTGGCGGTGGTCGGCGGCGGCAACACCGCCGTCGAGGAGGCGTTGTTCCTCACCAACTTCGCCGACCGCGTGACGCTGATCCACCGCCGCGACCGGCTGCGGGCGGAACGCATCCTGCAGGACCGGCTCGTCCGCAACCCGAAGATCAGCATCCTGTGGAACCACGTCGTCGAAGAGGTCATCGGCCAGCACGCGCCGGTGCGCGTCGTCGAGGGGCTCCGCGTACGTGACGTTCATAGCGGTGCTGTCACCGATCTGCCGTTCGACGGGGTCTTCATCGCCATCGGCCACACGCCGAACACCGAGATGTTCCGCGGCAAGCTGGAGATGGACGAGGACGGCTACATCGTCACCGGGCCGGACAGCACCACGACCAGCGTCGACGGGGTGTTCGCCGCCGGCGACGTGCAGGACAAGGTCTTTCGCCAAGCGGTGACGGCGGCCGGAACCGGCTGCATGGCGGCATTGGAAGCCGAACGGTTTCTCGCCCGTGAGGGCGAAAAGGAAGAGGCCCGAGCGGCAGAATAGCCGCAAGGTCAGGGAGGCCAGTCGCCCGGTGGCCGATCGCGTGTCCGGGAAACATCCGCGCGGCGGAAAACGCCAGACCGCAAACCACCGGTGACCCGAATGGGAATGGATTGGGACAAGCTGCGCGTCTTCCACGCCGTCGCCGAGGCGGGCAGTTTCACCCATGCCGGGGACGTGCTCAATCTCAGCCAGTCGGCGGTGAGCCGGCAGGTCAGTTCGCTGGAGGAAAGCCTGCAGGTGCCGCTGTTTCACCGGCACGCCCGCGGGCTGATGCTGACCGAACAGGGCGAGATCCTGTTCAAGACGGCGCGCGAGATTCTCGGCAAGCTGAACATGGCGGAGGCCAGGATCAGCGAGAGCCGGGAGCGGCCGAAGGGCCCGCTGAAGATCACGACGACCATCGCCTTCGGCTCGATCTGGCTGGCGCCGCGCCTCAAGGAATTCCTGGAGGAGAATCCCGACATCGAAGTGTCGCTGGTGCTGACCGACAACGAACTCGATCTGTCGATGCGCGAAGCGGACGTCGCCATCCGCATGACGCCGCCGACTCAGTCGGACCTCGTCCAGCGCCGGCTGATGACGCTGAACTATCATGTCTTCGCCGCGCCGTCGTACCTGCAGAAGCACGGGATGCCGCGCAACCCCACGGACCTCGACACCCACCGGCTGGTGGTGTTCGGCGAGGACGCGCGCCCGCCGGTCCCCAATCTCAACTGGCTGCTGGAAGCGGGGCTGCGCGACGGGGGCCGGCGCAAGGCGTTCCTGAAGGTGAATTCCACCTACGCGATCTTTCGCGCCGTGCAGAATGGCATCGGCATCGGCGCACTGCCGCATTACCTCAACCACGAGACGGGAAACCTGGTGGAAATTCTTCCCGAATTCCCCGGCCCGGACCTGGAGGTATTCTTCGTCTATCCGGAAGAGTTGCGGCATTCGAGCCGGATTACGCTCTTCCGCCAGTTCATCCTGCGCAAAGTGGAAGAACTGACGAACTGATCGGCTCGGGAAGCCGAAGCCGCTTCCAGGCAATATCGCATCGGCAACATAGCAACTGCAGCACGGTCGGCGTGGAGCTTACCCTAAATGGGTAATTCGCCTCTCTCCCCTCGCCCGTAGGGTCGGGCCGCGCGATAAGCCGAAAAAGCCATTCTACTCTACATGCGCCCGCCGCATGGGAGGCTTGCGATTTTTTGTGCTGGCAGTTCGGAGGGGACCTGCGTATATAGTTTTCATCGCTGCTGCATTGCAGCATCAGATTTGCAGAGTTTCGGGTGCAATGCCCGAAAGAAGGGCTCGTTCCCAAACGAGTCCTACGTCTCCCAGACGTGAAGCCTCCCTGTTGGACTTGCCGGGCCGTTTACGGCCCGGCACTTTTTTCGCTTCCGCTGGGACACGGACACGCCTGTTGTGTAGCACGGTACCGGGTACCCGGCGCAAGCGGCGATATCGATCCGCACGATTAATTTCCGAAGACGTCACTCGCGTATCTGGAGAAATTGCGCGACATAGCCTCCATCGAGACGGCGACCCGCGATTCGCGGGGGATTCCGGGATCATCGCCGCGGGCGGCTTACGGCGTTCGCCTGGGATAAAGCCGCTCGTCGAACTCGTCGAGGCGGGGAAAGACCAGCGGCGCCGCCGCCTCCAGCGCCAGGAGATGTCCGCGATATCGCTCGAGCATCGCGACCCGCGCATCGTGTCCGATGTACGGCACGTGGTAGGCGTAGAACGGCGGCAGAACGTCCATGCCGGTGTAGTACAAGGTGCCGCGTAGCAGCGGGCGGAGCATGGTCTCCAGTTCGCCGTGGATCGCATCGGGCCCGAACATGTGCGGGCGACCGCCCAGCGTCATCGCCACCGTCGCTTTCTTGCCGACCAGCCCGCCGCGATCGTAGAAGCGCTTGCCGCCGTAGGTCAGCCCGGAGATCAGCACCCGGTCGATCCAGCCCTTGAGAATCGCCGGCACCGAGAACCAGTAGAGCGGGAAGCTCAGCAGCAGCAGATCGCAGGCTTTCAGCTTCGCCACTTCCGCCGCGATGTCGGGCGCGAGGCCGCCGTTTTCGTAGGCGTGCCGCTGCTCCAAAGCATAAACGAGATAGTCGGGATCGGCGCGCCCGGAGAAGTCCGCCGCCTTGGCGATGGGGTCGAACCCCATGGCGTAGAGATCGGACACGACGACCCCATGGCCGGCGCCCGCCAGCGTCGCCACCGCCACATCCTTCATCGCGGCGGTGAACGAGCGCGGCTCCGGGTGAGCGTGGACGATGAACACGTTCACGGGCTGCCCCCTCCCCTGCTCCGGGCCGTTTCAGTTCGCGGTGGCGCGCTGGGCGACGACATCGTCGGCGAGCTTGCCGGAGAGTTCCTGCAAGTGATCGAAGGTCCACTCGAACGTGCCGACCCCGAGCGTCGCCGAGCGCAATTCGACGATCAGGCCGTGCATCTCCGCCTGCGGCAGCAGGACGCTGACCTCGTCCCAGCCCTCCCAGTCGGTCCTCGCCTCGTAGCCCAGGATCTGCCCGCGCCGGCCGCTCGCCAGCCGCTGGATGCGCGAAGTGAACTCGGCGGGAATGCTGATCTTCACCTGGAAGATCGGCTCCAGCAGCACCGGGCTGCACTTCGGCATCCCCTCGCGCATGCCGAGTTGCGCCGCCTTGCGAAACGCCATGTCGGAGGAATCGACGGTGTGGAAGTGCCCGTCGGTCAGCGTCACCGCGATGTCGACCACGGGGAAGCCGAGCGGCCCGCGCGCCAGATACTCGCGGACACCGGTCTCCACCGCCGGGATGTACTGCTTCGGCACCACGCCGCCGGTGATCGTATCCGAGAAGACGAAGCCCGTGCCGCGCGGCAGCGGCTTTATGTCGATGTGCACGTCGCCGAACTCGCCGTGGCCGCCGGACTGCTTCTTGTGCCGGGCGTGCTGGCTGGTGGACGAACGGATCGTCTCCTTGTAGGGGACCTGTGGGCGCTGCGAGACGACGTGGACGTTGAAGCGGTTGCGCAGCCTGTCCAGCGCGATCGAGAGCTGCATCTCCCCCTGGCCCCACAACAGGAACTCGCCGGTGTCGGGGTCGTGGCCATAAGACAGCGACGGATCCTCGTCGACGAGGCGGGACAGGGCCGCGGTCAGCTTGACCTCGTCGGCGCGTTCGCGGGCGTGCACGCTGAGTGCGAACATCGGCTTGAGCGGCGCCGGCCAGTCGTCGCCGGCCGCCTTGCCGCCGGGCGACAGCATCGCCCCGGTGTGCGCCGCATCCAGCCGCCCGAGTGCGACCACCTCGCCGACGCCGGCCTTCGCCTGTTTCTCCAATTTCTGGCCGAGGACGCGATTGACGCCACTCACCCGCTCGCCATTCAGGGTCATGCCGTCGGCGATCTCTCCCGCGAACACGCGCACCAGCGACAGCTTGCCGGTGTGCGACGCGTGCAGCGTCTTGAACACGCGCGCGCACGGCTCGTCCGCGAGAATTCCCAGCCGGTCCGCCGTCTGCTGCGGCTCCGGTGCTTCGTGGCGCAACGCCTTCAGCAGGCGGGTGACGCCGTGCATCCCGTCGGCGGATCCGAAGAAGACGGGGACGATCAGGTGCTGCCGCAGGTCGCGCGCCAGCCCGGCGTAGATTTCGTCAGGATCGGGGACGACGTCCTCCAGAAGTTTCTCCAGCAGCGTGTCGTCGAAATCGGCGATCGTCTCCAGCAACCCGGCGCGCGCTTCCTTCTCGCGGTCGGCGATCGTTTCCGGCACGCGGATGAGTTCGGAGCGCTGCCCGGCGGTCCAGCGGAATGCGCGCTCGCTGACGAGATCGACGAAACCGCTGACGCGCTCGCCGTCGCGGATCGGCACCTCGCGCAGTACCAACGGCCGCTTCGACAGGCCCTGCAACGCTTCGAGCGTCTCGCGGATGCTGCCGCCGGGCAGATCCATCTTGTTGACGAACACCAGATGCGGGATCGCGCGATCGTCGAGGAAGCGCAGCAGCGGCGCCAGGGTCAGCACCTTCTGCGGCTCCGGCTCGCAGACGACGACGGCGGCGTCGACCACCATCAGCGCGTTGTAGGAGTCCTGCGACAGTTCGATGAAGCCCGGGCAGTCGAGGAACGTCCAGGTCTCGCCCAGATACTCCATGGTCGCCACGTTCAGTTCGGTCGACATCTGCCGGGCGCGCGCCTCGGCCGAGCCGTCACCGACGCTGTTGCCGTCGCGGACGCCGCCCTTGCGGGAGACGGCGCCGCCCAGCGACAGCACGCTCTCCAGCAGCGAGGTCTTACCGGAGAGGTAGGGGCCGACGAACGCAGCGCAACGCGGCGCCGATGGCGGTTTCCTGTTGGTCAAGGAACGTTCTCCCGGAGCTTTTCTTCGAAGCGCGCGAGGTCCCGCGCAAGCCTTTCAACCCTATCCTCACGACCGGTTGAATCAAGCGGAAAGCGGGAGGATCCGGCGGCGGTGTGCGCCTGCACGGTGCCACGGGCGACGACGGTGTCGGCGAAGAACCGAAGGGTGGGACGCGCGAAGCGCTTCCCACCATCACCGGCGGCGGAGGCACACCCGGACGGCTCGGCAAGAAGTGGTGCGTGCCGCTGCGCGGGACGCACCCTACGTCCTGATCGGCGGGTCAGGCGGCGTCGCGAAAACAAGGAAGGTCTCTCCAGCATTCCGATCACGAATGTGCCATGTCCGTCCGTTCGTCTTGCAAATCTCTCCCGATTTCGTCGACAGCACAGGCGGTGGACAAGCAGCCGGGGCCCCTGCTAGACTCTTTGGCTACTCTTGGGAAAAACACTGCATTGTTTGGAGTGCGTATCGTGAGATTTTTTCTTCGGGTGGCTCCCGTGTTGCTCGCCGCGGTTCTGCTGAATGGATGCGCATCCAGCCAAGTCAGCAACTACCAGCCGATGCAGGGCACGATCCCCCGGCCCGACCGCATCATCGTCTACGACTTCGCGCCGACAGCAGCCCAACTCCCGCCGGAGGTGGCGATCGCCGGCCAGGGCGCCGTCTCCCCGCCCGCCACGCCGGCGCAACTGGCGGTCGCCCGCACCCTCGGCGCCGAAACCGCCGAGAAGCTCGTGGCGGAACTGCAAGGCATGGGGCTTCCCGCCGTCCAGGCGGCCGGGCAGCCGGCGCCACGGGTGGGCGATGGACTGGTGGTCGGATACTTCACGACAGTCGATCCGGGCAGCGCCGTGGAGCGCGTCGCCATCGGCTTCGGCGAGGGTGGCGCCCAGCTCAAGACGGTGGTCCGAGGCTACCTGATGACGGCGCAGGGCCTGCGCGCGCTGGGATCGGGCGAGGTCGAAGCGGGCAGCGGTAAGATGCCGGGGGGCGCGATCCCGTTGATCGTCACCGTCGCCACCGCCAATCCCATCGGCCTCGTCGTCGCCGGCGCCGCCAAGGGCTACGGGGAGCTCTCCGGCTCGGAGACGATCCAGGGCGCCGCGCAGCGGACGGCACACGAGATCGCGCTCAAGATCCAGGCGACGGCGCAAAGGCAAGGCTGGATCTGAGCAGAACCGCCGCGCCCCCGGCGGAGTATCCTGCTATCCGAGGATGACGGCGACGAGAGGTTTGATTTCCTGCCGATCATCGAGCGGTCAGGCGACGAGATTGTCGATCTCGTCGAAGAATGCCGCCGCGCCGGCCGTTTCCCTGCGGACGAAAACCTCGCCGCAGGAGGCGCGAAGCTCTCTCAGCAAGCGTAGCCCGACGTTCACCGATGCCTCACTCCGCCGCCTCCCGCAACTCGAACGCCGCCGCCATCAGGGCGCGGGTGTACGGGTCGCGGGGACGCTGCAGGATTTCGTCGGCGGGGCCCTGTTCGACAACCTTGCCGGCGCGCATCACCAGGACGTCGTGCGCCAGCGCGCGGATCACCTTCAGGTCGTGGCTGATGAAGAGGTAGGCGAGGCCGTGCCGGTGCTGCAGGGCGCGCAGCAGCTCGACGATCTGCGCCTGCACCGACATGTCGAGTGCGCTGGTCGGCTCGTCCAGCACGACCAGGTCCGGCTGCAGCACGAGGGCGCGGGCGATGGCGATGCGCTGGCGCTGGCCGCCGGAGAACTCGTGCGGGTAGCGGTGCTGCACGTCCGGATCGAGCCCGACCTCGCGCAGCACGTCCTCCACCCGCTGCCGTTGCTGCACCGCGTCGCCGAGCCGGTGGATCTCCAGACCTTCGCCGATGATCCGGCCGACGCTCAGGCGTGGGCTCAGGCTGCCGTAGGGGTCCTGGAAGACGATCTGCATCCGCTTGCGCAGCGGCCGCAGTGCCCGCCACGACAGGCCCTGCAGTTCGTGCCCGTCGAAGACGATCGAGCCGCGGCTCTGCGTCAGCCGCAGCAGCGCACGGCCCAGCGTGCTCTTGCCCGAGCCGCTCTCGCCGACGACGCCCAGCGTATGCCCGCGCTTCAGGCGCAGCGAGATGCCGTCGACCGCCTTGACGTGGCCTGTGGTCCGCCGCAGCAGGCCGCGGCGGATCGGGAACCAGACGCGCGCGTCGTCTGCCCGCAGCAATTCGGGCGCTGCAGCCGGCCCCGGCTCCGGCCGACCCTTCGGCTCGGCGGCGAGCAGCCGGCGGGTGTAGGGATGCTGTGGCCCCGCGAACACCCGGTCGACCGGACCCTGCTCGACGATCGATCCCTCGGTCATCACGCAGACGCGCGCCGCCATTCGGCGGACGATGCCGAGATCATGCGTGATCAGCAGCAGCGCCATGCGCATCCGTGCCTGCAGATCCTTCAGCAGCGCCAGGATCTGCGCCTGGATGGTGACGTCGAGTGCCGTCGTCGGCTCGTCGGCGATCAGCAGGTCCGGCTCGTTGGCGAGCGCGATGGCGATCATCACCCGCTGCTGCTGGCCGCCGGAAAAGGTGTGAGGCAGGTCGCCCAGCCGGCTCTCCGCCTCGCCGAGGCCGACGAGGTGCAGCAACTCGACGACGCGCGCGCGCGCCTGCGCCGCGGTCATCTTCCTGTGCACCAGCAGCACCTCGGCGATCTGCCGACCGATGGCGTGCAGCGGGTTGAGCGAGGTCAGCGGTTCCTGGAAGACGATGGCGATCCGGTCGCCGCGCAGCGCCCGCATCCGCTCGTGCGAGGCCGCGAGTACGTCCTCGCCGCGGAAGCGGATCGTGCCGCCCGGATGCCACGCCTGCGGATAGGGTAGCAGCCGCATCGTGCTCAAGGCGGTCACCGACTTGCCCGAGCCGCTCTCGCCGACCAGCGCCACCGTCTCCGCCTCGCCCACGTCGAACGACGCGCCGCGCACCGCCCGGACTTCGCCCGATCCGCGCCCGAACGACACATGCAGGTCGCGCACGGACAGAAGCGGGGCGCGGGCGCCCGCCGGCGGCGTCATCGGGAACTCCTTGCCGGCAAAAATGGTTTGGTAACCCTAATGCGAGATTGTAGTGGCGGCCGACGGCACCCGCGACGGGTCACCTCGGACGAGCAGGAGACGGCGGCGATGTTCGATACGCTGAAGACGATGAACGACGACGACTTGCGGGCGATGATCGAGGGGATCGCCCGCTGCGCCGATCCGTGGTCGGCCGACGTGATGGCGATGAGCAGTGACGCCATCGATGAACTCGGGGACGAACTGCTGCGCCGCTGCTTCGGCCGCGCCGTCCGGCAAACGCGGGCCGACGCGGCCTGATCCGGCGGCAGTCCAGGCAGGGTGGGCATCTTCCCTACTCCGCCGGCCGCGGCGGCGGGCGCTGCGGCTCGATGATGCCGGCGGAGAGGCCGGGCATCGGCGGCGTGGCGGCGATCGCCTTGCGCGGGTCGAAGGCGTCGCGCACCGCCTCGCCGATGAAGATCAGCAACGACAGCATCAGGGCGATGACGACGAAGCCGGTCAACGCCAGCCACGGCGCCTGCAGATTGCCTTTGCCCTGCGCCAGCAGCTCCCCCAGCGAGGGCGATCCCGGCGGCAGGCCGATGCCGAGGAAATCGAGTCCCGTCAGCGCCGTGACCGAGCCCGCGAGGATGAACGGCAGGAACGTCAGCGTCGCCACCACCGCGTTCGGCAGCACGTGGCGGATCATGATCACCGCGTCCGAAGCGCCCAGCGCCCGGGCGGCGCGCACGTAGTCGAAGTTGCGTGCGCGCAGGAACTCGGCGCGGACGACGCCGACGAAGCCCATCCACGAGAACAGCAGCAGAATGCCCAGCAGCCACCAGAAGGTCGGCTGGATGATGCTGGTGAGAATGATCAGGACGTAGAGGGTCGGAACCGACGACCACACCTCGATGAATCGTTGAAAACCCAGGTCGACCCAGCCGCCGAAATACCCCTGCACCGCGCCCGCCGTCACGCCGACCAGCGCCGAGACGATCGTCAGCGTGAAGCCGAAGATCACCGACAGCCGGAAGCCGTAGAGGGTTCGTGCGAGCACGTCGCGCGCCTGGTCGTCGGTGCCGAGCCAGTGCTGCGCATCCGCCGGCGAGGGTGCGGGCAGCGGCAGATCCCACGCCACCGTGCGGTAGCTCCAGGGGATCGGCGGCGTCAACATCCAGCCGCGAGCCGCGATCAGGCGGCGCACCTCCGGGTCGGTGTAGTCGGCCTCGGTCGGGAACTCGCCCCCGAAGGTGGTCTCCGGGTAGGATTTCAGGAATGGCGTGTACAGGCCGCCGTCGTACCAGACGAGGATCGGGCGGTCGTTGGCCACCAGTTCTGCGAACAGGCTGATGCCGAACAGGGCGGCGAAGATCATCAGCGACCAGACGCCGCGGCGGTTGGCCTTGAACGCGTCGATCCGCCGCCGCGTGAGCGGCGTGATGCGCAGGCCGAGGACGCGGTCGGGGGCGTCGTTCACGCGAGGCACTCTCCCCTCGAGGGAGAGGGTGCGAGCGCAGCGAGGGGGTGAGGGCCGGGCCGCCGCATCGTCCTCATGCCCGCCTCGCCTCGAAGTCGATGCGGGGATCGACGATCGTGTACAGCACGTCGCCGACCAAGTTGAGCACGAGGCCCACCAGCGAGAAGAACCAGAGCGTGCCGAACATCAGCGGGTAGTCACGCTGGAACGCCGCCTCGAATCCCAGCAGTCCCAGGCCGTCCAGCGAGAAGATGATCTCGATGAACACGGTGCCGGTGAACAGGATGCCGACGAACGCGGCGGGGAAGCCGGCGATGACGATCAGCATGGCGTTGCGGAAGACGTGGCCGTAGAGCACGCGCCGCTCGGACAGCCCCTTGGCGCGCGCGGTCAGCACGTACTGCTGGTGGATCTGGTCGAGGAACGAGTTCTTGGTGAGCATCGTCAGCGTCGCGAAGCCGCCGATCACCATCGCCG
>Ga0209573_1002430_pt1 | contig 23790 bp, 16 predicted proteins | sample TNRBio252014_DNA_FD_185870 | JGI IMG/M metagenome (GOLD analysis project Ga0209573, IMG submission 185870) | Wastewater treatment Type I Accumulibacter community from EBPR Bioreactor in Madison, WI, USA - TNR Reactor_6/25/2014_ DNA (SPAdes)... | ecosystem: Engineered > Bioreactor > EBPR >...
GACGGCGAGCTTGCGTCGGTAGTGAAGAGATTCCTGGGATCCCACGGCGACGACGCGAGACGGCAAGAAGGCCTGCCTGCAGCCACGGAGCGAGTGGACAGCCGGGCAAGCGGGCCTCCGGCCGCCTTCAGCAGCGGGCGCAACGGAGGCGAGATCGGTACACACCCCTCACAAGTCCCCTCGTCTCCCAACGATGAGGACCAAACGGCCGAGCGGTCGGCCGCCGTATCTAAGCTGCGCGAGACCCGGCCTTTTACAACAGCCCCCCGCGACTTTTCTTGGACCGGTCCAAGAGGGGCGACTTGGGGCTGGCTGAGCGAAGCGGATTCGCTCGCGTGGGGCGGGGATGAGAAGGCCGAAGGAGGCTCGCCACCGGTAGCCGGGAACTCTTACACCCCGACGAGGTCCAACAGGGCGTATGAAGTCGTCAGCAGGATCGCGATGGCCCCGTCTGCGGCGGCGAAAGCGTCGAGGTGATCGCGTGGTCGGGCCGGAGAGGGCGGGAGCGACGAGATTGGCGAGCGTGGCGCAAAAGGAGACGACGATGAGAACGTCCTTCGGAGCAGCGGCCTTTTCGGTGGTCTTCCTCCTGGCGGCGGGGGCGAAGGCGCAGACGCCGGTCGAGAAGGCGGCAGAGGCGCCGGCGAAGACACCGGCCGCGGTGAAGCCGGTCGCGAAGGAGCCAGCCAAAGAGCCCGCGAAGACGATGGCGAAGGTGTCGATGCCCGAGGACGGCCGGCCCCGGATCGACGTCGTCTTCGTCCTCGACACGACGGGTTCGATGGGAGGCCTCATCGAGGGGGCGAAGGCGAAGATCTGGTCGATCGCGAACCAGATGATCTCGGCGAAACCGACGCCGCGCCTCCGGATCGGCCTCGTGGGCTACCGGGACAGGACGGACGAGTACGTCACGAGGCGCTATGACCTGACCGACGACATCGACACGATCTACGGCCACCTCCAGGGCTTCCGTGCCGGCGGCGGTGGCGACACGCCCGAGTCGGTGAACCAGGCCCTTCACGAAGCCGTGCACCAGATGAGCTGGAGCCCGGGCCGCGACGCGCTGAAGATCGTCTTCCTCGTCGGCGATGCGCCCCCGCACATGGACTACCAGGACGACGTGAAGTACCGGGCGACCTGCCAGGCCGCGGTGAAGAAGGACCTGATCGTCAACACCGTCCAGTGCGGCGGAATTCCGTCGACGACGCCCATCTGGAAGGAGATCGCGAGCCTCGCCGAGGGGAGCTTCGTGGCGATCGGGCAGAGCGGCGACATGCAGGTGGTCTCGACTCCGATGGACGACGAGCTGTCGCGCCTGAACCGCGAGATCGGGACGACGATCGTCGCCTACGGGAGCGAGCGGGAGCGCGGCGCGGTGATGGCCAAGCAGGCCGTCGCCGAGGCGGCCCCGGCCGCGGCCTCGGCCGACCGGCTCGCCTACAACGCCGCGACGTCGAAGGTCGTGCAGGGAGGCGGGGACCTCGTCGACGACCTGAACGAAGGGCGCGCGAAGCTCTCGGACCTCTCGAAGGACGAGCTTCCGGCCGAGCTGAAAGGCAAGACGCCGGAGCAGCAGAAGGCGTACCTCGCGCAGCAGGAGGCGAAGAGGAAGCAGCTCCAGGCGCAGGTCGCCGACCTCGTGAAGAAGCGGCAGGCCTACGTCGAGACCGAGATGAAGAAGGCGGCGGCCGAGGGGAAGGGGAACGCCTTCGACGTCGAGGTGGCGCGGACGCTGAAGGAGCAGGCGAAGCGGAAGAAGATCGCGTTCGGAACGACGCCCTGACCCGCGCTACTGCTTGACGAGCTCCACGCGGCGGTTCTTCGCCTTCCCGTCGTCCGTGTCGTTCGAGGCGACGGGCGCGGCCGGCCCGACCCCGAGGCCCTTCAGGCGGGCGGCGGCGATGCCGTGCTCGGCGACGAGCGACCGCACGACGCTCTCCCCGCGCGCCTGGCTCAGCTTCATGTTCGCGTCGAGGAGGCCGCTGGAGTCGGTGTGCCCGACGACGTACAGCTTCAGCCCGGGGTCCTTCTTCAGGAGCCTGGCGATCTCGGTGAGGGCCGGCTTCGACTCGGGCTTTACGTCGGACTTGTTCGTGTCGAAGTAGATCCCGTAGACCGCCACGTGGCCGGTCGCCCTGAGCCCGCTCGCGAACACCTCGGCGTTCGCGACGACCTCCTGCTTCAGGGCCGCCTTCTCGACGACGACGAGCGCAGGGAACTCGGGGCTGTAGGCGTTCACCTCGACCCAGTACTCCTTGCCGTCGCGGGCCGCCTTCAGGTAAACGACGGCGTCGTCCACGGAAGTGAGGACCGTCCCTCCGATCGCCTTGACCGCGTTCTCGTAGTTGCGCAGCACCTGGGGGCGGCCCGGCGTGGCGGCCCCTTCCTGGATCGTGTAGGCGATCTGGGTCTTGCGTCCCTCGACCTTGACGGGCTTGCCCGGGCCCGTCTGGAACTCGTAGGTATCGAACTCCTTCGTCTCGCAGTTCGCGATCCGGTACCCGGCCATCCGCGTGAAGAGCGGGTGGTCCTTGCAGCCCTCGGCATCGGGCTCGGCGCCGAGAAGCGGAAGGGCGCCCACCACGAGAAGCGGGAGGAGGTTCCGTACACGCATTTCGATCTCCTTCGGGGGATTGGCCGCCCCCGGCGCGGGACCCTACCGGATCTCGACGAGCTCGACCCGGCGGTTCTTCGCCCGCCCCTCGTCGGTGGCGTTCGTGGCCACCGGGGCGTAGGGGCCGACGCCGTGGGGCACGAGCCGCCGGCCGTCGACCGAGAGCTTCCCGGTGAGCCAGGCGACGATCGCGGCGGCCCGGCCGGAGGCGAGCGCGACGTTGCCCTCGGCGGTGCCGACGGCGTCGGTGTGGCCGACGACCCAGAGCCTGAGGCCGGGATTGCCCTGCAGGAGCCGGGCGACCTCGCGCAGGGCCGGCTCCGACTCGGGCTTCACCTCGGACTTGCCGAACTCGAAGAAGATGCCGGGGACCTCCACGTGCCCCGTCTTCTCGAGGCTGCCCTTCATCGCGTCGGCGTTCGCGACCACGTCCTGCTTCATCTCCTGCCGCTCGACGATCGTCACGTAGTAGGTGGCGGCGCGGGTGTAGACCTCCACCCAGGTCTCCCGCCCGTCCTTCGTGACGCGAAGCGTCGTGTTCATGTACGAGGCGTCGGAGTCGTAGAGAACCTCGCCGCCTATCTGCCTGGCGGCAGCCTGGTAGTTCCGCTTCACCTGCAGGCCGCTCGGCACCGGGCCCGCCGCCCGGTCGAACGAGTAGGTGTAAGCGGCCTTGCGGCCCTCCACCCTCACCTTCTCGACCTTCGGGCCGCTCTTCACCTGGAACGTGTAGGCGTCGAACGCCGTCTCCTTGAAGGCGCCGACGCCCGAGAGGAAGGCGCCGGGCATCCGTGTGAAGAGGGCGGGGTCCGTGTAGCCCTTGTAGTCCGTCATTCCGCCGGCGAGCACCGGGAACGCCACGACGAGGAGGACGGCTCGGGACAGGACGCGCGACAACGTCATTTGCGGCCTCCGTAAGGGATCGAAGAGCACGGTCCGAGTTGCCAGCCGGAGATTATAGTCGCGGGGCGTCGCCTCAGGCGGCCGTGGCCCCTCCCGAGCGCTGGAAGACGCCGAGGGCGTGGTCGGCCGTGGCGATGTGCGCGACGAGGCGCCGCGCGAGGGCGTCCGCGTCGTCCTTGACGGCTCCGTCCTCGCCGGATTCGAGCTGCGCCCGGAGGGCCTTGAGGTCCTCGATGAACCGGCCGTGCTCGGCGCTGTGGGCCTCGAACTGGGGGTAGGCGTGGAGCCTCATCAGGAGCTCCTCGGCCAGGAAATGGGCGCCCGTGAACTGCTCGAGCCGATCGAAGATCTCGAGGGCGGCCGGGCCGTCACCGGACTCGACGTTCTGCACGAGCTCGTGCAGGAGCCGGAGCTGGAGGGCGTGCTCCTCGTCCATCTCCCGGTTACCGGTGATCAGGCTGCGTTGTCCTTCGGCAGGCGTCATCTGGCGGCTCTCCTCGTTCCGTCGGGAAGATACCCCGCGGGGGTCTTCCGAAAAAGCCTCAGCCGGGAACCCAGATGCCGCCCTTGACGAGGAGGGGACGGCCGTCGATCGAGACGCGCAGGCCGCAGCCCCCTTCCCGGAAGTCGCAGACGATGTCGACGTGCTGCGCGGAGCGGTTCAGGACTCCCCGCGCGGCCAGCTCCTCGAGGCGCGCCCGCGCGTCGGGGGCCTTCGGGTCGCGCTCGAAGCAGGTCTCGTAGCTCGCGCCGATCGCGACGTGGAGCGTCCCGCCGACCTTCTCGACGAAGAGCGGGTGCTTGAGGGCGCGCGTGAGGCCGGGATTCATGCCGAGCGCGACCTCGCCGAGGCGGCGGGCGCCGTCGTCGGTCCCGACGATGGCCGCGAGCTGCGCCTCTCCCTCGCGCGCCGAGAACTTCACGATCCTGCCGGCCTCGAAGACGAGGTGCATTCCCGAGATGTCGACGCCCCCGTTGAGGACGGGGAGGTCGAGGTAGATCTCCCCCTCGACGGAGCTCGCGTCGGGGCTCGTGAAGATCTCCCCGTCGGGCACGTTCCTGAGGCCGTGCGAGAGGACCGGTATCGACTCCGCGAGGCTCATCGTCAGGACGAGCTCGCGTCCCTCGCCGGGGTGCCACGTGACGACCTCCATCCGCTTCCCCTCGGCGAAGAGCGGCGCGAGCCGCTCCTCGGCCGCGAGGAGCGGGCGAGGGTCGATCGTCGAGGCGTCGACGACGAACTTGACGTAGTCGTCGAGCGGCAGCCCCTCCATCTCCGCGTCGGCCGGCGTGGGGTAGAGCGTGATGACCCACCGCTTCGACAGCCTCAGGTCGGCGTAGGGACGGTCGGCGCGCGCGAGGGCCGCCGACGCCTCGCGGGCGAGCCCCGCGTAGGTCGCGGGTGACTCGGCCCCCAGGACCTCGATGTACTTCGACATCGAGGCGTACCGGTCGCGGTGCCAGTCGGGGACGCGGGCGAGCTGCTCCTCGCTTCCCCCGCGGCCCATCGCCGCCGACCAGACTTTTCCGCGCTCGTTGTTCGGGGGGACGAGGCAGACGTCCGGAATCCCCCCGGCGGCGATGACCTCGCGCTCGATCCGCTCCATGAGCGGCCAGGCGATCCGTTCGCCCTTGATCATCACCCGGTCCTGGGGCGTGACTCCGCCGATCGAGTGGGTGACGAGGAGGCGGGCCCAGAGGTCCAGCTTGTCGGGGTCGATCTGCGGCTCTTTCACGTGGACCTCCTCGTCGCACCGGAAACGGCGTCCCCGCCAGCGATATTCCTCGGGGTCGGGGAGGGGAGGATACCGAAGGGAGGGCCCCCGGTCCCGGGAATCAGAGGGGAGAGACCGTCCAGCGGGTCGTCGAGCCGCCGCTCTGCCCGAGCCCCGAGCCCTGGCTCTCTAGGGCGAGGAGGGCGATGAGGGCGAGGAGAGCGAGTCCGACCGGGAGGACGGCACGGCGCATGCGACGGAGGGTACGCACGCGCCGTGCCCCGGGTTCTTCTATCGCACCGGGAACGGCGGCCGCTTCGGGGTCTGCGGGGGGTTCTTCTTCAGCTGCTCGAGGACGATCTCGATCGCCTTCTCGAGCTGCGGGTCCTTGCCGGCGATCACCTCGGCCGGGGTCTGGTCGACCTCGACGTCGGGCGGGACGCCGACGTTCTCGACGCCAAAGCCCTCCTCGGGAGCCCAGAACGCGAGGTTCGGCGCCGTCACGCTGGCCCCGTCCATCAGGACCGGGAAGCCGAGGATGCCGACGAGGCCACCCCACGTCCTCTGGCCGACGATCGTCCCCACCTGGAACTTCCGGAACATCCACGGGAGGAGGTCGCCCCCCGAGCCGGCCGTCTCGTCGATGAGCATCACCTTCGGGCCCTGGATCGATGCGCTCGGCGTCTTCATGTCCTCGCCGTAGCGGAACGTCCACCAGGCGATCGGCTCACGCCGGAGCGCCTCGATGTAGTAGTCGGCGACGCTCCCGCCGCCGTTGAACCGCTCGTCGACGATGATCGCGTCCTTCCACGCCTGCGGGTAGAAGTAACGCTTGAAGTAGGTGTGGCCGAGGCCGGCGGTGTTCGGGACGTAGACGTACGCGACGCGCCCGCCGGTCGCCTTCTCGACCTTCGCGAGGTTCCCCTCGACCCAGTCGCGGTTCCTGAGGGCCGACTCTTCGGCGACCGGGACGACGTTCACGGTGCGCGAGCCCTTGCCGTCCGGCGCCTCACCGACGGTGATCTCGACGATCTTCCCGGCGGTCGCCTCGAAGCGGGCGTAGAGGTTCTCGGGGGGCGCGAGGTCCCTGCCGTTGACGGCGAGGAGGTACTCGCCCGTCTTCACCTCGACGCCGGGCTCGGAGAGCGGGGCGCGCAGCTCGGGGTTCCAGTTCAGCCCGCCGAAGACTTTCCTGAAGCGGTAGCGGCCGTTCGCGACCTCGTAGTCGGCCCCGAGGAGGCCGCCGGGGACCGGCGTGGTCTCGGCGAGAACGTCGCCCCCGCCGGTCCGGTGGTGGCCGACGGCCAGCTCGCTGCACATCCAGCTGATGAGCCGGGTCAGGTCGGCGCGGGACGAGAGGTGGGGAACGAACGGCGCGTACCGGGCCTTCATCGCCTTCCAGTCGCGCCCGTGCATGCCGGGGTCGTAGAACCAGTCGCGGTTGATCCGCCAGACCTCGTCGAGGATCTGCGGCCATTCGGCGCGCGGGTCGACCCGCACCTGGATGGCGTCGAGCTTCAGCTTCCCGTCGCCGTCCTTGCCGTCGGGCTTGCCTTCACCCTTCTTTCCGGCCGGTCCGACGCTCCAGCTTTCCTTGACGCGGGTCAGGAGCTTCTTCCCGTCGAAGGAGACCTCGTAGTCGTCGACCTCGGGGGCGATGGTCTCGGCCTTGCGGCTCTTCGTGTCCCACTTCTGGAGGGCGGTCTTTCCGTCGGACCGACGCAGGAACCAGACCTCGCCCGCGTTCGGGGAGGAGAGCCCGAAGACCTCTGCCGGCGGGACGGGGAGATCGACGATGCGGCTCGCGAGCCCCTCGTGGTCGATGACGACGGGGTCGACCTTCTTCGCGTCGGGCTTCTTCGCGTCCTTGCCGGCCTTGCCGTCGTCACCCTTCCCGGCGGCGGCATCGGCCTTCGCTTCGTCCTTCTTTTCTGTGTCCTTCGCGTCGGGGCCCTTCTCCTCGTCGCTCTCCCTCGCCAGCGGCGACGGGGTCCCCGCCTTCAGCGTGGCGACGTAGATGGCCCTCGTCACGCGGACGTCCTGGTTGTTCAGCGAGAACCAGTTCCGGGCCGGGCCCGCGTCGGTGGAGGCGAGGAACCAGATGAGCTTCCCGCCCTTGTCGAAGACCGGGTCGGAGACGTCGGAGAGACCGTCGGTCATCGGGTACGACTCTTTCCCCACGACGTCGTAGACGTGGAGCGTCTGGAAGTACGTCGGCCCCGCGAGGGTGTAGGCGACCCAGCGGGAGTCGGGCGACCAGGTCGGTTTCAGCGTTTTCTGCGGGGCGTAGAGCCGTTCGGAGGCGACCTTCGTCGCCTTGCCGGTCGGGAGGTCGACGACCCAGAGAGTCCAGGAGTTGTCGGTGAGGGCGATCTTCTTCGAATCGGGCGCCCAGGCGAGCCGGTCGTAGAAGCCGGAGCCGGGGACCTTGATCCGCCTCGGCGTCCCCTTGCCGTCCTGCGGGGCGACGACGAGCTCGTACTCGCCGCTCTCGTCGGAGACCCATGCGATCTCCTTGCCGTCGGGCGACCAGGCGGGGCCGCGCTCGTGCGCGCCCGGAGTCGCGGTCAGGTACCGCGGGTCACCCTTCTCGGCGGGGACGGTCACGATCTCGCCCCGGAACTCGAGCGCCACCCGCGCGCCGGACGGGGAGAGCGACGCGTCGCGGACCCACTTCGCTCCCTTGGCCCAGCGGGGCCTCGTCTCGAGCAGGTCGGCGTTCACGGTGATCGGGAGCGGCGACGCCTTTCTCGTAACGGGGTCGAGGAGATGCAGGAGCCCGGCCTGCTCGTAGACGACCTTCCCGGAGGCGGAGGCCGCGTTGAGAACGGGGAAGTCGGCGTGCGACGTCACCTTCGAGAGCGACTTCGCCTTCGCGTCGAAGGAGTAGACGTTGAACTCTCCGTCGCGGTCCGAAGTGAGGTAGAGCGTCTCTCCGACCCAGGCGGGGGTGAGGTCGTTGCAGCGCCCCTCGGGCTGCGGGACCTTCACGACGGCGTGCGTCGCGACGTCGTAGAGCCAGATCCGCGAGACGGTGCCGCCGCGGTAGCGTTTCCACTGGAGGTGCGCGGGGCGGTTCGGTGTGTAGGCGATCGTCTTCCCGTCCGGCGAGTAGACGGCCCGGGCGGCGTGCGGGATCGGGAGCTTCGACTCGAGGCCGCCCTCAACCGGCACCGTGTAGAGCTGGTCGTGGCGGTTGTTGAACGCCTCGCGCGGGGAGGCAAAGAGGACGGCCTTGCCGTCAGGCGTGAAGCCCTGGACGGTATCGCGCGACGGGTGCCACGTGAGGCGCTTCGGCACGCCGCCCGCGGCCGGCACGACGAAGACGTCGAGGTTGCCGTCCAGCTCGGCCGTGAAGGCGAGGAGCGACCCGTCGGGGCTGAAGGCGGGGCTGGTCTTCGCCCCTGGACCGGAGGTGATCCGCTGGACGGCTCCGCCGTCGAGGCGGCTCGTCCAGATGTCGTTCCCGTAGACGAAGGCGACGCGGTCGGCCGAGAGGGCCGGCTGCGTCAGCATCTTCGTCGGCCCGGAGGGGGCGGCGGGGGCAGTGCCGGCGAGAAGAGAGGCGGCGAGGAGCGCGAACGGCGCGGCGGAGCGAAGGCGCATGCGATCCCTTTCCGGCCGGGGCGTATCCCGGGCCACCGCGGGATCTTAGGCGCTGAGCCCGGGAAACGGAGGCCGCGCCCGCGGCGTCAAACGCGAAGACCGGGCCGGGGTATGCGTGACGCCCCGGCTGCAGCGGGGCAGCGGTCCGACGGCGCCGCAGGGCTGGCGGTGGCTCCCGTCGCCGGGCAGCGGCCGGCGGAAGGCGCAGCAGGTCCGGCGGTGACGCCCGTCGCCGGGCAGCGGAGGCGCCCTTCCATCGCGGGGCAGACCGACGAATCCGCCCCTTCCGAGGAGGCCATGGCTCCGGTCACCGGGCAGGTGGCCGTCGCGGCCTCGCGGGCGGAGAGGGCCTCGAACGAGAACGTCACGAGCGCCACGACGGAGGCGCCGAGGAGCCAGGAAACGAGCAGGGAGCGGTTGGGTCTCATGGTGGCGTTCACCTCGCCGTCCCTACGGTCGGCCGGTACGTCCGGATGGGTTCCAGTCTCAACACTGGGTTCGGGGGGGCTTCATCCCGGTACAGTACCGGCGATGACGCTCCGGACCCTCGGGCTGACGGCGGCGGCGATGGCCTGTTTCGCAGCGAATTCCCTGCTCTGCCGCGCCGCCCTCGGCCGGGAGCTCGCAGACGCCGCGAGCTTCACGAGCGTCCGGCTCGTGTCCGGCGCCGTCGCGCTCCTCATCCTCGTCCGGGTGTCCGGACGCGTCGCGGCGGGGGCGCGGGACGTCCGGGCGGCGGTGGCCCTCTTCGTCTACGCGTTCGCGTTCTCCCTGGCCTACACGCGAATTCCGGCGGCTCTTGGGGCGCTTCTCCTCTTCGGGGCCGTCCAGGTCACGATGGTCGGTCGCGGCATCGCCTCCGGGGAACGGCCGGGCGCTCCGGAGTGGCTCGGGCTCGCGCTCTCGCTCGGGGGCCTCGGCGTCCTCCTGGCCCCCGGCCTTCGGCAGGGCGATGCCACCGGGTCGCTGCTGATGATCGGTTCCGGAATCGCCTGGGGCGTCTACTCGCTCCTCGGGCGTTCGAGCCGGAGCGACCCGCTCGCGGCGACCTCCACCCACTTCGCGTATGCCGTTCCGCTGGCCCTCGTCGCGAGCCTCGTCTCGGCCGGGTTCGACGCGCCGCACCTCTCGGCCCGGGGGCTCGCTCTCGCCGTGGCCTCGGGTGCGCTCGCCTCCGGAGGCGGCTACGCGATCTGGTACGCGGCCCTGCGGGGGCTGTCGGCAGCGCGGGCCGCTCTCGTCCAGCTCTCGGCGCCCCTCCTCGCGGCTGTCGGCGGCATCCTCTTCCTGGGAGAGGACGTGACTCTCCGGCTGGCCCTTGCGGCGGCGGCGATCCTGGGCGGAATCGCGATGGCGGTCTCGGTACGGAGGGGGTCATGAGGCACGAAGGGCGTTGTTGGAAGGGGCTTGGAAACTCCTTCCGAAGCGCGTGGGAAGAGCGTTAACGCGCGTGGGTGCCGCATATCATCCGGCCGAACGGACGAGCTCGACGAGCGCGTGGGGACGGAGATGGGTGAGCGCAGAGAACACCCGCCGGAGGAGAGCCTCCCGGAGACGCGCGGTCGTAGCGAGACCGTCGCTGGCCCGACGATCACGGCGCCGGCGTCGCCCGGCAGCCCGCGGGGGGGGTGGAGCGGACCGCGCGGCGCGTTCTCCGGAAGGACGCTGGCACAGTTCGACGTACTGGGCCTGCTCGGTGTCGGGGGATTCGGGGAGGTCTACAGGGCGAGGGACACGAAGCTCGACCGTGAGGTGGCGCTCAAGCTCCTGCCGCAGGCCGTCGCCGTCGACATGGAGCGGCGCGAGCGCTTCCGGCGGGAGGCGATTGCGGCCTCGGCCCTCAACCACCCGAACATCTGCACGGTCCACGACCTGGTGGAGGCGAACGGCCAGTTCCTGATCGTGATGGAGCTGGTCGAGGGGAAGACTCTTCACGCCGTGCTGGCGAACGGACCGCTCACGGTGGCCGAGGTGCTTCCGATCGCGATCCAGATCGCCGACGCGTTGGGCGAGGCGCACCGAGCGGGGATCCTGCACCGCGACGTGAAGTGCGGGAACGTGGCGCTGTCGAAGCGGGGGGACGTGAAGGTCCTCGACTTCGGGCTCGCGAAGCTGCTCGGCCCCGGCGACCCGGACGTGGCTGGAGGGCTCGAGGAGCCTGCGGCGGACCGGGCGTCGCCGGGGACGCCCGGCTACATGTCTCCCGAGCAGCTCCTCGCCAGGCCGCTGGACGCCCGAAGCGATCTCTTCTCGCTCGGCGTCGTCCTCTACCGGATGGTGACGGGGCGGCTGCCGTTCGGGGGAACGTCGAGGGTCGGACTGGCCGACGCGACCCTCCAGGACGAGCCTCGGGAGATCATCGACGGGAACGTCCCGGGGAAGCTGAAGGAGATCATCGGCAAGCTGCTCCAGAAGGACCCCGGGAAGAGGTACGCGAATGCAGAGGACGTCCACGCGGAGCTGAAGGAGCTCCAGGCCGTCCTGGCGCGGACGCGGCTCGCGCGGTTGCCGCGATCGGTACGTCTGGGCGTCGCCGTCGCGGGATTCGTGGCCGTTCTCTGGGCCGGATGGCACTGGCAGCGATGGTCGCGGGAGCGGTGGGCGCTGCGGGCGATTCCCGAGATCGAGAGCCTGGCCCAGGTGGGCCGCTGGAGTGAGGCCGCCGACCTCGTCGAGCAGGCACAGGAGATCCTCCCTGGGGATCCAGCGCTTCGGGGACTCTGGCTGAAGTCGACGACGGAGGTCAGCGTCGAGACGGTTCCCCCGGGCGCGGAGGTTTCGGTCAGGAGGTACACGGGAGATCCGAAGACCTGGAAGAGACTCGGGAAGACACCCCTTTCGCGCATCCGCGTGCCAAGCGACGTTTACCTCTGGCGGTTGTCGAAACCCGGGTTCTCGGATGCTTTCGAGATCGGCCCGGCCGACTCCGTGACGCGTCCGCCTCTCCGGATCTCGTTCGAACTCGATCCCGCTTCCGGGGTCCCACCTGGCATGGTCCGCGTTCCCACGGGACCGACGGGGCTCCTGGGCATGGGTCTCACCGGTCCGCCCGGGCCTCTCGAGGGGTACCTGATCGATCGGACCGAGGTCACGAACGAGGCGTTCGGGAAGTTCGTGGATGCGGGCGGGTACCGGGACCCGGGATTCTGGAAGCAGCCCTTCGTCGAGGGGGGAAAGACGATTCCATGGAAGGACGCGGTCTCCCGCTTCCGGGACGTTACGGGATTCCCGGGCCCTGCGACGTGGGAAGCCGGGACCCCGCCGAAGGGACGGGAGCGACACCCGGTCGCCGGTGTCTCCTGGTACGAGGCCGCGGCGTACGCGGAGTTCGCGGGGAAGCGTCTCCCTCCCGGGCTTCACTGGTATCGGGCCGCGCAGGTGATGTTCGCCCGCCTGATCTCGCCCGGCAGCAACACCTCCGGCAACGCAACGTGGCCCGTGGGAAGCCCGGGCTCCCTGAGCGGATACGGGACGGTCGACATGGCCGGGAACGTGAAGGAGTGGTGCTGGAACGAGAAAGGCGAGGGAAAGCGACTGATCCTGGGCGGAGGCTTCGGCGAGCGGGACTACATGCTCGTCGAAACCGACGCTCAGTCTCCCTGGGCCCGCGAGCCGAACTTCGGTTTCCGGTGCATCAAGACCGCCTCGGAGCCCTCCACTGAGATCACCGGGCCGGTCGAGGCGGCCTCTCGTGACTACGCGAAGGAGACTCCCGTCTCCGACGAGGTGTTCGAGGTCTTCAAGCGCTTCTACGCCTACGAGAAGGGGCCGCTGAACGCCAGGCTCGAGGAGAGGGAGGAGACCCGCGACTGGACGCGGGAGAAGGTCTCGTTTGACGCCGTCTACGGGGGAGAGCGGGTCCTGGCGCACCTGTGCCTCCCGAAGAACGCGCGCCCGCCTTACCAGGTCGTCCTCTACTTCCCCGGCTCCGGCGCGCAGTGGCTCGAGAAGCTGGATACGTCGGAGCTCTGGGGAAACGGCTTCATCATGAAGAGCGGACGGGCGCTGATCTTCCCGATCTACAAAAGCACCTACGAGCGGCGGGATGGTCTCTTCGAGTACAGGGGCGACCAGCCGCTGTCGTGGTGGCGGGACCACCATGTCGCCTGGGCCCAGGACGTGAGCCGGTCGCTGGACTACCTCGCGACGCGACGCGACATCGACAGCTCGAGAATCGCGTACCACGGCTACAGCTGGGGGACGCACCTCGCGCCGATCTTCCTCTCCGTGGACGGTCGGTTCCGGGCGGCCGTCCTCGCGGCCTCCGGCCTTTCGCTGAAGAAGGCGCCGGGACCGGAGACCGACCGGATCAACTTCATCACGAGGGTGAAGGTCCCCGCACTCCTGATCGGCGGCCGGTTCGACGCCTTCTTCCCGCTGGAGACATCCCAGCGTCCGTTCTTCCGCCTTCTCGGGACGCCGGAGCAGGACAAGCGGTTCGTGACGACCGAGTCCGGTCACATCCTTCCCCGTGCAGAGCTGATTCGAGAGACGCTCGCCTGGCTCGACAAGTACCTCGGGCCGGTGCAGAGGTAGTACCGGCCGGGCAACAGACGCCAGGTTCCTCACGGCTCTGGTCCGAGCGAGCTTCTGCACCCGCTATAATAGAAAATTGAGACCTGACCCCTATTCCACTATTCCATGAGCCAGATGTCGGAGCGGCTTCTCTCGCGGACGAGGTAGAGGGCGGAGCCGTCGGGTGCGGCGGTGAAGGCGACCACCGAGGGCTCGGAATCCCGCGGGAGAACGTCGAACGTCTTTCCGCTCGCGCGGTCGAGGAGGGCCACCGTCGCGGGGGCGAAGAGCTGCCCCTGGCGAAGGAAGTAGACGCGGTTTCCGCTGCCGACGAGCTGCGGACAGGCGCCTTCGGCAGGGAGCCGCTCGTACAGACGCTTCTCGAGATCGTAGAGCCAGAGGCCGTGGTAGGTCTCGTTTCGGGAGATTCCGTGTCCTGCGACGAGGCGGCCGTCGTGCGAGAAGGAAGTCACCTCGAATCGCACGTCGGGTTCCGGTGGCGGGAGGGAGTCGGGCCAGGGGGCGTCGGCCGGGAGCGTCGCCGGGAGAATCACGGCTCCCGACTTCGTGCTCTGCAGAGCGAGGAAGCGACCGTCGGGGGATGCGAGGGCCCGGAAGGGCTGGAGGTCGTCGCGCCGCGTGATGGGCGTCAGGCCGCTCCCGTCGAGCTGCACCCTCCAGATCTCGAATTTCCCGGAGCGATCGGAGTGGAAGAAGAGCGACCGGCCGTCGGGCGAGAAGCTCGGCGAGCGGTCGCTGTACGGTCCTGCGGTGACCCTGAGGAGGTTTCGACCGTCGATCCCGATCACCCAGAGGTCTTCGCCGGCCCGCCAGGTGGCGAAGGCGAGCTGGCTTCCGGAAGGGGAGAGGCGCGGCTCTCCAATCCCTTCCTGGTCGGCGAGCAGCTCCACGGCCGGACCGGCCGGAAGGCCCCGGGCGTCGAGGGGCAGGCGCTCGAGGTCGAAGCCCGAGGTCCCCGCCTGGTAGACGACGGCGCGTCCGTCCAGGCTCCCCCGGAAGGGCCCGGCGCTTCGGGCCGGGACGGTGAGAGGTTCGGGAGGGGCGAGCGGCCTGCCGCTTCTCTCGTCGATCCTCACGCGCCAGAGGTTCATCGTGCCGCCCCGGTTCGATCCGAAGCAGAGGGTGCGGCCGTCGTCCGACCAGTAAGGGCTCCAGTCGACGTGGGCGTCGTCGGTGACGAGCACCGGGGTCGCGGGGTGGAGCTCGGGCTCGACGGGAATCGTTGCGAGGTCCCTTTGTGCGGCCCCCTCGCGGAGCATCCAGAAGGCGATCCGAAGGCCCCCGGGGGAGACCGCCGGCTGCATCGCGTCGCCTCCGTAGAGCCGCGCCGTCGCCCCGGTTGAGAGGTCCACCGTCCAGAGCTCGCTCCGGGTCCCGAGGCGGGCGTAGGGCGTTCGGCTCGCGGTCGTCGCGAAGACGACACGGCGCCCGTCCGGGAAGAAGGCGGGATCGTGGCCGAACGTCGTCAGCCGCCGCGGCGTGCCTCCGAGGGTCTCGACGAGGAAGATGCCACCTCCGTCGCGATCCGAACGGAACGCGAGGAGTGAACCGTCCAGCGAGAAGGCCGGCTCGCCGTCTTCGCCGGGGTTGTCACCCGTCACGTTGATCGGCCGGCCGCCGCTCGTGCTCTGGACGAAGACGTCCGAGTTCGAGGACGAGAGCCGGCGGACGAACGCCACTTCATGACCCGAGGGAGAGAGAGCCGGCGTGAGGGCGTTCATGTTCCGGCTGGTGATCCGCTGGGTACGGCGTTCCGAGAGGAAGGAGCGGTACTCGGCCGAATCCCGCCCGGTCGAGGCCCAGCGGGCGGCTGCGATCGCGAGGAAGATGAGAACGCCGGCGATCCCGGCCGCCATCCACCCGATCGGGCGCAGGTCCCGCGAAGGCCGATTGCGCTGGAGGGACCCGTCCTTCAGCCGGGCGCGGCAGTCCCGGAGGTCGTGGGCGAGGTCGAAGGTCGAGGCGTAGCGATCCTCGGGCCGCTTCCTCAGGCAGCGTTCGATGATCCAACGGACGGGCTCGGGCAGATCGGGCACGCGTGCGCTGATCGGCTGCGGTTCGTCCCTCAGGACGGCGGAGAGAATCTCGGCCGGGGATGACCCCCGGAAGGGCCGGACTCCGGCGAGCATCTCGTAGAGAACGACACCGAGGGAGAACTGGTCCGACGGGGCGCCGACCGCGAGGCCGCGGGCGTGCTCGGGAGACATGTACGCGGCGGTGCCCGGAGTCCTGCAGTCCGGGCCGAGCGCAGGGTCCGTCGGGATCTCCGCCTCTTCGTTTCCGTCGGCCAGCTGACCGCACCGCACCGCGAGGCCGAAATCGAGGACCTTGGCGTGCCCGTCCCGGGTGAGGAAGACGTTCTCCGGCTTGAGGTCGCGGTGCACGAGCCCGCACTCGTGGGCTGCCGCGACGGCCTCGGCCACCTGTGCGGCCACGTCGAGCGCCCGGGACAGGGGGAGGGTGCCGCGGACGAGGGTGGCGCGAAGGGTCTCGCCGTCGAGCAGCTCGGCGACGGCGAACGTCGTCCCGCCGATGCGGCCGAAATCGTGAATGGCGACGATTCCCGGGTGGGAAAGGGCCGCGACCGCCTTGGCCTCGGCCTCGAACCGCGCGAGCGCGACGGGATTCGACGCGACCGTGTCCGGAAGAACCTTGAGCGCGACGTCCCGGTCGAGCTTCGTGTCCCGCGCGCGGTAGACGATCCCCATGCCACCGGCGGCGATCGGTGCCAGCACGACGTAAGGGCCCAACCGGTGACCCGGCGCGAGCGGCAGTACCCACCTCCCGGCAACACCAGCACGCCCGACCGCGCTCGGACGCTGGCGACGCGTGACGTATTTGGCGTGAGTGTGGGCCTCTGCTCCGCGACGGTCAATGTCCCGAGTAGACTTCTGCGAAAAGACGGTGATCTCGATGAGGCTTCGTTTCGGTGACGTGACCTTCGACGGCGGACGGCGCCTACTGATCCGCGGGCCGGACGCGGTCCACGTGTCGCCCAAGGCGTTCCAGCTCCTCGAGCTGCTCATCGCGAGACGTCCGAATGCAGTCTCCAAGGCCGAGATCCAGGAGGCTCTCTGGCCGCGGACGTTCGTGTCCGAGACGAATCTCCCCGCCCTCGTGAACGAGGTGCGCAACGCGCTCGGCGACCACGCGAAGGGGTCGGAGTTCCTGAGAACAGTTCACGGATTCGGCTACGCGTTCGAAGCGGCGGTCCGCGAGGTTCGCGAGGCCGGGCCGTCGGAGCACCGGCACGTCTTCTTCTGGGGAAGCCACGAGGTCGAGCTGCCCGAGGGAGTGAGCGTGATCGGACGGGAACGCGTCGCCGACGTCTGGATCGGGCACCCTTCCGTGTCCCGCGAGCACGCGCGGGTCACGGTCTCGGGCGAGGTCGCCTCGATCGAGGATCTCGGGAGCAAGAACGGAACCTACCGCGGTCTCGAGCCGGTGTCGTCGCCGGTCGTCCTTTCCGACGGAGACGAGGTCCGGCTCGGCAAGGTCGTCCTCGTCTACCGCAAGGGAGCCACGGAGACGTCGACCGAAGCGGCACTCTAGCCAGCGACGACGGGCCGGAGGATTCGGCAGGCCAGGGTGCTCGCCCTTTGGACACCGCTTGGAAAGGGCTTGTTTCCTCGACTCTTCCCTTTACCTCGGACGCGCGCAGAACCAGAATTCCCGGAGATGAGGCTGCGGATCGGCGACCTGTCGTTCGACGAGGGCCGGCGCCTTCTACACCGGGGGGCCGAGGAGGTCCATCTCTCGCCGAAGGCGTTTCAGCTCCTCTCGCTGCTCCTCGCCCGCCGCCCCGACGCCGTCTCGAAGGCGGAGGTCCAGGAGGCCCTCTGGCCCGGGTCACCCGCATCGGAGGGCCATCTCGCGGCCCTCGTGTGCGAGGTGAGGCACGCGCTTGGATCGGGAGCGGACGGCGCGACCCTCGTGAGGACCGTTCACGGCTACGGCTACGCCTTCGAGGGACACGTGAAGGAGAGTCCCGGGTTCCTTCGCCACGTTCTCGTTCGCGGGCACCAGGAGGTCGGGCTCGTTCCCGGCGGCAACCTCCTCGGTCGCGAGAGGGAGGCGGCGGTGCGGGTCGGGCACCCCTCCGTCGCGCACGAGCACGCGCGCATCGTCGTGACGGACGACCAGGCCGAGCTGGAGAATCTCGCGGGAGGCGAATCGACCTTCTGCGGAGCGGAAGCGGTGCGCGGCCGCGTCCTCCTGAAGGACGGCGACGTGATCCGGATCGGCGAGGTGGCTCTGACCTATCGGACGAGGGCCGCCGAACGGCGAGGCTGAGCGGTGAGGCTGCGTTTTGCCGATGTGACCTACGACGGGGAGGCCCGGCGGCTCCTCCGGGGCGGCAACGCGGTCCACCTGACGCCGAAGGCGTTCGCGTTGCTGGGCCTGTTCCTGGAGAGGCGGCCGGCTGCCGTCTCCCGCCGGGACATCCAGGACGCACTCTGGCCCGGGGTCTTCGTGACCGAGGGAAACATCGACTCCCTCGTGAAGGAGATCCGCAAGGCGCTCGGCGACGAAGGCCGCGGCCCCGAGTCGCTCGTCCGGACGGTCCACGGATTCGGGTACGCGTTCGACGAGAGCGTCCACGCGGACTCTCCCGTCCTCTCCGGCGCCCGCCACGTCATCGTCTGGGGCGTCCAGACGTTCCCGCTCGGAGCGGGCGAGAACGTCCTTGGCCGTGCGCGGGAAGCGACCGTCTGGCTCGGCCACGATTCGGTCTCGAGGGCGCACGCCCGCATCACGGTGGACGGCGACCGCGCCGAGATCGCCGACGCGGGAAGCCGGAACGGCACGTTCCTGCGGGGCGAGCGGCTCGCGGGCCCGGCAGCGCTCGCGGACGGAGACGAGATCGCGCTGGGAGTCGTCCGGGTCGGCTACCGGTTCCTCGGGTCGAATCCCTCGGCTCCGACGAACTCGGCTTCCTGAGGAGAGAGGGGCTCAGCGCCCGCAACGGCGGCCGACCATCTCCGTGATCGCCTCGGACGAGGGAGGGTTCTCGCCGAGGCCGAGCGAGTGGAGCGTCTCGTGGACGAGGATGTTGCCCGCGAGCCACTCGTTCCTCTTCACGAGCGCGGTGAAGCGGCTCGTGCAGACGAAGACGACGTCGCCGCCGACCGGGACCCACGCGTAGGCGGGCCGTCGCCGGCACTGCACCATGTGGTCGGCGTCGACGAAGCGGAGAGAGCCCAGGAAGCCCGACGCCGTCCGGCCGGAAGCGGCGAGCGTGCGGGCGAGCGGCTGCCCGGTCCGCAGGTCGGTGAAGTCCGTCAGCAGCATCGAGCAGGCCGGGGTCGCGAAGCGCACGACCGCGCGTTCGACCGTCCGCTGGACGAGGGGGCCGAGGCGCGGATCGACGAGCGGGAGGGAGGCGTCCGCCGCCTGCACGGTTGGGGAGGGAGCGAGCAGGAGAGGGGCAAGGAGGGCCGCGAGAAGGGCGGATCGGGACGCACCTCGCACTGGCTCGCGCATCGGAGGCCTCCTGCCCGGCCCACGTCTCCGTTCCCGCTTCGGCCAGGAAGGTCAGAGGGCTGATGCAGGAAAGATGTCGGAGCGCGAGGCGATCGACCGGAGAGGCGTCTGGGAGACGGTGGAGAAGAAACCGGGGGATTTCAGGGAGGAATCTGGGGGCGTGGCCGGCCGAGCCCTCAGCCGGCGGGCGCGACGCGCTTCAGGTGCTCGACGAAGCGCTCGGGGTCCGAGACCGAGAGGAGGAGCGAGAAACCTTCCGTCGTGGGAACGTGGACGGCGCGGTCCGTGGAGGTGAGGTAGAGCAGCGACTTCTCCCCGTTCGCCAGCCGCCACCACCCGCTGCGGTAGCCGGGGAGGCCCGTGCCGGCGGTGCGACGGCGGGGAAAAAGAGACGGCTCGTTTCGCAGGTCGACGATGCGGGCCCCGGCGCCGCGCAGGTGTGCCGCGGGTACGGTGCGTCCCCAGAGGTCGCCGCGGATCGTCAGACCGGCGGAAGAGAGCGCGAACGTCGAGCTTCTTGCCCCGGCGATCGTCTTCGTCACGAGGACGCCGACGACGAGGAGGACGACGGCGAGGACGACCGGCATGATCCAGAGCGCGGTCGCGGCCTTGCCCTGGGGCGGAACGAGCGTGTAGACGACGGTGTCCATGGGAGCCTCCCACGGAGATTGTCCTCCGGGGAGCGCTACTAGAATCGGCGCTCGAGGTGACTCCGATGCGCCTGTTCCCGACAGCCGCCGCCATCGTTTTCCTCTCAGCGTCCATCGAGGCGTCCGCTTCGCCGTCCCCGCGGCTGCTGCAGGATCCCTCCGTCTCCGCGACGCGTATCGCATTCGCGTTCGCGGGGGAGATCTGGACGGTTTCGCGCGAGGGGGGTGATGCGACGCGCCTCGTGAGCGGGCAGCTCCGGAACCGGCGGCCGATCTTCTCGCCCGACGGCGCGTCGATCGCCTTCACCGGGACGTACGACGAGAACGCGGATGTCTACGTCGTGTCGGCCGGGGGCGGCGAGCCGCGGCGGCTGACGCACCACCCCGGGCCGGACGAAGCTCTCGGCTTCACGCCCGACGGGAAGAAGATCCTCTTCGGCTCGATGCGGAGGACGCCGCGCGACCTCCCGAAGCTGTTCACCGTGGCGGTCGAAGGGGGGCCGGCGGACGAGCTGCCGCTCCCGTCCGGTGCGGACGCCTGTTACTCGCCTGACGGCAAGCGGCTCGCCTACGTTCCCTTCCCGCAGTGGCAGGCGGCGTGGAAGAAGTACCGGGGCGGGCAGACGACGCCCGTCTGGATCGCTGACCTTGCCGATTCGAATGTGGTGAAGGTCCCGCGCGAGAGCTCGAACGACCGGCGGCCGATGTGGGTCGGCGATTCGGTCTACTTTCTCTCCGACCGCAACGGTCCGGTGACGCTCTTCGCGTTCGATGTAAAGACCGGCGCGGTCCGTGAGGTCCTGAAGAACGAAGGCGGCTTCGACGTCCAGTCGGCGTCGGCGGGCCCGGGGGCGATCGTCTACGACCAGTTCGGCGAGCTGAGGCTCCTCGACCTCGCGTCAAGGACGACGAGGACGGTGCCCGTCACGATCTCGGCCGATCTTCCCCAGGTGCGCGCGGGCTTCCGCAAGGTGGAGCCCGGGCAGATCCTCCACGTGGCGCTCTCGCCGAGCGGGAAGCGGGTCCTCGTGGAGGCGCGCGGCGAGATCCTGTCCGTGCCCGCCGAGAAGGGAGACGCGCGGAACCTGACGCGGAGCCCCGGCATCGCCGATCGCGACCCGTCGTGGTCGCCGGACGGTAAGACCGTCGCGTGGCTTTCCGACGCGTCGGGCGAGTACGCGCTCCACCTGGGCACGCCCGACGGTCTGGGGCCGGTGAGGAAGGTCGACCTGGGGCTGCCGCCGTCGTTCTTCTACGCGCCGCGCTGGTCACCCGACTCGAAGAGGATCGCGCTCACCGACAAGCGGATGAGCCTCTGGGTCGTCGACGTGTCGAAGGGGACGAAGGAGAAGGTCGACTCCGACCTCTTTGACACGCCTCTCTCGAACCTCGACCCGGCCTGGTCCGCCGACTCGCGCTGGATCGCGTACGTGAAGCAGCTCCCGAACCGGCTGCGTGCCGTCTTCGTCCACTCGCTCGAGGAGAAGAAGTCGAGGCAGGTGACCGACGGCCGGAGCGACGCGGTGTCGCCCCGGTTCGACAAGGGCGGCAAGTACCTCTACTTCCTCGCCAGCACCGACGCCGGCCTCGCCCAGGGGTGGCTCGACATGACGAGCATGGGGCGGCCGGTGACGAGCAGTCTCTACGCCGCCGTCCTCCGGAAGGACCTCCCCTCGCCCGTCGCGCCCGAGAGCGACGAGGAGGGAACGGACGCGAAGGACGGGAAAGACGAGAAGAACGGCAAGGGTGCCGACGCGGCGAAAGCCGGCGCGGCGGGCAGCGGGAGCAGGGACTCGGACAAGAAGGGCGCCGCGGCGAAGGAGGAGAAGAAGCCGCCGGAGCCTGTGAAGATCGACTTCGCCGGTCTCGACCAGCGGATCGTGGCGCTCCCGGTCGACAGGGCGAATTTCGTCGCGCTCGAGGCCGGGGCGGAGGGGATCGTCTTTCTCCTGCAGGCCCCGACGGCCCTGGCCGCGGAGGACTACCTCGAGTTCGGCGACGACAACCCGCCCCCATTCGACGTCCACCGCTTCGACCTGAAAACGCGGAAGGCCGAGAAGTTCCTCGAGAGGATCGACGGCGGAAGCAGCGTATACGGCGGCCAGCCTCCCTTCCTCGTCTCCTTCGACGGGACGAAGACCCTCTACAGGCAGAAGAAGGGGTGGTTCCTCGTCTCGTCCGAGAAGGCGCCGAAGGCGGGGGATGGAGCGCTCAAGGTCGAGGAGCTGGGGGTCTGGGTCGACCCGCGCGCCGAGTGGCGGCAGATGTATCGTGAGACGTGGCGCATCCAGCGCGACTTCCTCTACGACCCGGGCGCTCATGGCCTGGACCTCGTCGCGGCCGAGAAGCTCTACGCACCGTTCGTCGACGGCCTCGGCGGCCGTGACGACCTGAACCTCCTCTTCGAGGAGATGCTCGGTCACCTCGTCCTCGGGCACGTGTTCGTCGGTGGCGGAGCGATGCCCGAGCAGGAGACGGTCTCCGTCGGACTCCTCGGGGCGGACTACGCGGTTGCGGAAGGGCGCTACCGCATCTCCCGGATTCTCGCGGGGGAGAACTGGAACCCGAAGCTGAAGGCGCCCCTGACACAGCCCGGCGTCGACGTGAGGGAAGGGGACTTTCTGCTCGCCGTGAACGGCCAGGAGCTGAAGGGGGACGACGACGTCCACCGCCTCTTCCTCGGGACCGCGGGAAAGCAGACTGTCCTCACCGTGGGAGGGAAGGCCGACGGAACCGGTTCGCGACGAGTGACCGTCGTTCCGGCCCCGTCGGAGGGCGGGCTGCGCCTGAGGACCTGGATGGAGGAGAACCGGAAGAAGGTGGACGCCCTCTCGGGTGGGAAGGTCGGCTACGTCTACATCCCCGACACGGCGGCCGGCGGGTTCACGAACTTCAACCGCTACTACTTCTCGGAGATCGGCAAGCAGGCCCTCGTCCTCGACGAGCGCTTCAACCACGGCGGCAACATCGCCGACTACATCGTCGACCTCCTCGCGCGGACTCCGACGATGGCGAACGCCTCGCGGGAAGGGGAGGACGTCGTCGATCCGGCGGCGGCCGTCTTCGGGCCGAAGGTGATGCTCATCAACCAGATGTCGGGCTCCGGGGGCGACGCGCTGCCGTGGCTCTTCCGGAAGGCGAAGGTCGGCCCGATCGTCGGCAAGAGGACGTGGGGCGGCCTCGTCGGCATCGGCGGATACCCCGCGCTGATCGACGGGGGTTCGGTCACCGCGCCCCGCTGGGGCCTCTACGGGACGGAAGGTCAGTGGGAGGTGGAAAACGTCGGCATCGCGCCAGACGTCGAGGTCGAGGAGGACCCCGCCCTCGTGAGGCTCGGGAAGGAGCCTCAGCTCGAGCGCGCCGTTCAGCTCGCATTGGAGGCGCTCGCGAAGAACCCGCCCGTGAAGCTGAAGAGGCCGGCCTATCCGGACTACGGGCCGCGCCTGCCGAAGAGGGCGCCGTGACGGCGCGAGGCGTCGAGGCATGACCGGCAACGAGGTGGACCCGGTCGCCGGCCGGGTCCATTCCCTCAGCGTCTCGGGAGGGGGCGTGCCGAAGCGTCCCGTTCCGGAGGCTTACGTGACGAAGAACGGGCTGCGCGGAGACACGCAGGGGAATCTCCGCCATCACGGCGGTCCGGAGCGGGCCGTCTCGCTCTTCTCGCTCGACGTCATCGAGAGGCTTCGCGACGAGGGGCACCCGATCGCGCCCGGGACGGCCGGAGAGAACGTGACGATCTCGGGGCTCGACTGGGCGCTCGTCGCGCCCGGCGCGCGCCTGGAGTTCGCGGGGGGCGTCGTCCTCGAGGTCGCCTCCTACTGCGCCCCGTGCGGGAAGATCCGTGGCTCGTTCGCCGAAGGGAAGATTCACCGGATCAATCAGGAGGACCACCCGGGCGAGAGCCGCGCCTACGCGCGGGTCGTGGCGGAAGGGATGGTGCGGGAGGGGGAGTCGGTGCTGCTGGTCCAGGGGCTGAAGCCGAAAATCAAGACCTGACCCCGTGCACGCGGTTGCGGCGGGAGGCCATCGCCCGGTGCAGGGCGGCATCGGCCGCGGCGACCCGGCCGCTCCGCCGTCCGCATCGCCGAATCGAGGCCGGCCTCCGGCAGGACGACGGCGAACTCGTCGCCCCCGTATCGGGGCGGGCGACGCTCACCCAACGCGGTCCGGTCTCCCGCCTGTCGCAGACGACGGTGACGCCGTGGCATGAGGTACGGACGAGGCCCGGCTCCTCCGGATGACGCCCGTCACGTGACGCCGGGGGACGGAAGGGATAGCGACT
>Ga0209573_1002431_pt1 | contig 23784 bp, 32 predicted proteins | sample TNRBio252014_DNA_FD_185870 | JGI IMG/M metagenome (GOLD analysis project Ga0209573, IMG submission 185870) | Wastewater treatment Type I Accumulibacter community from EBPR Bioreactor in Madison, WI, USA - TNR Reactor_6/25/2014_ DNA (SPAdes)... | ecosystem: Engineered > Bioreactor > EBPR >...
CTACGACCCGCGCGCCTACAAGCTCGCCGTCTGGACCCTGTCGGCGGTGATGTGCGGCATCGCCGGGGCGTTGTACGTGCCGCAGGTGGGCATCATCAACCCTGGCGAGATGTCGCCGGCCGCGAGCATAGAGATCGCCGTCTGGACGGCGGTGGGCGGGCGCGGCACGCTGGTCGGGCCCATCGTCGGCGCCTTCTTCGTCAACGGCGCCAAGAGCTGGTTCACGGCCACCTTCCCGGAGTTCTGGCTCTACTTCCTGGGCGCGCTGTTCGTGGTCGTGACGCTGTTCCTGCCGCAGGGCCTGCTGGGCCTGTGGCAGCGCGTCGTCGGGAAGCGGCCGTGACGCCCGACCTGCTGATCGAGGGCGAGCGCCGCCGCGTTGCGCTGGCCGGGCGTGCGGCGGCCCAGGCCGGGGGCTCGGGCGGACGCAGCGCCGGGTTTGCGCGCCCGCTGCGCGGCGGCGAGCCCGACTTCGCGCATGGCGTGGCGTTGTATGTCGAAGGGCTGACGGTGGCCTTCGACGGCTTCAAGGCCCTCGACGACCTGAGCCTGACGATAGACAGCGGCGAGCTGCGCTGCATCATCGGGCCCAACGGCGCCGGCAAGACCACGCTGATGGACTGCATCACCGGCAAGACCCGGCCCGACAGCGGCCGCATGCACTTCGGCAGCTCGATCGACCTGCTGCGCCTGGACGAGGCTGGCATCGCGACGGCGGGCATCGGGCGCAAGTTCCAGAAGCCCACCGTCTACGAGGCCCTGTCGGTGCTCGACAACCTCGAGCTCGCCCTGCGTGCAGATCGCCGTGTCGCCGCCAGCCTGCGCTGGAAGCCCGGTGCGGCCGAGCGCGATCGCATCGACGAGCTGCTCGCCACCATGCGCCTGCAGCCGCAAGCCGGGCGGCCTGCCGGGCTGCTCAGCCACGGCCAGAAGCAATGGCTGGAGATCGGCATGTTGCTGGCCCAGGACCCGCGACTGCTGCTGCTCGACGAGCCGGTGGCTGGCATGTCCGACGAGGAGACCGAGCGCACGGCCGAGCTCTTCCTGTCGCTGGCCGGGCAGCACTCGCTGATGGTCGTCGAGCACGACATGGGTTTCGTCGCCGCGCTGACCCAGGGGCGGCGAAAGGTCAGCGTGCTGCACGAGGGCCGCCTGCTGGCGGAAGGGCCGCTGGCCCAGGTGCAGGAGGACCCGCGTGTGATCGAGGTGTACCTTGGACGCTGAAGCCGGCAGCCCGCTGCTGGCCGTCGACCGCATCGACCAGTTCTACGGCGGCAGCCACATCCTGCGTTCGGTGTCGCTGCAGGCGCGTGCCGGCGAGGTGACCGTGGTGCTCGGCCGCAACGGCGTCGGCAAGACGACGCTGACGAAGTGCCTGATGGGCGTGCTGCCGGTGCGCGCCGGGCGCATCGCATTCGAGGGCCGGGACCTGACGCCGCTGGGTCCGCACCGGCGCGTGCGCGCAGGCATGGGCTACGTGCCCCAGGGGCGGGAGATCTTCGGCCGCCTGTCGGTGGCGGAGAACCTGCGCATGGGCCTGGCCTCGCAGGCCGCCTCGGCCGTGGTCCCGGCGGCGCTGTTCGAGCTGTTTCCGGTGCTGTCGAAGATGCTGGACCGGCGCGGCGGCGACCTCTCCGGCGGGCAGCAGCAGCAACTGGCCATCGCACGGGCGCTGGCTGCCGGGCCGCGCCTGTTGATCCTCGACGAGCCGACCGAAGGCATACAGCCCAGCGTCATCAAGGACATCGGCCGCGTGATCCGGCTGCTGGCGCGGGAACGCGGCATGGCGGTGTTGCTGGTCGAGCAGTACTACGACTTCGCCGCCGAGCTGGCCGACCGCTACCTGCTGCTAGAGCGCGGCGAGGTCGTCATGCAGGGCGAAGGGCGGGACATGGCCGGTGACGGCGTGCGCCGCCGCATGGCGATCTGACGGTGCCCCGGCCCTCAGGGCCGGGAGTAGCTCGCGCCCTGCAGGTCGTCCGGCGCGGCCAGGGGCCGGCGATCGACCAGCCGGTCGGTTGCCGCGGCGGCGGCCCAGATCGCCACCAGCGTGACGAACGAGGTGAGGGTGAAGATCGCCGCCCCCGATACGCCGGCGCCGACGGCGCAGCCGCCGGCCAGCATGCCGCCGAATCCCATCAGCATGGCGCCGGCGATGTAGCGGCGCATCGCCAGCCCGCCCTGGAAGCCCTCGAGCTTCAGCTCGCCGGCCAGCGCCGCGGAGACGAAGGCGCCGGCGAACACGCCGGGCACGAGCCCGAGGTCGAACTTGGGCGGGCGGCCCGGCGGTGACACGACGAGCATCAGCATGTCGGCCGCCGGGCCCGTGAAGCTCAGGCTCTGCACCGGGATCACGGTGTCGAACGACAGCCGCCCGATGTGCCAGGTGGCGAGCCAGGCGATCGCCACGGCCAGGCCCACGGCGACCGCGGCCGCGACGGTGCGCACAGGCACATGCTGCCGGCGCGCCCACCAAAAGGCGGCGCCCAGCCACAGGGCGCCGAAGGCGAGCGCCGCACCCTGCCCGGCGCCGGTCTTGGCCAGCAGGTCGCGCGCCGGCCCGCCCTCGACCGTCCAGGCACCGGCGATGCCCAGGCGCAGCGGCGACAGCATGCCTTCCATCGAGGCCTGCGCGGTGACCGCGAACACCAGGCCCGACAGCAGTGCCCGCAGGTTGCCCTGGGCGGCCAGCACCAGCATGCGGCTCGAACAACCCCTGGCCAGGATCATGCCGGCCCCGAACAGGGCACCGCCGACCGCGGCGCCCGACAGGCTGCCGCGTGTGGCCAGCGCGCGCGCCTGGCTCACGTCCAGCCAGCCGCCGGCGATCAGGGCCTGGGTTGCCAGCACGGCGGTGGCGAACGTGAACAACCAGACCGTCAGCTTGCCCTCCCGCGTGCCGCGCGCGAACTCGATGACGGCCGAGCGCAGGCAGAACCGCGAGCGATGCGCGGCGAACCCGAACAGCAGGCCGATGGCGGCGCCAGCCCACATGGCGGTGGCCGCTTCGCCAAGCTGGCGGACGAGGTGCTCGAGCAGGGTATACATCGACTGACCGCCTTCAGGCGTTGCGGCATGCTCTCCAAAACCTCGCCGAAGGAGTTGACTCAGGTCACGCCTTCAACGAAGCGGGCGGCCAGCCGGGGCGCAGTGAGGGATTCAACATCAATGTGTGCGCATAAAGCAACATGAGCGCCGGCCATGAGCCCGGGGCCAGCCCCGCCGCAGCGCGCAGGCGCGCCCTTGCCCGGCCCCGACCCCTGTGGCGGCATGCGTGGGGTTTGCTCTGGCTGGCCTTGGGGCTGCCTTCGTGGCTGCCCTCGCTGGCGTGTGCCCAGGTCCAGGGGGCACCCATGCGCGCCGAAGCAGTCGGCCCGGGGGTCTGGTTCGTCCAGGGCGTCGCGGCGCTGGGCAGTCCGGCCAACCGGAACTTCATCTCCAATGCGGGCTTCGTGGTCACGCCCGACGGCGTGGTGGTGGTCGATGCCCTGGGGTCGCCGGCGCTGGCGAAGGACTTGCTGGCGCTGATCCGCCACCACACCCCGCAACCCGTGCGCTGGCTGATCCTGACCCACTGCCACGCCGATCACCTCTACGGCCTGCAGGTGTTCGCCGAGGCCGGCGCCCGCGTCCTGGCGCACCGGGCCTGCCTGGACTACCTGGGCAGCGAGGCAGCCCGGTTGCGGCTCGAGGACAGCCGCCGGGCCCTGGCACCGTGGATAGACGACGCGACCCGCCTCGTCAGGCCGGACGCGGTGATCGGCGAGCGGGGGGAGTCGGAACAGGTGCTCGTGCTGGCGGGCCGCCGCATCGTCGTGCGCCATGTCGGGCCCGCCCACACGCCCGAAGACCTGGTCGTGCACGACGAGGCCAGCGGCGTGCTGTTCGCGGGCGATCTCGTGTTCCGCGGGCGCGTTCCGTTCGTCGGCCAGGCCGACAGCGGTCGCTGGCTGCTGGCGCTGGACCTGCTGGTCGGGCTGGCGCCGCGCGTCATCGTGCCGGGCCATGGCGCGGCCTCCGTGACGCCCGTGGCCGACCTGCAGGGCACGCGCGAGTACCTGGCCTTCCTGCGCCAGGCGATGGGCGAGGCGGCCGAGCGCATGGAGCCCTTCGACGAGGCCTACGCGCGGGTCGACTGGTCGCGCTTCGCGCGCTGGCCCTTGTTCGAGGCGGCCAACCGCATCAACGCCTACAACACCTACCTGCTGCTGGAGCGCGAGGCCGCCGCGCCGGCGCGCCGGTGACGGTGGCATGCCTACCCGATCTTCAAAGTCCGTGTTAGCCCGGGGGAGACAGCGGGAACGAAAATTTGTAGATTCGAATGAAGCGAAAAGCTCGCCGCGGCCCGCTGTGCGCTTGTGCGGCGCGCGCTCGCGGCGTCCAATGCGCCCAGGCTTGCCACTTTCCTGCAGCCCCCACGCCCTCACCCAGAAGGAGACCCGTCGATGAAGTCCCCCCTCCCATTGGCCCTGCGTGCGGCGGCGCTGCTTGCCGGGCTGGCCACCGGGCCCGCCATGGCACAGGACGCCAACCTGGCGCGCAACCTGGCGGCCTCCTGCGCGAACTGCCATGGCACGAACGGCCATGCGCGTGGCGACATGAAGCCGCTGGCCGGCATGCCTGCCGACAAGCTGCTGGCGATGATCGCCGACTACAAGAGCGGCGCGCAGCCGGCCACCATCATGCACCAGATCTCCAAGGGCTACACCGATGCCCAGATCAAGGCGATCGCAGGCTATTTCGCGGCCCAGAAGGCCGCGGGCAAGTGAGGAGGACAGCCAGATGACTCGATTCCATACCGATGCGCTGACGCGCCGGCAATTGCTGGGCGCCGGCGCGGCACTCGGCGCCCTCGGCCTGGCCGGTTGCGCGACCCCAGGCGGTCCTTCGATCGGCCGCGTGGTCGTCGTCGGTGGCGGCTATGGTGGCGCCACGGCGGCGCGCTATCTGCGCCTGTGGGGCGGCAATGTCGACGTGACGCTGGTGGAACGCAATGCCAGCTTCGTCTCCTGCCCGATCAGCAACCTGGTGCTGGCCGGCGCCAAGCGCATCGAGGACGTGACCCGGGGCTACGAGGGCCTCAGGGCTGCGGGTGTCAAGGTGGTGCAGGGCGAGGTGACGGCGGTCGATGCCGCCGGCAAGAAGGTGCGGCTGGCCGGAGGCGGCGAACTGCCTTACGACCGCCTGATCGTGGCGCCCGGCATCGACTTCATGTGGGAGCAGGTCGGCGGCCTGCAGGCGGCCGTCGACAGCGGCCGCATCATGCATTCGTGGAAGGCCGGCCCGCAGACCGTGGCCTTGCGGCGCCAGCTCGAGGCCATGCCCGACGGCGGCGTCTACGCGCTGTGCATCCCGCTGGCGCCGTATCGCTGCCCGCCCGGGCCCTACGAGCGGGCGTGCATGGTGGCGGCCTACTTCAAGCAGTCCAAGCCGAAGAGCAAGGTGCTGGTGCTCGACGCCAACCCCGACATCACGTCCAAGGCCGGCCTGTTCCGCAAGGCCTGGGCCGACCACTACAAGGACATCGTCGAGTACCGCGGCAACGCGGCGCTGAAGTCGGTGGACGGCCTGACGGCCAAGCTCGAGTTCGAGGACGTGAAGGCTTCGGTGCTCAACGTTGTGCCTTCGCAGCGTGCGGGCGACCTGGCGCGCACGGCCGGCCTCGTCAACATGAACAACCGCTGGGTCGGTGTCAACTGGCTGACCATGGAGTCGACCGCGGTGCCTGGCGTTCACGTGATCGGCGACGCCACCTTCTCGGCGCCCGCCATGCCCAAGAGCGGGCACATGGCCAACCAGCATGCCAAGGTGGCGGCCGCGGCAGTGATCGCGCTGCTCAAGGGCGAACCGGTCAACCAGACGCCGGTGGTGATGAACACCTGCTACAGCTTCGTGACCACGCGCGACGTGGTCCATGTGGCCAGCGTGCACCAGTACGACAGCGCCGACAAGACCTTCAAGACCGTGCCCGGCTCGGGCGGCCTGAGCGCGGCGGCCAACCAGGTCGAAGGGCGCTATGCACTGAGCTGGGCCCAGAACATCTGGGCTGACGCGCTGGCCGGCTGACGAGCGGCGCCCCGGGTCGACAAGGCAAGGGCGGCTGTGATGCCGCCCTTGCTTCTGCGCAGCCGGTGCGAAAGGCACCGGGAGGGAATCAGAAGTCGCCGCTGGCGCCGGCGCGCATGATCCTGTCGATGATCTCGCGCACCTGGATGGCCTTGGTGCGCAGGGCATCGGAGATGCGGTTGGGGTTCTTGCTGTTGTCCAGCCAGCGAACGTCCCAGTCCAGCGTCATCACCCACAGCTGCTTGCGGGCGTCCTCCACCACGGCGATGCGGCAGGGCAGGAAGACCGCGAACTCCAGGCTGTAGTCCAGGATCTCGCGTGCCACCATGGCGTCGCAGAAGGTGAAAAACTCGATGCGCGGCGTCGGCTTGCCGGTGATGGCCGCCACGTCCTTCCACAACGGGTTGTGACCGACGAGCTTGAAGTTGAGCTCGTTGGCCTTGAGCTTCATCGACTCGACCACCTCGTCGAAGCTCAGGCCCGCCTTGACCGGGTAGCGCGTGGCCATCATCGCGATCATGTCGCGCAGCGAGAACGGGTTCACCGCCATCAGGTTGGCGAGGAAATTGGCGCGCGCCTCCGGGCTGATGGTGGGCGCCATGGTGTTGGGGACGAAGTCCTCCCTGGGGCGCGTCGGCGGCAGCTGGATCAGCGGCGCCGACGCGGCAGCCGGCGGCGGCGCGGCTGCCGAGGGAGCCTGTGCCCCTGCCACGCCCGACACCAGAAACAACGTGGCGGCCAGCGTGGCGGCGGGCTTGCGCGTGGGACTCATCGCGGGCCCCTGGCGGTCAGGGCTTCTTCGCCGGCGCCGCAGGCTTGGCCGCCGTGGCCGCGGCCTTGGACATGTCCTGCGTCATGCGCGGCATCTGGTTCATGGCCACCGCCATGGCGTTCATCATGTTCATCATGAGGGCCGGGTTCATGGCCTTCATCATGGCGTCCATCATCTGCGGGTTGGTCATCGCGCCGACCCACTGGTTCATGATCTCGGGCGACGCCATCTGCATCATCGAATTGATCATCTTGGGGTCGGTCATCGACGCCATCCAGGGCTGCCACACCTTGGGGTCGGCCATGCCCATCATCGCCGTCATCATCTTCTGGTCGGTCATGGCGGCCATCCAGGGCTTCCACACCTTCGGGTCGCCCATGGCCATCATCGAGTTCATCAGCTTGGGGTCCGTCATGGTGCCCAGCCAGGGCGTCATGATCTTGGGGTCGGCCATGGCCATCATGCCGCTGATCATCTTGGGGTCGGCCATCGCCGTTATCCACGGCGTCATCATCTTGGGGTCGGCCATCGCCATCAGGCTCGACATCAGCTTGGGGTCGGCCATGGCGGTGACCCAGGGCGACCACACCTTCGGGTCGACCATGCCCATCATCGCGCCCATCATCTTGGGGTCGGCCATGGTGGTCAGCCACGGGGTCCAGACCTTGGGGTCCACGATGGACATCATGGAGGACATCATCTTCGGGTCGCTCATCGCGTTGATCCACGGTGTCCAGACCTTCGGGTCGCCCATCGCGATCATCGCGTTGATCATCTTCGGGTCGGTCATCGACTTGATCCACGGCGTCCAGACCTTGGGGTCGGCCATGGCCATCATCGAATTCATCATCTGCGGGTTCGTCATGGCCGTGATCCAGGGCGTGACCATCTTGGGGTCGGCCATCTTCAGCATGCCCTCGACCATCTTCGGATTGGTCATCGAACTCATCCAGTCGCCCATGGAGCGTGTCCAGCCGTCCATCGCCGGCATGGTGGGCGCATCGGCGGCCAGCGCGCCGCCGGCATGGAGGCCGACGGCCAGTGCCGTGGCGAGAAGGGTCTTGCGGATCTGCATGTGGGTCTCCGGTTCGAGGGGGGGGTGAAGTCGGCGTGGGGCTGTGGTTCAGAGCTCGAGCGAGGCCATCCCCGCACCGCCCTTGCTGTCGGCGAGCCTGACGACGATCCTGTCGCCGGCCTTGGCACCGGGGATGCGCCAGCCGATGGCCGGGTCCCGGGACAAGCCGCCGCCGACCTGGGCGGCGACGACGACGCGGCCGTTGTGCAGGATCTCGATCTGCGTCAGGTGGTGGGCCGGGATCAGGGCACCCGCGCTGTTGCGGGCCAGGCCGTTCTCGTTGGGGTGGTACACCAGGGTGCGGACCGATGCCGTGTCGCCTTCGAGGGCGGCGCGGGCACGAAGCTTGATCTCGGCGGACATGGGGCCTCCATTCGCGTTCAGCTGACGGCGCAGCCGCCGACGGTCACGCGGACCATTCGCACGGCGCTGTGGACCTTGCCCCCGGCCACCGCGATCACGCGCAGGGGGGCCGATTCGCCGAGCTTGATGCGCAGGTCCAGTGCCGCAGGTCCCGGCGCCGACCAGGCCAGGTCCAGCAGCAGCGGGTAGGCGTTCCTCTCGCCGATGAGCAGGATGCGCTGCAGGCCGGGCAGGGCGACCTTGATCTCGATCGGCACGTTGGCGCCGTTCTCGGCAACCTCGGGCGCGTTCAAGCTGATGCCATCCGCCGGGCCACCGGCCTGCAGCCCCAGCGCCTTGTACAGCGCCTCGAGCGTGCGGGCCGAGAACGCGGCTTCGTTGCGGGCCGAAGCGCGCGCGGTCGCCGGCAGGGCGGCCATCGCCGCGACCAGGCCGCCCTTGGCCAGGGCCTGGATGACCTGTCGCCGACAGGGTGCGGCCGGCACGGGGGGCGAGGGTCGTGTCATGGTGCGGGCTCCGGGCAGCATGTCACTTCAATCCGCTGATGTAGGCCGAGACCGCCTTGGTCTCCAGCTCGGTGAGCTTGCTGGCGATGGCGTGCATCACCGCGTTGTCGTTGGCCCGCTCGCGCCTGGCGAACTGCCTGAGCTGGTTCTCGGTGTACTGCGCGTGCTGGCCCGCCAGCCGGGGCAGGGACTCGGTGCCATGCGCTGCCGGGCCGTGGCAGGCACTGCAGGCGGCGACGCCGCTGAAGGGGTTGCCGCGGTTGTAGATGAAGCGTCCCATGCCGGCCAGCTCGCTGTCCTCCACCGGGTGGGCCATCACGGGCCGCGACTCGAAGAAGCGGCCCAGCGCGGCGAAGTCCTGCGAGCCGAGGTCGTCGACCATGGGCTGCATCTGGCTGCTCTTTCGCCGCCCGCTCTTGTAGTCGGCCAGCTGGCGGGCGACATAGGCGGCATGCTGGCCCGCCAGCCGCGGGAAGACCGGGCTCGAGCTCTCGCCGTCGGCGCCATGGCAGATGAAGCACTTGCCGGAGACGATCTCGAGCGCGCGCGCATGATCGGCGGCCTGCACCGCCGTGGACAGCAGCGCCAGGGCCAGCATCACAGCAGTCAACCTCGAGCTCGACAGACCGCGCAGCGGGTTCATGATTCCAACCATCCGTAATTAGTGATATTTGGGACCGAGGACACCGACCATCCTGGCCGGGCGGGGCTCACTCCCGCCGCGGCCGTCACTTCAGGGCTTGATGTAGGAGGCGCCTTCCTTTTGCAGCTTGGCCAGCCGCACGACACCCGAGGGCGTGAAACTCGCCTCCTGGATGAACTGCGAGCGCTCGAGCTTGCGGTTCTTCAGCGTGATCTCGCAGATCTCGAAACGCACGCCGCGCCCCGCCAGCGCGGCCACGGCGCTGGTGTAGGTGGAGCCGCCGGGGTCGACGGCGCCTTCCATCAGGAAGTCCACGCCATTGGCGTGGGTGACCACCGTGATGCGCGCCGTCGGATCGACGTCGAGATGGTTGCGGATGTTGCGAAGGCCCTTCACGCCTTGCGTCTTGGCGTCGTCGATGTGGTAGACGACCAGGTCCTGTGCGCTGGCGGGAAGTGCCACCGCGGCGGCCAGGACCAGCCCGGCAATCGATCGAATCATCGTTGTCTCCATCCAGGCTCCGGGACATGGCCGGTCCTGCTTGCGCTCGGGGGGGGCACCAGGCCCCGGATGGGGCGCCGTGCTGCCGCTGCGGATGCTGCGGCAAGGCCGCGTGAATCCCTATTACCCTTTTGGGGTATCGGGCATCACCCGTTGCGGGAATGGACACTCCGGGGGTCCAGGGACGCTAATCTCCCGGTTCGGGCCCGCCTGCGGCCCAGGAGTGCTGCATGAGCTACGACAAGGAATTCGACGCCTCCGGGCTGTCCTGCCCGCTGCCCATCGTCAAGACCAAGAAGTCGCTGTCCGACATGGCCAGCGGCCAGGTCCTGAGGGTGGTCGCCACCGACCCCGGCTCGGTCGCCGACATGGCCGCCTTCACCGAGACCACGGGCCACACGCTGCTGTCCTCGGGCGAGGAGAGCGGCAAGTACGTGTTCATGATCAGGAAGGCCTGAGCGGCGCCCGCCGCGCCTGGCCCGCCGCTTTCGCCCGCAACCCGTCCGCGGCGCCGCGGCGCGCTGGCGGGCCCCGTTCCCCTTCATGCGCCACTGAATCCAGGAGCCGACGATGGCAGCTAAGAAGATGGCGATCATCGCCACCAAGGGTGCGCTGGACATGGCGTACCCCCCCCTGATCCTCGGCTCCACGGCGGCGGCGCTGGGTTGGGAGGTGCAGGTCTTCTTCACCTTCTACGGGCTGCAGCTGCTGCGCAAGGACCTCAGCGGCATCGCCATCAGCCCGCTGGCCAACCCGGCGATGCCGATGCCGGTGCCGATGCCGGTCATCGTCTCCGTGCTGCCGGGAATGGAGGCCATGGCCACCTCGATGATGAAGGCCAAGATGAAGAAGAAGGGCGTGGCCTCGCTGGAGGAACTGCGCTCGCTGTGCCTGGAGGCGGAGGTCAAGTTCATCGCCTGCCAGATGACGGTCGACCTGTTCGAGTTCGACAAGGGCGACTTCATCGACGGCATCGAATACGGCGGAGCCGCCACCTTCCTGAAGTTCGCGGGCGAGACCGATGTCTGCCTGTTCATCTGAGCGCCTGCTTGCCCGTTGCGGCGGGTGGCGGGCCTGCCGATGAGTGACGCGGCCAGCCTGGCAGCGCCGGTGCTGTGGGGAGGGCTCGCGCTCGGCGCGGCCTTCGGTGCCGTGGCCCAGCGCTCCAACTTCTGCACGATGGGGGCACTGTCCGACATCGTCAACATGGGCCACTGGGGCCGCGCCCGCATGTGGCTGCTGGCCGTCGCGGTCGGGCTGGCCGGTGCAGCGCTGCTGCACCACCTGGGGCTGGTCAACCTGGCGCAATCGATCTACCGGCGAAGCGCCGTGCTGCCCTGGCTGAGTCTGCTGGTCGGCGGGCTGGTGTTCGGCGTCGGCATGACGCTGGCGGGTGGCTGCGCCAACAAGAACCTGCTGCGGGTGGGCGGCGGAAGCCTGCGCTCGCTGGTGGTGCTGCTCGTCATGGCCGTCTCCGCCTACATGACGCTCAAGGGCCTGTTCGGGCAGTGGCGGGTCGGGCTGCTCGACCCCGTCAGCGTCGACCTGCGGGCCGTCGGGTTCGCCGACCCGTCGCTCGCTGCGCTGCTGGCGGCCGCCACCGGAGTGCCGGCTGCGACGGCCGGGCTGGCCGCTTCGCTGGTCCTGTCGGTGGCGATTCTTGCCTTCGTGCTGGCCGACCGGCGTTTTCGCGGCAACGTGCTGCAGCTGGCCAGCGGCGTCGTGCTGGGCCTGCTGGTCGTGGGCGGCTGGTACGTCACCGGCCACCTGGGGTTTGGCGAGAACCCGGAAACCCTCGAGCAGGTCTACTTCGCCACCAATACGCGCACGCTGGAGTCCATGAGCTTCGTCGCGCCGACGGCCTTCTCGCTCGAGCTGCTGATGCTGTGGACCGACAAGGCCCTGCACCCGAGCTTCGGCATCATGTCGCTGGTCGGCGTGGTGCTGGGTGCCGGCGCGGTCTCGCTGGCCACCGGCTCGTTCCGCTGGGAGGGATTTGCATCGGTCGAGGACCTGGGCCGGCAGATCATCGGCGGCCTGCTGATGGGCTTTGGCGGCGTGACCGCGCTCGGCTGCACGGTGGGGCAGGGCATGACGGGGGTGTCGACGCTGGCCATCGGGTCCTTCATCGCGCTCGCCGGACTGGTGGGCGGTTGCGTGCTGACCTTGCGCTACCTGCTCTGGAAGGCCGAGCGCGAATAGTCCGGGCCTGTTGCGCTGCGGTCCGCCAGGCGCGGCCCCCTGGCGGGCATGGCGGAGTGTCAGCCGGCCATCACGGCGGCCGGGCTGGCCAGCAGGGACGACGCGGCGGGCGCGCAGCCTTCGCCCTCGGCGTGCCAGGCGGCCCGAAGCGTCGTGGCCAGTGCATCGAAGTGGGCCTGGCCGCCGGAGCAGGCCGAGCGCAGGGCCTGGCCCTGGTCACCGGCCTGCCAGGCGGCGTAGGCCGCGGGCAGCCCCGGGAACAGCAGCGACCTGAGGCCGTCGAAGCCCGCAAACCAGGTGTGCAGCGCGCCCGCCGGGGTGGCGCCCTCCAGCAGCCGGGGCAGGGTGTGTCCGAGGTCGGCCAGCAGGTCACGCAGCGCCGCCAGCAAGGCCAGCGGACGCCCTTCGGGCAGCGACTTCCTCAGACCCGCCCAGGCTTCGCCATCGGCCATGTTCAGGCGATGTTCCGCCAGCTCGTGCTGCAGGGCGGTCGCGCACTGGTCGTCGAGCCAGGCCTGCAAGCCGGCGTGGAAGTCCCGGTCGAGGCCGTAGTGGCGCACCATGGCGAGGGTGGGGTCGGCGGCCTGCGCCGCGCGCCCGGCGGGTCGCAGCGCGACGCCCTCGGTGCGCTCCCAGCACCAGCGCGCCATGGCCTGCCGGCGCAGCAGCACCGGGCCCTGCGCGCCGCCGGCCAGCGCGGCCGGCGGGGCGAGCAGCGTGCGGGCGACTTCCTCACTCGCCTCGACGACCTCGAGGCCCTCGAGTGCGTAATGCCTGCAGACGCGGGCCAGGAAGAACACCGGCCGCGCGCGGCCGACCATGCCGGCGCCGTAGATCCAGCCGCCATCCCGAACGGCCGCATTGACCCGGTCGACCTCGAAGGGGTCGGCCACCACCACGCCGCCTGGCAGCGGCAGCGGCCGCCAGTCGTCGCCCTGCACGCGGTCCCACAGCGCCTCGCGCCCGGCCAGCCAGGGGCCGACCGCGCTCCGGTCCACGGGTGCACCCAGCGGCAGCCGGTGCTCCCAGCGCCAGAACTCCCGCATCTGCAAGAGGTAGGTGCACATCGTGAGTTCGCCGGCATGGCGCGCATCGGCGATGTGGCAGTTGTGCTGCACGGCCGCCGACAGGGCGGCGATGTCGATCGGCTTGCCGTTCACGGCTGGCCGCTGCGCTGGCGGGGCGGCACCCACTCACGCAATGCCCGCACGAGGTCGGTGAAGGGCAGCTGGCCCAGGCTGCCATGGCGGGCCATGGCAGCCGTCAGGCTGGCGTGGATGTCGGGCAAGGCGTCCAGCGCAGGCGCAGGCTCGCAAAACGGGTCCTGAAGCCTCGCCAACGCCGCGGCGCCACCGCACTGCAGCCGCAGCGCCAGCGCATGACGCAGCGGCTGACCGGGCGCCGGCAGGCGCAGGGCGAAGCGGCTGCGTTCGCGCAGCAAGGCCATCAGCGTCGAGCAGTTCTGGCGCGCCACCGGCCAGCTGCAGTCGACCGCGCCGGCTTCGCCCAGCAGCCGCCGCCGCGACAGCGAGCAAGCGGCCTCGCGGGCCAGCAAGGCCCCGGCAAACACGCACGCCGAACCCGCCGGCGCGCTGCCGGCTGGCTCAGTCATCGCCGGGGGGCGGTGGCTCGCGCACCTGCAGCAGCAGGTCCTCGGCGGCCGAAGCCGACTCGGCGAACATCACCCTGACGGCCTCCCCCGCCCGGCCCGCGCGTTCGGCGCGCAGGGTCTTGGCGGCCGCCGAGGCGTCCCGGAACACGGCATGCTGGCCCAGCGGTTCGAGCTGGCCAAAGGGCTTGACGGCGAAGATGAAGTAGGGCATCGGGCGAGGGGTGAAGTCCTGGGTCAGACGTAGAAGCGCGACAGCTTGCGCCGGCCGGGCACGGCCTTCTGGATCACGACGCCGCGCACGCCCTGCAGGTCCGGCAGGGCGACGTCGGCGTGCTCGCGGCAGTCCGGGTGCAGGGCCCGCAGCCGCCAGTTGCCGTCGTGCCCGCACAGCCGCCTGAACAGCCATTCGCCGGCAACCTGGGCGAGCACGTAGCTGCCGTCGCGCACGGCGCCACCGGGTTCGACGACGATGATCTCGCCGTCCAGGAACTCCGGTGCCATGTCGGTGCCGATGACGCGCAACGCAAAGACCTCGTGGCCGCTGCAGGCACTTTCGTCGGGCAGCCCGGTGGCGCTGCTGGCCGGCGTGCAGGGGGCCGGCGTGCAGGGGGCCGGCGTCACGGCAGCGTCTCCGACCGGATGCGAGAGGCCGGCACGCCGCCGGCCAGCAGCTCCCTGCGCAGCCCGTCGACGAAGGCCGGCGACCCTGCCAGGTAGAACGCGCTGTCGATCCCGAACAGGTCGGCGCGCATGGCCTCGGCGACCTGGGCCGCCCCGACCGCCGGGTCGGCATGGCTCAGCGCGTTGTACTCGAACAGGTCCAGTGCCTCGCTCCAGGACCGGCACTGGTTGGCCGCGAAGTGCCCGTCGCGGCGCGTGGCCAGCCAGTACAGCGCGATCGAGGGCGCCTGGTCGAGCGAGAGGGCGTGCTCGATCAGGCTCTTGACGGGGGCGAAGCCGAGGTCGTCGGCCGCGAACACCAGCGGCAGCGGCGCCTCGTCGAGCACAAAGTCGCCATGCGGTCCCCAGACCGTCACCGCAGCGCCGGGCGCCAGCGCGCCGGCGAAGGCGCGCACGGCCAGGGGGTCGTCTTCGCGCCGCGCCAGGTAGACGTGCAGGTTGCGGTCGTCGCAGGGGCAGCTGGCGATCGCATGCTCGGCCCGCACGCCGTCGCCGTCGGCCAGGCCCAGTGTGACCGACTGGCCGGCCAGGAAGCGCAGGCGGTGCGTGCGCGGTGTCTGCAGGTGCAGCAGCAGCGTGTCGTCGCCCAGGGGCTTGATCGCGCGCACGGTGGTCACGATCTGCTGCAGCGGGATGTCGGCCGGGCCGCCGGCCTCCAGCGTCTCCATCGTCAGCTCGGTGCTGGCGGCGGTGTGGGCACAGGACAGCACGTAGCCCTGGGCCTTCTCGGGTTCGGACAGGGCGTAGTCGCTGTGCATGCAGCGCGCGACCTGGCCGTCGGTGATGCGCACCTTGCACATGCCGCAGCTGCCGTTGCCGCAGCCGTAGGCGAGCTTGAGCCCGGCCTTCATCCCGGCCTGCAGCAGGCTGTCGCGCCCCTCGACCATGAACTGCCGCCCGCTGGGGCGCACGGTGACCTGCGCGGACACCACCTTGAGCATGTCGTCCATCACGTCCAGCATGTCGACCGGTTCGGTGGCCAGGGCCCTCGCCAGCCCGTCGTTCAGCCGGGCGAGGGTGTCGGTGAAACGGCGGTCGGAGCCACCGGACTCGGCGTCCAGCTGGCGCAGCCTGTCGCGAAGGGAGAGCACCAGAGCGTGGTAGCGCTGCAGGTGGCGCTGCGCATCCGCGAGCTCCCGGCTCTGCTGGAACAGGCGCTGCGCCAGGACCTCCTGGCTGGGCAGGACGCGCTCGCGAAGCCGGCGGCCGAAGGCTTCGTCGCGGATCTGCACCACCCGCTCGAGCATGCCGCTTTCCTCGAACCTGGCCTGCGGGTACAGCGCCAGCAGTGCTTCGGTCGACACCAGGCCGTCGGCGAGTTCGAGGTTGCCCTCACGTACACGCTGCTGCAGCACGCCACGCGGCACGCCGACCAGCTGCGCGGCGCGCCAGACCGTCACCCATTGGGCCATGCAGGACTCCCTTCTCGCGACCAGGCGTCCTCCTCGGCCGACCCGATGCGGTCGAGGTAGCGGGCGCGGTAGAGCAGCCGGGGCGCGGCCGGGTCGTCCCGGAACGCGCTGCGCTCGTGCAGCACGTTGTGCCCCACCAGCCCGCTGCCGGCCTGCAGTGTCGTGCGATGCACACCCAGCCGGTCGTCGGCCAGCAGTGCCGCCAGGCGTCCCACGGCCGTGCCGGTGAGGGGGTCGTCGCGCCACTCGATGCTGCGCGTGCGCGCCGTGTAGCGCAGGTGCAGGCGCCCCTGGACGGTCTCGAACACAGGGCCGCTCTGCGCCGGGCGGGCCACGCCGGACTCGTCGTCGCGCGCCGGAATGGTCATCGCCTGCGGGTGCTGCAGGGCGCGCACGAGCGCCGGTGACTCGTCGCGCAGCGCGATGTAGAGCAGCTCCGGGTCCAGCAGCGAGGTCTCGCCACCCTCGGCCGCCGGGCGCACGCAGTGCAGGATCATGCCGCGGATGCGCCGTGCCTGCGGGTGGTAGTAGCCGTCGGTGTGCCAGCGGATGGCGCGGTCGGTGTAGGGGATGAAGTCCCCGCGCGCCGGGTGGCCTTCGCGCGCGACGGCGATCGGCGAGATGCCGTCCTCGTCGGCCAGCCAGTTGGCGTCCAGGCGGTGCAGCCCCAGCTGCGCCCCCAGCGCGCGCGGCAGCCCGGGGTCCGCCTCCAGGGCGGGGCTGCGGTACAGCGCCATGCCATGGCGGCCGATGCGAAGCCGCAATGCGGCCGCCTCATCGGGCGTGAGCTGTCGGGCGTCCGCGAGCTCGACCCACAAGGGCGCCGTGTCGACGAGCCTGTGCGCGAGCTTCCAGCGACGCCAGCGCCGATAGGTGCCGTCGTCTGCGAGGTCGAACGGAGAACCCTGCACAGCGAGCGTGCCGCCCGCAGCCGCGGCGGCATCAGGGCCGGCCTGCCCTGCTGGCGCGTGGGGCGCGGGTGTCGTCACGGTGGCCATGCTCGAGCCTGAGCTCATTCGCCGGCCAGCGAGGCGCGGCGCAAAGGCCGGGGCTGCGGGTCGAACAGCTCCCGCATCGAGCGCTGCACGATGTCGATCGCCTCCGGGGCCTCGGTGGCCATCACCTGGTCGAGCAGCCATCGGCGGTCATGCTCGGGCAGCGCCGGCTCCAGCCGGCGGCCCAGATAGCGCAGCGCCGCGAAGCCGGGCGTGAAGCCCTTGCGGTCGTCGCCTGCCGGGTCGCCGTCGAACTCCGCGTAATGGGGCGAGAGTTCGTTGAACAGGTCGACGAAGCGGTCGGCGTGGCTGGCTGCGCCCTCCGCCGGCGGGCCCAGCAGATCGTCGGCGTTGTCCTGCAGGTGGCGCGCCACATGCCGCACCAGCGCGACCACGAACGCGGCCCGCTCCTCGGTCGCAAGGCGCAGGAAGGCGATGCGGTCGGCCAGGGCACAGGCGAACACCAGCACCTCCTGCACGATCACGAAGTAGGGCGTGCCGGCGTCGACGTCGAACTTCGCGGCGCGCAGCCGCTTGACCATCTGCACGGCGACGCGCCAGGCGATGAAGGCCATGGCGCCGCCTTGCTCGGCGGCGCTCTTGCGCACGGCGCTGCCGTCGCCGCTGAACCAGCGGCTCTTGATGCGCATCGCGGGGGGCTGGATCATCGTCCTGCCGGTGCCCGGGCCTGTCAGTAGCCGCCCTTGCCCAGGGGTTGCGGCAGCCCGGCGACCTTGGCGCCTTGCTTGGCAGGGCCGACCGGGAACAGGGCGTACAGGCTCTTGCTGTCGCAGCCGGGCAGGACGTCCTCCAGGCCCTTGACCAGGTTGCGGAAGTTCGGCGTGTGCCCGTTCTCGCGGTATTCGTCGCGCAGGTAGCCGACGACCTTCCAGTGGTCCTCGGTCAGCGTGATGCCCTCGGCGGCGGCGATCACCTGCACGACCTCGTCGCTGTAGTCGGCTTCGAGCAGATAGCCTTCGGCGTCGGTCTCGAGTTCGGTGCCATTGACGATGTAGCCCATCGCGCAGTCTCTCCTCAGGTTGCAGCGTGTTCTCGCGGGATCGGGGATCCCTCAGTGGGTTGCGCCGACGGCCGCGGCCGATCTGTGGGGAACGAAGACCCCGCAGCCCCAGAGCCGGCGGGGCCCCAGCCCCTGGTGCAGCAATCGGCGCGCTTCGTCGGGTTCGAGGCCGTCGACCATCAGGCCGTAGCCGCCCAGCGGGCCATCCTCGATCGGCTGGTGGCGGCCGCAGATCGCTCGCCCGCGGATGCCCAGCCGGTCGAGTGCGGCGCGCACCTGGTTCATGAAGTCCAGCTCGTCGCCTCCTTCCGCCGCGCTGCCGGGCTCGGCAGCGACGACATGGGCGTACTGCGTGCCGAAGGCCAACAGCTCGCGTCTCGAGGCGGTGCCGGGCACCAGCGCCTCTCCGGCCACGCGCAGGGGCTGCCCGACCAGGGCCAGTGCGTCGTCCACGCGCCCGCGCGGCAGCCGCAGCGTGAGCCGCGTGCGACCAGACAGCAGCGCCCGCGGTCCGGCACCGGCGACCAGGTTGAGGCGGTGCACCGCGACGCCGGGCTCGTCGGCCAGCCAGGGCAGGGCATGCGCCAGCGCCTGCGCCAGCGCGTCGCGGTAGCGCCGCGGAAGCTCGCGGCCCGCCAGGGCGAACGACAGGTCGACCATGTCGGCAGCGTCGTCCACTCAGCCCCCCTCGTTGGCCGCAGGCGCGGTGTCGCCGCGGGGCTGGCTGCGGGCCCACGCGAGCAACGCCTCGCCCCAGGCAGCAGCGGTCAGCGGGTCGATGTCGAACACGGTGAAGCGGCTGTTCTCGCGGATCCGGGTGCGCAGCAGGCTCATGCCCCCGGCGTCATGGTCGAGTTGCTGCAGTTCGATCTCCTGCCCGCCCAGGGGCACGCGCAGGCGGGACAGCGGGGTCAGTCGGGGCATGTCGTGGGGCGCGCAGGCGGAGCCGGCATTGAGCGCGAGCGCCCTGCAAGCGTCCATACCCGGTACGGGGGGGCGCGAGATACCCCATCCGGGTAGTGATCCTGCAAGCCCTGCGGTCTATCGTCGCTACCCTGAGCGGGTAATGGCGCGCCAGGCTGCGGACGGCCACCATTCGCCCGGTCGCAGAACGCCCCCCGCAGACCCCCTTTCGTCCGGCCCGCCCCGGCCCGGACCCTCCACCAGGAGACATGCCGATGGCCAAGAAGCCGCACGACACGCCCATGCTCGACGAACTCGAGTCCGGGCCCTGGCCCAGTTTCGTCACCGGGCTCAAGCGCCTGGCCAGGGACAAGGACTACGTGGTCGACCTGCTGGGCACCCTGGAGACCAGCTACCGCACGAAGAAGGGCTACTGGAAGGGCGGCACGGTCGGTGTGTTCGGCTACGGCGGTGGTGTCATCCCGCGCTTCACCGAGCTGAAGAACGAGGACGGCACGCCGGTCTACCCCGATGCCGCTGAACTGCACACCTTGCGCGTGCAGCCGCCGCCGGGCATGCACTACACCACCGACGTGCTGCGCAAGATGGCCGACATCTGGGAGCGCCACGGCACCGGCCTGATCGCCTTCCACGGCCAGTCGGGCGACATCATGTTCCAGGGCGCCAGGACGGCCGACGTGCAGGCCGCATTCGACGAGCTCAACGAGATGGGCTTCGACCTCGGCGGCGCCGGCCCCGCCGTGCGCACCAGCATGAGCTGCGTCGGCGCTGCGCGCTGCGAGCAGAGCTGTTACGACGAGGGCAGGGCGCACCGGCAGGTGATCAACACCTTCGTCGACGACATCCACCGCCCGGCGCTGCCGTACAAGTTCAAGTTCAAGTTCAGCGGCTGTTCCAACGACTGCATGAACTCCATCCAGCGCGCCGACATGGCCGTCATCGGCACCTGGCGCGACAACATGCGCAGCGACGAGGCGCTGGCGCGCAAGTGGTTCGCCAGGCATGGCATGAACGAGCTGGTCAACGACGTGGTCGCGCGCTGTCCGACCAAGGCCATCATGCTCAAGGAGGCCGGTGAGCTGCGCCGCGACGACCACCTGACCACGGTGCAGGTCAGCGACACGCATGCGCTGGAGATCGACAACAAGGACTGCGTGCGCTGCATGCACTGCGTCAACGTGATGACGGGCGCGCTGGCGCACGGCACCGACACCGGCGCCACCATCCTGATCGGCGGCAAGCGCACGCTCAAGATCGGCGACCTCATGGGCACGGTCGTGATGCCCTTCATGCCGCTGAAGACCGACGAGGACTACGACCAGCTGGTCGAGCTGGCGCGCAAGGTGATCGACTTCTTCGCCGAGAACGCGCTCGAGCACGAGCGCACCGGCGAGATGATCGAGCGCATCGGGCTGGTCAACTTCCTCGAAGGCATCGGCCTGGACATCGACCCCAACATGGTTTCCACGCCGCGCACCAACCCCTACGTGCGCACCGACGGCTGGGACGAGGAAGTGGCCAGGGCGAACGAGCGCAAGGCCCGCAAGGTCATCGACATCAAGGCCGCCTGAGCACGGAGCACGCAGACATGGCCCATCGCACCCCCATCGAGAGCGGCGCCCCCGACCACAAGCCGTTCCTGCACCCGACGCTGGCGAAGAACTACGGCAACTGGAAGTATCACGACCGGCCCCGGCCGGGCGTGCTGCACCATGTCTCACACAGCGGCGACGAGGTCTGGAGCGTGCGCGCCGGCACGCAGCGGCAGATGGACGTCTACACCATCCGCAAGCTGTGCGACATTGCCGACACCTACGCGGACGGGCATGTGCGCTTCACCATCCGCAGCAACATCGAGTTCATGGTCGCCGACCCGAACAAGGTCGCGCCACTGATCGCCGCGCTGCAGGAAAGCGGCTTCCCGGTCGGCGGGACCGGCAACTCGGTGTCCATGATCGCGCACACGCAGGGCTGGCTGCACTGCGACATTCCCGGCACCGACGCCTCGGGGGCGGTGAAGGCCTTGATGGACGAGCTGCACGCCGAGTTCATCAGGGAGGAGATGCCCAACCGGGTCCACCTGTCGACCAGCTGCTGCGAGATCAACTGCGGTGGCCAGGCCGACATCGCGATCATCGTTCAGCACACCAAGCCGCCCAAGATCAACCACGACCTGGTGGCCAACATGTGCGAGCGCCCGGCAGTGGTCGCGCGCTGCCCGGTGGCCGCGATCCGGCCGGCGCTGGTCAACGGCAAGCCGAGCCTGGAAGTCGACGAGAAGAAGTGCATCTGCTGCGGTGCCTGCTACCCGCCCTGCCCGCCGATGCAGATCAACGACCCCGAGCACAGCAAGCTGGCGATCTGGGTCGGCGGCAAGAACAGCAACGCGCGCAGCAAGCCCACCTTCATGAAGATGGTCGCCAGCGGCCTGCCCAACAACCCGCCGCGCTGGCCCGAGGTCAGCGCCATCGTCAAGAAGATCCTCTACACCTACAAGCACGATGCGCGCTCCTGGGAGCGGCTGTCCGACTGGGTCGAGCGCATCGGCTGGCCGCGCTTCTTCGAGAAGTGCGACCTGCCCTTCACCAAGTACCTGATCGACGACTGGCGTGGTTCGCGTGCCAACTTGAACGCCTCCACCCACATCCGCTTCTGACAGCAGGAAGTCCGACGCCGTGAAGTTCTGTCTGATGGTCAGCGAAGGGCCCTACACCCACCAGGCCGCCGACACGGCCTGGAACTTCGCCGCCGCCGCGATCGCCAAGGGCCACGAGGTGATGCGCGTGTTCTTCTACCACGACGGGGTCTACAACGCGACCCGCCTGACCGAGCCGCCGCAGGACGACCGCCACATCGTCAACCGCTGGTCGGCGCTCAAGGACACGCATGGCGTGGACCTGGTGGTCTGCGTCGCCGCGGCGCTGCGCCGCGGCATCAAGGACGAGGTGCTGGCGCCGGGCTTCCGGATCAGCGGCCTCGGGCAGCTGGTCGACGGCGGCATCAAGGCCGACCGCACGGTCACCTTCGGCGACTGACGGGACGCTGCGCGATGAAGAAGTTCATGTTCGTCAACCGCAAGGCGCCCTACGGCACCATCTATGCGCTGGAAAGCCTGGAGGTGGTGCTGATCACCGCCACCTTCGACCAGGACGTGAGCCTGGTCTTCCTCGACGACGGGGTCTACGAACTCGTCAAGGGGCAGGACACCAAGGGCATAGGCATCAAGAACCACTCGAAGACCTACCGCGCGCTGGACGGCTACGACGTCGAGAAGCTCTACGTCGAGCGCGAGTCGCTCGAGGCGCGCGGTCTGACAGGGGCCGACCTGCTGGTCGACGTCGAGGTGCTGTCGACGGCCGAGATGGCCGAGCTGATGGCGGCGCAGGACGTCGTGCTGAGCTTCTGAGGGCATAGTTCCATGTTGCACATCGTCAACAAGTCCCCCGCCCAGACCACCTCTCTGGCCAGCTGTCTGCGCCTGGCGCGCGACGGCCAGGCGCTGCTGCTGACCGAGGACGCAGTGCTCGCGGCCACGGCGCCGGCGGCCGTGAGCTCGGGCATCGCCCATGCGCTCGGCCGGCTTGCGGTGTACGCCCTCGAGCCCGACGTGCAGGCCCGCGGCCTGAGTGGCCGGCTGGTCGAAGGTGTGCGCCTGGTCGACTACGGCGGTTTCGTCGACCTGGTCGCCGAGCACTCGACGAACCAGTCCTGGCTCTGAATTCCACCCTGAACGCGAACTGCAAGGAGACCCTGAGATGGGCATCGAAGTCAACGGCACCACCTACGAGACCGACGAAGAGGGCTACCTGGTCAACCTCGCCGACTGGAACAAGGACATCGCGGTCGCGATCGCCCAGGCGGAAAACGTCGAGATGAGCGAGAACCACTGGGAGGTCGTCAACTTCCTGCGCGAGTACTACGACGAGTACCAGATCGCCCCCGCGGTGCGTGTGCTGACCAAGGCGATCGGCAAGCAGCTCGGCGAGGACAAGGGCAACAGCAAGTACCTCTACGAGCTGTTCCCCTACGGCCCGGCCAAGCAGGCGTGCAAGATCGCGGGCCTGCCCAAGCCCACGGGCTGCGTCTGATCGCGCGGCCCCGGGCCGCCCGGAGTCCGCCATGAGGACGACCCCACCCGGCGGGCGCAATGCGGCCGGGTGCGGCTCGACTCGCCCAACGCAGCCTGCACGCGCCGGCTGAAGCCCGCCCAGCCACCTGCCCAGCGCCTATCGCCGCCATGAACGCCCTGTCGCTAGGCTTCGCCCTGCTGTTCTACGCCGCGACCCTGCTGCTGGTGCTGGGCGTCGGCGTCAAGCTGCGAGAGTACCTGCGCACGCCGGCACCGCTGCTGATCCCGACCACGCCGGCACCCGTCGACGCGACCGGGGTCGCGCTGCGCATGGCGCGCGAAGTGGTGCTGTTCGAGAGCCTGTTCAAGGGCAGCAAGTGGACCTGGGCCTTCGGCTGGCTGTTCCACGGCTCGCTGCTGCTGGTGCTGCTGCGGCATGTGCGCTACTTCCAGGACCCGGTGTGGGCGCCCATCGTGTTCGTGCAGTTCTTCGGCACCTGGGCCGGCGTGACCATGGTGGTGGGGCTGGGGGGGCTGTGGGCGCGGCGTCTGCTCGTCGATCGCGTGCGCTACATCTCCACGCCCTCCGACCACCTGCACCTGGCGCTGCTGGTCGCCATCGGGTGTTCGGGCCTGGCGATGCGCTTCGTGGTGCACACCGACATCGTCGCCGTCAAGGCGTTCATGCTGGGCTTGATGCAGTTCGACATCCGCCCGCTGCCGGCCGACCCCTTGCTGCTGATGCACCTGAGCCTGGTGGCGGTGCTGATGATCGTGTTCCCGATCAGCAAGCTGCTGCACGCCCCGGGCCTGTTCTTCAGCCCCACGCGCATGCAGGCCGACAACCCGCGCGAGGCCCGGCACCTGGCCGCCTGGGCGGCCGCGCTGGACCCCGGCCGCAAGGGCTGATCGGAACGAAAGGCCCGGGCGCCATGGCGACGC
>Ga0209573_1002432_pt1 | contig 23774 bp, 19 predicted proteins | sample TNRBio252014_DNA_FD_185870 | JGI IMG/M metagenome (GOLD analysis project Ga0209573, IMG submission 185870) | Wastewater treatment Type I Accumulibacter community from EBPR Bioreactor in Madison, WI, USA - TNR Reactor_6/25/2014_ DNA (SPAdes)... | ecosystem: Engineered > Bioreactor > EBPR >...
TGGACGGTCCGGGTCCGCATCTCTTGCCTCGGTCCGCCGTCGTGGTCGCTGTGCTGAGCGCAGATCCGACGCAGGTCGGGCCTACCCGACGGGTGCTTGATCACTGGCAGGCGCGCGGCGTTACGGCCGAGCGCATGTTGCTCGTGGTCAACCGGGCCCACGGCGCCGATGGCCTGACGCTGCCCCAGCTCGAGCGAGCTTTGGGGCTAATGGCCTGGGCTGAAGTGCCCTATGGCCGGATGCTGGCAGCCCAACGGACGCATGAGCCGCTGGAGCGCAGCTATCCGCGCGACCCTGCGGCAGCCGTGATTCGCGACCTGGCCGCCGGCCTGGCCCAGCACCTGGGGCTCATGGAGACGACACAGTCGTCAGTGGTCAGCCGTCAGCGGTCAGCCATCAGTCGTCAGCCGTCAGCGGTGAGTCGTCAGCGGTGAGCCGTCGGCTGACCGCTACCCGCGCCCACTGGCGAGCTGGCATCAACCGTGCAGCTCGGTTCGCGGTCTGCGAGTCGCTTCGCGCGAGCGGCCCTATAATCACGAGATCGTGCTCGCCGAAGCGGAGGATGCATGAGCGCTCAAGATCCTGAACTGTCACTCGAGGTCCGGGCCCGGTTGTTGGGGGCACTGCTCCGCGACGCGCGCGAACACGCGGATCGGTCTCCGGCGGCCTGCGCGCGCGTGTTAGGGCTTGACGAGGCCGAGTACGTCGCATTCGAAACAGGCGACGACAGCCCGGCGTTGCCGCAGATCGAGCTCCTCGCTTACTACTTCGATGTCCCTGTGACGCATTTCCTGGGTGATGCCCTGATCGTCGATCAGCCCGGCCTGCGGGCGCGGGTGCCCGACCCGGCCGTCACCGAACTGCGCGATCGGATCGTCGCGGTGCGGTTGATGCAGGCGCGTGTCGCTGCCCAGGTGAGTCAGGCTGATCTCGCCGTGACGATCGGCGTGCCGGCCGATCTGCTGGCGGCCTTCGAGGCCGGCGAAGCGTCGATCCCTGTGCCTGCGCTCGAGCCCTGGTGTCGGGCCGTTGGCCTCCGGATCGAGGACCTGGCCGAGCCGGTCGGCGTCATCGGCGCCTGGCAGGCGCGAGTTCGACAACTCGATCGACTTCAGTCGATCCCGGCGGAGTTACGTGAGTTCGTGACCCAGCCCGTCAACGCGCCGTATCTGCGCCTGGCGGAGAAACTCAGTCATCTTTCCACGGCAGAGCTGCGCGAGATCGCGGCGACCCTGTTGGATATCACCTACTGAAACGTTCGAGCCTGTCAACGGCGACCGGGGAACGGCCGATCTGAAGGCGTAATCGGCTTCCGTCGCAGTTGCGGAGACAGAGCAGGACAAAGAAGGATCTATGGACGCTGAACAGCTCAAGAAGACCGGGATGGCGCACTTCAATGCGGATCGCTTCGCCGAGGCCGCGGGGGCGTTCGATCAGGCAGCGCTGGCCTATGACCTGGCGGGCAGGGCCGCAGACGCCGCCGAGATGCGCAACAATCTGTGTGTCGTTAAGATGTCGCAAGACGACTGGCCCGGGGCTCTGGCAGCCGTCGACGGCACCGAAGTCGTCTTTGCGGCGGCCGGCGATGTACAGCGTGAGGCGCAGGCGATCGCCAACCGGGCGGCGTGTTACGAGGGTCTGGGGCAGGTCGATCAAGCGCTTCAAGCCTATCAGAAGGCCATCGATCGACTGGCCGAGGTCGGCGAGTCTGAGACGCGCGCGGCCTGCTTCAAGCGGATGAGTGGGCTGCAGGTCAAGTCGGGTCACCAGCTTCAGGCGCTGGCCTCGATGCGGTCGGGCCTCGACCTGACCGACAAACCCTCGCTGCGCGAGCGGATGCTCAAAGGGATGCTGGACAAGGCCGTCAAGGGCCTGGGCATGCAGTAGCCCCGCGCATCTGGTATGCTGGCGCCCCATGCGACGAGTTTTCGCGGCGGCTCTGGCATTTATGCTCATCACGACAGCCTGCGGGCCGGCCGGTCCGCAGGCTGTCGCGCCCACGGCCCAACCCACAGTTGAACCAACCTTGATCCCGGTCGCTCGCGTGGAGTCGACCGGCACACCATCCGCCGTTCCTGTATCGAGGCCCACGGCGACTGCCGTGATCGAGCCCAGCCCGACCGCCGAACCCACAGTGACGTTGCTGTTCACGGGCGACATCCAGCTTGGCCGCTGCGTGTACACCCTGGCGCAGGCCACGGGCGACCTTACCTCGCCTTTTGCGGCGCTGGCTGAGCTCCTCAGCGCGGCCGATGTCACGGTCGGCAGCCTGGATGGCACGCTCTCCGACTTCAACCCGCCCGGGCGGTGCGCTGAGGATCATCGAAACCTGCTCGGGCCGACCAGCATGCTCCCCGGGCTTACCCGCGCGGGCTTCGACGTGATCACGACGGCCACCAACCACGCCCGCGATTGCGGCCTGGTGCGTGGCTGCACCTACGAGTCTCTGCTCGAGACGCGCACCAATCTGCTGGGCGCCGGGATCCAGCCGGTCGGCACCGGTGTCGATCTAGCGGGTGCTCTGGCCCCCGTGATCCTGAACGTCAAGGGCCTTCGGATCGCGTTCCTGGGCCTTTCGGGCATCGACGCGAGCCTTTGGGCCGGGCCGGATACGCCGGGCACCGCGCCCTTGGATCAGAAGGCGTATACAACGGCCGTACAGGCGGCGGCGGGCGAAGCAGATGTGGTCGTGGCGCTGCCGCATTGGGGCCAGGAGTACAAGAACGAACTGAGCTGGCTGCAGATCACGCATGCCGAAGCGCTGGCGGCGGCGGGCGCCGACCTGATCGTGGGAAACCATCCGCATCGGGTGCAGGCGGTCGAGACATTGCCCTCGGGCGCCGTGGTCGCTTATGCGTTGGGGAACTTCGTCTTCGACCAGCAGTGGTCCGACGGCTCGCAATTCACTGTGCAGGGGATCGTGCTCAAAGTCGTTTTGCGAGGGCCCGAGATCGTCGAGGTCACGCCGATCCCGATCCATATCTACGACAACTTTCAACCGAAGTTGGCGTCGCCCGAGTCGGCGGCCATGATCGTGGCCGAGATGGCCGAGTCGCTGCGCTCACGTCCGGCGCAGCCCTGACCGCCGCCCGACGCGTCAGTTGAGGCGGCCGAGCTCGATCAGCATCTGCTCGCGCAGATCGCGGATCTGATCGGCGTCGTCGGCTGTGGGGGAAGTGGCGAGGTAGACGGCCAGCTCTTGCGAGGCCCGCCCGCGTTCGCCGAGGCGGTAGTGGATCAGGCCCAGGTCTCGGCGATGGGAGCCTACATCGGGCTGGACCAGGACCAGACGCTCGATGGTGCGGCGGGCCAGCACCCATTCGTCGGCCTGGGTGTAGACGTTTCGCAGGTTGTTGAGCATGCGCCCGACGATCTCGACGGCGGGCGTCGGCTTGAGCCAGCGCCTGTCGAACGTGCCCTGAAAACCCGTCGACTCTGAGACGAGCCGTTCGCAATCCGCCAGACCGAGCGCGCCGCCCCCGTTGAACGGATCCAGGTAGATCACCTGCTCGCCATCGGCGACCTGGGCGATGAAGTGGCCCGGAAGGCCGACGCCCTGGGCGCGGATCCCGAGGCGTTCGGCGATCGCGACGAAGACCACCGACAGCGTGATCGGCAGGCCCAGTTTTCGCCCCAAAACCTCATTGAGATAGGAATTTCGTGGATCTTGATAATTTTCGCGGTCGCCGCGGAACCCGGCCGGCCCAAAGAGCCATTCCGCCAGGGCTGCGCCGCGATCGCGTTGTGACCCCGTGATCGGCACCACCTCGGCGGCGATCCGGGCCAGAGCTTCCAGGTCACGCAGCACGACGTCGGGCTCGAGCGCCGGGTACGCGATCTCACGCGCGAACAACAGGTTGGCGCGCACGGGTGAGATCGTCTCCCCGAGCTCGAGCTCCTGCGCGAAGGTGCGTTCGTTGAGCATGGCCTTGGCGGGCCTGCGCGTCACAGGCTCACGGTGTCGCCGTTGCCGTCGGCGGCGGGTTGGTCAGCACGGCCGCGGCCGTCTCGCTGGCGTTGGCCAGCGCGGTCACGGTGGCCGGGGCGGGCGTCGGCGTCACCGTTGCGAGCCCGACCGGGACTGTGATGGTCTCGCCCGCCTGAAGCGTCTGGCTCGAGAGATCGTCGCGATTGGTGCGTTCGTCGAGGATGGCGTCCACCGTGGTGGCGTAGAGCAGGGCGATCGACTCGATCGATTCGCCGAGCAACACGCGGTGTTGGATTTTCGTGCCGCGTGAGATCCCGGTAGGCAACGGCGACGGTGTCGGGGTCGGGAAGGCATCGGCCGCCGGGATGACCAGGATCGTGCCGACGGAGAGCACTTCGGTCGTCATGTTGTTGGCCGCCTGGATCGAGGCGATCGGGATACCGAACTGCAGCGAAATGTTGTACAGGTTATCGCCCTCGGCCACCGTGTACGTGATCTGAGTGGGCGTTGGCGATGGGCCTGCGGTCTCGGACGCAGTCGGCGTCGCTTCAGGCGTCGATGTGGCTGTCGGTGTGGCCGTGACTGTCGCCGTTGCGCTCGGAGTCGGCGTTGCTGTAGCGAACAAGGCCACGCCGGGACCAGACGTGAAGAACATCCACACCATGAACAGGGCGAAGGCCACCACCAGGACGATCAGCACCCCAAAGATAGCGGGCACGACCGGGCTGCGGCGCCTCGGCAGAAGTGACTGAACTGATTTCTTCATAGGTAGCATTTCCCACCCCGGTTCTGGGTGCCGAGGCAGAGAGAGATTCTAGCACACCGAACTGAGCCCGCCCCAGGCCGGGGATGCGCGGTGTGTACGGGCGCATCGGCGGCGACCACCTCGCACCAACCGGCTTTGGCGTCGGTAAGAATAAATGCGGAGACGACGGCCCGATTTCTCTGGTTGTCGTCGCCTGGCCGGCCCACTACATTTGAAATGCGCCCATGCATCCCTCAACCAGGGCGCGATACCTTGTCCGGGATGGTCTTATGTCTGCTGACAACACACACAGTCAAACCGATCGTCGCACCCTGCTGAAAGGCGCAGTTGCCACCGGAGCGGCCCTGGCGGTTCTGGCCGGCCAGTCGTCGCGCGCCCTGGCCCAGGAGGAGCAACCCGAAGCGCCGGCCAGCGGCCCCGACGTGCCGCCCGGTTTGGCCGATGAGTCGGGCCCGACGATCTTCCTTGAGGGGATTCAGAACCTCTCGCCACAGGCGCCGCCCGAGATGGCCGTGATGGTGCTCAACCGATTGGCCTACGGCCCGGTGCCCGGGGTCTTCGACTACAACACCTTTCGCAACATGGCCGGCGGTGACGACGCCGCAAAGCTGGTCAGCTGGGTCGACTGGCAGCTTAACCCGGGCGCGATTGCCGATCCCGAGTTCGATGCCGAGCTGAATCGCCTCAATGCGGGCGGCAAGGTGCCGACCCTGCCGAAGTGGCTGACCTGGCTTTGGAATGACCACATGAACACAAGCGGCGGTGACCGAACCCGGCCGCTCGAAGATGTGCGGACGTTGACTTTCGCGCGGGCCGTGTACAGCCGACGCCAGCTGTATGAAATGATGGTCGAGTTCTGGCACAACCACTTCACCATCTACGCCTGGGATTACGCCTATGCCAGCGCGACGTGGATGTCGTACGACCGCGACGTCATCCGCGCCAACGCGCTCGGGAACTTCCGCGTCTTCCTCGAGGCAGTGACCAAAAGCACGGCGATGTTGTTCTACATGGACAACTATATCAGCCAGGCGCCACAACCCAATGAAAACTGGGCCCGCGAGCTGTTCGAGGTCTATGGAATGGGAGTTGAGAACTACCTGGGCTCAGGTTTGCGCCAGGATCAAGTCCCAGGTTACCCCGACAGTCCAATTGGATACGTAGATGTCGATGTCTACGAATCAGCCTTTGCTTTCGCGGGTTGGCGCGTGCGGGATGGAATGTGGCCGTACGATGCTGAGGTTCAGAAAGACAACGGAACGTTCTACTACTATCCAACATGGAGCGATAGATCTCAGAAGACTGTGCTCGGCAATTTCCTCAATAAACCGATGGACTATGACCCGGATCCCGAAGAGCATGGTCAGATTGTCCTGGACAAGATCGCCTATCACCCGGGCACGGCTCGTTTCATCTGCCGCAAACTGATCCGACGGTTCATTACCGATACGCCCAGCGAAGACCTTGTTGCATCAGCCGCGGCTGTGTTCATCGCCAACGCGACAGCGCCAAACCAGATGGCGCTTGTCCTGCGACACATCCTGCTTTCGAACGACTTCAAGAACACCTGGGGCATGAAGTTTAAACGCCCGTTCGAGCATGCTGTGGGCCTGATGCGCGCCACACGCGCGCGGGTGTGGGCCGAGTACGACGCGCTGGCCTGGAACTATGACGACATGAACCATGCCCTGTTCGCCTGGCGACCGCCGAACGGGTATCCGGATGTCGCCGCGGCCTGGATCAGCACCAATGGACTGTTGACGCGTTGGAACTTCGCGAACCGGGCCCTGCTGGGTTACATCGACCAGTGGGTGAACAACGCGCGCGTCGACGTCGTCGAGATCGATATCCTCGCCCAGACGCCGTGGAGCACCATCGCCGAGATGGTCGACGGGTGGGTGATCAAGGTGCTGGGTAAGCCGCTTTCGAGCAGCGCTCACAGGGACGAATTGATCCGGATCCTTGGGAATGGCGCCGGGCCGAACACGACGCCCAACAAAACCACAAACGATTTCAAGGCGCGCCTGCAGCACACCGTCGCGCTCATCTTCATGACGCCCGACTGGCAGTGGCGCTGACGGAGGACGGATATGGTCAAGCTCAGCCGACGTGGATTTCTGATGGGATGTTCGGCCGCGATCGCGGCCCTGGCCGGCTCGCGGATCACCAACCTCGCCTTTGCCGCGCCGCAGGCTTCAGGCACCGGCTCGGAAGTCATGATCGTGGTCTTCCTGCGCGGCGGGTGGGATGCGTTGAACGTGGTCCCGGTGATCGGCGGCGCCGATCGAGGTATCTACGAACTGAAACGCCCGGCGATCAAGATCCCGGCGAGCGGCGCCGGGGCGGCGCTCAACCTGAACGGCCAGTTCGGCCTTCACCCCTCGATGGCGTCGCTCTACGAGATGTACCAGCAGAAGAAGCTGGCGATCGTGCATGCGGCGGGCCTGACGAGCGACACGCGCAGCCACTTCGACGCTCAGCAGTTCATCGAGCTCGGGACGCCCGGCGCCAAATCGTCGAGCACTGGCTGGATCACGCGGCATCTGCAGAGTTCGCCCTTCAGTGTGAATTCAGCAGTCTTCCCGGCGCTCTCAACAGGCGGTGGGCAGGCGATGTCGCTTGCCGGCTACAGTGGCGCCGTCGCGATGAACAACCCCGGCGATTTCAATCTGGACGGGTGGTCGAATTACGTCGCCAATCAGCGCACGGCTCTGCGCACCTTTTATGCCGGTTCGGGCTTTCTTGACGCGGCGGCGCGCGAGACGCTTGACACGATCGACCTGATCGAGAGCACAGCGCCCGGCGACTACACGCCGGCAAACGGCGCGCAGTATCCCAACAGTTCGTTCTCCGATAACCTGCAATCGATCGCGCAGTTGATCAAGATGAACCTCGGCCTGCATGTCGCCACGATCGACCTGGGCGGCTGGGACACGCACGAACGCCAGGGCAATTCGCCGACCGCCAACGATCAGCTGGGCGGGTATCTCGGGCAATCGCTGCTCAAACCGATGTCGGATGCGCTCAAGGCTTTCATTCAGGATCTGGATGGCAGTTGCCCGAACTGGGCCCAACGAACGACGGTCGTGGTGATGAGCGAATTCGGGCGCCGCGTCGCTCAAAACGAGAATGACGGCACCGACCACGGCCATGGCAGCGTGATGCTCGTGCTCGGCGGCGGGATCAAGGGTGGGTCGGTCTATGGCACCTGGCCGGGTCTGGCGACCGATCAACTCTACGATCGCGCCGACCTGAGGATCACGACCGACTATCGGCAGGTTTTGGCCGAGATCCTGCAGAACAATCTCGGCAACCCCAATGTCGGCACCGTATTCCCGGGCTTCACACCATCGGCGCCGCTTGGGTTCACGACCAATGCGGCCGCCTCGCCCCCGCCGGCCTTCCCGGGGAATCTGACCCGCCGGCTGTTTGTGCCGACCATGAGCAAGAACAACGGCTGCTGAACGCGAGGCAGTGGGCTCGAGCGACGAACGGCGACGCACTGCGTCGCCGTTCGTCGTTCTATGGGCTCCACGCAATAAAGCAGCTGTCGGTATGCTAAAATCCGCGCCATGAAGTATCACGTCTGGACCGAGGGCTGTCAGATGAACGTTGCCGACTCGCAGCGCGTCTCGAGCGCGCTCGAGGCCCTCGGTTATCAGCCCGTGGCCGAGGCCGAGAAGGCCGACGTCATCGTGCTCAACACGTGTGTGGTGCGCCAGAGCGCCGAGGACAAGGCCTACGGTCGATTGACCTCGTTGCTGCCGCTCAAGCGCAAGCGTCCTGACCTCGTGATCAACCTGATGGGCTGTCTGGTGGGTGTGCGGGGCGCCGAGCGCCTCAGCGCGAAGCTGCCGATGGTCGATGTCTTCTCGCCGCCATCGGAGCCCGGGCCGTTAGTGCGTTATCTGCTGGAGCGCGAGGGCCGCGACCTGGCCGAAGCCGAACGGCTTCAGCGTTTTGCCTTCCAGGATGAGGCCACGACTGTGCTCAACGAGCAGGCCGGCGGCTATACCCTGCCGGCGCACGAGCGCGGCAAAGTCGTCAGCGCGCATGTGCCGATCGTCTATGGCTGCTCGCATGCCTGCACGTTCTGCATCATCCCATACCGGCGCGGCGTCGAACGATCGCGGCCGGTGGGTGAGGTGGCCGCCGACGTGCGCGGGCTCGTCGCCCAGGGTGTGCGGGAAGTGACCCTGCTCGGGCAGATCGTCGATCGCTACGGGCTCGATATCGCCGACGGCCCGACGCTGGCCGGTTTGCTCAGGGCGATCCACGACATCGAGGGCCTCGAACGGATCCGGTTCCTGACGTCGCACCCGAACTGGATGACCGATGAGCTGCTGCGCACGGTGGCCGAGCTCCCCAAGGTCTGCGAGCATATCGAGGTCCCGGTCCAGGCCGGCGACGATACGGTCCTCGCCAACATGAAACGCGGGTACACGAGCGCCGACTATCGACGATTGATCGACCGCATTCGATCCGTGATCCCCAACGTGTCGATCGGCACAGACGTCATCGTCGGCTTCCCGGGCGAGACCGCCGAACAGTTCGAGGCGACCTACACGCTCCTCGAGGATCTGAAGCTCGACGTCGCCCACCTGGCGCGTTACTCGACTCGCCCCGGCACGGTCGCCAGCCGTCGCATGGGCGATGATGTGCCCGAGGCCGAGAAGGTGCGCCGGTTCCAGGCTCTTGAGGATCTGCAGGAGCGGGTCGTGGGCGAAATCAATGCCCGGCTGTTCGGGAGCCAGGTCGATGTCCTGGTCGAGGACCTGCACAAGGGGAAGTGGCGGGGCCGGACGCGCAACAACAAGCTGGTGTTTTTCGAGGCGGGTGGCGCCTTCGAGCCCTCGCGCGATGATCTGCGCGGCCGGACCCTATCCGTCGCAATCACGCACACCGGCGCCTGGAGCATGCAGGGCAGCCCGTCGGGGATCACACAGCCCGCTCGCGCGGGTTGACAGTATGTCGTTATTCACATAACGTATCTCGTGTCCGGGTGTTGGCAGACCAGGGCGCGAACGCACACGATCGCCATCCGAGAACTCCTGGCGAATTAACCGATTCCCGGATATAACCAACCGATAACGATGGCAGGATGGGCATGCGTACGATCCTGATTGCCGACCGGGATGCTGAGTTCGCCGCCTTTTTGGCGCGTGAGCTGGAGCAGCAGGCCGGGCTGCGGGTCTTGATTGCGACCAGCGCTGCCCTGACGTTGCAACGCGTCTCGGAGATCCGGCCGGATGTGGCCGTGATCGATGCCGACCTGCCTGACGGGGCGCTTGACGACCTGTTGCGCCGGCTACGCGCCCATGTGCCTGACCTGCCCGTGGTGCTGCTTCCTCTTCCGGATCAAAACGAATCCACCGTGCTTGTCCAGGCGCGGCTTCACAAACCAGTCTTTTTGCCCGAGCTTGTGGCGACGATCGACACGCTGGCCCCGGAGGCCGGGCCGGGCCTGACCGCGGCGCCTCTGGCCCCACAGCCGGCGCGTCTCGCGCGGCGCTCACTGGGCGAGTTGACGGCAGGCCTTGCGCGCTCTGGGGCCGATCCGCGACGCCTCGCGGCGCCGTTGCAGCAGCTCAGCCAGGAGATGCAGAACGATCCGGTGCTGTTGACCGAGGGCGAGCTGGTCCTGGCGGCGGCCGGGCTTGCAGCCGATGCCGCGGAGCCCATGCAGCGCGCGATCTCGCACGCCTGGGCTGGCCAATCCGACGTTGCCGAGGTGCTGCGCTTCGCCAACGACGGCGCCGCTGATCGCTATGCCCTGTACTCGGTGCGGCTCGTCGGACAACGTCTGTTGTCGATCGGCGTGCGGTCGCGCCTCCCCCTGGCTCAGGTCCGGCGCGCGATGCGCCAGGCCGTCCGCGAAGTCGAAGCCTTGCTCCAGTGACCAAAGACCGCTGACCCCCGGCCGGTGTGCGTGCACGAGTTGCCCGCCCCAAAGCGCCGTTTGTCGTCGCGGAAAGATGCTGTGCAAGCGGATACAATTGCGCCATGCCGAAAACGCGCAAGACCCTCTACCTGATCGACGGGCACGGCCTGGCCTATCGCACGTACTTCGCGCTCACCGCCGCCTCCGACGGCTCGCGGTGGGTCACGAAGAGCGGCGAGCCAACGGCGGGCACCTACGGGTTCGCGGTCAAGATGCTCGACTACCTGGCCGAAGGACCCGACTACCTCGCCGTCAGTTTTGACCTCGGCCGGACCTTTCGAGACGATCTCTTCGCCGAGTACAAAGGCACACGGGAGAAGATGCCCGATGATCTCCGGGTGCAGATCGAGCGCATCCAGGATATGGTGCGCGCGTTCAACGTGCCGATCCTGACCGCCGAGGGTTATGAAGCCGATGACGTGCTCGGCACAGTGGCTCGACGCGCGGCCGAGGCCGACGTGGATGTCGTGATCATCACGGGTGATCGCGACCTGTTGCAGCTCGCCGATGAGCGCGTCACGATTCGGCTCGCTGGCCAGAAGCTCAAAGACTCGAAGGACTACGGCCCCGCCGAGGTCAAGGAGCGCTTCGGCCTGACCCCGATCGAGTACATCGACTATAAGGCCCTGGTCGGCGACACGTCCGACAACATCCCGGGTGTGCCTGGCGTCGGTGAGAAGACGGCCACCGAATTGCTTCAGAAATACGGCTCGCTCGATCGCATCTACGGGAACATCGACGAGGTCGCCAACCGATTCAAGACCAAGCTGATCGCCGGGCGCGATTCGGCAGTGCTCTCGAAACGGCTCTCGACGATCGTGACCGATGTGCCGCTCGCATTCGATCTCGAAGCCTGCCGGGTCGGGGGGCTCGATCGCGACAAGCTGTTTGAGCTGTTCCGGGTGCTCGAGTTCAGCTCGCTCCTCAAGCGGCTGCCGGCCGGCGACGACGGGGAGCCCGCCGCAGCTCCAGAGCCCAAGCTCGAGACGGGCGGGGTGGTCACGCCAGCCGGGCAGATGGGGTTGTTTGCCGAGCCCCTGGCCATCGAGAGCAACCCGGCGCCGACCGAGGCCGTCATCGTCGCCGATGACGCAGCACTCCAGGCGTTGGTTCGCGACCTGAGCGCCGCCCGCGCGATTGCGTTCGACGTCGAGACCGATGGATTGAGCCCCGTGCGGGCGAACCTTGTCGGCATCTCGCTCGCGGTGCGCGAGGGGCAGGGCTACTACATCCCTGTCGGTCATCGTGAGGGTCAACAGCTGCCGCTTGGCCAGGTGATCGAGGCCTTGCGCGGACCGTTGACCGACTCCAGGATCCCCAAACACGGGCACAACATCGACTTCGACTACATCGCGTTGGCCCGCGCGGGAATCAAGGTGACGCCGCTGGGCGTCGACACCATGCTGGCCGAGTGGCTGACCGACCCGGCTTCGCACAGCCTGGGCTTGAAGAAGCTGGCGCTGGTGCGGCTTGGGGTCGAGATGACCGAGATCAGCGAGTTGATCGGCAGCGGCAAGAAGCAGATCTCGATGGATCTCGTGCCGATCGAGCGCGCTGCGCCGTATGCGGCCGCCGATGCCGATCTGACGCTGCGGCTTGTGCCCGTGCTGCTGGCCGAGGTCGAAGCCAAGCACCAGACCGAGCTGTTGCGCGACCTCGAAATGCCCTTGATCCCGATCCTGGCCGACATGGAGATGGCGGGCATCAGCGTCGACGCGCCGTACCTGGCCGAACTGTCGACCGAGATCGAGGCGCAGCTGGCGAAAGTCGAGGCCGAGATCTATCATCTGGTCGGCTACAGCTTCAACATCAACTCGACCCAGCAGCTCTCGGAGGCCCTGTTCGGTAAGCTGGGTCTGCGCCCACCGGACAAATCGCGCAAGACAGCGGCCGGTAAATTCTCGACCGCGTCCGACGTGCTCGAGGATCTGCGCGACAGACACCCGGTGATCAACCTAATCTTCGAGCAACGCGAGCTGAGCAAGCTTAAGTCGACCTATGTCGATGCGCTGCCGCAGCAGATCAACCCAGTGACGGGCCGGATCCATACCTCGTTCAACCAGGCTGGAGCTGTGACCGGGCGGCTGTCATCATCGGATCCCAATCTGCAGAACATCCCGATCCGAACCGAGTTGGGCCGTCGCGTGCGGCGTGCCTTTGTGGCTGCGCCGGGCCAGGCGCTGATCTCGGCCGACTACTCGCAGATCGAGCTGCGCATCGCGGCGCATGTCAGCGACGACCCGGTGCTCAAGACCGCGTTCGCCGAGGGCCAGGACATCCATACCGCGACTGCGGCGGCTGTGCTTGGCCTCAAACCCGAGCAGGTGAGCAAAGAACAGCGGCGCCAGGCCAAGGCCATCAACTTTGGTTTGCTCTATGGCATGGGTTCGTTTGCGTTGGCCAAACAAACCGGGCTGACATTGAGCGAAGCCGACGCCTTTGTGCGCCAGTACTTCGAGCGATTCCCGCGGATCCGCGCCTACATCGATGGCACCAAGGCCTTTGCGGCCGAGAACGGCTACGTGCAGACCCTGCTCGGCCGGCGGCGTTACTTCCCGGGGCTGGCAGGCGAGGGCGGGGGCGGTGGGCGCGAGGCCGCGATCGCCAAGGCACGCGCCGAGCGCGAGGCGATCAATGCGCCGATCCAGGGCACGGCCGCCGACGTCGTCAAGCGCGCGATGCTGGCTGTTGGGCCGGCGCTTGAAGCGGCCGGACTTCAGGCGCGACTGTTGCTGCAGGTGCACGACGAACTGGTTTTGGAATGCAGGAAGAAAGACGTCAAGGCCGTGAGCGCGATCCTGAGGGAAGTGATGGAAGGCGCGTTTGCGTTGTCGGTGCCGCTCGGTGTCGAGGTGCGCAGCGGCCCCAACTGGGATGAACTGAACTGATCACCAGGGGTGCCCCGGATGCCACCCATCGTCATCGTCCCGTATCGGGCAGATTGGCCCGCCGAGTTTCAGGATGTCGCGCGCGATCTGCGCCGCATCCTGGGCGCTGCCGCGTTGCGGATCGACCACATCGGTTCGACTTCGGTGCCGGGGCTGGCCGCCAAAGACATCATCGACGTCCAGGTGACCGTTGCCGAGCTGTTCCCAGACCTGGCAGCCGCCATGGTATCGGCCGGCTATCAGACGTTTGAGCGGTACAGCCGCGACCATGTGCCGCCGGGGATGGATCCTGAGCCGGCCGAGGCGTGGGCCAAGTTGTTCTTCCGCCCAGGAGCCGGTGCTCGGCCGGCCAACATCCACATCCGGGTTTCTGGGCGACCCAATCAGCGTTTTGCCCTGTTGTTTCGCGATTACCTCCGCGCCAACCCGCCCTCCGCGGCCGCTTACGCCGAGCTCAAGCGTCGGCTGGCGGCTCAGCTGGCAGACCCGGCCATGTACCCCGACGTCAAAGACCCGGCCGTCGATCAGATCTACTTCGCGGCCGAGGCCTGGGCAGCCGCCGTGGGCTGGGCGCCTGGCCCCGCCGATGCCTGAACGAGGCCAGAATCGAGGCCCATCCTCCGGGCCCGGTTCGTGCAGCTCCCGCCAACCAAAACCCGCCTGAGCCGACGTAACGGCACATAAATTGCACATGTAAATTCAGGGAGTACGGGCTTCTGTTCCGTTAGACTGATGCAGATTATGGCTGGTCGACGCGATCTCTTCGAACACACGATGCAGGCCGGGCATTCAGCTGCCTGGGAGGGGCGTTGGGCGGAAGCGCTCAAGGCCTATCAGGCCGCGGTCACCGAGTTCCCCGACGATGGCGGGGCGCTCAACGCGCTGGGCATGGCTTACCTCGAGCAGAATCTGCTCAAGGAGGCCCTGACGGTCTATCAGCGCGCGGCGGCCAAGACGCCCGGTGACCCGGTGGCCCCCGAGAAATGCGGCGAGATCCTTAGCCGTCTGGGGCGGAACCGTGAAGCAGGCCAGGCGTTTCTCTATGTGGCCGAGCTTCACCTCAAACGCCAGGACGTGGCAAAAGCGGTCACGAACCTTGCCCGCAGCGTTAAGGCGACGCCCGATAACCTGGGCGCCCGGTCGCGGCTGGCGTTGGCGCTCGAGCGCGCCGGCAAGCCCCAGGCCGCGGCGCTCGAGTTCATTCAGGTCGCACGGCTGTTCCAGCAGGCCGCCGATCCCGCGAAGGCGAATGCGGCGCTGCAGCGTGCCGTTCAGCTCAGCCAGCAGCTCCCGGAGGCGCGTGAGGCGTTCAGCTGTCTGAAGAACGCCCAGCTCATCCCGACGAGCCTGCGAGGGGTCGAGATCGCGCTCGAGACCCCGGCCAGCAACCCGACGCCGCAAACGCCCAATCCGCTTGGTGTCTTCGCCGAAGCCAGTGCGTCAGCTCAGCCGGTGCGCAAGGCCAATGTGCTCGAGCAGGCTCGTGAAGTCGCCCTGACGCTGCTGGCCGAGCTGCTCTTCGATGAGGACGCCGACACCACAAAGACCGCCGGCTCGGTGAGCGCCCTGTCGCGCGGCACAGGCGCATTGCGCAACCCGCAGGGCCAGCGCGCTCATGCGATCATGTACCTGGGTCAGGCGATCAACGAGCAATCGCTGGGCAGCCGCGAGGCCGCGCTCAATCTGTATACGAACGTCATGAACGCCGGGCTCGATCACCCGCTTGTGCATTTTATGCGCGGCGTCTTGCTGCTTGAACTGCGTCGGCCGCAGGAGGCGCTGGCAGCGCTCACCCCGGCCCTGCAACATCAGGCTGTGGTCACCGGGGCCAACTACGGCCTGGGCGAGGCCGCGCGTCAGCTGGGCCAGGCCCGACATGCTTTCCACTATTTCTTCGATGCGCTCAAGCAGCTGGATGTCAGCCTTGCGCCCGCCGATCAACAGGATGCGATCGCCGAGGGCTACGACACGCTGTCCGAGTCGTTTTCGCGGTTGACCGATGACGAGTTGGGTCGGATGCTCCCCAGCGTCCAGCACATGCTCTCCGGCGACAACTGGGAGGAACGCGCCCGGTCGGCGCGCCAGCAGCTGGACCGTGACGGCGGCGGCGGCACGCTGGCCGACCTGCTCGCCACGCCCGGCAACGATGCGGCGATGGAGTCTTTGCGCAAGATCGAGGAGCACATGCGTCGTGGGCTCTATGCCACGGCCATGGAGGAAGCGTACTACGCGCTGGATGCTTCGCCGACGTATCTGCCGGTGCACATCCGCATGGCCGAGATCCTGACCGCCGAGAACCGGCCCGATGCGGCCGCGCAGAAGTATCAGGTGGTGGCCGCGACCTACAAGGCCCGGGGCGAGGTGGGGCGGTCGATCCGTCTGCTCAACCGCGTCCTCAACCTCAATCCGCTCGATGTGACAGCGCGGACTGAGCTGATCGAGCTCCTCAAGAGCCAGGGCCAGATGACCGATGCCATCTCCCACGTCGCCGAGCTGGGTCGGACGTATTATGAGCTGGCCGACCTGGATGGCGCGCGCGAGCAATATGCGCGGGCGCTCGAACTGGCCCAGAAGTCGGGCGACCGGATCTGGTCGGTCAAGATCCTGCATGAACTCGGCGACATCGATGTGCAGCGGCTGGCCTGGCGCGATGCGCTCAAGGTCTATGAACAGGTCAAGACGCTGGCGCCCGGCGACGAGCGCGCGCGGATCGCGCTCATCGACCTCTATTTCCGGATCGATAATCAGCGGTCAGGGGTGGCCGAGCTCGACGAGCAGCTCAAGCACCTCATCACGCACCGTCAATTCTCCAACGCCACGATCCTGCTCGAGGAACTGGCCAACAGCTACCCCGGTCACGGCGCGATCATCGCCCGACTCGCCCGCGTGTACCAGGATCAGGGCCGCAAGGCCGACGCCATCAACCGCTACGAAGGCCTGATCGAGCTCCAGATCCAGTCCGGGGCCCAGGCCCAGGCGCGCGAGACGATCCAGGCTGTTCTGGCGCTTAGCCCCGAAGATCCGGCGCCGTTCGTGCGCCTGCTGGGCCAGTTGAACTGATCGCAAAGCGGGGAGCGGAGAGCGTGGAGCGAGGTTCGCCTTCGCTCCACGCTCTCCGCTCCCCGCTTTGCGCTTTTGCCCGACTTGCCGTGCCCGCCGCAACCGCGTAAACTGATAGGACCGTGACTGAATTCCTCCAGGAACTGGCTTATTTCGCCAGCCGCCTCAACTGGATCAGCGCAATCGATATCGGTCTCGTCGCGCTGATCATCCTGGCCGTGCTGCAATTGGTGCGCGGCACGCAGGCGGCCGCCTTGTTGCGGGGCATCATCTTCCTTGTGATCGGGATCACGCTGCTGACGCAGATCCTGCGGCTACAGGCGTTTTCATGGCTGATGAGCACCACATTGCCGGCCCTGGTGGTCGCGATCCCCGTGATCTTTGCGCCCGAGATTCGGCGCGCGCTTGAACGGATCGGGCGGGCGACTGTGCTGCTCGATCGGCAACTCCCGGAAGGCGAGGCCGACGCCGTGATTGATGCGTTGGCGACCGCCGCTCAGCGGCTTTCGGAACGGCGGCACGGCGCTTTGATCGTGATCGAGCGCCAGAGCGGCCTCAAGGAGTACATCGACACAGGGATGCGTCTGGACGCCGCCGTGACGGCCCAGCTGTTGCTGCAGATCTTCTACCCCAACACGCCGATGCACGACGGCGCTGTGATCATCCGGGGCAATCGGATCTCGGCGGCCGGATGCGTCATGCCGCTGACGACCAACCCCCAGTTGACCGGCCGGCAAATCGGGTTGCGGCATCGCGCGGCGCTCGGGACCACCGAGGCGACTGATGCTGTGGCGGTCGTCGTCTCGGAGGAGACCGGGATCATCTCGGTCGTTCACAACGGCCACATGATCCGCCCGCTTGATCGAGAGCGTTTGCGAAACGTGCTCGGGGCGTTCTACAAGCCAGTCAGCGACCGTTCATTTGCGGGCACGGTGCGCAGCCTGTTGCGCGCCATGCGGGGCAATGGGGGGGCTGGGACCAACGGCTCGGGTCCGCGCCTATCGACTCCCCCGACACCGCCTGAGAGCTTGCCTCTGGAGGAGGCCGGTCGGGGGCGGCCGCGCTCCGAAGACTAGCCTGCGGGTGCGGCGTAGGGCCGCAGACGCAGACGGGATGATGTTGTGAAACTCGACGTCCTGGCCAGCGCGGTTCTGGCTGTTGTGCTCGCCGTCCTGGTCTGGTTTGTGGCAGCGGCCGAGCAGGATCAATTCATCGAACAAAGGCTCAACCAGCCGGTCGCTGTCGTCTACGTCAACCTGGGCGCCGAGCTCGTCAACATGGGCGCCCAGACCGTGCAGACGACCGTGACGCTCCGTGGGCCGGAGAGCCTGCTAAACACCATCGATCCGTCAAATCTCGAAATCACTGCGGATCTGAGCGGGCTGGGGCCGGGCGAACACGACGTCCCACTCACCTACAGCCCGCCGGCGCCGCTGAGCCTCGTCAGTCTGTCGCCCCAGGTGGCCCGCGTGCGACTTGAGGCGATCGAGACCCGTGTCCTGGATATCCAACTGCAGCAGAGCGGTGAGCCGTCGACCGGCTTCGAAGTCGGTACGCCGCTGCTGTCGACGATCACCGGGACCGTGATGGGCCCGACGTCGCTCGTGAATAGGGTCAGTCTGCTGGCGGTCTCGCTCAATATCGCCGGTGCGCGCCGCGACATCGTGCAATCTCTGGATGTGCAGGCGCTCGACATCCAGAACCGCACGGTATCGGGCCTGACTGTTGCTCCAGGGCAGGTGGATGTCACGTTGCCGATCGGTGCGCGCCCAGGCTATCGCGAGGTCGTCGTGCAGGTGAACCGGCTTGGTGCTCCGGCCGAGGGCTACTATGTGTCGGACGTCGTCGCTTCGCCGTCGGTCGTCACGCTCTCATCGAGCGACGCGCGCCAGGTCGCCGAGCTCCCTGGGTTCGTCGAGACCGAGCCGCTCACGATCGATGGCGTGACCGAGACCGTCATCAAGAAGGTCGGTCTTGTGTTGCCTGAGGGCGTCACGGTACAGGGCGAGCCGGCTGTCACAGTCGAAATCACGATTCAGCCCGTGGTGATCAGCATCCCGTTTCCGGCCGTCCGGGTGGAGCCGATCAACCTGGCTGCCGGCTTCAATGCGCGTGTCGAGCCCGAGACCGTTTCGGTCGTGATCCGCGGCCCCGTGGCGCTGCTGAACCAGCTGCAGCCCGAGGAGATCCAGCTGGCCGTGGATCTCTCGGAGCAGGATGCTGCAGGCACTTACTTGCTCGAGCCGTTTGTCGTCGCCGTCCCTGAGAGCCTTTCGGTCGAGAGCATCCAGCCGGCTCAGGTGCAGGTCGTGGTCGCCCGTGGACCCCGCCCAACGCGCACACCGACGCCAAGGCCGACGTTCACGCCGACTCCGACACCGACACAGACGCTGTTGCCGTTGTTCACGGCGACTCCGACAGCGCCCCCAAGCTCGGATTGATCATCCCGGGATACAATGCAACCCCATGTCAAAACCAATTGTCGCCATCGTCGGCCGGCCCAATGCCGGGAAGTCGACGTTCTTCAACCGTCTCACCGGTGAACGCCTGGCCGTCGTCGATGACACGCCCGGGACCACCCGCGATCGACTGGTCGCCGAAGCAGAGTGGAACGGACGGGCGTTCGACCTGATCGATACAGGCGGCATCGAGCCGCTGCCGCGCGCCAGCTCCAGCGGCCAGGTGCTCGCCGAGGGCTCTGCCGCCTTTGTGCCCCAAATGCGCGCGCAGGCCGAGATGGCCATCTCGGACGCCGACGCCGTGATCTTCATGACCGAAGCCAAGCTCGGCCTGACCGAGGCCGACCGCGAGGTGGCCGAGATCCTGCGCCGTGCGCAGAAACGCGATGCCGACGGCGTGCTGCGTCCGCCGGTCTTGCTGGCTGTCAACAAGACCGAGTCGGCGACCGCCGAGCAATCCGCTTATGCCTTCTATGAGCTTGGGATGGGAGACCCGTATCTCATCTCGGCGCTGCATGGCACCGGCATCGCCGACCTGCTCGACGCGTTGATCGAGGCCCTGCCGCCGGCGCCCGAGGCCGAGCCCGACGAGAGCATCAAGATCGCGTTGGTCGGCCGGCCCAATGTCGGCAAGAGTTCACTGCTCAATCGACTGCTTGGCGAGGAGCGCGCGATCGTCAGCCCCGTGCCGGGCACGACCCGCGATGCGACCGACACGCCGCTGCTCTTCAATGGGCACAAACTGACGTTGATCGACACAGCCGGCATCCGGCGCCGGGGCAGCATCGACCCGGGCGTAGAGAAATGGAGCGTCCTGCGGACGTTCCGAGCGATCTCGCGTTCGGATGTGGCGCTGCTTGTGATCGACGCTCAGGATCCATTCAAGGCGCAGGATGCGCATGTCGCCGGGTTCATCCTTGACGAGTCGAAGAGCGTTGTGGTGCTCGTCAACAAATGGGACGTGATCGAGAAAGACTCGAACACGATGGCGGCCTACGCAGAGCGTCTGCGCACCAACCTGCATTTCCTCGACTATGTCCCCGTGTTGTTCGTCTCGGCCAAGACCGGCCAGCGCACCGGCCAGATCCTCGAGACAGCGCTTAAGGTGCAGGAGGAGCGGCTGGTGCGCATCCCCACTTCAGCGCTCAACAAGCTGGTCCGAGCCGCAGTGGCGCGTCACGCGCCGCCCTCGAAGGGCGGACGGCAGCTCAAGATCACGTTTGCCGAGCAGGTGCGCGTCAACCCGCCGACGATCCTGCTGCATGTCAACGATCCCGAGCTTGCGCACTTCACCTATCGTCGCTATCTCGAGAACTCGGTGCGCCGGGAGTATCCGTTCACGGGAACACCGGTGCGATTGAGCTTCCGAAAGAAGAATTGAGGCCCACCATGAGTCGCACACCGGCCGAGATCGCAGCCCTGATCGACCATACCCTGCTCAAGCCCGAGGCGACCGCAGCCCAGATCGAGAAGGTTTGCGCCGAAGCGCGGAAGCATCGGTTCGCTTCGGTATGCGTCAACCCGACGCACGTGCGTCTTGCCGCACGGCTGCTGCGAAAATCGGGGGTGGCCACCTGCACCGTGATCGGCTTCCCACTCGGCGCCAACGCGCCTGAGGTCAAGGCGTACGAGGCCGAGGTGGCGATCGCTCATGGCGCAACCGAACTCGACATGGTGATCAATATCGGCGCGCTCAAAGCCGGCGACGATCGGCTCGTCGCGCGCGATATCCGCGCCGTGGCGCGGGTCGCGCATGCGGCCGGCAAGTTGCTCAAGGTGATCATCGAGACCGCTTTGCTTACCGACGACGAGAAGCGGCGGGCTTGCCTGATCGTCAAACGCGCCGGCGCCGATTTCGTCAAGACGTCGACGGGGTTTTCGACGGCCGGTGCGACGGTCGCTGATGTGCGTCTGATGCGCGAGACGGTCGGCCCGAAGCTTGGGGTCAAGGCCGCGGGCGGCGTGCGCTCGCTGGCGGATGCCGAGGCCATGCTCGCCGCCGGCGCCACCCGTCTTGGCACAAGCGCCGGCGTCGCGATCATGCAGGGGCTGAAGTCCGGCTCGAGTTACTGAGGGTCCTGGCCACCCCGGAGCCAGGCGGTCCGGCCAACGCCGCCCAGGTCTTGCGAGCGGCGTCACGTACATTGCACCACACCGGCGGTGCTCAGGCCTCGGTCAGCGATTCGGAGCGCGCCAACGCGGCCTCAGCCCACGCTTGCACGCCCGAGCCATAACGCACGCTATCGCTCGGATCGACGTCAGCCGCCGTCAAGGGCCAATCCAGCCCGATCGCCTCATGAAAGGTCGTGCCGTCGGCCTTGATCTTCCAGCCCTTCGCCGCCGAGACCCCCTCTCGACGGATCCCCACCTTGATGGCCTCGACGCCGTGGCCATCGCGCAGATGGCGACGGAGCAGATCGCGCATCGCGAGCCAACCACGCCGTGACAGCCGCGTCGGGTGCTGCAGCATATACGCGGTGACCGTCAAGAAGTGGACGCGACCAAAGGCCGGATCCGAGAACTCCAGAGCCAGCATCGCCTCGAACTTCTGTCGGCAACCGTCCTCATCGCGATAGTCGCCGCCACACTCAGGACAATGAAAAACCATCGTTGACGTCACACCGCCGGGAAGATCACGCCCGGCGAAAGTCTGCCCGCGGGGTCCAGTGCCGCCTTGACGGATCGCATCTGCTCGACACCGGCTGCGCCATAGAGCTGCCGCAAGAGCGCCTGCTTGGTCGGGTTGCGTCCGACGCCATGTTCGGCCAGCGGGCTGCCGCCCATGGCGGTGACGATCCGGCCGAGCCGTAAGATGGCGGCCTGTCCGGCGTCGGCCTCCGCCCGGGTTCGAGGCAGGGCGTTCGGATGCAGATTGCCGTCGGAGATGTGTCCCCAGATCGCATGTTCGAGCCCAAGCCGATCGAACTCCTCGCGAAAGAGGTGAAGCATCTCACCCAGATGCTCAAACGGGACGATCATGTCGGCGGCGACCTTGCGGATGGCGGCGTCGACCTCGCGCTGCGCCCGGCCGACCCGCGCGTTGACGGCGAGCGGCACCCCGGCGCGCAGATCGAGGATCCGACGCTCGGTGAGCAGATCGCGCGGCTCTGCGACGAGCAGAGCGCCCCCGAGTGGTGTGTCGGCGAGCAAGGCGGCCAGGCGCGCTGCGGCGCGTGGTTCGAGGCCTGGCGCTGCCGCCTCGCGCTGGATGAACAGGGCCCCGCCAACTGGCTCAGGTAGATGGATGCCGACGGCCTCAGCCAGGCCCTCGGCCCTGAGGATCTCCAGCGACGCTGCATCCAGGTATTCGATCGCGCTGATGTCCGGGCTGTTGCCGGCGCCTTTCCACGCCAACCGGGCTTCCAGCCGTAGGGCTGCCGTCAGCGCCAACGCCTGTGCTTCACCACGGCACAGCGCGAAGCTCAAGCTGGAGCGTGGCGCCGGGCCGACGGTTCGGATTGTGACCTCTGTGATGACGCCCAGGGTGCCTTCGGCACCGATGAACAGGTCGACCAGATCCATCTCCGGGGTCGCTGCGTAGCCTGCCGAAACCTTTGCGACTGCAGGCAGATGATAGGCAGGAACCGGGACGCGTCGGACACCCGACGGGCTGGTTAGCTCAAAGTAGCCGTCAGGGTGCGCGCGGCATTGGTTGCGTTCGAGATCGAGCACCGAGCCGTCGGCGAGGACGACGGTCAGCCCCTCGACCCAGCCACGGGTTGCGCCGTATTTGAAGGTGGCCGGGCCGGCGGCGTTGGTCGATACCGCGCCCCCGATCTGAGCTCCGGCATAAGCCGGCACGGGGGGATAGAACGCGTCGTGTTGGACGAGATGCGCCTGGAGCTCGGCCAGCGTGACGCCGGCCCCAACCCGCCAGCGGTCCGGCGCGATACGCGTAATCCCGCGCAGGTCACGTAACGCCAGCACGACCTCGCCCCTTGGCGTGGCCCCGCCCGTCAATGAAGACTGTGACCCGATCGGCAACACAGTCGCGTGGTTCTGCAGCACCCAGGCGACCTCGGCGGCGTTGTTGGCAATGGCCAAGGCGGGTGTGTGTCCATCCGGGGAGTAAGCTGCGTCGGCGCGCACACCGGCCAGAGCCTCTGGGTTGGTGAGCAACCGGGCCGGTCGGGGTGTGATCGGTCGAGTTCTGGCTCGATGAGTCATCGGTTTGGCCGTTCAGCAAGCTGTCGCCACAGTCCTGGCCAGCACGGCGAGGACTCCGTGCGGCATTGTACCGAGAAAACATCGAAACCATGTGAGCGAATCAGGTCGGATCCCGACCGGTTTCGCCGTTACCGTGTTGAGAAGGTCGCAAACCAGGAGGAATATGCTGATGGACGGCAGACGAGACTTTGATTTTCTCAAAGGCGTGTGGCGCATCCAAAATGAACGGCTGGTCGAGCGGTTACGGGCGTGTACCGAGTGGGAGGAGTTCGAGGCGCGCGGCCAGGCGTGGCCGCTCCCGGGCGATATTGGCAATTACGACGAGTTCGTGCCGATCGATTGGAGACCGGGGTTTGTGGGCATGTCGCTGCGATCGTTCAACCCGGCAACCGGCCTTTGGAGCATTTACTGGCTGGACAATCAAAGCGGCGGGCTCGATGCGGCCGGACAACTCAAGCCACCCGTGATTGGGCGGTTTTCTTCGGGCGTTGGGCATTTCCTGGGCGAAGACACCTTCGAAGGTAGGCCGATCCAATTTCGTTTCATCTGGTCCGACATCGCTCAA
>Ga0209573_1002433_pt1 | contig 23764 bp, 25 predicted proteins | sample TNRBio252014_DNA_FD_185870 | JGI IMG/M metagenome (GOLD analysis project Ga0209573, IMG submission 185870) | Wastewater treatment Type I Accumulibacter community from EBPR Bioreactor in Madison, WI, USA - TNR Reactor_6/25/2014_ DNA (SPAdes)... | ecosystem: Engineered > Bioreactor > EBPR >...
GCATTCACTCTTCATTAGGATACCTGACCCCGGCCGAGTTCGAGAGCCAGTGGTTGGCTCGGAAGGCCAGCCCGACAGAGCTGACTTGACATTCCGTCAATCTCGCTTACAATGGGATCAACCCCCCCAGAGAAGGCGAGAGCGGCCAGGTCTCCAAGCCAAGCCACCTCGTCTTTTCATTATCTTTGACCATTTTCGTGTCCAGTCGTAGGGGCGCACCTCAGTCCTTGATGGCATGATATCGCCGTCGGCTGTCACTCATTGTTGCCTCCTTGGATGAATTAGACACTCAACCAAGAGCCTATGAGTGACAGCCTATTCTGTCAAGTTAAAAGTGTCCGGTAGTGAAATCCAACATCCACCACAAAGAGACCACCAATCCTGGTGATGCCAAGAGGAATCGGGAGGCATTTTTGCACACTCAACCTTGCTGATGCCTTTTCCTCGAGCTTCGTTGACATTTACGACCTCCCAGGCACTGTCAGTAACGAGATCAAGCTGAATCTTTGGCTGTTCCTGAATTCATCTGTTGGTTGGCTGTTGCGAGAAATCAACGGTAGGAAGAACCTCGGTGGTGGTATGCTAAAGGCAGAGGCGGTTGACCTGCGCGACTTGCCGATCTATTTCGATTTCAGGCAACATGAACGGATCATGGCAGTGATGAAACGCCTTGACAAAAGGAGTTCTTTGGAGACTGTTGAGGAGATCAATACTGCCGAGCATCGCGAAATCGACCAAATCGTGTTCGATCATTTACATACCGCGGAGACGGCGAGGCATGAGATTGTAAAGATTCTGTGTAGCAGAATCATCGAACGACACGAGAAATCCCGTACGTGAGCACTGCATTTTAAACGGAAGTTGAATGCGCTGGTGTATGAGCTGTATGGGCTGATGGAGGATGAGATTGCGATCGTGGAAGGCCGCGCGTGAGGTGCCGGGCACTTGGATCGCATTGACGCCCAGTCTAGCGATTCCAATGCAGATATGCCGCTGATCGCGCGTTTGTATTTGTGCTGCACTTGGCAACCCCCAACGAGGTCACTGTTGGTGAAAGATAGTTGGACGCACTGCAACTTGACCTTGAAATACCGCTTACTAATCGCATCCATCTGCGGGGCGCAAGAATTTGACGGTTTTTGAAGTCCGAGATAAAATTGCGTAACATTTATTATTAATAACACGCTGGGAGCGTAAGATGGCCACTCATCGCAGATCGATTCTACAAGCCCGGATCATGCTGCAACTCGAGCAGAACCCAGCAAAATCCGTAACTTCTCTTGCAAACAAACTTGAGGTCGAGCGATCAAGTGTAAGCAGATCTCTACACTCACTTAGAGAACAGGGTATGGTAGTACGCGATGATCAAGGTTGGCGTCTTTCCGAACAGGGAATAAGCGAGATTCCTAACATTGGCCAGGCAGTTGCCAAGACGCTAGAGGATACGAGCAAGATGACCGATCGTGCAACGCGAATCGTATCGGATTTGCCTCAGTGGAATACGGCCGGCCTTATGCAGGATTCTAGCGGCTACGACAGAAGTCGTCAGGAACTGATGAGAATTGCCAAGCAGCAACAGACATGGGTCTCCAGTGTTCTCCCCAAGCTAACCGGTTTCGAATCGATTACTGCGCTATCGTCTGCTCTGAAGCAGATAGAAGCCATGGCCTATCCACCCCTACCATCGAACCTCGATATTGTTGGGCGCGAACTCAGGAAGCTGGGAGCTAGCGCCGTTGATTTTCGGGCCATGACTAGCGGTATTCCAGATCAGGCGCTAACCGAAGCGCTAAGTATGGCAGGCAGGGGGGCGGTTTCCGATCTTGCGCGATTCAGTGCCACGCTGACCCCGTTACTCGATATGCAGGATCGAGTGAGCGACGTTGTCCGAAGTATGACCTCCTCGATTGACCTCATGCCCGCAGTTAAGCCATGGCTAGATAATAACTTACTCGTTTCACATGCAATTGATGAGATAAGATCGACGTATGAGTCTGTTGGTCGCCTGGGTTTGATGTTCCAGACAGTGGATTTCGATTGGATTGCTCGCAATCTAGCTGACGTCAATCAGGCATATGGCGTGATAATGAAAGACAGGTTTGCTAAACTTGATCGATTATCTCTCATTTTGCCAGATGCCAGTGCCCACATCGTGCCGCCAACAGCGTCAGTCTCATACTTCGCGCGATCTTCGCATGAATTCATTCGCGCCGAATTGCCCGAAAGCGACACTCACGTAGGCCATGGCGATAGCCAAGAGGAATTTGGAGCAGTTCTATTGGACGATCTCCTGGCACAAATAGACCCATCACTTGTTGAAAAACGGCAGGGGGTTTGGAGTGCTTATAACCGGCGCGGGGCTGATTGGATTCGTCAAGCCAGCGTTTCACAACGAGAGCTAATCGTCCATTTGCTAGACAAGCTGGTTCCAAGAGACACGATCCACGAAGATGACGCACCGCGTATTGTCCAACAAGTCAAGGCGTTATTCGGCCGTCGCTCATCAGACAGTGACTTTGCCTCAGCATTAGGCAAAGCAATCCAAGAGCACTACAGGCAGCACAACAAGTACACTCACGGTGATGAGCGGCGTGTTGCCAGCTTTCGAGCTCTGCTCCACTCAACCGAATGGTGGTTGGTCTTCATTCTTGAGTCGTCGCGGTCTCCGGATGACTGACCGGCGCACATGCTCAAACATTAGCTAAGTGGGGTTCCACCCGCCATAAGACATCCGCGAGAAGAGAGGCCACATCGCATGTATCTGATGTATGTCGATGAAAGCGGCGACTGTGGACTGGTCAATTCGCCCAGCCGCTACTTCGTGCTGACGGGCTTGGTAGTCCACGAGCTGCGCTGGCGCGATTATCTCGATCAGTTGATCGCATTTCGTCGCCAAATCAAGCAGCAATTTGGACTGCGACTGCGCGAGGAAATCCACTCGTCGGAGATGGTCAACAAACCTGGAGATCTTGTGCGTATCAAGCGCTATGATCGTCTAGCGATCTTGCGCTTGTTTGCTGACGAGTTGACAACCATGAGCGATCTCAACTTGATCAACATTGTGGTGGACAAACAGGGTAAACCAGCCTCGTATGACGTCTTCGCCAAAGCTTGGCAAGCGCTCATTCAACGTTTCGAGAACACCATCGATCGCCATAACTTCCCAGGGCCAGCAAATCCGGACGAAGGTGGCATGGTTTTCCCCGATCACACAGACGACAAGAAGCTAACACAGTTGCTGCGCCAAATGCGCCGTTACAACCCCGTCCCCAACCAGGCAGCTTATGGTCCTGGCTATCGCAACCTCATGCTCACCAAGATCGTAGAAGACCCGAATTTCCGCGACTCTGGCCACTCCTACTACATCCAGGCTGCAGACTTGGCAGCTTATTTGCTTTACCAACATCTATCCCCCAACTCGTACATGAAAAAGAAGGCGGGCTATAACTACTTTTCCAGACTGGATCCCATCCTGTGTAAGGTGGTGTCTTCGAAAGATCCCCAGGGTATAGTCCGTTTGTAGGCAAAAAGTAAGGGGACGTTTCCGTCCCCGGAGGAATCCTACTAGCCAGACGAGCCGGGGTTCAGATGCCACCATAATAGTATCATAACTAATTATCGGCGTCAATACCCAAAATGAGCGCCAACACCGCCATCGGATGGACCGAGTCGACCTTGAACCCGCTGACCGGCTGCGCGAAGATCAGCCCTGGCGTGAGGTGCCGGGCACTTGGGCCTTTGCGGTGAGTTGGTTATCGCGTCGAGAGTTGCTTGACCAGTCGACCCAAATACCCGGCACCTTAGGCCAGCCCAGGTCATGGCAATGGTAAAGAACAATTACTCACCAAACAGACGACGGTGCCAGTCGTCCATCTTGTCGTCCAGGTGATCGAATGGATGGCGACCTCCGGGTGATTTGTTCTGCCGGTCATGGCTGGCAGAAAGACTCTTCCATTCGGGTGACGATCGCCCTGACCCGCGATTGGTTGATGGCGCATCCACCGGGTTCTCAACAGCGATGCCTTGCTGTTTGAGCAGGTGTTGGACGAGCGTGGCCTGCTCAGAGGTTGTGGACAACATGATCTGGTCACGGTAGACATCGAGTCCCCAGGTTTTTATGCCCTTCTTGCGAAGGTGCGTTTCGACCTGTTTCGGACTCCATCCGCAGTCATCAGGGATCAGAAAGGTGTGGCTTGGACCGTTCGCTTGGTTTTGCGCCACTGTCAGCAACGGGCGAAGCCAATCCATGTAGCTCAGAATCTTGACAATCTCGCGTAGCATCGGAGGCCCTTTCGCAAGACCAAAACAGAAAATATGTTCTATGGCTGATTGGTGTGAGATTACCATGTTTTCATCGCTGTGTCAAGGATCGTCTCGCACATCTCACGGGGCAACCCGGGAGGGATCTATGTCTCAGGATTTCTTCGCAGGCTGGCTTGCTGGCATCTTCTCCGCCATTCCTATCGGATTCATGTTTCGATCGATTCTGGTCAACTGGAATCGAACGACTTCGCCTTCCCGCAAGCAGAAGGTGGTGCATAGCACTGACAAGTCTCCGTGGCAGGTCATGAAAGACGCCGCGGTGGGCTTCCTTCTGTTCGTTTTCTGGATGGGTGTCCTTTTCGCCGTGCTTTACTTCGGCGGCCGATGGCTGATGGGCCAACTGTAATCGCTCTGCTCGACCCAAGTGTCCGGCGGCGGATGTCACGCGACGCCATGAGCGCCAACACCGTCATCGCATGGACCGAGTCGACATGGAACCCGCTGACCGGCTGCACGAAGGTCAGCCCGGGGTGCCAGCATTGCTATGCCGAACGCATGGCGAAGCGGCTTCAGGCAACCGGTACGCCTGGCGGCTCCCCGGCCAGGTGGCCAGCCCAACTATGCCAACGGCTTCCACCTGACGCTGCACGAGCACGCGCTGGCCGGCGTGGTCGGTTACTGATCAAGAGGGGATGTTGCGCTCAGGGAAAACGCCAACTCCGGCCCGCTCAACAGCACGTAAAGATGGTTGAGCACATCGCGCCCCACGATGGCCTGGTTAAGTCCGGTCTGGATGACTTCCAAGCGAGGTAGCGTCAGTTCACCGATGGTCAAGTGGACTGCATATGTCAGAACTGTCCTGGTTTCCCCGCTGACATCTTCAAGCCGAAGCCTGCTAAAGGGGATCAACTGCAAACGCTGCACCAGCGAGGCGGGAATCGCAGTGACATCCGATCCTGTATCCAGCAAAGCCGCTGTAGTGACCCGACGCCGCTGCTGAAGAATATGCCTCACGGTCACCTGGACCACTGGCGCCGGAGGATCAAAACGGCGGTCGTACTCAATCATTTGGCGATCCATACCGACGGCACGCGCACACGTCGCGGTCCATTGGGTTTAATCCAGTCGACATAGCATGGCACTGGGCCAAACCGGGTAAAAACCGCGTCCAGCACAGCGAACTTCGAGTCGCCATCGGCGACGATCTGGCCCTGATAAATGGCCACCGCTTTGCCGGCATATTGCTCTTGGAGCTGAGGATCGAGCGCCTCGAATGCAGCTACATCGCGCTCAAAGCTGGCCAGGCTACCGTTGGCTGCCGGCGTCTCAACTTCGTACTGGGTACGCAGAAAACGTACAAAGTCATTGACTGCGGCCACCTTTTCAGGCGGTAGCATCTCAAGCCCCCTGAGTATTTGGCCAACCTGGCTGGTGGAGTTGACAGAACCTGCAGCAGCATTCATAGCAGATCACCTTATGCCATTACCCATCGGTACGGTCTTTGCCCATCGGTCGATGACACACCCGACTAGCAATGATTCTACCATAGACAATCGTTCGACGCAAGCATCGGTTACTTGTGTCTTGCTGCGGCTTGGCCGATTGACTCAACGCGGCTCCTGTGCTATCATGCAGCCCCGTGTATCACGGGCTTTTTCTTTTCCAGCCCCGGTCGCCGCGGCCGGACGCACCACCATCGATCCCTGCGTCACCTGCGACGCCAGGCTGTTCCCGCTACTCACCTCAAGACACGGCGAGCGATCTCCGTGTCTCTTGTTTTTGCCGCGCTTCAGAAGTCGGACTTCTTCGGAGAAGTCCGACTTCTTGATGTGCCCGGAGGCTCTCATGACCAAGTACATCTTTATCACCGGCGGCGTCGTCAGTTCCCTGGGCAAGGGGGTCACGGCCGCAGCCATCGGCCGGCTGATCAAGGGCCGCGGCATCTCGGTGTCGATCCAGAAGCTGGACCCTTACCTGAACGTGGACCCTGGCACCATGTCCCCCTACCAGCACGGCGAGGTCTTCGTCACCGAGGACGGCGCCGAGACCGACCTGGACCTCGGCCATTACGAGCGCTTCACCGACGAGAACCTGAGCCGGGCCAGCAACGTCACCTCCGGCCAGATCTACGCCGAGGTGCTGCGCAAGGAGCGGCGCGGCGACTACCTGGGCGGCACGATCCAGGTCATCCCCCACGTCACCAACGAGATCAAGCGGCGCATCGCGCTGGCCGGCCGGGACAACGACGCCGAGGTGGTGATCGTCGAGGTGGGCGGCACGGTGGGCGATATCGAGAGCCTGCCCTTCATGGAGGCCATCCGCCAGATGCGCAAGGACGTGGGCCGCGACAACGTGCTCTACATCCACGTCACGCTGCTGCCGCATATCGGCGCCACCGGCGAGCTGAAGACCAAGCCGACCCAGCACAGCGTGTCCGAGCTGCGCGGCATCGGCATCCAGCCCGACGTGATCGTCTGCCGCTCCGACTACCCGGTCGAGAAGGCCATCCGCGACAAGATCGCCCTGTTCTGCGACGTGGAGCCGGAGGCCGTGGTGCCGCTGGAGACGGTCAAGTCGCTCTACGAGGTGCCGTTGATGCTGGAGGAGTTCGGCCTGGGCAACTGGCTGACCAGCCGGCTGGGCTACGGCTGGCGCGTGGCCGACCTGAGCGAGTGGCGCGATCTGGTGGCTCGACAGAACGTCCTGGGCGAGAGCCAGGAGGCGCCGCTGCGGGTGGGACTGGTGGGCAAATACGTTGAGCTGCAAGACGCCTACATCAGTGTGCGCGAGGCGCTGATTCACGCCAGCGTGGCCCTGGGCCGCCGCCTGCACGTGGAATGGATCAACTCAGAGGACCTGGAGCGCGGCCGCAGCGTCGAGCGGCTGGCCGCGGTCGATGGCATCGTGGTGCCGGGCGGCTTTGGGTATCGCGGCATCGAGGGCAAGATCGTGGCGGCCCGCTATGCCCGCGAGCAGCAGACGCCCTACCTGGGGCTGTGCCTGGGCATGCAGGTGATGTGCATCGAGTTCGCCCGCCACGTCACCGGCTCCGATCGTCCCAACAGCACCGAGTTCGACCCGCACACCAACTATCCCGTCATCGACCTGATGCCCGACCAGCGCGGCATCGCCGACATGGGCGGCACGATGCGCTTGGGCGCCTATCCCTGCATGTTGCAGCCTGGCACCCGGGCCGCGGCCGCCTACGGGCAAGCTCAAGTCAGCGAGCGCCACCGCCACCGCTTCGAGTTCAACAACAGCTTCCGTGATCAGCTCAGCGAGGCTGGACTGACCCTTAGCGGCCTCTCGCCTGATGGCCGGCTGGTGGAGATCGCCGAGCTGCGCGACCATCCCTGGATGCTGGGCAGCCAGTTCCATCCGGAGTTCAAGAGCCGGCCTAACCGGGCGCATCCGCTTTTCCGCTCTTTTCTCGAGGCTGTGCAGACGCGGACACAGAAGGGTAGCTCGGTTGCCGCTTAGGCGCACCTTGTGCTATAATCGGCCCAAGCTCGTGCAGCGTAACGCAGTCAACAGGAGAAGAAACGATGTCCGGTCACTCAAAATGGTCAACCATCAAGCGCAAGAAGGGCGCAGCCGACAGCAAGCGCGGCGCGTTGTTCACCAAGCTGGCGCGCGAGATTCAAATCGCGGCGCGTGAGGGCGCTGACCCCGACTACAACTTCAAGCTGCGTCTGGCCGTCGACAAGGCCAAGGCCAACAGCATGCCCAAGGAGAACATCGAGCGGGCGATCCGGCGCGGCTCTGGCCTGGAGGCTGGCGAAGAATTGATCGAAACGGCCTTCGAGGGCTATGGCCCTGGCGGCGTGGCGCTCTACATCGAGGTGCTCACCGACAACCGCAACCGCGCGGTGTCCGAGATTCGCCATGTGCTCAGCCGCGGCAACGGCGCGATGGGCGAGAGCGGCTCGGTGGCGTGGCAGTTCGAGCCGCGCGGCTACATCACCGTGGCGCTCCACAAGCACAGCCAGGACGCTATCTTCGAGGCGGCGCTGGACGCGGGCGCCGAGGATGTGGAGTTCGGCGAGGACGTGGCTGAGATCTACACGGAGCTGGCTGACCTCAAGATCGTGCAGGATGCCTTCCGCCTGCGCGGCCTGCCGGTTGAAAACGCCGAACTGACCATGAAGCCCAAGACGCCGCTCAGCGTGGACGACAAGACCGCGGTCAGCGTCATGAACCTGATCGAGAACCTGGAAGATCTGGACGACGTGACCAACGTCTACTCCAACCTGGAGATCAGCGAGGAGCTCCTGCAGAGGATGGAGGAGTAGCTTGCGGGTACTGGGCATCGACCCCGGAACGGCCATCACGGGCTATGGGCTGGTGGACTATGACGGCGAGCTGCGCCTGGTAGACTGCGGCGCGATTGTCACGCCGGCCGGCATGGCGCTGCCCCAGCGCCTGTTGGCCATCCACAAGGCGCTCAGCGCCGTGATCGCCCGCTTCCAGCCCGAAGCCGTGGCTGTAGAGGAGCTGTTCTTCAGCAAAAACGTGCGCACCGCCATGAGCGTCGGCCAGGCGCGCGGAGTGGTCCTGCTGGCAGCGGCCCAGGCTGATCTGCCGATTTTTCACTACAAGCCTTCCGAGGTCAAGCTGGCTGTGGCGGGCTATGGCGGCGCCGGCAAGGCGCAGATGCAGGAGATGGTGCGGCTGCTGCTGGGGTTGGATGCCGTGCTGACGCCGGACGATGTGGCGGACGCCGTCGCCATTGCCATCTGCCACGCCCACGGCGCGCACCTGAGCCAGCTACTGTTGGACGATTAGCCCCCCGACCCACGCATCCGGCGGCGGGCCAACCGTTGATCTCGATACGGCGCAGACGCCTACTCAACCAACGGTTGGCCCGCCGCCGCCAGCATTTAACGTCCTGGGTTCTGATCGCTTGGCATCGCTCCATCTGGAGAACTCGCTATGTCCTATCAGGCACGCATCTTGATCGCAGAAGACGAGGCGCCGCTGCGCAACCTGGTGCGCATGTCGCTGGAGGCTACTGGCCATCATGTAGCGACTGTGAACGACGGCGAGGAAGCGCTGAAGGCCTTTGCGGCTGAAGCGTTCGACCTTGTCATCGTCGATATCATGATGCCGCACGTCGACGGCTTCGGCGTGTGCCAACAGATCCGGATGCAGTCCGACGTGCCGATCATCATGCTAACCGCGCTGGGCGGCGCCGACGACATGATCAAGGGCTTCGAGTTGGGCGCCGACGACTATATCGCCAAGCCGTTCGCTTTCAAGGAAGTTCAGGCCCGCATTCGCGCCCTCCTGCGCCGCTATCGCTGGATCAAAGAACGGCAGGAGCCGCCAGTGTTGCACAATAGCCTGCTGACGCCAGACGGTCAGCCCCAACCGATCAGCAGCGAGGCCACCGCATGATTGCCAGCATCGAAGGAATCATCCTCAGCCGCCAGACCGATGCCCTGGTTCTTGGCCTGGGAGGGTTGGGGGTGCGCGTCTATGCCCCGGCCGACCTGTTGGCCTCCGTCCGGCCAGGGGACGAGCTGTATCTGCACACTTACCTGCACGTGCGGGAGCAGGAATTGGCGCTCTATGGCTTTGCCAGCGAGCAGGACCTGGCGTTGTTCCACCTGTTGCTTGGCGTGTCTGGCATCGGCCCCAAGTCGGCGTTGGGCGTGCTCTCCGGCATGCCCGCGGATGCGCTGCGGCTGGCTATCAGCCAGGAGCAGCCCGGCGTGCTGGCCCGCATCCCCGGGATCGGCAAGAAGACGGCCGAGAAGATCGTGCTGGAGCTGAAAGACAAGGTGGGATCGCCCGACGGCGCGCCGCCTGAGCTGGCCGCCCTCAGCGAGGCCGACGCGGAGGTGATCGACGCGCTGACCGCCCTGGGCTACAGCATCATCGAGGCCCAGCGCGCCGTCCAGGCCCTGCCGCTGAATGTGCGCGATGTGGAGGAGCGGCTGCGCCTGGCGCTGACAGGTTTCGCCAAATAGTCATCCATGCGTTGGCTGCACAATCGCCAATGAAAGCGTGGCGGGCTCGGTCAGGAGACCGGCCCAAGCGATTTTTAGGACAAGCTGGGGGTTGGTAGCTTGCTAACCTGGTCGATCAACAGGGCGGGCGTTGACGGGCCTTTTTTGGAATTGCTGGCGCCTGACGCCTGTGGTACAATGCACATTCCGCAGCTGCGGCGGCGATAGTGTCCAATAGTCCGTGGAGCAAAGCGATGCGATCGATCGATTGGGGCCAGATCAACTGGCCCGCGATAGCCCTCAACTCCATCTACGTCCTGGCGTTGGCCCTGGCCATAGCTTTTTTTGCGCAGGTCTTCGGCCTGGCTCAGTGGAACGAGTTCCATGCTGCCCTGACCCTGGCTATCGCGCTGATCGTCGTTTGGGTCAGCTTCCGGGTGGCCACGCGGGCCGGCAGCGAGCCGCTGATGCACGGGCTGTTGATCGGGCTGGTGGTGGCGGCGGCTATCCTGCTGCTCAACTACCTGACTATCGGGCTGAGCGTGCCTGAGATCGCCGGTTTCCTGATGCAAGTACTGGGTGGATTGATCGGCGGCCGCATGGCGCAGCGTACCCTGGAAGGATCCCACCGATGAGCCGACTCGCCGGCGTCTTCGCTGCCATCGTCACCCCCTTCGACCCCGCCAGCCTGGCCATCGACCACGGCTGGATGCCGCGCCATCTGGCCTACCTGCGGGCGCGCGGCTGCGACGGTATCGTTCCTCTGGGCACCAACGGCGAGGGGCCGGCCATGAGCGTCGCCGAGCGCCAGTCCGTGATCGACACCGCGCTGGCGGCTGCCGGCGGTCTGGCTGTCGTCCCTGGCACCGGCTGCGCCAGCCTCCCTGACACGGTTGAACTGACCCGCTACGCCTTGCAGGCTGGCGCCGACTCCGCGCTGGTCATCCCCCCTTTCTTCTTCAAGAACGTCTCCGACGCCGGCGTGCTGGCCTACTACCAACGGCTGTGCGATGCAGCGTTGCAGCCGGGCCAGCAGATTCTGCTCTATCACTTCCCCAAACTGAGCGCAGTGCCGATCGGCGACGCCGTGGTGGCCGGCCTGCGCCAGTCGCACCCCGGCTGTGTGGCCGGCGTCAAGGACTCCAGCGGCGACTTCGAGAGCATTGTCCATTGGAACAGACTCTTCCCTGAGCTGCGGGTCTTTGCGGGCAGCGATTCGCTGGCCAGTGCAGCCTTCGCGGCGGGCGTAGCTGGCGCCATCACCGCTGGCGGCAACCTGGTTCCCGACCTGCTGCAAGGAGTGCGCCAGGCCGTGCTGGCCGGGCGCGACCCGGCGTCGATCCAGGCGCGGCTGAACGAGGTGCGCGGCTGGCTGGAGCGCTCCCCTTCCATGCATGCGGCGACCAAGTTCCTCTTGACGCGTTTCGCCGGTTTGCCCCAGACCGCGCTGCGTCCACCGCTGATCGAGCTGAACGATGCCCAGCGCGCCGAGTTGGCCGCCCTGGCCGATGCTTTTCTGGCTCAACCCAGCGCCTGACCACAGAAGTTCCCAGGAGTTTCCATGAGTTCCCCTCACTTCCCTCAGTTCCCCCAAGGAGACCCCATGCGCAAAGAAGTCCTTTCCTGGAACGACGTTGACCGGTTGATCCAGGAGTTGTTGCCCCAGTTTCGCGGCACGTACGATGCCCTGCTGATGATCACGCGCGGCGGCATCGTGCCTGGCGGCATCCTCAGCGAAGCGTTGGGCATCAAGTACATCCTGACCGCAGCGGTGGAATTTCACACCGGCGTGCAGAAGCGGCTGGCCTGGCCAACCTTCCTGCAGTTTCCCGGCGATTCGCTGCTGCGCGGCCGGCGCATTCTGGTCGTCGACGACGTGTGGGGCAGCGGCCGCACCATCATGACCGTCAAATCTCGCCTTGAAGCGGCCAGCGCCACCCCGGAGCTGTGCGTACTGCACTACAAGCCCAGCGAGAGCATGTTCCGCGACGCTGCGCCGGACTACTACGCAGCCGTGACCGACGCCTGGATCGTCTACCCCTGGGAAATCGAGCGCGGCGTCGATCGCGAATTGCTGGTGGCCGGGGTCGGCTAGACGTGGAATCGCTGTGGAGGCCAGGCATGTCCCCAAGTGACTTCGAATATGATGTACTTTGCTACGGCACCATCAGCGCTGATGACCTGATCTATGTGCCCTATCTGCCGACGCCGCGGCGCGACAGCCAGGTGCAGCAGGATTTCCAGCGCTTGGGCGGCGAGGCAGCCACAGTGGCCCGCGTCCTCAGCACTTGGGGGCTGCGGGTGGCCATCGTCGGCAACGCGATCGGCGAAGACAAATGGGGACGGTATATCCGCCAACAACTGGACGCGCTGCCAGGCGTCGACACCCGCTATCTCGTCCAGCGATCTGACGTGCGCACCCCCTTCTGCCGCATCCTGGTGACGCCCGACGGCGAGCGCAGCATCCTGGGCTACTGGTTCGACGAAGCGCCCAAGACCGCGCTGACCGAAGACATGATGCGCCGGGCGCGGCTGTTGAGCGTCGATGTCTATGGCAAGGACGAGCGGGATGAGGCAGCCAGGATTGCCCGCTCGCTGGGCCGGCCGGTGGTCTCGGCCGACGCCATCTGGCCTAACTATCCCCTGGCCAGCCTGAGCGACCTGATCGTCATCTCGCGCGATTTTCTGGTTGGTTACTTCCCAGGCGTCTACATCTACGACCACGCGCTGGACTTGCAGAAGACCGGCGCCGGCGCGATCATCATCACCCACGGCCAGAAGCCCGTGCTGGTGGTCGACCGGCATGGCCGCCCCTCCTATGTCGAGCCTTTCCCCGTTACGGCCACCGACACCACCGGTGCGGGTGATGTCTTCAAGGCCGCGGCCATCTATGGCCAGTTGCAGGGTTGGGACCTGGTGAGCTCGACGCGCTTTGCCTGCGCCGCGTCCTCGCTCTACATCGCCCAGCCGCGCGGCCAGGACCAGGTGCCTGATCTGGCCAAGGTGACGCAGGTGGCGGGGGTATGAGGTCGGAGTGAGCGAAGACCTGTTTTGGGGAGCGATTCGAGGCCGCCGCTCGCTGCGCCGGTATGCGGCCCAGCCGGTGCCTGCTGAGCTGGTGGAGAGGCTGCTGGAGGCCGCGCACTGGGCCCCGTCGGCCCATAATCGCCAGCCGTGGCGCTTTGTCCTGCTTCACGACCTGGCCACGCGCCGGCGCCTGGCTGACGCGATGGCCGCCAACTGGCAGGCCGATCTGCTGGCCGACGGCGTCGATCCGGCCCTGGTCAGCCGCCGCGCCGCTATATCTATCGAACGCATCAGCACTGCCCCACTGGCAATCCTTCCCTGTCTCGACCTGGACTCGCTGGACCGCTACTCCGACCCACAACGGCAGCAGCGTGAATGGCAGATGGGGGTGCAGTCGGTGGCGCTGGCCTGCCAGAACCTGCTGCTGGCCGCCCACCACCACGGCCTGGCCGCCTGCTGGATGTGTGCACCCATCTTCTGCCCCGAACTGGTGCAGGCCATCCTCGACCTGCCCGCGCTGTTGGAGCCGCAAGCCCTGCTGACCATCGGCTATCCCCCGGACGACGCGCCGCGCAGCAAGGAACGCGCGCCGCTGGCGACGCGGGTAATGGTGAGGTGATGGTAGACAAGGCGGAAGTAGACAAGGCGGAGGTAGACAAGTAGACAAGGCGGAGGTAGACAAGTAGACAAGGCGGAAGTAGACAAGGCAGAAGCGACGGCCAAGCACTGTCTACCTGTCTACTTGTCTACCCCTCCCCTTTTCACAACGTCTCGCCGCTGACGACTTCCTCCGGCGGGAAGGCCGACGCGGGGACGCGCGGGCGGACGATGACGTTGCGGCCGACCTTGACGCCGGCCGGCACCTGGGCGCGCTTGCCCAGCAGCGTCAGCCCCGTGTTGAGGTGGTTGGGCATGGCCCGGTTGGGGGTGTTGTCGTCGCCCCAGCCCACCACGCTGCCCTCGCCCACCACCACCCGCTTGTCGATGATCGATCGCTCGACGCGCGCGCCGGCGCTGATGACTGCATTGTTCATCACGATGGAGTCGTTGATCTCGGCGCCTTCCTCCACCACCGCGCCGGGGCCGATGATCGAACGGGCCACCCGGCCGAAGACGCGGCAGCCATCGCACAACAGGCTGCCCTGCACGGTGGCCTCAGGGCCGGTGAACGCCGGCGCCAACTGCTCGCTGCGGGTGTGGATCACCCAGTCGGGATCGTACATGTCCAGCGCCGGCGTCTCAGCCAGCAAGGCCATGTTCGCCTCCCAGTAGGCCTGCACCGTGCCTGCGTCCATCCAGTAGCCGTTGTAGCTGTAGGCATAGATCGATTGGCTGGCCTTGAGCATGCCAGGCACCACGTGGCGGCCGAAGTCGACGTCGTTCGCGCCGGGGCCGGTCAGCCACTCCACCAGCGCCTGCCTCTTGAAAACATAGATGCCCATGGATGCCTGCCGGCTCAGCGTGCGCCGCGGCTTCTCCTCGAAGCGCGTCACCCGGCCGCTGCTGTCTGCGCCCACCATGCCGAAGCGATAGGTCTCGTGCGGGCTGACCGCGCGCACGGCAATCGTGCAGTCCGCGTCCGTGCTTTCGTGGAAGCGCAGCAGCGGGCGATAGTCCATCTTGTAGATGTGATCCCCGGCCAGCAGCAGCACGGTATCCACGGACTGCTCCGCCACGAAGTCCAGGTTGAAGCGCACCGCGTCGGCGGTGCCCCGCTGCCAGGCGCCCGACTCGCCCTCGCCGCTGACGTAGGGCTGCAACAGGCGCACGCCGCCCAACGCCCGGTCCAGGTCCCAGGGCTTGCCGTTGCCGATGTGATCGTTGAGCGAGCGGGGTTTGTACTGGGTCAGCACGGCGACGTTGAAGATGTCGGAGTTGACCAGGTTGGACAGCGAGAAGTCGATGATGCGATATTTGCCGCCGAAGGGGATCGACGGTTCGGCGCGCTCGGCGGTCAACACACTCAATGCCGGGCTGGGGCCGCCAGCCATGATCATTGCCATTACACGCATGAGAAGCTCCTTGTTCTCAGTGGCCAGTGAACAGTGATCAGTAAACAGTGAAGCAGATCGGACGCCAATCACTGTTGACTGTTTACCGGTTACCGGCCACTGTCTACACCGTCTCGCCGCTGGGCACGAAGCCGTCGAACATGGCAAACGCCTCTTCCTCGACGGCGGCGTTGATCAGCACGTTGCGGCCGATACGCACGTTGGGGGGGATGTGGGCGCCCTTGCCGACAATGGTGATGCCAGCCCACAGCTTGTCCGGCCCCAGCTTGTTGGCCACGTCGAAGTCGCCGCCGAAACCCAGCAGCGCCCCTGAGCCGACCACCACTTCTTTGTCCACCACCACCCGGTCCAACACCGCGCCGGGGCCGATCCATGCGTCGTTCATCACCACCGACTCGCGCACCAATGCGCCCGGCGAGACGTAGACGCCCGGCGAGAGCACCGAGCGCTCCACCTGGCCGCGGATGACGCAGCCGTTGGCCAGCAGGCTGTTATGGACGCGCGCCTGCGGGCCCAGCTTGACCGGTGGCCGCTCCTGGCTGCGGGTCCACACCGGCCAGCTCGTGTCGTAGAGGTTGAGGGGTGAGTCGGGGTCCAACAGCGCCATGCTGGTCTCCCAGTAGCTGTCCACCGTCCCCACGTCCACCCAGTAGCCGTCGAAGCGGTAGGCAAAGGTGCGGTAATCGCGGATCATCTCGGGGATGACGTGCTTGCCGAAGTCCAGGTCAGGGTGATCTTGCGAGCTGGCCAGCAGGCGCTGCTCCAGCACATCGGTGTTGAAAATATAGATGCCCATGCTGGCCAGGTTGCCCTTGTCGCGCTCCTTGGGCTTCTCATGGAAGGCCGAGATGCGCATGTCCTCGTCCACCGACATGATGCCGAAGCGGTCGGTCTCCTCGATGGGCACCTCCATCACCGCCACTGTCATGTCCGCGCGGTTGTCCTCGTGGAAGCGCAGCATCTTGGCGTAGTTCATCTTGTAGATATGGTCGCCGCCCAGCACCAACACGCGATCGGCCCGCATCTCACGCACGTAGTCGAAGTTCTGTAAGACCGCATCGGCTGTGCCGCGATACCAGACCTGGGTGCCGCCTCCCACCTGATAGGGCTGTAAGAGACGCACGCCGCCCGAAGCCCGGTCCAGGTCCCAGGGCTTGCCGATGCCGATGTGCTCGTTGAGCGAGTGCGGTCGGTATTGGGTCAGCACCGCAATGTTGTAGATATCGGAGTTGACGCAGTTGGACAGGGTGAAGTCGATGATGCGGTACTTGCCGGCGAAAGGCACCGAGGGCTTGGCCCGTTTCTCCGAGAGAACGGTCAAGCGGGTGCCCGCGCCGCCTGCCATGACCATAGCGACTACCTTCATGGAGGCCTCCTGGACGGGGTGGGGCGTAAGACGTGAAGCGTGAAACGCGCTGCTTCGCGCTGTGCCTGGGGTGGACGGGTTGTCAGCGAAAAGTAGGTACATGCCAGTCAATGCGAGCCGTCTGCGGCGAAGCAATCTCGTCTTGCCAGGCGCGAGATTGCTTCGCGGGGCCTGCCTATGAACTCCCACGCCGGGACGCTTCGGCGGACCTCAGCGTGACACGACGGGAGTTCGTCGCAAAAGCGCATCCTGCCGCGGCGGGATGGGAAACTCGTAATGACCGCCGTGGCGAGCGTTGACCGCTGGCATTAACTGTGCTATATTCTAGCCTACCCTTGGGCATGTGGCAAGAAGCAGTGATCCCATGCTCGCGAAGAAAGCTCGTATGGCTAACGACCCATCCCCCGGCGACTACCTGGGCAACATCACCTTCACCGTGCTGGACGTGGAAACCACCGGCCTGAGCGCGGACAGCGGGCACCGCATCTGCGAGATTGCGCTGCTGCGTTTTCGCGGCGGCAAGGTGCTGGACAGCTTCGAGAGTCTGATCGATCCCCAACGCTCCATCTCGCCGGGCGCGTCGGCCGTCAACGGTTTGACCGACTTTCAGGTCAGAGGCCAGCCGATCTTCAGCCAGGCGGCCGAGCAGGTGCAGGCAATGCTGACTGGCTCGGTGCTGGTGGCCCACAACGCGCCCTTCGACCTCAGTTTTCTGGCGGCCGAATGGCGGCGGCTGCGCTGGCCGCCGCGCCTTGGCTTCACGGTGGACACCCTGCTGCTGGCCCGGCGCCTGTACGCCTTCCGCCACAACAATCTGGCCGAGGTGGCCCGCTCGCTGCGGGTGCGCATCGACCGGGAGCACCGGGCCATGGGCGACGTGTGGACCACGCTGCGCGTCTTGCAGGTCATGCTGGCCGACCTCAACCGCCAGGGCGACGTGACCCTGGGCCACCTGTTGGACGCGCAAGGCGGCAACGTGTTGTGGCCAGAGCCGCAGATGCGCAGCCTACCGCCGATGGTGGAGACAGCTATGAGCGAAGGGCGGCGGCTGTGGCTGCGCTATCGTAGCCCGCAGGGCCAGGTCAGCGAGCGCTGGGTCGAGCCGTTGGACGTGACGGGTGACGGCGCGACGCTCTACCTGGCGGCCTATTGTCTGGAGCGCGGCGAGCAGCGCACTTTCCGCATGGACCGCATCCTGGAGATGCGCCTGGAAGATGGGCGGGACGGAAGCTGATGAACCCTCAACCGATCAACGAGCGGGCGGCCTGGAGCCAGGCGCTGCTGGCCTTGCCCGCGCCGCATCTGCTGCAAAGCTGGGAGTGGGGCGAGGTCAAGGCGCAGACCGGCTGGGCCGCGCAGCGCTTGCTTTGGTTGCAGCCAACGACCGGCCGGCCGGCCGCCGCAGCCAGCCTGCTGGTGCGCCGCATCAGCAGGCTTCCTTGGGGTGTGGCCTATGTGCCCAAGGGGCCGGTGCTGGACTGGCAGGACCCGGCCGCGGTCGAGCTGGCGCTGGCCGGCGTCGAGGCTGCGGCCAGGCAGCGGCGCGCGATTTTCGTCAAGATCGATCCCGACGTGGACCCGGGCAGCCCGGCCGGCCAGCAGCTTGTGGCCAGCCTGCGCCGCCGCGGCTGGCAGCCTTCGGCCGAGCAGATCCAGTTCCGCAACACGGCGCTGCTCAACCTGGCGGCCGGCGAGGAGGCACTGCTGGCCAGCATGAAGCCCAAGTGGCGCTACAACATCCGTCTGGCCGAGCGCCGCGGCGTGCAGGTGCGCATCGGCAGCCCGGCCGACCTGCCCACGTTCTACGCGCTTTACGCCGAGACCGGCGGCCGCGATGGCTTCATCGTGCGCCCCTTCGACTACTACCAGCAGACCTGGCTGCGCTTCATGCAGCCGGCCGACGGCTTGTCCCCTTGGGCCGCGCTGCTGCTGGCCGAGGTGGAGGGGGACGCGGTGGCCGGGCTGATCCTGTTCGGCTTCGGCGCCACGGCCTGGTACCTGTATGGGGCGTCCAGCGAGCGCCAACGCAACCTGATGCCCAACCACCTCTTGCAGTGGGAGGCCATGCGGCTGGCCATCGCCCGCGGCTGCGCCGTCTATGACCTGTGGGGCGCGCCCGACGTGTTGGAAGAGAGCGACGCGCTGTGGGGCGTCTGGCGCTTCAAGGAGGGCTTCGGCGCGCAGTTTGCCCCTCACATCGGCGCGTGGGATTATCCAGCCAACCGGCCGCTGTACCGGCTCTACAGCGACGCCATGCCGCGTGTGCTGGATTGGATGCGCAGCCGGCACAAACAAGCCCCCGCAGCGTCCGAAAATCAGGCCATTTATGGGTGAGCTGGCCGCGCTGGCTACCTCCGTTTTCTGGTCGTTCACCTCCATCCAGTTCACGCTGGCTGGGGCAGCGTTGATTCTTCATTTCTCAGAAAGTGCTTGACTTACGCCCGTCCAGGTCGTATAATGAGGCTAATCGTGTTTCGTCATCGTGGCAATGCTGCCACACTCGTTCAGCAGGGAGGATACCCATGGAACGACGTCGGAACCACCTTCTCACACTGCTGGCCATCGTTGCTCTCCTGGTCGTGTCTACCGGCGCGGCCGGCGCATCGGGCGGCGCCCTGATGTCCGACTGGTCCGCCTGGCAGGCCTATTTCACCCCCATCGTCCCGGCAACGCCGCACGGGCCAGCCAGCCCGGCCGGGTTGCCCATCCCCACCCAGTCGCCCAGCAATGCGCTCTTGCAGGCCTGGGTCAACATGATCCCCTCCCTGCCGGAGCCGGCTCAGCAGGCTCACGCCGAAGAGGTGGCGCGCGGCCGCGACCATCCCACCATCGTCGGCCATGGCCCGGCCGTCAGCGGCATCGCTGCCCGCAACGAATGGGCCTACGGCAACCAACTGCTGAACTCGGCCAACCCCGGCCCCTTCTTCGAGACCTTCGACAATTTCTATGGCACCACCTGGCGTCAGATCCCGCACCTGTGGGGCGGCTACGCCTACCGCGGCGCTGACAGTGTTGTGCTGACGGCTGAGAAGGTCGTCAAGGACGAAAGCCCTTACGACGGCGGCTACTCCATGAAGATCGCTGCGTCGGTGCCGTTCGAGGCCGGCGTCTCGCGCGAGATCAAGGTGCCGCCGGGCTCCGAGGTGAAGGTGCGCACCATGTACGTGCTGTACGACCACGGCGGCCTGCACAACGGCAACGTGCTGACCTACGACTGGGCCGCGCTGGGCGTCAAGTGCGACGACATGGACGCCGAGTGGGTCAATGGCCCGTGGCATGGCCAGTGGCTGCCGCTGGAGCATACCGTGATCGCCGGGCCCGAGGGCCGCATCATGATTTTCCTGCAGGTGATCAGCCCGCTGGCTGAGAACGTCAACGCCTACTTCGATGACGTGCAGGTCTGGGTGGACGGCAAGCCCTACACGGGCTAGTGTCGTGTCAGTGCTCATTTGAGGAGTAGGCGTCCCCAGACGCCGGGTTCGCATGTGGGCATGCGAACTCCTCAAATCATGATTGACGCAACACTAATCCTCGCTGTCTCAATAAAAACAACCGGCCAGGTGTGCGACACCTGGCCGGTTGCCTTTGTCTGGCGATTTCTTAGTCTTGCCGGCCGCTCAAGGGCGCGTTGGTATCCAACAACACCTGCTGGATCACCTCGTAGTCGCCGAAGAACTCGCGGTCGAAGGTCCGTCCGTCGGCGGTGCCGGTGAACAGCCAGCGCTTGACGTACTGCATCAGCGCCAGAACGCCCGAGCGGGTGTCATAACAGGCCTGGCCCTCGAACGCCGCGGTCCAGCCGTCGGCTTGAGCCACCTCTTGCGACCGGGTTTCGCTACACCAAATGGTCAGGGTGCTGCCGGCCAGATCGACGCTGCGGCTGGCCGGCCCTGGGTTGGCGCCTTGCCAGATGTTGAACAGGGGCGCATTGCTGGCGCTTTGGCGCTCACGGCCGCTGTAACGATCGACCTGGGTCAGCCATTCCTCGGGCTCGCCGCAGCCGTCGTCCCAGGTTGCCTTGCGCTGCACTTCCAGCCAACGGTCGCTGATCACCCGCAGCGCTGAAGCCTGGCTCTGTCCGGTGCACACATCTTGCGGGCATCCTCGTCCTTTGCATTCCCAGCGCATAGCCCACGACGCGCTCAGATTATCCGGCAGCAGCGGGCCGGCCACCGGCACAGACTGGGCGTCGCCCTCGAAGCGCACGATGGTGCGGCTGATCCAGCCCGCCTTGTTGTCGACGCAGCACACTTGCCACCAGGTCTGCGCCGCGTCGCTGCCGTAGACGTCTAACACGTTGCCCAGCCGCGCGGTGGCCAGCACGTCAAAGGCCATGCCCGGCCCGCCGCGCAGGTTGGCCTGCTGGGAGGTGACGACGGTCTGGCCGGCCGGCGTCGGGGTTGGCGTTGGTGCGGCCAGCGTGGCCGTGATGGCCTGGCCTGCTGCGCCTGACAACAGAGCCGTCCAGGGTGAGGATTCGATCAGGCTTGCTGGGGGCTGTGGGGTGGGGGTGGCCGCCAGCGTTGCTGTCGCTGTAGGGGTGACAACGGTGGCCGTTGCCGTCGGCGTGATAGCAAGCGTGGCCAGGGCGCGCGGCGTGGCCGTGGGCGACAGCGTGGCCGTTACGATGGCCGTCGGCGTCGGTGTGGCCGTGGCTGTCATCTCGGCGGTGGCTGTCACGAGTTCGCTTGCTGCGACCGCGTCCCCAGTGACCGTAAGCGGCGCCGTGGCGGTGACGACCAGCGTTGGCGTTAGCGTGGCCGTGATAGTGACGGCGGCTGGCGCTGGCAGCGCCGCCGCAGTGGCCTGAGCGATTTGCTGCACGGCGGCCGCCTCGGTGGCCTTGGCCGCGGCGATAATCTCGCTGGCGGCTGCGTCGGTGGCGCGCAGTTGGGCGTACTGGGCGTAGGCTTGCAACTGCTCCTCGGTCGGCGGCGGGGCGGTGCAGGCGGTCGCCAGCAGCAACAGGAGCAGCGTGGCCATGACGATGGTTAGTAACCGCATCAGCCTCCTCCTTCCTGTCCTAAGCAAATGGGTGTGTCCAGGGTCAGTCAACCGTGGGTGCTTCAGCGCCAGCGGAGGCGCCGCAGCGCCCACGATAAGCAACGTAGTTTGGACACGCTTCAATCAACTACTGTGACACATAGCGTGCGAACCAGCGCTGAAGGTCGGCGGGTTCGCTGAAATCCAGCAGGTCGTCGGCCAGGCGGTCAAGCATGGTGATGGAGAGCGATCGAACGCGCTGTTCGTCCTCTCTAGACAACATGCCCAAACGGCGCGCCAACTGGCGCTGCACAGTTGCAGCCCGTCCGATGACCTCGCCCTCTTGAATGCCAACTATTCGGCCGCGCTCCATGGCGCGGCGCTCCATCGAACTCAAGTATTCCATTTTGCGTTTCTCCTGATACTCATCCACTTGCCGGTCGTACTGAAACTCCAAGTCCTCCGGCAACGCCATCACCCAGTCGATAAAACGATACAAGCCGATGATCTGTTGGCGGTCATAGCCTCGCTCAAACAAGCGACGGGTCAGACTAAATTTCTGGTCCAACCGCGCATGGGGGTCGCTCGTTGTGGCGCGAGTGCCAGCATGGGCCAGCACAACGATGGCGAAGGGATTGTCGTTGTTTTCCAGAGCCTGCCAGTGGGCCTCGTAATCTAGCAGCTTGGCCGTGCGGAAGCGCATCACCAACTCGGTGCCCAGTAGCTCGTCGCGAAACTCGCCAGGTCGCCAACTGGGGTCGTCGTCGGCTAAGATACCGAAAGTCGCGCAGCGGGCGTCGAAGCGATCACGGATGCGGTAATGGTAGACGAACATGCGCTCCGCAAATCCGCTAGCGCGCTGCGTCTGGACTTCCACATGCACCAGCACCCACTGCTCCTGGCCATCCTGGAGTTGCACTTTTACCAGTTTGTCTACTACACGGCGACCCAGCGCGGCGTCCAGCGTGATTTTCTGAAGCTCTTTGTCCAGGAATTCGTAGCCAGCCTGCCAGTCAATCTGGATATGGGCGTCAGGGAAGAAGAAGGCCATGAACTCCTCGAATTGTAGATCGAGGATGTCCTTCCACGGCGAATCGTAGTCTTGCTGCTCGGCCATCTTCCACTCCTTGCCTCCTGGTTTGCTGCTATTCTACACCCCTTTGCCTGTTTTGACCAGCGCAAGAGCGCCGTCTCAAGCTATCCGCCTTGGGATCGCTTGGCTATGGGCTCAGTTAGTTCAATGATCCACGTCAGATGCATCAACCTGTTTTGCCCGTTGGACGCAACGCGGCTAGAATGGGGGCAACGGAAGCCCTTTTCCCGCCAAGTTCACCCGCCCGGCTGCCGGCCGGGCCAACCCTTTGCTATGCCCGACACAGCGATTCGCACCCAACAGCTTGCCCTGCGCAGCGCCTATGCCGCCGGCGATCCGCTGCGCTGCGCTGCCCATCATCTCAACCTGGCCAACCAGATGGCAGCGGCCGGCGGCGACCCCTCCACGCATCTGGCTCACAGCCTGGCCGGCGCCGTGCTGCTCTTTCAGGCCAACGGCGACCTGCTGCCTGACTCGCTGGGTCAACTGGCCATGAGCTTTGTGCAGCATGCCCCGCGCAGGCCCCCCCTGCCCGACGATTTTGACGCGCTGGCGGCCATCGTCGAACAGGTCGAGGGCGTGCAGTTCCGCGAGATGACAGCCCAGCTTGGCATGGACGGCGGCGCCAGCGGCGACGAGGCGCTGCACGCGGTGGTGGGCATGGCGCGCCTGATGGCGGCAGGGTGACCCGTAACCGGTAAACGGTGATCGGTAAACAGTCGACTGAGTTCCTCCAGTTCCTCCAAGTTCCCCCTCCTCCTATGACCGCACGAAGCCGCACACCTCACTACCCGCCCGGTCCCAAAGAACGCTTTCCGATGCAGTTCGTGCTGCGCTTTGGCGCGGACCGGCTGGGTTTCTTGCAGGAGATGGCCTCCTATGGCGACGTGTCGCACATGGCGGCGCGCGGGATGCACTTTTACCTGATCAACCAGCCTGAGCTGATCCATGATGTACTGGTGACGCATGATCGATCGTTCATCAAGAGCCGCGCCTTGCAGGCAGCCCGCCGCTTGTTGGGCGATGGGCTGCTGACCAGCGAGGGTGAGCATCATCTGCGCCAGCGCCG
>Ga0209573_1002434_pt1 | contig 23762 bp, 15 predicted proteins | sample TNRBio252014_DNA_FD_185870 | JGI IMG/M metagenome (GOLD analysis project Ga0209573, IMG submission 185870) | Wastewater treatment Type I Accumulibacter community from EBPR Bioreactor in Madison, WI, USA - TNR Reactor_6/25/2014_ DNA (SPAdes)... | ecosystem: Engineered > Bioreactor > EBPR >...
CTCGCTGACCCTCAACCCCGCGACCGCTGGTGTGGCCCTCGCGTCCCCCGCTTTAAGCCTCAGTGGCGGCCATTCCTGGGACCGCTCCAGCCGACCAGCCGCAAACAGGCCATGCTGATTATCAATTCCCTGTTCAGCTACTTGGTCAAGGCCGGTTATCTGGCCGGCAACCCGCTCTCGCTGGCCCGGCGTCGTGGTCATAACCCACAACCGCTACGCCAGGTGGAGCGGTTTCTGGAACACGATCAATGGCAGGCGCTACTGGCCGCTGTAGAAGAATTACCGCGCGAGACTGAACGGGATCATCAGCATTACGCCCGCGCCCGCTATCTGGTCGCTCTGCTCTATCTGCTGGGACCCCGGGTCAGCGAAGTCGCTGAACACACCATGGGCAGTTTCGTCCGCGTGCGCGGGCGCTGGTGGTGGCAAGTCATCGGCAAGGGCCGTAAGGAAGCCCGGGTACCGGTTAATCAGGATATGCTCAATGCCCTGAGCGACTATCGCCGGTTCTATGGCCTGCCAACGCTGCCCGCCCCGGAGGAATCCACGCCGCTGGTCATGAACCTCAAGGGCACGGGCGGAATCGGCGACAACATGATTTATCGAATTGTCAAAGAGTTAGTATCAAAAGCGGCTAACCGCCTGGCCGCAACCGACGCCTATCAAGCGGAAAAACTGCGGCGAGCGTCCACTCACTGGTTTCGCCACACCAGCATTACTCACCAAGCCGATGCTGGCATCGATATTCAGTTTTTACAGCGCAACGCCCGCCATGCCCGGATTGATACCACGGGGCTTTACCTGCACGCTGAAGAAAAAGATTGGCATGAAGCCATGGAGCGCCACCGGCTCAAAGAGGATATTAATCTGTAAAGAGATTTATCTTTATTTTGTCTTGGAGTAACCATTATCGGAGCAGGTCAGCTTGCAACAAGAGGTACAAATCTGTACTGCTGGCTCGCCGCACCGGCCTTCGTCAATTGCCAATGCTCACTCTCCGGGCAATGCATTGAAATTCATCATGGCGGGGCTTTTCGCGCAATTCTGTTAAACTTCCGCCGCTTCGGCGGGAGCAACCCCCGGGGCAACTGTTCGCGACTCCAAATAATATCCCGAGGGAAAATCCCTATATGTCCTCCTATATCCACGACACAATCAACTACCTCAAACAGTCCAGTCCGGCGCAGACCGAGTTCTACCAGGCGACTGAAGAGGTACTGTCCTCACTCAAACCCCTGCTGGATCGCCATCCCAAATACCAAAAACACAACATTATTCAGCGTGTCATTGAGCCCGAACGGCAAATCCTGTTCCGGGTCGCCTGGCTCGATGATCGCGGCAACGTCCAAGTCAACAAGGGTTACCGCATCGAGTTCAATTCCGCCCTCGGCCCCTACAAGGGTGGGCTGCGCTTCCACCCCAATGTGACCGCCGGCACCATCAAATTCCTGGGATTCGAGCAGATTTTCAAAAATTCGCTGACGGGCCTGGCCATCGGCGGCGCCAAAGGCGGTTCGAATTTCGACCCCAAAGGCAAGTCGGATAACGAGATCATGCGTTTTTGCCAGTCGTTCATGACTGAATTGTTCCGCCACATTGGCCCGACAATCGATGTGCCCGCTGGCGATATCGGCGTCGGTGGCCGTGAAATCGGTTACCTGTATGGCCAATACAAACGCCTAACCGGTCGCTACGAAGGCGTATTGACAGGGAAGGGCTTGAACTGGGGCGGTTCACTGGTGCGCACCGAAGCCACCGGCTACGGTGCTGTCTACTTCGCCCAGAACATGCTGGCCGAACGCGGTGACTCCCTGGAAGGCAAGGTTTGCGCCGTGTCCGGTTCCGGCAACGTCTCGATCTACACTATCGAAAAACTCTACCAGGTGGGTGCTAAACCGGTTACCACCAGCGATTCCAACGGCATGATCTACGACGAACGCGGCATCGATCTAGCGCTGCTCAAGCAGATCAAGGAAGTCGAACGCGCCCGCCTGAACCGATACGCCGAAGAATGCCCAGGAGCGGTCTACACCCCAATCGAGCAGTATCCTGTAGGCCGCAATGGCGTCTGGAGCGTCCCATGTGACGCTGCTTTCCCAAGCGCCACTCAAAATGAAGTCAGCGATGAAGACGCGACTGAACTCTTGAAAAATGGCTGTATCTGTATCTCTGAGGGGGCTAACATGCCTTCCTCTGCAGGCGCCATTGACCAGTTCCTGGCCTCCGGCATCGCTTACGGTCCGGCCAAGGCCGCCAATGCCGGCGGTGTCTCCACCAGCCAGTTGGAGATGAGCCAGAACGCCAGTATGATCCAATGGAGCTTTGAGGAAGTGGACGCCAAGCTCAAGCGGATCATGGAAAATATTTACCGCACTGCCAGCGAGACCGCTAAAGAATACGGCGCACCCGGTAATCTGGTGCTGGGCGCGAATATCGCCGGTTTCCGCAAGGTTGCTGACGCGATGATCGATCAAGGCGTCGTGTGATTTTCGATTGACCCTTCGTCGCCGGCCCGTTTTTCGACCGCGCCGGCGACGCCAGAGAAGGCCCAAAGCTCAGCGTGCCAGGCCAAACAATGAGCCGCCTTTAACCCTTGAGCTTTGAGCCTTTAATCTTGAACCGCTGACCTTCCTGAAGATTGAGGAACACGCATGAGCATTGCCTGTCTGCCCCCTGCTGAGGGTCTTTATGACCCACGCAACGAACATGATTCCTGCGGCATCGGCTTCGTGGTCGATATCAAAAACCGTAAGAGTCACCAACCCATCCGCCAAGGCCTGGAAATTCTTGCCAACCTGAGTCATCGCGGTGCGGTCGGCGCAGACCCATTAGCGGGCGACGGCGCTGGCATCCTGTTACAAATTCCCGATGGATTTCTGCGTGCCGAATGCGCCGATTTAGGTATTGAATTACCTCAATCGGGCGACTACGCAGTGGGCATGGTGTTCCTACCTCGCGACAATCACGCCCGCGCTGAGAGCGAAGTCGCCCTGCAACGCGCTATTGCCGCTGAAGGACAAATCCTGCTGGGCTGGCGTGACGTGTCCACTGATAACTCTTGTTTGGGCCGCAGTGTACGCCCCTCTGAGCCCATAGTTCGCCAAGCTTTCATCAAACGCGGGGCGAATTGTCCTGACGCCGACGCTTTCGAGCGCAAGCTGTTTGTCATTCGCAAGGTCGCTCATCACGCGATCTGGGATCGTGATTTGCTCGGTCGCCAGCAGTTCTACATTGCCTCGCTGTCTTCCCGCACGATCATCTACAAAGGCATGATCCTGGCCCGGAACATCGGCGTCTATTACCCGGAACTGCACGATCCGCGCATGGCGTCGGCGCTCGCCCTGGTGCATCAGCGCTTTTCCACCAATACCTTTCCCACCTGGGCGCTGGCTCAACCGTTCCGCTATCTCTGCCACAACGGCGAAATCAACACCCTGCGCGGCAATATCAACTGGATGCTGGCTCGCCGCCACAACATGACGTCAAAACGGCTCGGCGTCGATCTGGACAAGCTGTGGCCGTTGATTGGCGACGGCGCGTCCGATTCAGCCACCTTCGACAACGCACTAGAGTTACTGCTGGCCGGTGGCTATTCCCTGCCCCACGCCATGATGCTGATGGTGCCAGAAGCCTGGTCTGACAATCCACTGATGGACGCCCAGCGCCGCGCTTTCTACGAATACCACGCTGCACTGATGGAACCCTGGGACGGCCCCGCCGCCATCGCCTTCACTGACGGCCGCCGGATCGGCGCCACTCTGGACCGCAACGGTTTGCGCCCGGCCCGCTACATCGTCACCAGCGACGATCAGGTCATCCTGTCCTCGGAAACGGGCGTCCTGCCGATTCCCGAAGAGAAGATCGTCAAAAAATGGCGTCTCCAGCCGGGCCGGATGCTGTTGATCGACCTGGAACAGGGCCGCATCATCGACGACGGCGAAATCAAGGAACAACTCGCCTCCGCTCATCCCTATCAGACCTGGCTGGACGCGACGCAGATTCACCTCAAGGATTTGCCCACCGAAGTCGGCCCAATGGCCCCCGACCCGCAGACCCTGCTCCACCGCCAGCAAGCCTTCGGCTACACCCAGGAAGACGTGCGCGCCTTCCTGATGCCGATGGCGATCAGCGGTGAAGACCCCATCAGTTCCATGGGCCGTGACATCCCGCCAGCGGTGCTCTCGAACCGGCCTAAACTGCTCTCCGACTATTTCAAGCAGAAGTTTGCCCAAGTTACCAACCCGCCCATTGACCCGATCCGCGAGGAACTGGTGATGTCGCTGGTTTCCTTCATCGGCCCGCGTCCCAACCTGCTCGATCTGGAGAGCGGAGGGACGCACAAGCGATTGGAAATCAAGCGCCCCGTTCTCGACAACATCGACCTGGAGCGTATCCGTCGTATCGAATATCACGTCGACCGGGCGTTCCGCACCGCCACGTTGAGCATCTGCTATCCAGTCGAGCGCAGCGCGGAAGGCATGGGCCGTGCTCTGGAAGATCTCTGCCGCGAAGCCGCCGATGTAGTGCGGCAGGGCGACAATATCCTGATTCTTTCCGACCGGAATCTGGACGCTGACCACATCGCCATTCCCGCCCTGTTAGCCACTGCCGCTGTGCATCACCATCTCATCCGTGCGGGTCTGCGCACGGAAGTCGGGCTAGTGATCGAAACCGGCGAAGCCAAGCGCGTTCATGATTTCTGCCTGCTGGCCGGCTACGGTGCGGAAGCGATCAATCCCTGGCTGGCGTTTGACACGATTTCCGCCAGCCTGCCGCACCTGACGCCCCGGATGAGTGAGGCGGAAGCGCATGAACACTATACTAAGGCGGTGTCCAAGGGCATCCTCAAAGTCATGTCTAAAATGGGCATCTCCACTTACCAGTCCTACTGCGGCGCGCAGATTTTTGAAGCCGTAGGCCTGGCCAGCGAGTTCATCGACCGCTACTTCACCGGCACCCAGAGCGTCATTGAGGGCGTCGGCCTGAACGAAATCGCGCAGGAAACGGTCCGTCGCCACCGGCAAGCATTCGGCAACGCCCCGCTCTACCGCAACCACCTGGATGTCGGTGGCGAACTGGCTTTCCGGCTGCGCGGCGAAGAGCACGCCTGGACGCCAGAGACGATTTCCCTGCTGCAACACGCGGTGCGTTCCGGCGATTACGAACAGTTCAAGATTTACAGCCGCACGATGAACGACCAGCGTGATCATTTACGGAATCTGCGCGGTCTGTTCGAGTTCCGTTTCGCCAGCCAACCGCTCTCGCTGGATGAGGTGGAGCCGGCCAGCGAAATCGTCCGCCGACTGGCGACGGGCGCCATGTCCTTTGGTTCGATTTCCTGGGAAGCGCACACCACTTTAGCCATCGCCATGAACCGGATGGGCGCCAAATCCAACACTGGCGAAGGAGGCGAAGACCCGGTGCGCTATGCGCCGCTGGATACCGGTGATTCCGCCCGGTCAGCGATCAAGCAAGTCGCCTCTGGCCGTTTCGGAGTCACGACCGAATACCTGGTCAACGCCGATATGTTGCAAATCAAAATGGCGCAGGGAGCCAAACCGGGTGAAGGCGGTCAACTGCCCGGTCACAAGGTCAATGACTGGATCGCCCGGGTGCGGCATTCCACCCCGGGCGTCGGTCTGATCTCCCCACCCCCCCATCACGACATCTACTCTATCGAAGATCTGGCGCAACTGATTTTCGACCTGAAAAATGCTAACCCCAAGGCCCTGATCAGCGTCAAGCTGGTCTCGGAAATCGGGGTCGGCACGGTCGCAGCGGGCGTCGCCAAGGCTCATGCCGATCATGTCACCATTTCTGGCGAAGACGGCGGCACCGGCGCCAGCCCGATTACTTCAATTCAGAACGCCGGCTCACCCTGGGAAGTCGGTTTGGCTGAAACCCATCAAACCTTGGTGCGCAATTATTTGCGGGGCCGTATCGCTGTCCAAGTGGACGGGGGTTTGCGCACTGGGCGCGATGTGATTATTGGCGCATTGTTGGGCGCGGACGAATTCGGTTTTGGCACCGGCGCGCTGATCGCCGCCGGTTGCGTCATGATGCGCAAATGCCACCTCAATACCTGCCCGGTCGGCGTCGCTACCCAGGACCCGGAACTGCGCAAGCGCTTTCCTGGTCAGCCGGCCCACGTTATCAACTTCTTCACCTTCCTGATTCAGGAGGTGCGGGAACTCATGGCGCAGCTTGGCTTCCGCACTTTTGATGAGATGATTGGCCGTACTGACAAGCTCGACATGCGCCGCGCTATTCATCACTGGAAAGCGCGTGGCCTGGACTTCAGTCGCCTGCTGGCGGCGCCTCCCGCCGGTACTGGCGTCGCTGTCTACCATTGCGAAGAGCAAAATCACGGGTTGGATGGGGTGTTGGATCACGGGCTGATCACCCAAGCCCGATTGGCGCTGGATGCTCGTCAACCGGTGCGTATCGAAACACCCATTCGCAATACAGACCGCACCACGGGCGCCATGTTGTCGGGTCAAGTCGCCCGGCGCTACGGTCATGCCGGGTTGCCCGATGACACTATTCAGATTCGCCTGAACGGCACGGCGGGACAAAGCTTCGGGGCCTTCCTCGCTCGGGGCGTGACCCTCGACCTGACGGGTCAGGCCAACGATTATGTCGGTAAAGGTCTCTCTGGCGGTCGCATCATCATCGCCCCTTCCCCGGCCAGCCACCTGCGCGCCGAAGAAAACATCATTATCGGCAACACGGTCCTGTACGGCGCCATCGCGGGTGAATGCTATTTTCGGGGTGTTGCCGGCGAACGCTTTGCCGTGCGTAATTCCGGCGCGTTGGCGGTAGTAGAAGGAGTCGGCGATCACGGTTGTGAATACATGACTGGAGGCGTGGTCGTCGTCTTGGGATCTACTGGGCGCAATTTCGCCGCAGGCATGAGCGGTGGCGTTGCCTATGTTCTGGACGAGGACGGCAGCTTTGCTCTGCGCGCTAACCAAGCGATGGTCGCGCTCGAAACCCTCAGTGATCCTGAGGACACCTTGAAAGTTCGCGTCCTGCACGACGACTGGAGCGCCCTGGCTAGCTCAGAACTCCCGGAAAATGAATTGCGGCATGACGCCCAACGGCTCCAGATTCTGGTTGCCCGCCATGCGGTTTACACCGCTAGCGAACCCGCTAAACGGGTATTGGAACATTGGCGCGAACTGCTGCCCAAGTTTGTCAAAATCATGCCGCTGGATTACCGGCGCGCCTTGCAGGATTTACAACAACAGCAGGCCAAGGCGCACGTTGCTTCTCCGAGCGAAAAAATCAGTGTAGCGGCTTAATGCGATTTAAGAGTTGAGAGAGATGAATCATGGGTAAGCCCACCGGTTTTCTGGAAATCACCCGCCATGACCATGGCTATGCGCCGGTCGAAGAGCGGGTCAAACACTTTCGCGACTTCGTGGTGCCTTTGCCAGAGCAGGGAGTCCGCGAACAGGCCGCCCGTTGCATGGATTGCGGCATCCCCTATTGCCATCGCGGCTGCCCGGTCCACAACATCATTCCCGACTGGAATGATTTGGTGTACCGGGGCAATTGGCGGGAAGCGCTGGAAGTACTGCACTCCACCAACAACTTCCCCGAGTTCACCGGACGGATCTGCCCAGCACCCTGCGAGGCGTCCTGCACACTCAATTTCAACGACCAGCCGGTGAGCATCAAAGACATTGAATGCGCCATCATTGACAAGGGCTGGGCGGAAGGCTGGGTCACACCGCAAATCGCGGCGCGCCGCACCGGGAAAAGGGTCGCAGTGGTCGGTTCTGGCCCGGCGGGACTGGCCTGCGCCCAGCAACTGGCGCGGGCGGGTCATCGCGTGGTGGTCTTCGAGAAAAATGACCGCATTGGCGGCTTGCTGCGCTACGGCATCCCCGATTTCAAGCTGGAAACCGTGCTGATCGACCGCCGTCTAGCGCAGATGCAGGCCGAAGGTGTGGAATTCCGGCCCAACAGCCATGTTGGCGCGGACTTGCCCGCCCGCCGGTTGCTAGCAGAATTCGACGCGGTTGTTCTGGCGGGCGGTTCTGAACAGCCGCGTGATTTGAATGCCCCAGGACGGGAATTAAACGGTATTCATTACGCCATGGATTTCCTGACCCAGCAGAATCGGCGCGTAGCCGGCCAGAAAACTCCGTCCGACCAGGAAATTTCCGCCGCTGATAAGCAAGTGATTGTGATCGGTGGCGGCGACACCGGCTCCGATTGCGTGGGTACCTCGATCCGGCAGGGTGCGCGTTCCGTTACCCAACTGGAGATCATGCCCAAGCCGCCCTTGCATGAAAACAAGCTGCTGACCTGGCCCAATTGGCCGCTGAAGTTACGCACTTCGACTTCCCATGAGGAGGGCTGTGAACGCGATTGGGCGGTGGCTACGAAAGCTTTTATTGGAAGCGAAGGGCGATTGACAGCGCTCCAAATGGCCCGATTGGAATGGCGCACCGTCAATGGTCGGCAAACTATGGTTGAAATTCCTGACAGTGAATTCGAAATTGCTGCGGAACTGGCCTTGTTGGCAATGGGCTTTGTGCATCCTGTTCACGAGGGCCTAGTGCAAGAATTGGGTGTGGCTTTAGATGAGCGTGGCAACATCCGCGCAGATGTGAATGATTACCAAACCTCGCTGAACAAGGTGTTCAGCGCCGGCGATATGCGTCGGGGCCAATCACTGGTGGTCTGGGCGATCCGCGAAGGCCGGCAATGCGCCCGCGCTGTTGATGAGTTTTTAATAGGCAGTTCGGAATTACCGGTTTAATTTTCCTACCCTCCCCCGCGAAGGGGAGGCGAGGCCATAGGAATAATCTATTGATTTTCCGACTGAAATTTCCGACTCGAAGAGTTCAGACCGCTACTCGCAGCTTCGCCTGTAATGTCGGTTCATCCAGGGTATACAACACATCCAGCAGCGCCACCTGCAAACTCCCCGGTCCTGCTGCCCATCCGGCCGCCACTTCGCCCGCTACGCCAAACACCGCTAATGCTGTAACAGTTGCGATAAATGCATCCGATTCGACGGCCAAAAATGCTCCAATCACTGCCGTTGCGGAACATCCTAGACCAGTGACCCTCGCCATGAGCGGATGGCCATTGTGAATCTCCGCCACGCGCTCACCGTCGGTCACATAATCCACTGCCCCAGTGACCGCGACGACCGCGCCACGATCTTGGGCCAGCCTCCGCGCTCCATCTAGCGCCGCCTCTGAGCCATGCAGGCTGTCTACTCCCCGCCCCTCTCCAGCACTCACCCCTTGTTCCAGGCGAGGTGAGCTGAGGAGCGTCAAAATTTCCGAACCATTGCCACGAATCACGGCCGGTCCCATCCGCAACAAAGCACTCGCCACTGTCCGCCGGTACGGCGTCGCCCCCACACCGACCGGATCGAGAACCCACGGAACGCCGACGGCTTTCGCCTGCGCCGCCGCCAACTTGCAAGCAGCAACCTGTTCTGAATACAGCGTTCCGATATTGATGACCAGTGCTTGGCTCACTGCGACAAAATCTTCCACTTCATCGGTCGCGTGAATCATCGCTGGTGAAGCGCCGATAGCCAGCAAGGCATTGGCCGTGTTGTTCATCACCACAAAGTTGGTAATGTTATGAATCAACGGCGCTTGCTCACGCACCGCTGTTAGCAAAGTCCAAATCTCATGGGGCGACATACAGTCAAGCATCCTCTCTAACGCTGGGGGCAACTTAATACGTCGCTGAATCTAAGTGTCAAATCCGCTTTATTAGCGCCGGATACCTCATACCCGACCGTATAACTCCAGCAGATGCCGATAATGCCCGGTAATCTGGGGTTCAACTTGCTCCCAGTGAAATCGCCAGCGCCAGCAACCGTCCGCGACGCCTGGCCGGTTCATGCGATGCTCGCCGCCCAGTGCTAATACGTCTTGCATCGGCACGATGGCCAGTCGCGCCACTGACGCGAAAGCCGCACGCACCAGCCCTTCAGGCATCTCCAGTGTTCCGCCCAAATAGTCGAATAGGTGATGACGGGTGCCCGCATCCAGCTCATCCAACCAGCCAACCGTAGTGTTGTTATCGTGCGTACCGGTATACACGACTGTATTAGGTACATGTTGATGCGGCAGGTACGGGTTATCCGCACCGCCGCCAAAAGCAAAATGTAATACTTTCATGCCGGGAAGTTCGTTGGCGTCGCGTAGCGCTTCGACTTCGGGCGTGATGATACCCAGATCTTCCGCTACCAGCGGCAGATTACCGAATTCTTCTCGCAGGGCGCTGAGCAATTCCTGACCGGGCGCGGTTTGCCAGCGCCCATGAATCGCGGTCTCCGCATCCGCCGGGATTTCCCAGTACGCTTCCAGCCCCCGAAAGTGATCAATGCGCAATAGATCAAACTGCGTAAACTGCGTGCGAATTCGTTCTTTCCACCACTGAAAGCCGTTTGCCTGCATGGCCGCCCAATCGTAATGTGGGTTGCCCCACAACTGGCCTGTCGCTGAGAAGTAGTCAGGTGGCACCCCTGCTACAACCTTGCGCCGCCCTTCGGCATCCAGCAAAAATGCCTCTCGTTGGGCCCAAACATCAGCGCTGTCATAACCAACAAATAATGGAATATCGCCAAAGATTAAAACGCCGCGTTGGTTGGCATATTGTTTAAGCGTCGTCCACTGATGAAAGAACAGAAATTGTTCAAATTTGCACTGATCAATGGCTTGGGCGAATTCAGTGCGCACTAAAGCTAATGCGTTTGGACGCCGATCCCGTAAATCGCGTGGCCAGTGGAACCAAGCTGTTTGTTGCTGCGCGGCGCGGATGGCTTGGTAAAGTGCGTAATCGTCCAACCAGTGGGCATGGTGACGCTGAAATATCGCATAAGCGTCTCTTTCGACGCCGCCCTGTTTCTGGAAGTTTTGATGCGCTTCAGTCAGACGCCGCTGGCGGTAGACCCACCCGCTCTCATCAGGCTGAGGTCCTGCATCTGGAGATAGCCAGCCCGCCTCGATCAACGGTTCCAACGCAATCAATCGTGGGTTGCCGGCGTGAACAGACTGTGCTGAATAAGGCGATAAATCATCGTGTGGTGGTCCCAGAGGCAATGTCTGCCAGACGGTGAAACCGCAGGCTGCTAGCCACTCCACGAATTGATAAGCATGGGGTCCTAGATCACCATTTTCGTAGCGACCAGGGAGTGAGGTGGGATGCAATAACAGTCCTGCGCGGCGCCGTTTGAGTGGCGAAGCCATACTCATGAAGGATTAACCTCGGTTGGATGAAATGTTTGGTTGCGGATAAATCAGCGAATCGCATTATTGGCTTCTTGGCCCAGCATCTCTCGAGTGACTAGTACTACGCCTCGCTCGGTGCGATAAAAATGCCGGGCGTCTTCTTCAGCGTCTTCCCCGATGACTGTACCAGGTGGAATGACGCAACCTCGGTCGATAATGACCTTGCGCAACCGGCAGTAACGGCTGATATCCACTTCCGGCAATACGACCGCATCACGTAGATGCACATAGGAATGCACCTGTACCTGCGGAAAGAGCAATGAGTGATTGACATAGCCGCCGGATACGATGCAACCGTCCGCCACCATCGAATCAACCGCCATCCCGCGTCGTCCATCATCATCAAACACGAATTTGGCGGGCGGCGCTTGATCCTGGTAAGTCCAAATAGGCCAATTTCGGTCGTACAGGTTTAATTCCGGGTCGACCCCGACCATCTCCATATTGGCCTCCCAGAAAGCGTCGACTGTGCCTACGTCCCGCCAGTAGCTTTGCGATTTGGTTTGTACATCGCGAAAAGGATAGGTGACGACGCAGTGTGATTTCAGCAGACTAGGAAGAATATCCTTGCTAAAGTCGTGACTCGAGTCAGCGCATTCGGCATCCTTGATAAGTTGCTGGTAAAGGAAAGCGGTGTTGAAGACGTAGATGCCCATGGAAACCAGCGTCATGCCGCTTCGCCCCGGTGATTCTTCCGGGCTTTCGGGCTTTTCAATGAATTGAACGACTTCGTTTTGCGCATTGACCGTCAGTACTCCAAATTCATGCGCCCGCTCGCGGGGTACCTCAATGCTGCCGACTGTAACGTCCGCCTTACTCTCCACATGGTGCGCCAGCATAGGGCCGTAGTCCATTTTGTAGATGTGGTCTCCTGCCAGAATTAGAACGAATTCAGGTGCATGATTGCGGATGATATCCAGATTTTGATAGACCGCATCTGCAGTTCCCTTGTACCATGAAGCTTCATCGAGGCGTTGCTGAGCAGGCAACAGTTCGACAAATTCGCCGAACTCGCCGCGCAGAAATCCCCAGCCTCGCTGAATGTGTTGGATCAAGGAATGGGCCTTGTACTGAGTGAGTACGCAAACCCGGCGGATTCCTGAATTGATGCAGTTGGACAGGGGAAAATCAATGATCCGATATTTACCGCCAAACGGCGTCGCTGGCTTGGCGCGCCACAGGGTGAGCTGCTTGAGTCGACTGCCACGGCCACCGGCAAGGATCAGCGCTAGTGTTTCCCGCGTTAGGCGGCTGACGAAGCGCGAGGTGATAGCGGCGCTCATACGTTTGATGTCCCTTTTGCTAAGCTTTCCCGCTAATATAGACGCTTCTAAACGTAGTTTCCTGCTGCTCGTAGCCGATAGAGCGACAGGATGATGAATTTCCTGATGACGCACTCCAAATATTCCGGTAATAACGACGCTGATCGAGATCAAACTGCGCAGGATCGCTTGATGGAGGCTGCCGCCTTGCTATGGCAAGGACGACACGCTGATCCGTTCGCGGTGCTGGGTCGCCATCATGGCCATGGTGATCAAGTCATGGTTCGTGTGTTCATGCCAGATGCTCTTCGGGTTTGGCTGATTGATATCAGCCAACCTATGGAGCAATTGGCAGATACGGGATTGTTTGAGTGGCGCGGTGCGGCGTGCGTTTTGCCGTTACATTATCGGCTGAAGTGGGTGGATGCCGGTGGCTGTGAACATACCGGATATGACCCCTATAGCTTTGCCCCGCAACTCAGTTTGTACGATTTGCACCTTTTTAACGAGGGTCGGCATTTGCACGCCTATCGGGTATTGGGCGCGCACCTTCGTCAGGTGGATGGTGTTATTGGAACGTTGTTTTCTGTTTGGGCGCCGAACGCTGAACGAGTCAGTGTTGTTGGCGATTTTAATAATTGGCAGGGCCGGCGTCATCCATTGCGGCGGCGGGGCTGCATTTGGGAGTTATTTGTGCCTGGCGTTGGTGCAGGTATGCGCTATCAGTTTGAGATTTATGTATTGGGTACTGGTGAGCTGTTGCGTAAAAGTGATCCTTATGGTCGGGGTTTTGAGCAGCGTCCAAATGTTGCTTCTCTGGTGGTTGACAATGTGGCCTATCCCTGGCGTGATGAACTTTGGATGGCGCATCGGCGGCGCTTGAAGGCGGAACAGGTGCCGCTATCCATTTATGAAGTCCATCTGGGTTCTTGGCAACGGGATGCAGATGGGGGTTATTTAAACTATGGAGAATTGGCGCGTCGATTAGTTGCTTATGTAGGTTCGCTGGGTTTCACCCATATTGAGCTGATGCCCATTACCGAGCATCCGCTGGATGCTTCTTGGGGCTATCAGCCTACGGGGTATTTTTCTCCAACGAGTCGATATGGAACAGTGAATGATTTTCGTGGTTTTGTGGATTATTGTCACCGGGCGGGCATCGGAGTGATTCTTGATTGGGTGCCGGGTCATTTTCCTAAAGATGCACATGGCTTGGCTTCTTTCGACGGTACATATTTGTATGAGTATGAGGATCCGGCTCGTCGTGAACACCGGGGGTGGGGGACGCTAGTTTTTAACTATGGTCGTAACCAGGTTAAAAACTTTTTATTAGCTAGCGCTTGTTTTTGGCTGGAAGAGTGTCACTTAGATGGCTTGCGAGTTGATGCTGTCGCTTCCATGTTGTATCTGGATTATGATCGGGAATCGGATGAGTGGGCGCCAAATTTATTTGGTGGCAATGAGAATTTGGAAGCCATTGCTTTTTTGCGGGAGATGAATGATGTCATTCACCGCCGTTATCCTGGGGTTTTAATGATTGCTGAGGAGTCTACGGCATGGCCACTGGTAACTCGTCCTGCTTGGATGGGTGGTTTGGGGTTTGGTATGAAATGGAATATGGGTTGGATGCATGATGTCTTGGAGTATTTGATGCTTGATCCAGCTTTACGTTGTTATCATCATGAGTTACTGACATTTGGGCTTCTTTATGCCTTTACGGAGAATTTCATGCTACCTCTTTCTCATGATGAAGTGGTGCATGGTAAAGGATCTTTACTGGCCCGTATGGGTGGAGATCGTCGTCAGCGCTTTGCTAATCTGCGGTTGCTTTATGTGTATATGTGGACTTATCCAGGTAAGAAATTTCTATTTATGGGCAATGAATTTGGCCAAGAGTGTGAATGGGATCACTCAGGTGTGTTGGATTGGGCGCTATTGGCTCAGTTGGAGTATGGCGGTCTTCAACGGTTGATTTGTGATTTGAATATGTTGTACCGGAGGTTGCCGGATTTACATGGCTGTGAGTTTACTCAGGACGGTTTTGAGTGGCTTGATTGTCATGATGCGGTGCAGTCGGTGGTTGTTTATTTACGGCGTGGTAGTGGTGAAGCTGAGGAAGCGACTGTAGTGATTCTTAACTTTGCTGCGGTGGCTCGTCTGGGATATCGAGTAGGTGTGCCATTTTCTGGTGTATATGAGGAAGTACTGAACTCAGATGCTCAGTGTTACTCAGGCAATGGAGGTATGAACGATTATCCTCATGCGTTTCCGGTTCCGCATATGGGTCAGCCCTGTTCGTTGTTAATAGATCTTCCGCCATTGTCTGGATTAGTGTTAACACCTTTTGTAAGTGACAAGAAAAAATCTTTAGTGAGGTTGGTAAAGTGAAGCTACAACAGTTGCGTTATTTGATAGCGATTGTTCGTAGTCATTTAAATATTTCTGCGGCTGCTGAGACTCTTTATACTTCTCAGCCAGGGATTAGTAAACAGTTGCGTTTGCTAGAGGAAGAATTAGGTGTTGAGTTGTTTAGCCGCAGTGGCAAGCATCTGACTGAGGTGACGCCGGTAGGGCGGCAGATCATTGCTAAAGCAGAGAGTATCTTGCGGGAGGTGAACAATATCCAGATATTGGCTGAAGAGTACCGTGATGATCGGCGTGGTAATTTGTCAATTGCGACTACACATACTCAAGCCCGTTATGTGTTGCCGCAGGTGATTAAATCGTTTCGTGAGCGTTATCCGGCAGTGACTTTGCAGATTCATCAAGGGTCACCGGCGCAAATCGCTGAATTGGTTCAATCTGGCGAAGTGGATTTTGCCATTGCCACTGAGGCGATAGAGTTGTTTGAGGACTTGGTGATGATGCCCTGTTACACTTGGGAATATTGTGTGTTGACGCCTGTTGGTCATCCGCTGGCTTCGCTGAATTGCCTGAGTTTACCTGATGTAGCTCGATATCCATTGGTGACTTATGTTTTTGGGTTTACGGGGCGCTCGCATTTGGATGAAGCGTTCCGTGGTGTGCAGCTAAAACCGAATGTTGTTTTTACTGCAACTGATGCTGATGTGATTAAGACGTATGTGCGTTTAGGGGTGGGGGTGGGAATTGTTGCTCGGATGGCCTATGATCCACATTACGATCATGACTTGGTGCGATTGGATGCAGGGCGTCTTTTTGCGACAAACATGACGCGGATCGGTTTTAGGCGTGGTACCTTTTTGCGTTGTTATATGTATGACTTCATGGAACTCTTTGCGCCTCATTTGACCCGTGATCGAGTTCGTCAGGTAGAGAAGACGTTGTTCGAGGGGATAGAGGGGCTGTTTTTGGGTCTGGATTTGCCTGTTTTTTAGCAGTGATGTTATAAAAGGTATCGTGATGCCTAGCTCATCATCAGCCGTTTTGCGCGTCACCCTTCTACAAAGCTTTGAATCCTTGCTGGCGTGTCTGGGCGAGTTCTGCACTGCGGTTCGCCATGATGCGACGTTGCCTACCTGGGTCTCGCGTACAGATGCTGAATTACTGGACAATCTGGATATGCGGGTCAAGTCTATCGAACTCTATCGGGCGCTGTGGTACGAAGATTATCAGGATGGACGAGAAACCCTGACGTGCCCCGGCCTTGTAGGTGCTAGCCCAGGCACGATGGCTGCCGCCCATGCCTGCAATACCGCTAAAGATCGTTTTAAAACCGCAGTACTGGCTTTAAAATCACTAGCGCATGCCGAGACCACAGCAGCCCTAGCAGATTTACATCATCGCCAGGAGTCAATATCAACCGCCATGCGTCGCATGGGGGCGTCGCGCCTGAACCTCAAGCAAGCCTATCGACATATCCCTCTTCTTGATCAACGCCCGCTAAAAGTAGGCTTTACTTGGTCTAAACAGGGCCGGGTCATTCAGCGCACCGCAGTAACAGAAGCCCGGCGCCTACTGGAGCAGCGGGTTGAAACACCGCAGATTCGTCAAGAGTTGCAACGTCTGGCAGAGATTCCGGATGATGAAGTACTCGCCCGCGTGCGGAGTGTCTGCCCTCATCTGCGGGCAAATATCGTGCTTGCTGATTCGGAGGGTTCGAATGTTTTCCGCCGGCTGATGCAAACGCCACTGCCGATTTTGATTCCTCTACAACGCGGTGAGTCCTTGCCAGAGTTTGTACCCATCGCACCTGACCTGCTCACGAACCCTCGCCTACGCCGTGCTGACGTGCGGATTGAAGATGAGCCTTTCCTGCCCACAATTCGCATTCATCGGTATCGCCTGCCCTATCGATCGTGCAAAAGGTGATTCCCCGGCGACTCGCTGTGAAATGTCATAAAATAAATGAGTGGGCTCGAACATTCTGCACAGCGTTCCTCCCAGCTATGTTTCACTCACTGATAAAAATCATGCTGTTGAACCTCCGGAGGCTCTATTATGTCGTCGCGCGCTCGCGTATGGCCAGGCAAATCCTACCCGCTCGGCGCGGTCTGGGACGGCAAGGGCGTTAATTTCGCGCTCTTCTCCGCCCACGCTGAAAAAGTCGAATTATGTTTGTTTGACTCATCTGGTCAGCGGGAGATCGAACGGTTGGTGCTGCCTGAACATACCGACCAGATCTGGCATGGCTACGTGCCTGGCTTATGGCCAGGCGCTCTGTATGGCTACCGTGTCTCCGGCCCCTATGAACCGCAACTGGGCCACCGTTTCAATCATCACAAACTACTGCTCGACCCCTACGCCAAGCAGTTTTACGGCTCACTTCATCTGCGCGATGAGCACTGTGGTTATCAGGTTGGCCATGGCAATGCTGACCTGTCATTTGATACCCGCGATAATGCTCGCGACATGCTCAAATGTGCTGTGGTCGACACTACATTCAATTGGGAAGGTGACCAGCAGGTTGAAATCCCGTGGGCGCAAACCCTAATTTATGAAACTCATGTGCGCGGCTTCACTATCCGCCACGAAGGTGTTCCTCATCACCTGCGTGGCACTTTCGCTGGCATGGCCCATCCGGAAGTCATCAAGCATCTTAAATCGCTAGGTATTACGGCTGTGGAGCTCATGCCAGTTCACGCTTTTGTCGATGACCGCTTCCTCACTGACCGTGGCCTGCGTAACTACTGGGGCTATAACACGCTTTGCTTTTTCGCTCCAGAACCGCGTTATCTAAGCAGCGGTGATCTGACTGAATTTAAAAACATGGTTAAGCGGTTGCACGACGCCGGCATCGAAGTGCTGCTTGACGTGGTCTACAATCACACCGCCGAGGGCGACCAAATGGGTCCCACCCTCAGTTTTAAAGGAATCGATAACGCTTCCTATTATCGGCTGCGGCCCAATGATCGCCGTTATTACATCAATGACACTGGCTGTGGCAACACCTTGAACCTGACCCATCCACGGGTATTGCAGATGGTCATGGATAGCCTGCGTTATTGGGTTAATGAAATGCATGTAGACGGTTTCCGTTTCGACTTGGCGGTAACACTCGGTCGGGAGGATTACGGCTATGACCGAGGCGGTGGCTTTTTCGACGCCATTCGTCAAGACCCCGCGATGTCGCGAGTTAAGATCATCGCTGAACCGTGGGACATCGGCCCAGGCGGTTACCAACTCGGTGGTTTTCCTGCAGGAACCGCTGAGTGGAATGATCGTTTCCGTGACACGGTACGTCGCTTCTGGTGTGGCGATGACGGGATGCTATCGCGGATGGCACCTAACCTGCTGGCCTCTAGCGATCTATTTGAACACGACTGCCGGCGACCTTGGTCATCGGTTAACTATGTTGCCAGCCATGACGGTTTTACTCTGGCTGACCTGGTTAGTTACAACGAGCGTCATAACGAGGCCAATGGCGAAGGCAACCGTGATGGTCATCCTTCCAATTTTAGCAGTAACTACGGGATCGAGGGACCGACCGCTGACCCAGCCATTCAGCAACTGCGTCTGCGACAGCGCCGTAACATGTTAGCCACCGTACTACTGGCTCAAGGTACGCCGATGTTACTGGCCGGTGATGAGTTTGGCCGCAGCCAATCCGGTAATAACAATGCCTACTGCCAGGATAACGAGATCAACTGGGTGAATTGGGAGAAAGTACCACCTCATGAGCAAGAGTTTCTGGATTTTACGCGCCGTCTGATCAGCCTGCGCCGGGAACACCCGGTGTTGCGCCGCACCCATTTCCTGCATGGGTTGCAGGTTTCCAAAATCACTGGACTGCGCGACGTTGAATGGATCAGCCCAGGTGGTAGCCCCATGACGGATTACCATTGGCAGGAACCCAAGGCGCGTTGTATTGGTATGCTGATCGCCGGTGACGCTGGAGAATACTTCACCGTGGACGGCTATCCCGAAATCGATGACACTTTATTGATTATCTTTAACGCTGGTCAGATATCCATTCCAGTGCGGATGCCAGCGGTACGCGGTGCTAGCCAGTGGCGTTGTTTGCTCGACACAGCACGGCCGCAACTGGCGCCTGGTGAATTACTACTAAGCAATAGTGATGATTTCCAGATGGAGCCGCGCGCGGTAACGGTATTTGCGCTCACTGATGAAACTGCATCGCCATAATCATAAAGTTTTTAATTTGGAGACTTCATTACCATCGACGACACCTGTCTCCGATGGCAATGAGGCATATGTCTGCTAGCGATCTTCCCCTGTTGCCATCGGCAGCGCCTTGGCCTCCCCTCCAACTTGTTCTGGGATGCGCACCATAAAATAAGTTGGGGCGGTGGTTTTATCTGTCAAATCAAGTGCTGCGGTATAGGAACGCACTTCACCGACGCCCAAACTACTGACTTTCAGCGCATTGAGTTGCTTCGTGCCGATCTCAGCGTTACCGACCTGAATGCCTAGCTTGTTGAAAACTAGCACCTGAACCTCCGGCCAGAGCGGTGCGCGGGTGTTGTTTTGCACCACCAACTTGTACTCATGGCCCTGACTGTCGCGGTTGACAATTTCGGTAAAAGTGATGTTTTTCAAATACCGGTCATCCAGCGGCAATACCTGGTCATATTCCAGCTTGCGCAGGCGCGGCAGCTTACCGCGAATCAGTTCATCCAGATCAGTGCGCAGCTTTTGCAATTCTGGCACTACCTGGTGTAATTCCTCTTCAGTCTGCGCCAAGCGGCTACGCAGGGTCTGGTTCTGACGGTTGAGAGTATAAACTTGAGATCCTAACAGCAGCGCAGTGAAAAAATCGAGCAGCACCAAAACCAACACTAGCAACAGCAGTAATTTGCTACGTCGACTCCATGAATGAGAGCGAGAGTTGACAGAAGGCCGGGAGCGCTCTCGATCGCGTACAGAGTGAGAAATAATAGAATCAGTCATGAGGTTTCGCTTAGGTTATCTGAACCGTTTTCGACCTCGGAGCCCTCACCTTCCGGGTGCAGTAACAATACTCGCTCCGACGCAAGTTCCACTAGTTTCAGCGCGATATTTCGCGGAACCAATGGGAAATCGAATTCGTGTCGGTCGCCACGCACAATAGCCAACTGGCCCATCGCCAGACCTTGGCGTTGCGACGACAGGACCCGGATTGCTCGAATCCAACGACCATTGCTGTCCAGAAAATTATAGAGAATCTCAGCCTCTGGGTGATTCAGTCGATGGCTGTCGATCAGTTGCTGGGCGCGGGCGTTGTGTTCCCGGCGCTGTTTTTCGGCCTCCCGCTCCAGATTGAGTTGCCGATCCCGCTCTCGCTTGCGGGCTGCTTCTGCTTCAGCCTGCCGCCGTGTTTCCGCCTGCTGGGCCGCTTCCTCGGCCAGTGCTTTACTTTTCTTGCGCTGGTAATCCTGCTTACGGGTATCAGAGTCCAGTTTTTTAGCCTTGCCTGCTGATACCAGCCCTGCTTTCAATAATTCATCGCGTAGCGACATCATTCCTCCTTGGTTTCCCCCTCGCTTAATCATCAAGGAAAGCACTATCTTTCAATAAAGAATCCGGGTGCGGAGGGTGCCGATGACCTCTTCCAACCGTTTCCGTAATTGCTGGGTTTTGGCTGGTCCAGGATCATCAATGTCGATCACCACGTAGCCGATGCGGGCGTTCGTCTGCAAGTACTGGCCCGCAACATTGATCTGCTGCTCAGAGAAAATAGCGTTGATCTGCGAAAGCACACCTGGCTGATTGCGATGAATATGCAGCAACCGATGCTTGCCGGGATGCTCAGGCAATGCGACTTCCGGGAAGTTGACCGCACTCAGTGTTGAGCCATTATTGCTATATTTGATCAACTTGCTGGCCACCTCCAGGCCGATATTTTGTTGCGCCTCCTCAGTGCTGCCGCCGATATGCGGAGTCAGCAGCACATTATCAAACACCCGCAAAGGCGACATGAATTCGTCATCATTGGCTTTCGGCTCGGCAGGAAAAACATCAATTGCCGCCCCGGCCAAATGCTTCGCTGCCAGCGCTGCCGTCAGTGCGTCAATATCCACTACTGTCCCCCGGGCAGCATTGATTAACGCCGCCCCCGGCTTCATGCGCGCTAACTGTTCTGCACCAATCATTTGGAAAGTCTGTGGCGTTTCCGGTACATGCAGGGTCACTAAGTCAGCCATTTCCAACAGGGCGTTCAGTGACGGCAATGGGTGGGCGTTGCCGAGAGCCAGCTTGGTTTCGATGTCGTAAAACACCACCTGCATGCCCAACGCCTCCGCTAACAATCCCACCTGAGTGCCAATGTGACCGTAACCGACGATCCCCAGGCACTTGCCCCGCGCCTCGCGAGAGCCGGTCGCGGTCTTGATCCAGCCGCCGCGATGAGCCGCCGCGTTACGTTGAGGAATGCCGCGTAGCAGCAACACGATCTCCGCTAACACCAGTTCCGCTACGCTGCGGGTGTTGGAAAAGGGTGCGTTAAAGACCGGGATACCACGTTCTTGGGCAGCGGCAAGATCCACCTGATTCGTGCCAATACAGAAGCAACCTACCCCGATCAAGCGGGGAGCGTGCTCAAATACCTTAGCTGTCAACTGTGTCGCAGAACGGATACCGACGAAATAGGCGTCGCTGATGGCCTCCAGCAACTGAGGCTCGGGCAGTGCTTTAGTATGAAAATCAACGTAGGTGTAGCCATCTGCCTGGAACGCCTCAACGGCGCTGGCGTGAAGACCTTCCAGTAGTAGAATTTTGATGCGGTTCTTATCAAGCGAAATCTGACTCATGGCTGTGCTGGGTTTCGTCGGTGTTAGAATAGAGCGTTGAAAATAATCCCTCTGGACGGGACTGGCAACTTTCGCCATTGTAACCTGGAGCGCCCATCGCTGTGACCCTGCGTGACCCAAATGCATCCGCCGCCCTGCTCGGCGGCATCCGCGCCTTCATTGACCCCGCCCATGTCCGTACCGATGCAGACAGTTGCCTGAATTACGGGCGCGACTGGACCCGGCTGCACACGCCAAATCCGTTGGCGATTGTACTGCCAAGCGCCATTGACCAAGTGCAGCAATTGGTGCGCTACGCCAATGAGCACCGCCTAGCGCTTGTTCCTTCGGGCGGGCGTACTGGTCTCAGTGGCGCGGCAGTCGCCTGCCAGGGGGAAATCGTGGTGTCCATGGAACGGATGAATCGGATTCTCGACTTCGATCCGACCGACCGCAGTGTGACTTGCGAAGCTGGCGTTATCACCGAAGTCCTGCAAAATTTCGCTTGCGACCGTGGGCTGTACTATCCAGTGGATTTCGCCTCGCGTGGTTCCAGCCAGATCGGCGGCAACATCGCCACTAACGCTGGCGGAATCAAAGTCGTTCGCTACGGCTTGACCCGCGACTGGGTCACCGGTTTGAAAGTCGTCACTGGGCGTGGCGATATCCTCGACTTGAATCGGGGGTTGATCAAGAACGCCAGTGGCTACGACCTGCGGCATCTTTTTATCGGTAGCGAAGGAACGTTGGGGATTATCGTCGAGGCGACCCTGAAGCTGACTCGCCCTCAGCGCGAACCTATGGTGATGGTGCTGGGGGTGCCTGATCTGGACAGCATCATGTCGCTGTACCACATTTTTCGGAACAAGCTGGCATTGAGCGCCTTTGAGTTCTTCTCGGAACCGGCGTTGCGCCGTGTGCTTGCTAAAGGATTGCACCGTCCCTTTGAAACTGAAACCTCCTATTACGTCCTTGTCGAATTCGAGAATCCAGACGGCGCGCACACCGATGCTGCGCTGTCGCTATTCGAGCATTGCGCCGAGCAAGGCTGGTTGGTGGATGGCGTGATCAGTCAGAGCCAGACTCAGGCACAGCAACTCTGGCGGTTACGCGAAGAGATTAGCGAATCGATCTCTGCCTATCAGCCTTATAAAAATGATATCGCCCTGCGAATTTCCCATGTTCCTGCATTCCTGGCCGAAGCAGACATTCTGCTGACGCGGGAATATCCGGATTTTGAGGTGCTGTGGTACGGCCATATCGGCGACGGTAACCTGCATATCAATATTCTCAAACCGGCAGGCTTGAACCCGGCAGCATTCGCAGAAAAATGTGGGACTGTCAGCGAGCATCTATTTACCGTACTGCAACAGCACGGCGGCAGCATTTCCGCCGAGCACGGAGTCGGCCTGCTTAAGAAGCCTTATCTACGCTACACCCGCGATGAAACCGAAATCGGCTATCTGCGAGCGATTAAACAGGCGTTTGATCCGAACGGTATCCTGAATCCAGGGAAGATTTTTGATTAGAGTTGCTGTTCGTAGCCGGGCGTTCGGCTGTGATGATCGCCGGACGCCCTTGGATACCCCTGATTAGTAGTTGTGCGCTACCCGCGATGTCCCATCATATCCGGTCAACACCCGCACCCGGTCGCCGGGATAGAACGGCTCGTCAGCGCCCTGAGTCACCGCTACCATGCGGCCGCTGTCCAACCGCACAGTAATCTCCAAACCGGGCTGGCGAGTCGCGCTTTCCTCAATAGCAGAACCCGCCAGTCCTCCTAAAACAGCGCCCCCCACTGCGCCAGCGATCTGACCTCGACCCCCGCCAATCGTGCTGCCGGCCACGCCGCCGAGCGCAGCGCCGGCTACTGTACCCACGCCGCTCTTAGCGCCTTCAATCATCACTTGACGGACGCTTTCAACATACCCCATCCGTACATCCTGCGCCTGACGGGATTGATCGCGGGTATAAGCGCTGCCAGAGACGCTGGCGGGGCAACCGCTCAGGATCAAGCTGGATGCTAATACCACAGTGACTACTGCTGCCGTTTTCATCAATTGCATGGTTTACCTCGCCGC
>Ga0209573_1002435_pt1 | contig 23761 bp, 15 predicted proteins | sample TNRBio252014_DNA_FD_185870 | JGI IMG/M metagenome (GOLD analysis project Ga0209573, IMG submission 185870) | Wastewater treatment Type I Accumulibacter community from EBPR Bioreactor in Madison, WI, USA - TNR Reactor_6/25/2014_ DNA (SPAdes)... | ecosystem: Engineered > Bioreactor > EBPR >...
CAAGGGAGAGCAAGGGTTCGAGTACGCGGCCACGACGTTCTCGCCCGACGGCAAGTCGATGCTGTTCGTACAAACCTCGGTGATCGACAAGCTGCCCGACATCATGCGCTCGGACCTTGGCAAGGATCAACCCGCCACGCGGTTCATGCAGACGCCCGAGGGGGAGTGGTGCCCGCGGATCTCGCCCGCCGGCGATGTCGTTGCCTACACGGTGGCGGGGGAAGAAGACACGAGCACGGTGCTGAAGGTGGTCACCTATCCGACGCCCTCTGCGCCGGTGCAGGTTTCGACCACTCCGGTCGTGCTCGCATCGGGCCTGTGGATCGGCCCGGCCGAGTTGGCGTGGGTGGACCTGTCGCGGCGGGCGTGGAGCACGACGATCACGGCGAAAGATGGCCGTCTCGATGTGGGGATGGCCAAGCCGATGTTTGGCGGCACGCCCTTGGACATGCGGACCACCGTCCTCGAATACGACATCACGCACGAGCGTTTCCTCATCGCGGTCGAGGCCGAGCCCCGCGATGAGCCACAGCTCATCATGGTGAGCGACTGGCGGCAGGCCACGCCTTCGCCCGACTGACCCGGATGTGGCGTGTGCCCGACACAACGACAACGGCCCCGGCGCGAGCCGGGGCCGCTGGAACACGTCGAGTTGTTGAGCACGGCTCAGGACGCCATCTTCATCGCCCCGCCATCGGTGATGCTGGCGATGGTGAGCCCCGGCCCGCCGATGCCGAAGTTGACGGTGAACTGCGCCGGGTTGCCGCGCGAGGTGGAGCGGACGGCGGTGATCTGGTACGCCACCGGGGCCGAGCCGCTGGGGAGCGTGTCGTCGGTGAACAGCTTGGCGCCGGTTGCGCCGACGAACACGAAGTTGCCGGACCCGATTTTGCGCATGACTTCGTAGATGGTCCCCTGCGTGCCGCTGGGGTTGTTGCACTTCCACTTGAGTTCGAGCGAGCCGTTCTGGAGCAGGCCGACGGTGAACTCGAAGGGCGTGCCCGGCGGCGGGGTTGTGCCGGGAATGGCGGGGGCGGGAATCTGCGCGAGGACGTAGACGTTGGGGTCGTTCTTGGTCTGGGCGTAGGTCTTGATCGTGTCGATCATGTCCTGCCCCGCGCCGGGGTTGCTGTGCAAGGCCCGCACCTTGTCGTGGAAGTTCTGCGTCGCGGCCTTGGCGGCCTGCCGCGCGGCTTCGGCGGCGTTGAACGCCGCGCGGGCCTGCGTGGTGAGCGTGCCCAGCGACGTCACGGCGGCGGGCAGCAGCCCGATCCCCGCGGCGTTGCTGGCCCACGGCCCGCCCGCGAGCGCGTGCGCCTCATAGAACTCGATCTTGCCCAAACGCGTGTCCGGAACGATGCCCATGGGAGTGCTCCAAAGGGCCAAATCAGCAAACTGCCAAATCGCCAAATGCGGAACGGCACGCGCCGCTCTCATCTTCATTTGGCCATGTGGCGCGTTGACCATTTGGCGCTGTGCCGGGGGCAGCCCCGGCGATGAACTGCCATGAGCATCGACGCGACCGGGGCGCGACTTCACTGGGCGCGAAGAAAAACATGATCGACGGCCCTCGTCGGGCCTTCCACGGCCCGCGTAGACTTTTTCACGACGGGCCTCGGGCCTTCCACGCCGCTCGTGATGCCTTCGACGGCACGCTTCGAGCCCCCAACGCGGCGCGTACAGGGTTCGACGGCCCGCGTAGACCCTTCCACGGCGAGCGTCGAACCCCCGACGCGCGCCGTCGCCCATTCCGCACTGGCCGTCGATGGTCCGCTGATGCCAGAGGCCCCCCACAAGCGGAAGCCCCTTGGGGCCTCCGGCACCTCCATCCACCGGAAGACCACGCCGCGCTGAATCGGCGCGTCTACGCAGGTCAGAAGCTGCGCCCCGTGAGTCTCTCCGCGCAAGTCGGTGAGACTTCCCGAGGTGGGGCATGTCGAGAGACTCGGCAAAACGCGGCCCGCCAACCTCAACAAAAATGCAAACGCCCCGGCCTTGGGGGGGCGGTCGGGGCGTTCACTTCGAACGGGTGGGTCGCCCAAACTGCAAACCAGTTTCTGGCCGACCCGGGCAATAGAGGATGGATAGCGGGGATCGAACGGGGCTTCGTCGCTCACGCCGATATTCGCCTCTATTGGGAGGCGAGCGCGTCTCGCGGACCCCTCCGCTCGGCCCGATGAGGCGAGTTGAGAATGCCACTTCTCGTCCTCTCGAAGGCCGACCGTCAGTCCCCCGGGCCGCCCTCGGGCTGCTTGTATCCCTCCGCCACGGCTCGCTCGAGCCGGTCAATTTCGTCATTGGTCAACAGCCGGAAGTGCGACTCCCGCTTCCGCTGGGACAACTTCCCGTTGTTCTGCAGGCAGAATCGGATGAACAGGTCGATATCGCGATCGGGCATGTCGACGATCGCCTGTACGGAGCGCTTTGTGTCGTCGTAGTTCGCCAGGAATGCCAGCTCTTCGACGAGTTCCGTTTCGATGGTCTGCTCGACGAAGGTGAACAGGCTCTCGACCTGCACGGTCATGTCCGGGTACCGGTACCACACGCCGGGATCGTTGTGGACCGTCATGCGCCCCTGATCGTCGAGCGTGTATTCCACCAACCCCAAGAGCGGGCGTGAGAAGGCCTCAAGCGACGCGTCATACTTGGCGGCCTGCTTGAGCATCGCTGCCGAAACCGGGAAGATCACGCCGTCCGGCACGAAACCTCTCCGACTGAGGATGTTGTGGATGAGGAGACGGTGGATGCGGCCGTTGCCATCCTCGAACGGGTGGACGAACACGAAGCCGTATCCGACGATCGCCGCCTGGACAACTGGATGGACGGAGCCGCGCTCCATCCGTACGTGCGCCGAGATGATCCCCGCCATCAGGGCCGTGACGTGCTCGGGCTTCGGGCAGACGTAGTGCACGCGCTCCTTCCCGATGGAGACCGTCTCGCCGACGTAGTTTTGGCTGTCGCGGTAGTCGTCATCCTTGAACCGAGGGTCCACGATCTGATTCTGGAGATCGATCAGCCGCGGCTTGGTGCACATGTCCTCCTTTAGAGCGACTCGCAGAAGAGCGATGAATCGCTCAGTTCTGTTCGCGTCCGGCTTGATGTTCTCGATCTCGAAGGACGACTTTGTTTCCTTCGTGTACAGGTAGCTCAGTGCTCGTCGGAGGAGTTCAGGAGAGTACGTCGAGATCAGTGTTCTGCACCGGGCGGAAAGATCCCGTGCGATGATCGCCGAAATGGACTTCGTTCGCCGAATCGTCGGACAGAAGCTTGCATCGCCGAGCAAATTGTTGTTGACGCGCTGGCGACGAATCGGCTCCGCGCGATCGAACGTGAAGTGCTCCTCGCTCTCCAGGAGATCCACGTAGTTTCCCTGCGTCAGGTCGGCAAGCGGGAGACGATCGCCGGTCAGCATCTCGTAGAAGTACCAGATGCGGCGGGCGTATTTCCCGTTCGGCTTCGAGTTGATGTATCTGGCGATCTCGTCCGCCCCGATCGCCGGCAGAAGGACCGCCAGCATGCCAAGGTTCATTCCGTCGTACTTCAGGGCGAACTCGAGGTGGTCTCCTGGACTCTCACCCGGCCAGTACGCAGCCGGGTACGTCTCTACGACCTCGCCCGCTGATGAATCGGTTCGTCGGGTACTACCTTCAGAAATGATGGACCGATGCCAGTTTGGCATCGCGCGGATCGCATATCGATCGAGCAGCGCGGTGTAGCCTGCGGGCCGGGTTGTCGCCTTTGGCTGGTCCATTGCTGACTCCTCAAAACGGATACGACGACGCCAAAATCGTTACGGAAGGCCATTGTACCGCCAAAACGGTTACCAGAGCGGGGAAAACTCAGTATGTTTGGATTGTGATCGGATTGCTCGTCCCAAAACTGGTACGGAGCACACGGCCTTCGGCACGAACGGTCACCCGCAGTCGGATTTGCTCGCCAGAGCACCGCATCGGCATGGTTCGAAGCCGCCATGCGATCTCCATCGGAGCGCTGCCCGCAGATGCCGTGGCAACTACCCTATTCCCGTGGAAACCAGAGCGATCGGACAGCCGCCATGCGCCTTGACCTGCTTCTCGCATATTTTGGCACGTCGCCAGCGCTGAAGTTGCTGCGGGCACAACACGCGCCGTTCGTGATTGATTTTCTCCACCGGCAATTCAAGGCACCAGGCCGCATCTCGCTACCCGCGTCTGATCTGGTGAGCGCTTTGAACGACTACCGGGAGTCCGTGCAAACAACCCATCCGGACGCCTTGCGCGACAAACCCGAGCACTACCTGTCCGCTTGGTGTAGTGGGGAAACACGCTGGCTGCACCGCTCTGTCGAAGGGGGCCGGAACGAGCCGGTGTTTCAGTTGACGCCGCACACAGAGGACGTGTTCATATTCCTCGACCGCGCGCTCCAGAAGGACCTGGGGTTCGTCGGCACCGAGTCCCGCCTGCGCGTCGTCATCAGCACTCTGGCCGATCTCGTCGCCGGTGCCTCGCACGATCCCGAAGTTCGCTTGGCGCATCTCCGAGAGGAACGCACACGGATCGACGATGAGATCGCACAGATCCTGAGAGATGGCGGGGTCGAGGCGCGGTATGAACCGGCAGCGGTGCGAGAGCGGTTCGCTACCGCTGTAGGACTGCTCAAGGAACTGCTCTCGGATTTCCGCGCCGTTGAAGACCGCTTCAAGGAGATCACCCGCCAGGTACAGCGGCGGCAACTGGATGGAAAGGACTCCCGAGGCGAGATTCTTCAGTTCGCGCTCGACGCAGAGGATGTTCTGAAGCAGGACGATCAGGGCGTGAGTTTCTACGAGTTTGTGCGCTTCATTCTCTCGCCCACCCAACAGGAAAAGCTCCAGACGATCATCGCCGAACTCGGGAGGATCGACGAACTTTCGCAGCAATCCGACGGGCTCGCCACGGTGCGCCGAATGGTACCGTCGCTGATCGCGGACGCCGAAAAGGTGATGCGGACCAATCAACGGCTCTCTGCCACGCTGCGGCGACTGCTGGATGTCCGGACCGCGTCGGATCGGCGTCGAGTAACCCAACTGCTCGCGGACATCCGGGGTCTCGGTGCCGCCCTTGCAGATGCGCCCCCCGCAGACATCAGCGCCACGGTGGATGTTGGCGTCCAGGTGGCGTTCCCGTTCTCGCGGACATTTTGGAGCCCTCCCACCGAGTTTGCGAAGATGGACCTTTCGGAGGGACAGGTTGACGATGCACGGCGTGTGGAGTTGTTCAGGATGCTCGCCCAACTCCATCGCCTCGACTGGGCGGCGATGCGACAACGCATTCATGCCCTTACATCCCGCACCGGCAGGTCCATGACCCTTTCCGAGGTGGTGCGGGAGTTTCCACCGGAAGCAGGCATTGTCGAGCTCTTGGGATACATACAGATCGCCAAAGATGACGGACACATCATCAGCCGGGAACGGTCGGAGGACATCCAGGTCGACGGCACCGTCTCTCGCCGCGTCACCGTCCCGCTGATTGTGTTTCTCCCTCCCCAGGAGACCGCGAATGCGTAACCCCTCATCATCTCCGATCCCCGAGTTCCGCGAATGGAGCATCGCGGCAGTTCGATTGCTGCAGGGGGTCATCTACGCGGACGAAGAACGGGTGTGGAACCTTTTGCTGTCCAATCGGTCGCAGATTGAGACCTTCGTGGCCCGCTTGGGGCTCACGCTCGTCGTCGATGAAGCGGAGGGATACGCATATGTGCGTCAATGGGGAGAAGATGAGTGCCCGAGTGGGTACGAGCAGCTGCCGAAGCTGGTTCGTCGCAGCCAACTCGGATATGCGCCCACGATGCTCGCCGTGCTGTTTCGGGACGAGCTCCGGCGGTTCGAAGAAGATGATCTTCATAACGAACGATGCGTTGTCGAGATCGACGCCATCTTCGACCAATGGAAGGGGTTCTTTCCCGCCCAATACGACGAAGTGCGTCAGCGCAAGGAATTCAGCGCCGCCCTGCACAAACTCGATGACCTGGGGTTCGTGCGAAAGTTCGCCGACAATCCCGAAGCGTGGGAGGTCCGCCGCATTCTGAAGGCGAAACTCCCCGCTTCCGAACTCGAAACGCTGAAACAGCAGCTGGCAGCGGCCGCGGCGGCTCGCACGCAGGGGGACTCTGATGCATGACGCTCCGCGACGAACGCCCGGCTATCGACTCCAAAAACTCGAAGTTTCCAACTGGGGAACTTTCGATAGCAGTCGTGGCACGGTGCATGTGGTCAGACCCTGCGGCGCTACTACCCTCCTCATCGGCCAGAATGGCTCGGGCAAGTCCACTCTCGTGGATGCCCTGTTGACGCTGTTCGTGCGTCCGGTTGTTCGCAACTACAACGTCGCCGCCGGCGCTCAGAAGACCGAGCGCGATGAGCGGACCTACATCAAGGGGGCGTTTGACCGACGGAGCCGCGACGAAGACAATCGGGCGGAGGTGCAGTATCTCCGGCCCGACGGACGCAACTACTCAACCCTGCTCGCGACCTTCAAGAACGATCGTGGCGATGCCTTCACCGTAGCGCAGGTTCTGTACCTTGGCGGTGACGGCGGTGCCGAGAAGGTCTATGCCTTCGCCCAAGGCGAGAAGTCGATCGCCGAGCACTGCGCCAACCTCGCCACCACCGAACGCGTGCGCCAGCAGATGGAAAAGCGCGGCTTTCGCGCGACCGACAAGTACAACGAGTATCACGGCTGGGTCGCCAAGTTCACAGGCATGCAGCCCAAAGCGATGGATGTGTTCAACCAGACCGTCGCGGTCAAGGACATCCAGAGTCTGAACAAGTTCATCCGCGAGCACATGCTCGAGCCGAAGCCGTGGATGGAGAAAATCGAAACCCTGCAGGCCCACTTCACCCAACTCACGGAGGCCTACCAGAGCCTGGTGCGGGTTCGACGGCAGTTCGAGCTGCTCACGCCCATCGCAGCAAAGGGCGCAACCTTCACCGCGCAGTCGAATGCACTGCGCCTGGCACAGGCCATGTGCGGTGCCGCAGCTCCGTACTTCCGGGCGATGACGATCGAGCTGCTCGGGCCGGCAGCAGAGTCGCTGGCGAAAGACCTCTCGGCGCTGTTGGCCACCAGGGATCGTCTCGATACGGAGTTGCGGGACGCGGCCGACGCAGAGCGGCAGTTGAAGAATGAGATCGAGAACGCCGGGGGCGAGAGGCTTCGTCAGATTCCGTTGCTCATCAAACAGCACGAGACCGAGAGCGCTAACCGGCGAGAGCGCAGCGTTCGTTTCATGGCTGCGCTGGCCACGACGGCGCTCGCCGCGGATGTGACGGACGACGCCTCGCTGCGCGAGCTGCACCAACGTCTGCCGGAGTTCATCAAGGTATTAAGCACTCGCGAGGAGGCGCTCCGGCGTGAACATCAGGATGTCGTGCTGGATCGCGGCGATGCGCACCGCGAACTCAGCGAGAGCAAGCGGGAGCTCGAGGCGCTCGGCACACGCCACACGAAGCTCCCGGAGCGTCATGTGGAGATTCGCCGGCAACTCTGCGAAGCGCTGCGGCTCCCGGACAGCGAACTCCCGTTCGCGGCGGAGCTCATCACCATCCCGACTGAGGAAAAGAGCTGGGAGGCCTCGATCGAGCTATTGCTCAGATCCTTTGCGCTCAGCCTGCTGGTGCCACAGAAGCACTACGCCGTCGTCAGTGCCCACATCGACCGGAACAGGGTCCGTGATGGCCGTGGTGTCGGTCAGAAGCTGGTGTATCTCCGCGTCGGCGGGCGTGCTGCGCCACAATCACGCGCTGTCGCCCATTCTCAGTCGTTGCTCCGCAAGGTCAAAGTCAAGGACGGCCACGGCCTTGCGCCCTGGGTGAAGGGGGAGTTGGAGGAACGCTTCGACTACCTCTGCTGCGACACCATCGAACAGTTTCAGGCCGCTCACGACATGGCCCTTACTCGTGAACGCCACATCAAAGGGAGGGGCTCGCGGCATGAGAAGGATGATCGGGATCGCGCCATCGATCCACGCGAGTTTGTGCTGGGGTGGGATAATCGCGAGAAGCGCAAGGTCCTCGCTGAAAACGTTCGGCAGCTCGAAGAAGAGCTGCGCACGATGGATGCTCGGCTGAATCAGTTGAATGCCGAGATTACGGGACTTGATTCTCAGCGTCGTTCCGCTGACGTGCTGCGAGAGACCGCGGCGTACGCCTTGATCGACTTCGCATCTGAACTAGTCTCGATCGCGGCATTGCGGGAGGAGAAACGGGCGCTGGAGGAATCGAGCGACGCGTTGAAAACGCTGAAACTGCGGATCACCGAAGTTGAAGCGACCCGGAAGCGACTGAGCGATGAGCGAGACGAAGCAATCCGGCAGCACGAGCGTGCCTCGCGGGATCTGCGCTTCGCGGAGCGTCAGATATCGGATGCCACCCAGACCATCTCGGCGCTCCGGCAATCGGGCGAATGGTCGCGGCACGAGGCGCTTTTCCCAGAGCTGTCGAAGCTCTTTGAGGGGGAGCCCTTGACCGTGCACAACATCACGCAGAGGGAGGCAGGCTTCCTGGCTGGCCGGCACGCGGAGGTGGATCGCCTGAAGAAGGATCTGGAGCCGCTGGAGCGGGAGATCTGCAAGCTCATGAACCAGTATCTCCGAGACTTTGCGGACCAGCAGGCCGATCTGGACGCATCAATCGAATACCTGGAGAGCTTCTGCGCTGCGTGCGAGCACATCCGCCGTGAAGACTTGCCCCGGCACGAGAATCGCTTCAAGGAACGGCTCAACGAAAGGGTCACGCAGGAGATCGGCATCCTCAACGGCGCGTTCCAAACTGAGAAGCAGGAGATCGAGCAGAAGATCGAGATCCTCAACCGCTCACTCAGGCAACTGGAGTACAGGCCAGGGACGTACATGAAGCTTGAGCCGCGGGCGGTCCGAGACGTGGAGATCCAGCAGTTTCAGTCCAGCCTGCGCGAGTGTCTCGCCGATTCGTTCGAGGGAACGCTCGCAGCGGATGAGGCGCGCTATGTCCGGATTGCCAGGCTCATCGAAAAGCTTCGCGAGGAACAGCGCTGGCGAGAGAAGGTCACGGATGTCAGGCGATGGTTTGACTTTGCTGCACGAGAGCTTGACGCTGAGTCGGGCGCGGAGCGGGGCTACTACGAGGACAGCACCGGCCAATCTGGGGGAGAGAAGGCCAAACTTGCGTTCACCATCCTGGTCGCAGCGATCGCGTACCAATTCGACATCGACCCGAGCCGGCCCAGCAGCGATCGTTTCCACTTTGTGGTAGTCGATGAAATGTTCTCAAAGGTCGACGACCGCTATGCCGAGTACGCCCTGTCGCTCTTCCGGCAGTTCGGGCTTCAGCTGTTGATCGTGGCCCCATTGGACGCCAAGGCCCGGGTCACCGAGCCGTACGTGGAGTGCTATCTCCACGTCGTCAAGGACTCCAAGACGCACCAATCGGAGATCTTCAGCATGACGGCGAGAGAGTTTGAGGACACCGTTTTGGGTCGACCCGCGGTGGTGACTGTTTCCCCAGCATCGGCGGCGAGCGTGACTCGATGATTCAGCCCGAAGACATCTCGCGCAAGGCCCTCGCGATCTATCGCGAGTACCTGCGTGCTTGGGTTCAGGGTGATGGTCAGTACTTTCCACGGCGCGTGCCCGCTCAAAGGGACCCGGGACCCGATGTCGTCACCGCGATTGACCAGGTCAGGCGGTTGCGCGAGGGTTCAAAGGAAGTGCTCGGGTACGGATACTCCGTGGAGTGGCAGGAGGTTCAGTCGCGGCGGCACGGAAAGAACCTGTTCCCCAGCAAGGTGCTTTTCGCCACAGAGCTTGATCTCTTGCGTCTAATTGGTAAGGAACGGGAGTTCCGAAGGTTCACGGACGCGGTCACTCGCCTCAGGGCCGAGTTTCCCGAACTGGATTCATGGGTCAGGTCAAACATCGGGATCTTCACTGATGCCGCGCCAGACCTAGATGGTCTCGTCGAAGTCCTTCAGTACTTCAAGGAGCATCCACGCCCAAATCTATTCGCTCGGGAGCTCCCTCTGTCCGTGGACTCGAAGTTCATCGAGCGCCACGAGCGACTCCTCTCGCAATGGCTGGACGTCATCCTGCCGCCGCACGAAGTGCGTGCAGACGAGGACCACTTTGCGCGTCGGTACGGACTCCGCTATCACGAGCCCGACATCTTCGTGCGATTTCTTGACCCCGCCGTTCAGGCTGAGCTGGGGGTTCCCTACGAGGCTCTGGCGGTCCCGCTGCACACAATGGGTAGTTGGGTCGTTCGGAACGTCAGCGCAATCATCGTCGAGAACCGCGTGAACCTGATGACTTTGCCGAAGCGCACGCGCACCGTCGCCATCGGCGGCCTGGGGAACGGTGCATCGCTGCTGCGGTATGTCTCCTGGCTCCAGCACGCCCGCGTGTGTTACTGGGGCGACCTGGACAGCGAGGGCATTGTGATCCTGTCTCGAGTCCGATCCATGTATCCGGCGACCGAGAGCCTGTTCATGGATTGCGAGACGCTAGATCTCTACCGCCACCTCGCGGGCCAGCGCAGCGGGCGTCGATCTCCCGGGCCCCCAGTAAATCTGACACCATCCGAGGCGGAGGCGTTCAGGATTTGCGATGAAGAAGGGCTGCGACTCGAACAGGAACGCATTCCACAGGCGGCCGTGGTCGAGGCGTTCGCGCACAGGCTGGGTGCGAGGCATGACACTCCGATGTCCAGTTCTCTCGTCGCTTCCAAGCGTCAGGGCTGACGCAGGCACTTGTAGGGAATGAGATGCTGACATCCCGAGACGCCATAGCACGCTGACAGATGGCTATCGACGTCGCACAGGCGAATGGTGAGCCCCTTCTATCCCCTCCCTCCGGCGGCGTTCGGCGCAGTGTCAAAAAACTGGAATCCTCGTCGGTCCACCCTCTTAGATCCAGTGGATGCCTATATGTTAAAGACTGTCGCTGGGTTGTAACGTGTTGAGGTTAGAGTGGTTCGGCGAATCGGACGGTTGCGCAGCTTCGCCGTCTGGATTATGGTGTAGCAAACTGGCCTTGGCACGTGAGCGAGACTGCGCCACACGAAGGGTCCCCAAGCCGTTCCCAACCACAAGCAGACTCGCCCCGACGTCGGCGATCACGGCCATCCACATCGTGGCCGCGCCGCCGAGCGCAAGGCCGAAGAAGACTAACTTGATGCCAATCGAAAGAGCGATGTTCTGGAACAGGATCTCCCCGGTGCGGCGTGAGAGCTGGACGAACTCTGGCAGACCTCGCATGTCATCCTGCATCAGGGCCACATCTGCGGTTTCGAGAGCGGTGTCGGTGCCCGCAGCGCCCATGGCGAAGCCGATGGTGGAGCGGGCGAGCGCCGGCGAGTCGTTCACACCGTCGCCCACCATGCCTACCGCGTCGCCGTGTTTCTTCAGCAAACGCTCGATCTCGGCGAGTTTGTCCTCGGGCAGCATCCCGCCCTTGGCGTCGTCGATGCCCACCGCCTTGGCGATCGCGCCCGCCGTCGCCTGGTTGTCGCCAGAGAGCATGAGCGTCTTGACGCCCAATCCGTGCAACTGCTTGAGCGCTTCGACACTGGTCTCGCGGGGCGTGTCGGCGACGGCGATGACGCCCAGTGCCCGCGTCGCCGAGGCGACCACGACGGTTGTCTTCCCCTGCACCTCGAAGTGCGCCAGCACCGCCTCGACTTCCAGCGAGCAGACGGTGCGTTCCTCGGCGAGGCGGTGGTTGCCTACAAAGTACGTCTCGCCCGAGATCTTTCCCTCGACGCCCCGCCCCGTCAGCGACTTGAACCCTTCGACGCTCTGGCGCGGTCCTTCCCAAGCCGCCACCACCGCGAGGGCCACCGGGTGCTGCGAGAGCGCATCGAGGCTCGCGGCGATACGGAGGACTTCATCCTTGCTCGCGCCGCCGATGGGCTGCACATCCGTCACGCGCGGCTTGCCCTCGGTGATGGTGCCGGTCTTGTCCAGCGCGATGACCTTGAGCTTGCGGCCGTTCTCCAGATGCACGCCGCCCTTGATGAGGATGCCTCGGCGGGCCGCCGCCGTCAGCCCGCTCACCACCGTCACGGGCGTTGAGATCACAAGAGCGCACGGGCACGCGATCACCAGGAGCACGAGCGCCTTGTAGAGCCAGGGATAGAACGGTTGGCCGAACGCCAGCCACGGCACGACCGCGATCAGAAGCGCAGCGACGCAGACGATGGGCGTGTAGACCTTGGCGAAGTTGTCCACGAACCGCTGCGTCGGTGCGCGGCTCCCCTGCGCCTCCTGCACCGTCCGAATAATCTTGGCGAGCGTGGTCTGGTCCTTGCCGCCGCTGGTCTTGAACTCCAGCACGCCCGACTCGTTGATGGTCCCGGCAAAGACCTTGTCGCCCATCACCTTATCGACTGGCACGGACTCGCCCGTGACCGGGGCCTGGTTCACGCTCGACTCGCCCGCGACCACCACGCCATCAAGCGCGAGCCGCTCGCCCGGCTTGACCTGCACGACTGCGCCCACGGGCACATCTCCTGCGTTTCTCTCTCGCCACGACCCATCCGGCTGCTTCACGCGCGCCACATCCGGGGCCATCGCCATCAGCCCCTTCACGGCGTTACGGGCGCGGTCGAGGGCCTTCGCCTCGATCAACTCCGCCAGGCCGAAGAGAAACGTCACGAGCGCGATCTCCGGCCACGCGCCGATTACCGCGCCGCCGATGATCGCAACGGTCATCAGGAAGTTGATGTTGAGTGTGAACGTCCGCAGGGCCGTCCAACCTTTGCGGAATGTCGGCAACCCTCCCAGCGCAATCGACGTCACGGCCGTTGCGACGACCGGCCAAGAGCTCTCCTGCACGCCGGCGAAGAACATCCCCTCTGCCCCAGCGGCCAACACGCCGGAGAGCGCGAACAGCCCGTGCCTCCGCCACCACGGGCGTGGCGGAGCCGCGTCCACTGGCGTGCCTAGCGCACGCCCACCGTCACTGCACACGATGGCGGGCATTGCTGCTCCGCAACCGTGCGACGTGGGCGTTGGGTCCATCCCGATGTCGACAAGCGCCGCGACGATGGCAGCGTCATCGGCAGGGCTGTGGTCGACGGTCAGACGACGCCCCATAAGGTCAAACCGCAGCTCAGACACGCCTTCCAGCCGCCCGAGGCGTCGGCGAATCAACGCTTCCTCGGTAGGGCAGTCCAGCGCCGGGATGATGAACGTGCTGGTCGGCATGGCTCACTTCGGCGCTTCGGTCCGGTGCGGCTGGGGATCGTACTTCACGCGGACCACCGATCCTTGGGGTGGGAGACCGGGAAACCGCACTGAGTAGGTGGCATGGCTGTCCGTTTGCGTGCGCGGCCCTCGATATGAGCCCCTGGGGCCGATCGGGGTCTGTGACGACGGCTTGCGATAGTTCACTGCGGCGTCGTAGGCCACCGTGCCGTCGGGGCCGATCACCTGAATGTCAACGTGCCCACCCTTGGTGACCTCCGACGAGTCAAGCCATCCCTCGATGACAAGTCCGTCGTCCCGCTCGTACACCTCTGGCGGATGCGCCAACGAAGCTGTCAAGGTCGGTTGAAGCGAGAGATAGCCCGTCTTGACCAGATCAGTACGATCTGAGGCGCAACCGCCCAACAGGCACGACAGGGCAACAGCAGTAAGTAATGAGCGCATTGAAACTCCTTGAATGGGAAATGCTCCGGGCGCGTGTGAACCCGCCGCGAAGCTGGAAAGTTACTTCTTGGGGGCGTCCTTGGAATGGTCGTGGCCGTCGCCTTCTTTGTGGCCGTGATCGTCATGACCCTTTGCCTTGCACTCCTTGCACTCGCCGTGGGCGACGACGCGAAGGGCCGTGCCCTCGCGGACCCACAGGTGGGCCCCGTCGCCGTCGGGGGTGACGAAGTACTGCGGCTCGGACTTCATGGGCTGGCTCGCGCCCTGGCCCATCATGACCGCCGCGAGGGCGGTGAGGCCCACGCCCGCGGCGAGGCCCACGAGCACGGACTTGGAACGGGGAACGCTCGAAAGACTGGACTGGTTCATCGAAAGACTCCTATCTGAGGACACCAAACATGCGCGCCCGCGTGGTTCCCATCCGGCACGCGCCGGTGGGTGCGGGCGAACGACTCAATGAGAAGCAGGCTGGGCAGGCGGGGGCGAGGGCGGCGTTGAACTCGGCGCGGGCGATTGCGACCGAACGGGCGGAGCGACCGACGCAGCGGCCGCGGTCTGCGGCGCGGCGACCGCAAGCGCGGGGGTTGCGACGGGCTCATCCTTCTCCCACACTTCGGGCCTGGGCCCGGGCTTGCCGTCTTGGCTCGTGCCTGTGAAGATGCGGTAGAGGGCCGGGAGCACGATGAGCGTCAGCAGCGTGCTAGAGATCAGGCCGCCGATGACGACTGTGGCGAGGGGACGTTGCACCTCCGAGCCGGTGCCGCGCGCCAGGGCCATGGGCACGAAGCCCAGCGAGGCGACCAGCGCGGTCATCAGGACCGGGCGGAGGCGCGTGATCGAGCCGTGGATGATGGCGTCTTCGAGTTTCTCGCCCTTCTCCCGCAACTGGTTGATGAAGATGATCATGACCAGCCCGTTCAGGACCGCCACTCCCGAGAGGGCGATGAAGCCCACCGCCGCCGAGATCGAGAAGGGCATGTCCCGGACCCACAGCGCGATCACGCCGCCGGTCAGGCCCAGCGGCACGGCCGCGAAGACCAGCAGCGAGTACTTGAAACTCTTAAACGTGGCAAAGAGCAGCAGCAGGATCAGCAGGAAGCAGATCGGCACCACGATGGTCAGCCGCGCCTTGGCCGCGACCAGGTTCTCGTACTGCCCGCCCCAGACCAGCCACTGCCCGGCGGGAAGGCTGACCTGAGCCATCTTGGCCTGTGCTTCGTTGACGAACGAGCCCAAGTCCCGCCCGCGCACGTTGGCTTGCACGACGATGCGCCGCTTGCCGTTCTCGCGGCTGATCTGGTTGACACCCTCGGCGATCTCGACCCTCGCCACAGCGCCCAGCGGAACAAAGCCCATCTCCTCCCGTCCTTGAAGCAATCCGGTGCCGCCGTCGATGCTGGCGGTCTGGATGACGCCCCTGGGCTCGCTCTCGCCGCGTGGCAGCGGGATCGGGAGGCGTTCGAGCATGTCGATCTTGCCGCGCAGGTCATCGGGCAAGCGGACGACCAGGTCGAAGCGGCGGTCGCCCTCAAAGACGAGCCCCGCCTCGCGGCCGCCCATCGCCACCGCGACGACCTCCTGCACATCCGACACGTTGAGCCCGTAGCGCGCCAGGGCCGCGCGATCCGGCTCGACGGTCATCACCGGCAGGCCCTCGGTCTGCTCGACCTTGGCGTCCGCCGCGCCGGGAACGCTCTGCAACGTCGCCAGCACGCTGGCGGCGGTCTTCTGCATCGACGCGAAGTCGTCCCCGTACACCTTGACCGCGACATCACCGCGCACGCCGGAGATGAGCTCGTTAAATCGCATCTGGATCGGCTGTGTGAACTCGTAGTTGTTACCCGGGACGGTCTGGAGCGTGAGTTCCAGGAGTTTGATGACCTTGCCTTTGTGTCCTTCGGGCGGCGGGCCGTGGGCGTGGCCGCCTTCCTCGCCGCCGTGCCCGTGGTCGTCATGGCCGCCGCCGTGCGAGCCCATGCGCTCCATCTCTTCGGTCTTCTCGACGATGAGCTTGTCGAGCTCCGCCTCGCTCCGCCACTGCGTCTTGTCCTTGAGGATGATGAAGGTGTCGGAGACGTTGGGCGGCATGGGGTCTGAGGCCAGTTCCGCCGTGCCAGTCTTGGAGTAGACGAACGCGACTTCGGGGAAGGCTGACACCGCCTTCTCCACGTCGTACTGCATTTTCTGCGACTGCGTGATGCCTGTGGAGGCGATGCGCATGGCGTGCATCGCGATGTCCTTCTCGTCCAGCGTGGGCACGAACTCCTGCCCCAGGCGTGTGAAGAGGGCCAGCGAACCAAGGAACGCGACCACCGCGCCGATCACGACGGCGTAGCGGAGTTTGACCGCCCAGCGGACCACCGGCTCATAGACCTTCTTGGCCCAGCGGATCAGGAACATGTCCTTTTCCGTCACCTTGCCGGTGATGCACAGGGCGACCATAGCGGGAATAAAGGTCAGCGAGAGGATGAACGCCGCGACGAGAGCAAGGATGACCGTGATGGCCATCGGGTGGAACATCTTGCCCTCAACGCCCGAGAGGGCGAGGATCGGGAAGTAGACCGTGATGATGATCGCCTCGCCGAAAGCCGTGGCTTTGCGGACTTCCTTGCTGGCGTCGAAGACGATGTGCAGGCGTTCCTGCAAGGTGAGCAACCTCCCTTTGTGATGCTGCTCCTCAGCCAATCGCCGCAGACAGTTCTCAACGATGATGACCGCCCCGTCCACGATCAGGCCGAAGTCGATCGCGCCGAGCGACATCAGGTTGCCGCTCACGCGCGTCTGAACCATGCCCGTGGCGGTCATCAGCATCGACAAGGGGATCGCTAGCCCGCAGATGATCGCTGCCCGCCAGTTACCCAGCAGCAACAGCAGAACCACGATCACCAAAATCGCGCCCTCAATCAGATTCTTCTGTACCGTGGCGATGGTCGCGTCCACAAGCTTGGTGCGGTTGAGGACCGTCTTGGCCTTGATCCCCTCGGGCAGCGAGCGCTGAATCTCGTTCATTTTGGCGTCAACCGCTGCAGCGACGGTGCGGCTGTTGGCCCCGATGAGCATGATGGCCGTGCCCACGACCACATCCTCGCCGTTCTCGCTGGCCGACCCGGTGCGGAGTTCGCGGCCGAGCCCCACGCCGTTGACACCCACGATATCACGCACGTAGACCGGCACGCCGCTGCGTGTGCCCACGACAATGCTCTCGATCTCCTCGATGGACTGGATGCGTCCGGTGGCCCGGACGAGGTAGCTCTCTCCCTTGTGCTCGACGTATCCAGCGCCGGTGGAGACGTTGTTCTTCTCTAGCGCCTCGATCACGTTGTGGAACGTGAGCCCGTAAGAAACGAGCTTCATCGGGTCGGGCTGGACGTGGTACTGCTTGACGAACCCGCCGATGGCGTCCACGCCCGCCACGTCCTTCACGCCCTTGAGCTGTGGCCGGATGATCCAGTCCTGCACTTCCCGCAGATACGAGGCGAGCTCGACCTCGGTGGTGAGTCGGCGACCCTCGGGCGAGAGATACGAGCCATCGGATTGCCAGCCGACCTTGCCGTCTTCGACCTTCGCGCCCTTGCCGCGCGGGTGCTCGTACTCGACGGTGTACATGTACACCTCGCCCAGGCCGGTGGCGATCGGGCCCATGATCGTCTCGACGCCCGGCGGCAGCGCGCCCGCCGCCTCGCGCAGGCGCTCGCCCACCTGCTGGCGGGCGAAGTAGATGTCCACGCCGTCCTCGAAGACGACGGTCACCTGCGAGAACCCGTTGCGCGACAGCGAGCGGGTGTATTGCAGGCCGGGGATGCCGGCCATCGCATTCTCCATCGGGAACGTCACCTGCTGCTCGACCTCGAAGGGCGAGAGGCTCGCCGCGACGGCGTTGATCTGAACCTGGTTGTTGGTGATGTCGGGCACGGCGTCGATGGGGAGCTTCTTGAGTTGAAAGAAGCCCACCGCCGCGACCACCGCCGTGAGGATCACGACCAGCCAGCGGTTCTTGATCGAGAAGTGAAGAAGTGCTTCAAGCATTGATATGGGCTCCTAATGCGGCAGTGGTGTTTAGTGCTCGTGTGCCGCGGAGCCCTTGCCGAGCTCTGCCTTCAAGATGAACGTGCCAGCGATGACGAACCGCTCGCCCTCGACCAGGCCGGAGTAGATGGGAACCAGGCCACCGATGGGCCTGCCGACGGTGACGGCTCGCTTGGCGAAGGTGTTGGGTTCGTTGGCGACGGGCACAAAGATCGCCGGCCCGCCCTCGACGGTCTGGATGGCTTCATCGGGCACGGCGATCGTCGGCGCGGGATCTGCTCCGCCGGGGAGGGAGGCGACGATTTCGGCTTGCGCGAACATGCCCGGCTTGAGCGTTAGTCCATTCTCGAGCGACGCGGGCACATCGATCCGCACCTGGGCGGTGCGGGTCGTTGGGTCCACCAGCGGGGCGATGAAGGAGACCGTTCCCTCGAACTTCGGGGCCGCGATACCGTCGCTTGTGCCGGTTGTAGAACCGATCGTGATCCACGCCTTCGCGCCCACGGCAATGCCCGCGAGCTTTGCTTCGGGCACATCGGCCAACACCCACAGCAGCCGCGTGTCCGCCAAGATCATCAGAGCTTCGCGATCAGGGCCGACGAGTTCGCCGAGCGTGACCTCGCGCTGCACGACCTGGCCGTTGATCGCGGCCTTGATCGCGTGCCGCGGGGCAATCTCACTCGACGCGGCGAGCGTAGCAACCGCTTCCTGTTTCATGCCGAGCAGGTGCAAGCGGTTCTCGGAGGCCATCGAAGCCGCCTCGGCGGCCTTGACGTTGGCGATGGCGGCCTTGTACTCGGCCTCGCGGCGCTGCACCTCTGTGAGCGAGATGCCCTGCGACTGCTCCAACAGCCCCTTCGCACGCTCCCAGGCGATCTTGCTCAGTTCGACCGCAGGACCGGCCGTCAGGACGGCCGTTCTTTTCTGGAGATAGTCGGCTTGTGCCTCGCCCAGCTCAGGGCTCTCGATGATAACCAGTTCCTGCCCGGCCTTCACCGTGTCGCCCAGTCGGACCTTGACTTCAACGGCGCGTCCCCGCAAAGGCGAGCCGACGTGGGCCATCGCCTCGGTGTTGAACGCGACACGCGCGGGCGTAAGCACCGTGGGTTTGAGGATCCAGAGCTGCGCAGCCTCATCCTTGACGCCATACCGCGTGATCGCGTCCGCCGTCAGCTTGACCTCGTCCGCGTGCGCACCACCTCCCTCCTCTTGACCGCCGTGATCATGACCAGCGTGATCGTCGGCCTTCGCGGGAGGCTTTGAGCCGTGGTCGTGACCGTCTCCTTCGGCGTGCTTCTTGCATCCGCTGGCAATGGTCAGCATCGCCAGTGCTGCGGCGAACGCTGGTGTGCGGAAGCGAGTCAGGAATGAGTGTTTCATCGTTGATGTGGTCATGGGTACTCTCGGAGTCAGGATGCTGCTTGCAGGGATGCGGTGTGTGAGTGGCGGTGTCTAGCGGTTCGACGGCGGGGCCAAGGCCGACAGCGGCGGAGCGATTGCGCTTCCGGCCGTTTGATCAGGTTGAACCGGTGTGGCTGACGTGGGCACGGCCATCAGGGGCTGCGCAACGCCCGGTCCGCCCACAGCCCGCTGAAGACGCACGAACGCCGTCGAGGCCTGACGCTCGACCTCGATCGCCTTGGCCTGGGACAGTCGAAGGTCCTGCTCGGCCAGGAACAGGGCGGTCACGTCGCTCTGCCCGGCGCGGTACCCATCCTCCGCAAGCGTGCGGCGTTGCTGCTGGAGCGGGATCAGTTCGTTGCGAATACGGGCGAGGTTGGCGTTGCTCGCGGTCATCGTCTGGTACGCGACGCGGACCTCTTCAACGACTTTGCGCCTGGCCAGCGTAAGTTCATGTCGTGCTTCTAACTGCTCCGCGGTGACTCTCGCTCGTTTCGCCTGGCCCATGTCGAAGATGGGCAGCGGCGTTGAGACAGACGGCCCAGCGAACCACTTGTCGTCCCGCTGCGCATCGACCCCGACGCTCGCGCCCTCCCACGGCAGGAGACGGGCGATTGCCTCGTCGTCGCCAAGAGCTTTGAGTTTCCACGCGATCGCCTGAATCTCTGGACGTCGCAACAGGGCCATGTCGACCCAGCGGGACTCCGGCTGGAGATCGGTGCCGGGAGCGGTCCAGGGATCAAGAGTCCACCCCGCCGCCGACGACGGCTCACCGATGAGCCTTGCAAGCCGAAGTCGCTCTTCTCGCTCAGAGAGCACCGCCTGATCGATCTCGACTTGCAACTCGACACGCTGGGCCTGAAGCGTGGCAAGGTCACTGCGTGTGCCCTCTCCCGCGTCGAGCCTGGACCTGGCCACCGCCCCCAGCCGCTCCAGTAGAACCATTCGATCACGCAGCAAAGGGACAAGTTCGGCCGATGCCTGGGCCGTCGCGTACCGCTCCTGGACCTCGCTGGCAACGTCGATGGCGACCGTAACCGCGTCGGCGGCCGCCTGCCGGAGTCGGTTGTCGGCGGCGCTTGAGCGCCGAGGGATTTGGAGGGCCTGCACAAAGTCCTGTGCAAGCGATGCCTCGATCTGCGGCTTGCCCGGCCCCCAACGGAGCACGACGTTGAGCACGGGGTTGGGGAGCAGCCGAGACTGGTCCGCGTCCGCGAGCGCGATCCGCACTCTCGCCATCGCCGCCTGGAGTCCGGGATCGGTGGTGACCGCCCGCCTCAGAGCGTCGGCCAGCGTGAGCGATCCGCCGGCTGGGTTTGACTCATCGAGCGGTCCACCGTCGGGTCCGACAACGATGAACTCGATCGGCGCCGAGAGTCCGGCGGCTTCGCTGGCGCTCAGCGCGGCGTCCACGTCCGCCCGCGGAGTGGACTGGCAACCCGCGAACATCACGGCTGCGGCAAGGAAAGCCAAACGCGTGACGAATCGCCGCATGCGAGTTTCATCGATATGGATGGTTGTGGAATTCATGAGTCGCCTTTGCATAGCACGAGGGTTCGAAATGCCCTTGGCACCGCGCGGCTCGCCGCGATCCGAGGCCGATGCGGCTCCGGACCGTGGCTGGTCACGAGGTCAGGACTGCAGAGTTTGAGGCTCGCCGCGCAGAGGGCGAGGTGGGCGCGCGGTGCAATGACCGCGCATGCCGGTGCGCAATGACAACTCGATCACCTCGCCCTGAGAAAGGCAGAGGAGATCGAGCTATGCACAACTAGATGACGAGGATGATCGTGCGAAGACGCGCCAGGGAATCCGGCGGACGCTCGCGATCGGGCACCGAGGCGGCAAACCGTACGGGTTGGTCACCGTCAACGGACCAAACGTTCCAGAGCACAGCCGCGACCACAGCCTTGAGGACCGGGTCCAGCGAAACGCTCGACGGAATCACCTTGGCCCCAGAAACCTGTGAGCCGAGCGGTTCGTCCTCACACGGCGTCGGGACGATCGGGTCGGACGAGTGATCTTCGTCCACCACGTGATCCGACGCATCGATGCAGGGGGTCAGGCACGCGCCGCTTGAAGATTTCAGGCACGCGAGCTCAATGCGGCTCTCGCCCGAAGCGTCTGTGCACCGAACACCCATCGATGTGAACAGCACCTGCCCGAGGCCAAAGGCCACGAGACAGAGGAGCGTGATCAGGCGATGTCGCAATGGCTGGTGCATTGGGGTTCGGATGGACAGTATACGGGATTCGCGCCCGAAAGTTCACGAATCGACTATCGGTCTTTGCGAGCACTCATCTGAACCACCATATCCACTAAATCTGTGTGCTGATGACCGGTTCAGCCGAAGGACCTCCTGCGGGCCGAGCTCCGAACAGCTGAGTTCACGGGCAGTCCTTCAGCGAGTATCGGCCGTTGCCATAGCCAACGCAAAGCATACCCGAGTGCGGCAACACGCCCTCACTGTTCGGGTTACGGAAGGGTCAGGTCGCGTGACCAATGTGAACGGTAGCGCGGCTCGGGCGTACAATGAATAGATCGGCTCTCCTGCCGATATACCTATCACCTCCGTGAAACACCCCCTCCTCCGCATACTGGTCGCTCTGCTCATCGGCGTCGTCACGCCGCTGTGCTGCTGCCAGGCGGCGGCGTTTGCAGGAGGCCTTTGCGACGGGCGGCACGCGGCTGCGGTGAAGTTGAAATCGTGCTGCGGCACTTGCGATGGAGAAGCCGCACAGGATTCGGCCCACGATCGTTCAGGCGACCCTGGTGACGATGAGCAAACGCCTCCACCGGGCCAGTGCCCTTCATGTCCAACATGCCAGGGGACTTCGGGCGGCGCAGGTCTCACTGTGGATTCCCGGCTGCCCTCAATCGACCAGCAATGGAACGCTCTGGCAACGGGTGCTCTCGCGATCCTGTGGGATCTTCTGCCGAATGACACTCTGGCCGCTGAGTTGCCGCCTCGGTGGAGGTCTGATCCACCATTCATCAGAGCCAACCGCGATGCTCAGCGGTGGCACTGCGCGCTGATCGTCTAGTTCCATCCTGCAACGGACGGTTTTCGTCCGCATCGTCCTTGACGCAGCGACTCCAGTTCGCGGGCGCGAGGTTCGTCGTCACGTTGCGCGCCCGGACTCGGCGCGATGCAGGAACCATGTATGGCCACTACGCAGACCGACCTGCGGACCCTCAGACGGGTACCGCAACCAACTGACATCTCAACCGCACTACCGCCTGCGAGCGCTGGCGCGACCACGTCCATCCCTCGCCCCAAAGCACGATGGGCGACGCGGCTTGTCGTGCCCGCCGCTGTGCTGCTCGCCACCGGCGGGCTCCTCGCGTATGCCGCACGGGATGCGCTCCAGCCTCGGCTGCAGGTCTATGTCGCCGCAGCCATCCCGAAGGGGAGTGCGGCGGCACCACCTCGCCCCGAGACGGATTCAGCCGCTGGAGCGACGGGCGCGGACCCGACCGACGCATCGTCCGCGTCGTCGCCCCCATCCACCGCCGCGCTCGGCGCGGTTGCGGTGCAGGCACCGGGCTGGATCGAGCCCTCGCCATACGCCATCAGCGTGCCCGCGCTCGCCGAAGGCGTGGTGCGGGAGGTGCTGGTGCTCGAAGGGGAGTGGGTCGAAGTCGGCCAGGTGGTCGCCCGCATGATCGATGACGATGCGCGGCTGGCCGTGCGGGCCACCGATGCCGTGATCGCGGAGCGCGAGTCCGATGTCGCGCGAGCCCGTGCCGCCCTTGCGACGGCCGAGTCGCAGGTCGACGTTGAACGCACCACCGCCGCGGAATTGCGCGACGAGGTGACGCGGAAGCGCGACCTCGTCGCGACGGGGGGCCTCAGCGAAGGGACGTTCCGGAGGATGGAGATTCGCCTCGATGGGCTTGACGCCAAGGTCAGGACGGCGGAGAAGATGGTGAGCGAGGCCCGCGCGGCCCTTGCCCAGACGGAGTCTGCCCATGCCGCTTCACACGTCATGCGTGACGAGGCCAGGCTGCGACTGGAGCGAATGGAGGTGCGCTCGCCCGCGAGCGGCGTGGTGCTGGCCCGGCTCGTCGAGCCGGGCTCGCGGATCAGCATGGGGGCCAAGTCTGGCGAAGCGGGCGCGGGCGGAGGCATGTCTGGCACGGCGGGGGCTGTGCTGCGCATCTACGACCCCGCAAAGTTGCAGGTCCGAGTCGATGTGCCCTTGGCCGATGCCGCCAAGGTGGGCGTCGGTACGCGGGCGACGGTCAGCACCGAGGCGCTCGCGGACCAGACGTTCACCGGCGTCGTGTCGAGGGTCGTGCACGAGGCCAACATCCAGCGCAACACCGTGCAGTTCAAGGTCGCGCTCGACGCGCCCTCTCCCGTGCTCAAGCCCGAGATGCTGACCCGCGTCAAGCTCCACGCGCCCGCGCTCGCCTCGCGGCACAGCGGCGCGAGCGGCCAACACAGCGGCGCGACGTCCGGTCAGGGGGATAGCGCCGACATGACGCTGCTGGTGCCGACCGCCGCCGTGACGTCGACGGGTGAGGACAAGGGCCAAGTCTGGATCGTGGACACCAGCAGCGGCAGCCCGGTCGCGCGCCGGCGCGACATCGCCACCGCGTCTTCGGCGGACGAAGGGTTCACCGCCGTCACCAGCGGCCTGCGCCTGACCGACCGCGTCATTCTCGACCCTCCCAAACCTCCGGCCATCCAA
>Ga0209573_1002436_pt1 | contig 23748 bp, 14 predicted proteins | sample TNRBio252014_DNA_FD_185870 | JGI IMG/M metagenome (GOLD analysis project Ga0209573, IMG submission 185870) | Wastewater treatment Type I Accumulibacter community from EBPR Bioreactor in Madison, WI, USA - TNR Reactor_6/25/2014_ DNA (SPAdes)... | ecosystem: Engineered > Bioreactor > EBPR >...
GCATGCACCAGCGTGCCATAAGAGCGGGCGAAACGTCCGCCGCGTGAGAAGAGCTGTTTGGCCGTGACGATGCTCGTCTCCGAACCGCTCGGCGTGCGGCGCACCGGACGCTGGCGGCCTGAAACGGCGACGGGTTCAGGTTTGGCGGTCTCGACGGGCTTCTCTCCCTTCCTTGGCACCTCAAACCAGCGCGGATTCGTGGCCTGGGTGCTCGATTCGAAGACCACCTCGGCCTGCACACCGCCGAACTCACGCTGCGGCGGCTCTTTCTCCGCTCCGAGGGTGAGATCGAGCAGTTTGACGAAGTTGTTCGACCGCGACTTCTCACCCGGCGGCTTGGCGATGATGTAGTTCGCATGCTTGGCACGCGTGAGGGCCACGTAGAACTTGCACAGCTCCTCGTAGGCCGCGTCGGCCTCCTGATCGGCGCGGAAGGCGGCCAGCATGTCATCCGCCTTCACGAAGTCTGAAGACGGCAGGTCAAAAACCCACTCCACATGCCGCTCGCGGTCACGTTTCACCCCGATGCCGCGACGCAGTTCGGTCAGCTTGTTGCCTTCGACATCCGGCAGGATGACGCAATCGAAGGTGAGTCCCTTCGACTTGTGAACCGTCATCACCTGCACGGCGTTGTGCGTGTCAGGCTCGCGCACAGTGTAACTCGACGCATAAGCAATAAACTCATCCGCATCTCGACTGCCTCCTTGATCAAACAAGCGGGCCGCGAGCGCGAAATCCTCCACGCGTCGCTTGCTGAAGGCATCCAGCGTCACGCCGGTCTTCTCCAGCTCGCGCGTCCAGTGCCACAGCACGGCCTCGAAGCCTTCGTCGAAGATCATTTGTAGCACCTCGCGGGCAAGATGGCCCGGCGTTTTGCCTTCCAGCAGCAGGCGAAAGGGCGTCATGAGCAAATGCTCCCATGCCATCGAGTCGCCGGGATGAGCGGCGGCCTTGATGACGCTGAGCAACGCCAGCGTGAGCGGATTGTCCGTGGCGATGGCGATCTCCGACTCGCACATCACCGGAATGCGCGACTTTGAATGCGCACGGATGTAGTCCACGAGTTCGCGGCCGGTTTTGTTGCTCTGCACGAGGATCGCGCAGCTCAGGCCGCGCTTCACCGGCTGAATTTCCTCCAGCAGGCCGAGCGTGAGCGCGAAGCGATCTTCCTCGGTCACTTTCTCGCCTTCTGCTGGAATCGGATGCAGCAACAAGGCATGACCGGGCATCGTGTCATGAATGCCCGCGACCTGATGCGGCTGCCAGGGCCAGCGCTTGATCGTGTCCTGCGGCAGTTGCAGTTCAGCGAGCGCGGTTTCGTTGCCAAAGACGCGGTTCACCATGTCGATGACATCGTGACCGGAGCGCCACGAGACATTCAGCGGGCGTTTGTGGATGCGCTGGACGGTCTCGGAGCTGTAGCGCTGGTAGATGTCTTCAAACAGCCGCGTGTCACCGCCGCGCCAGGCGTAGATGGCCTGCTTCACATCGCCCACCTGGAACAGCGTGCGCTCGTCGCTCGTGTCCTGAACGGCTTCGTCGATGAGGTTCTGAATGACCGACCACTGGATGTGGTTCGTGTCCTGAAACTCATCCAGCAGCCAGTGGTCGTAGCGCGCGTCGAGCCGGTAGTCGATGCGCAGGCGCACGTCCTCACCCGGCACCTGCGAGAGCATCGGCTTCGGCAGTCCGGCGGCGAATTCATGTCCGGCGAGGATCAGCTCCATGTCCTGAAACGTCAGCCGTCCGCGCCGCCGCACCTGGCGCGACCACGTTTGCTCATACTGGTTCAGCACGGCCCACACGCCCTGCGTACGCTCCAGCCGTGCGCGCAGCTCGCTGCCGACGATGTGGCAGATGATGGCGGCAAATGCATCGCAGGTGTGGCCTTCGAGCGTCTGCTTCTGCCGGTTCACGGTGAGCGTGCAGTTCTTTGCCTCAATGTCCTGCCACTGCTCCAGAGCCTTCTTCACGAAGAACTCGACGCGGTTCATCAACTTGCCGCCGGGTTGGTAATCACCCAGTTGATCGCGAAACTCCTCCCAGAATTCCCACGCCTTGTCATGCGTGTCCGCAGCCTCCAAAAGCTGCATGAGGTGCCGCGTCGCCTCTTTCAAATCGACCTTCGCTTCGAGCCAGTGGCAGCCCTGCGGCCAGATGGCTTGTGAATTGCCCCACAACGCGCCGTTGGCGGCATGCAGCAGGATTTCGTGCTGATTTTCGATGAACTGATCCAGCACGGCGCGGATGCTGGACTCCTCCCTCCCGAAAGTGGCGCGACGAAACGCCTCCAGAAACTCCTGCTGGGCAGCGAGGCCTTCCGTGCGGGCTTTGAAGCCGGGAAGTGTGCGCTGAAACACCGCACGACACACGCGCTCGCGTTCCATGCCGCCGAGATGCTCGCTGAGGATCTCGAAATCACCTGTCAGACCGAACTCGGCGGGAAAACTGCGCAGGATGGCCGAGAAGAAGCTGTCCAGCGTGCCGAGGAACAAACGCGGCATGCGCGAGATGAAAACGCGCAGCAGCTTCTGATAGTCCGCAGGCTTCAACGCGCGCAAAATCGGCCGCAGCGGATCATCCTTGGCCTCGGGGTCGTTTTTTTCATCGCCCGCGAGGTTCGCGGCGAACTCGGCACTGGCGGCCGCCTTCGCCAGCTTCACCAGGATCGAATCAAAGAACTCACCCGCCGCTTTGCGCGTGAACGTCACCGCCACGATGCGCTCCGGCGTCACGTCCTGGCCTGCGAGCAACTGCTGGCCCATCAACGCAATGAAGCGATTCGTGAGCTGCCACGTCTTGCCCGAGCCTGCGGAGGCGAGGATCATTTCGTTCGGGATGGCGGCGGACATGGCAGGAATTCGTCTGGGCCGGCCACTTGCGCAAGATTCCAGTGCCAAGGGCCAAAACAAATGAGAGACTCACGCGTAATTTCCAAGCCATGAATTCCCGCCCCAACCGTCGCCAGTTTCTCTCCACGCTTGCCCTCGCGCCCTTTGCCGCACGCGGTCAGGAGGTGCCCAAGTTCCCGCCGACGCGCATGATCACGAAAGGCCCCGGCTTCCACTGGTTCGCGTATTACGACAAGCTCCAGTTTGATCCGACGAATCGCTTCGTGCTCAGCAACAAGGTTCACTTTGAGCATCGCTCGCCGACGGCGGATGACGTGATCGAGGTCGGTATGGTGGACGTCCAGGATGGCGACAAATGGATTCCGCTGGGCAAATCGAACGCGTGGAACTGGCAGCAGGGCTGCATGCTGCAATGGATTCCTGGGACGGAGTCGAAGGTGCTCTGGAACGACCGCGAGAAGGACAAATACGTCTGCCACATCCTCGACGTGAAGACGATGGAAAAGCACACGCTGCCAGCTCCGATCTACTCTTTGAGCCCGAACGGCAAGGAAGCCGTGAGCTGCGATTTCTCCCGCGTGGCCGATTGTCGTCCAGGCTATGGCTACGCAGGCATCAAGGACCGCTTTTTTGACGACATGGCACCCGCTGGCAGCGGTGTGACGCATGTGAATCTCGAAACGGGCGCGGAAAAGCTCATCGTGAGCCACGAACTGCTTTCGAAGACTGGCGAGGTGATGGAAAATCATCCGACCTCGAAGCATCACGCCTATCACCTGCTCGTGGGGCCGGATGGGAAGCGCTTCATCATGCTGCACCGCTGGACGCAGCCGAAGGGAGGCCATCTCACGCGCCTCATCACCGCCAACATGGACGGCAGCGACCTGCGCATCGTCATTCCGAACGGCTACGCCTCCCATTTCATCTGGCGCGATGCCACTCACATCCTCTCGCAGGCCAAAGACTGGCTCGGCAACAAGGAGTGGGGCGATTTCCTCTTCGAGGACAAGGACAGTGGCATCGTGGCCGAGATCGGCCATGGCGTGCTCGATGGCGGCGGCCACCTGACATATTTGAAGAACAACGAGTGGATTCTTAACGACACTTATCCCAAGGGCGTGCGCCGCATCCAGACGCCGCACTTGTATCACATCGCCACCAACAAGCGCATCGACCTCGGCTACTTCCCGCAGCCGCCGGAATACAAAGGCGAGTGGCGCGTGGACTGCCACCCGCGCAGCAGCCGTGACGAGCGCTGGGTCTGCATCGACGCTCCCGATGGCAAAAACGGCCGCCAGCTTCACCTGATCGACATCCAGGGGCTGATGTAAGCCGAGCTTTTCCAACTGGGTTTCCCGCACAAGAACAAGTTGGGAAACTCGTTCTACATTTGATGAAATTCCGCCTCCTCATCTCCTCAGCATTCGCCCTGACCTCGCTGCACGCCGCCGCGCCGTCCAAGATCGAGTTCAACCGTGATGTGCGGCCGATTTTGTCGGAGAACTGCTTCGCGTGCCACGGCTTCGACCCTAAACACCGCGAAGCCGACCTGCGGCTCGACACCTTCGACGGCGCCACGCAGGATCGCGATGGATCTCGCGGCATCGTGCCGGGAGATTTGAGCAAGTCCGACGCCTGGCAGCGCATCATCAGCGAGGACAAGGACGAGGTCATGCCGCCGCCGAAGTCCCACAAGCCGCCGCTGAGCGCGAGGCAACGTGAGATTTTGAAAACATGGATCGAACAAGGCGCGAAGTATGAGCGGCACTGGTCTTTCGAGCCGCCGAAGAAGCATGCTGGAGGCAGTATCGACCACTTCATCCAGCAGCGGCTGGCGGAGGAGAAACTGAAGCCTTCTCCTGAGGCTGATCCCGCCACGCTGATCCGCCGCGTCTTCCTTGATCTCACCGGACTGCCGCCTTCCACTTCTGACTTGTCAGACCTGTCCGACTGGTCGGACGAAAAATACACGGCGCTGGTGGACCGCCTGCTCGCCAGCAAGCACTACGGCGAGCGCTGGGGCCGCTGGTGGCTCGATCAGGCGCGCTATGCCGACTCGAACGGCTACTCCATCGACGCTCCGCGCCAGATTTGGAAATTTCGAGACTGGGTGATCGATGCGCTGAACGCGGACATGCCGTTTGATCAATTCACCATCGAGCAACTCGCGGGCGACCTGCTCCCAAACGCCACCGAGGCGCAAAAGATCGCCACTGGCTTCCACCGCAACACGCAGATCAATCAAGAGGGCGGCATCGACAAGGAACAGTTCCGCATCGACTCCGTCTTCGACCGCGTGGCAACGACCGGCACCGTCTGGCTCGGTCTGAGCATCGGCTGCGCCCAGTGCCACGACCACAAGTTCGACCCCATCGAGCAGAAGGAGTATTACCGCATGTTTGCCTTCCTGAACAACCAGGACGAGCCCACGATGAAGGTCTCCGACCCCAGCGTTGATGTTGCGGGCATGACTGCGGAGTTCAAAGAAGTGGACGCAAAGCTCCAAGCGCTGGTGAAGGAGCGTTACAGCGAGATCACGGAGTGGGAGAAGGAGATGTCGCCGGATTTTCGCCAAAAGCTCATACCGGGCATCAGGAAGGCCGCTGACAAGCCCGTGAACAAACGCACACTGGCTGACAACGTCACGCTTTTCACCAACATCGTGAACCCAAGCGACCCGCTCCGCATCCTGAGCGACCGCCACAAGGAACTCGACACACTGCTCAACCAAGGCACGACGACGATGGTGCTCAAAGAGCTGCCCAAACCGCGCAAGACGACGGTTTTCATCAAAGGCGACTTCACACGGCCTGCCGATGAAGTGACGCCCGGCACTCCCAAAGTGCTGCATGCCTTTGAAACAGCCAGCCAGCAGCCAAACCGCCTCGACCTCGCGAAATGGATCGTCAGCCCACAGAATCCGCTCACAGCGCGTGTCATCGTGAACCGCGTGTGGCAGCAGTATTTCGGCCGGGGCATCGTGGAGACGGAAAACGACTTCGGCATGCAGGGCACAGCCCCTTCCCACCCCGAATTGCTCGACTGGCTCGCCACCGAACTCATGGCGAAGAAGTGGAGCCTCAAGGAACTGCATCGAGCCATCGTCACCTCGCATACTTACCGTCAAAGCTCCGCCAACCGGCCTGACTTGCGCGAAAAAGACCCCAACAACTATCTCCTCGCCCGCCAGACGCGGCTCCGCCTCGATGCCGAGGTCGTGCGCGATGTGGCCCTCACCGCCAGCGGCCTGCTTTCGCCCAAACTGGGCGGTCCGCCCGTGTATCCGCCGATTCCAGACGGCGTCATGGGCGTGGGTCAGGTGAAGCGCGTATGGAGCGTCAGCAAAGGCACAGACAAATACCGCCGCGGCCTCTACACCTTCATCTATCGCGCCTCGCCGCCGCCTTCGCTCACCGTTTTCGACGCGCCTGAAGGCTTCAACTCCTGCACCCGCCGCATTCGCAGCAACACACCGCTCCAGGCGCTTACTTTGATGAACGACAGCGGCTTCTTCGAGTTCGCCATCGCGCTGGAAAAAATCATCACCAAAGACGGCCTCGAAATCGCCTTCAAACGCTGCACCGCCCGAACACCGAAACCGGATGAACTCGCCGTGCTCAAGAAACTCGATCCGCTCAACGCCGCACGCACGCTCCTCAACCTCGACGAAACCGTCACCCGGGAATGACCGCCATGAACGACCTCCTTTCTCAAACTCGCCGCCACTTTTTCAGCCGCTGCGGCATCGGCGTCGGCTCCATGGCACTCGGATCGCTCATGGCGCGGGATGCGGCGCTCGCGCCGAAGAAGACGCACTTCCCGGCGAAGGCGAAGAACGTCATCTTCCTTTTCATGGCGGGCGGACCGTCGCAGTTGGAGCTGTTTGATCACAAGCCGCTGCTCACCAAGCTCAACGGCAAGCCGATTCCTGAGAGCTACACGAAGGGCAAGCGCTTCGCCTTCATGGACAGCAGCCACCGCAGCGATCTGCTCGGCCCCAAGATCGGCTTCAAGCAGCACGGCCAGTGCGGTGCCTGGGTCAGCGACTACCTGCCGCACACGGCGAAGATCGTTGATGACCTCAGCATCGTCACCACCTGCAAGACGGACCTGTTCAACCACGCGCCCGCCAAGTTCTACATGAACACCGGCAGCGGTCTGTTTGGACGCCCCAGCATGGGCGCGTGGGTCACCTACGGCCTCGGCAGCGAGTGCGATGACCTGCCCGGCTTCGTGGTGCTGCAAAGCGGCCCGCGTGGGCCGCGTGGTGGCGCTGTGTTGTGGGGCAGCGGTGTTTTGCCCACGACATATCAAGGCGTGCCGCTGCGCAACACGGGCGATCCCATTGTGAATCTCTCCACGCCGAAGGAAATCAGCGCCAAACAGCAGCGCCAGGTGGTGGATGCTGTGCGTGAGCTGAACTTGAAGCGCCTCGTCGAAACGGGCGACGACGAAATCTCCACGCGCATCAACGCCTACGAAATGGCCTACCGCATGCAGACCAGTGCCCCGGAGCTGATGGACACCAGCGGCGAGTCGCAGGCCACGCTGGATCTTTACGGCATCAAAGACCCGAAGGAGACGAGCTTTGCCCGCAACTGCCTGCTCGCAAGACGCCTCGTCGAACGCGGCGTGCGCTTCGTGCAGCTCTACGACACCAACTGGGACCACCATGGCGGTCCCACGGAGAATTTGGAGAAGCACATGCCGCTCAAGAGCAAAGACATCGACCAAGCCAGTGCCGCGCTCATCAAAGACCTCAAGCAACGCGGCCTGCTCGATGACACCATCGTCATCTGGGGCGGCGAATTCGGCCGCACGCCGATGGGCGAGGTGCGCGAATCGACCGGCCGCAATCATCACATCGACGCCTTCACCATGTGGTTCGCGGGCGGCGGCTTCAAAGGCGGCGTCACTTACGGTCAGACGGATGAGTTTGGCTTCGGAGCGGTCGAAAATCCCGTCCACGTTCACGACATCCACGCCACCATCCTGCACCAGCTCGGTCTTGATCACGAACGCCTTAGCGTGCGCTCCCAGGGCCTCGACTTCCGGCTCACCGGCGTCGATCCGGCCCGCGTGGTAAAGGAAGTGCTGGCATGATCAGTCCGGCATTGCAGCAGACGAGCTGGATGCACAACCCTGCTGACAGATCGCGTATGAGTAGCCGCTCATGAAATACGCCACCCTTCTCGCCTTCACTCTTCTTGGTCTTCTTGGATCAGCTTTCGCCCAAAACGGCCTCAAACCGCTCCGCGCGGGCATCGTTGGCCTCGACACCTCGCATGTGCCGGCGTTTACCAAACTCTTCAACAAAGGCGAGACGGAGGGCGAGCTGGCAGGCATCAAAGTGACCACCGGCTACACAGGCGGCACGGACATGCCCGCCAGCGCCACCCGCAAAGAAAAATTCACGCAGCAGCTCCGCGACATGGGCGTGGAGATTGTCGATTCGATCCCGAAGCTGCTCGAAAAAGTCGATGTCATCCTGCTGGAGAGCGTCGATGGCCGCATCCATCTCCAAGAAGCGCGGGAAATCTTCAAGGCGGGCAAACCGGTCTTCATCGACAAACCGCTCGCTGGAACGCTCGCCGAGGCCATCGCCATCGTGGAACTGGCGAAGAAGCACAACGTGCCGTTTTTCAGCAGCTCGTCCTCGCGCTTTGGCCCTGAGTTGATGGCTCTCAAAGGCAATGCGGAAGTCGGCGACATCCTCGGCGCGGCGACCTGGGGCCCGTGCTCGTATCAGGAAGGCACGCCCGACTTTTTCTTCTACGGCATTCATGGCATCGAGGCGCTCTACACGCTCATGGGCACGGGTTGTGAGACCGTTTCACGCGTCAAAGGCGCGAACCACGACATCGCCACCGGCACCTGGAAAGACGGGCGCGTCGGTGCCTATCGTGGCATTGTGAAGGGCAAGGCCGACTTCGGCGCGGTGGCCTATGGCAGCAAAAGCATCGGTCAGGCCGCGAAAGCCGTCAGCTACGAGGGACTTTGCCGCCAGATCGGCCAATTCTTCCGCAGCGGCCAGCCGCCAGTGAGCGCGGAGGAGACACTCGAAATTTTCACCTTCATGGAGGCCGCCGACGAAAGCCTGCGCCAGGGCGGCAAGCCCGTCGCGCTGGCCGAGGTACTGGCGAAGGCCAAAGCGGAGGCCGAGAAGCTCAAGTAATCCCGAGATTTAGCTCGCGATCATCCGACTCTGGATCAAAAGGCAGTGGGCAGGGCAGACGCTCGTCCGGGATGAACCCCAGGACGATTCCGGCTCACCTTCCCGCCTTCATTCCTCATTTCGAGATGCCTCCTGTTTTTATTCCGCCCGATCATTTCCGCAAACTCCGTCACGACGAGATCTTTCCTGACCCCACGCGTCCGCTTGAGATCGACCTGGGCTGTGGTGACGGCACCTTCATCACCGGCATGGCGGCGCAGCACCCGGAGCGCGATTATCTCGGCGTGGAACGCATGCTGGGCCGTGTGGATAAAACGGCGCGGAAAATCGAGCGCATGCAGCTTCCAAACGCGCGCATCATGCGCCTGGAAAGCGCCTACACGGTCGCCTGGCTGCTGCCAAAGGCGAGCGTGAGCCGCCTGCACCTGCTCTGCCCCGATCCGTGGCCGAAGAAGAAGCACGCCGCGCGTCGTCTCGTGAACCAAGCCGAGTTCCTCGACGGCCTGACACGTATTCTCGTCCCTGGGGGTGAGTTCCTGCTCAAAACCGACGACCAGCCCTACTTCGAGGACGCGCTCGTGAGCTTCGACTCACGCGCGCATCAGTTCGAGCGTCTCGACTGGCCTGACGACGCGTTTTTTTATCCCACGACCGACTTTGAGCAAAGCTGGCTCGACATCGACCGCGAGATTCATCGTGCGAGATGGCGGCTCATTGCCGCGTGATCATTTCTGCAGCTCTTCCTGCGTCCAGAGTGTGGCGCGGGCCGCGTTGGCCGCTCGCACGGCCTTCACCTCCGCCGGAGTGACTGCAGAGGCATGGTTGCCAAACCCGGCGCGGACATAGGTCAAAACGTCCGCCATCTGCTGGTCATCAAGTCCCATCGGCGGCATGGGCAGCGGGGCGAGCTGCGGGAAGTCGCTGCCATTGACCTTGATCGGCCCGCTCAGGCCGTGAAGCACAATTTTGATGAGCCTTGCCGTGTCTCCTTTGACCCAGTCACTCTCCGCGATACTCGGATACACACCAGGGAGGCCTTTGCCCTCGGGCTGATGGCAGTTGAGGCAGAGAGCGTCGTAAACGGCCTTGCCGGGATGCGCGACGACGGGCGCCGCACTGGCGATTTTTTTGACGAACTCGGCGTGAGCTGGCTTGGCAAAGGTGAGCTTCGCCACATCCGGTTTCAGCGCCTTCACGGCCTGCTTCAACGCGTAGTCGATGAACTTGTCCGTGGGATGATCGAGCACCTGTGCGGCGATGGTGATGGCTTCAGGCTTCATCAGACGCGCACTGGCAACGACTGCCTCCAAACGCACGCGAGGATGCTCGTCATGGGCGGCTTTGGCGAGCAGCGCGGTGTCCTGCCACACACCGAGAACGCGCGCACCATAAGCGCGGACGCGGGCGTCTTTGGCGGTGAGCAGACGTGCGAGCAATTCAGGCTTCGCGGTCTGCCAGGCTTCGTAAAGGCCGCAAACATCCATGAGTACTCGTTCGTCGGTTTCTTTCGCGATGAAGGCATCCGCAGCGGCGATGCCGCGCGGGTTTGCCCATTCGAAAAGCAGCTTCTTCGCCTGATAGCGCGTCCAGCGCTCCGGCGAGCGAAGCTGCTCCAGCAGGGCTGGAGGCTCCATCATCGTCAGATCAGGCTGCTTCACACTCGGGCGGCCTTTCGCCGTGATGCGCCAGATGCGGCCATGGCTGCGGTCACGACGCGGGTCCGCATAGCTGGCCTGATAATGACCGATGACAGGATTGAACCAGTCACAGAGATACATCGCGCCATCGGGGCCTACACTGACATCCACGGGGCGGAAAGAGGTGTCGCTGCTCTTCACGAGCTTCGGTAGCTGGGTGCTTTTAAAGCCGCTGCCCTCGTCCTCAAAGCGATGCAGCTCGACCACACTGCCGAAGTAACCGCCGATGAGGGCGCAGCCCTGGATGTCATCCGGCAGCGCTTTCGTGCCGATGATTTCGAGCGAGTTCGTCTTCGGGCTGGTGTCGAAAAGAGCACCGATGGGATGATACTCGTCAGGGTCTTTGATGGAGAAGAGTCCGGGCGTGCTGAAGTAGCCCACGGGGCGGTCGCCGCTCTTGTGGAAGACCTGGTTGTAATCATCAAAGGCCACGCCCCAGCAGTTGTGGCCGGCTTTGCCGCCGTTGAAGTAGCCTTCCATCTTCTGCGTGTGCTTGTTGTAGCGCCAGAGGCCGGCTTTTTCGAGAATGGCGAGCCCGTGTGGTGTCTCGACACGGGAGAAGGCATGAAGGCCCTGGCTGAACCAAAGGGTGCCATCGGGACCGTGGCAGATGGAGTTGATGAGCTGGTGAGTGTCGCCAATGCCGAAACCGGAGAAGAGCACTTGTTTAAAATCCGCCCGGCCATCGCCATCGTTGTCTTTGAGAAGCAGGAGCTGGTCGAAGTCGCAGACATACGCGCCGCCATCACTGGGCTCGATGCCTTGAACCATGGTCAGACCTTCGGCGAAGCGCGTGTGCTTGTCGGCGACGCCGTCGTGATCCGTGTCTTCAAGGATTAGGATGTAGTCACTCGGCTTCAAGCCGGGCAAAGTTTGCGGATAAGTCGGCGAGCAGGCCACCCACAGACGCCCGCGCTCATCCCAAGAGAACTGCGTGGGCTTGGCGACGTCTTGCAGCTCGGAGGCGAAGAGATTCATCTCGTATCCCTCGGCCACGGTGAAGGCGGCCATCTGCTGCTCGGGCGTGAGCACGGGCTCGGTCTTGGGCTTTGGCAGTGGCTCGATGGCTGGCACCGCTTTGCCAAGTGAGATGTCATGGATGCGCGCATCCATCTTCGCGATGAGCGGCTTGTGGGATTCAAAGCCCTCGCGCAAAGAAGGCGCGTCCGTGCTGGGCTTGCCAAACATCTGCGTCACGCGGTCGCCATAGACGAAGGACCAATTCGCGGGACGCCAGCAGTCGAACCAAAGGCGGTTCTTTTCCACGATGGCTTCGCGCAGTGCTTTGAGGTCATCGGCCTCGCTGGTGGAAAAGCCGAGTTGTTTCGCGATGAGGCCCGCCACATAGCGCAGGCCGCCTTCATTGAGGTGCATGCCGTTGTCAGTGAAAGCCGCCATGCAGCCTGGATCACGAGTGATCGGCGTGAAGAGATCGACAAAGATCGCGCCGCGTTGCCGGGCGATTTCCTTCACCGCATCGGCATAGGCTTTCACGTCTTCATTCCGCTTCGTGAGGTCCGGGGCATGGGGCAGGCGGGTGGCTTGAAAAGGCATGGGCGAGATCAGCACAAGACGCGGCGTGCGCGCCCTGAACTGATCCAGCAGGCGATGATAGGCGGAGGTGAATTCGGCGATGCGAGCCTTGCCATCAAAGGCCTCCACCTGCCCGAACTGGCAGATCACGATGCCCGCGCCCACGGCATCAAGTTGGGATTTCCAGTCGCCAAAGTTTAGGTCGCGCCACTGCTCATACACCGTGTCGCCCTCCCAGGCCATGCTGCGGAAACGCGGGGCCTGCTTCGCCAGTTCGTGGGTCAGGATGGCCTCCAGCGCACCAGCCTTCTGCTCTCGCACGAAATTCGTCTGACCTGCCATGACGATGACTTCGTTGTCCGAGATCTCGAACTTGCGATCCTTGAATGGCGTGAGCGCAGTGGGGGCGGCGTCGGGATCACCGAAGCGGTTCAGGACATCCTTCGGGCCGGGGACGAGGGCGTCGGGCAGCTCGTCGATCTGGATGTTGCGGAAGGCGATGACCGCCTTGCACTTGCCATGGATTTGCAAGGCGATGTTGCCTTTGAGCGCGATGTCCGGGGCTCGCTCGGTGTAGTCCACCGTGCGCACGCCATTGACGAAGAGCTGGATGCGTTGGTCCTCGGCACGGATTTCATAGGTGTTCCATTCGCCGGGCTTCTCGGCCTTTTTGATCAGTTCCTCAGCAGGCTTGGCGAGCATGGTTTTGCGGCGTGACTCGTCGTAAAGGCAGCCGCTGTAGCCCGCGCCGATGTCCGCCTGATAGCCAAACATCTCATTCGGCGGCTCCTTGATGCGCACGCTGCGGAACTGCACGCCGCCGTTCACGAAGCCCTCGGTGCCGTTGAGTTTGTATTCGAGCGTGAGGCGGAAATTTCGATACGGCTTCTTCGTGGCGAGGAACTCGTTCTGTGGGTTTCCCTCCATGCTGCCGCCGAGAATGACACCATCCTCAATGCGCCAGACCTTGGTGGTTTCGCCCTCCCAGCCGTTGAAGGTCTTGCCATCGAACAACGGCACCGGCGCGGCGTTTGCGAACGCGGAAGCAAACAACAGCGTCGAGAAGAATAAGGTCGGGGTTTTCACGGAAGTCAGGGATCGGTTGGGAGGGCGGGACAATACGCCGCTTCATCGCCTCATCTCGACCCGCTTCAAGAAATCTGCAAGATGCAGGCGGGTGGAAATGTTCGCCCTGTCCTCATGATCGCCCGACTCATCTTCTGCGCCCTGTTTCTCGCCTCGCTGCTTCACGCCGCCGATCCCAAGACGCGTGTCGCACTCGCCGGTGACTCCACCGTCACGGACAAGGCAGGCTGGGGCGCGGCCTTTGCCAAACTGCTCACACCCGAGGCGGAATGCCTCAACTTCGCCGGTGGCGGTCAGAGCAGCAAAAGTTTCCGCGACACCGGCAACTGGAAGAAGGTCATCGATTCGAAACCAGCCTTCATCCTCATCCAGTTCGGCCACAACGACATGCCCGGCAAAGGCCCGAAGCGCGAAACCGATCCTGAAACCACCTACCGCCAGAATTTGATCCGCTACATTGAGGAAGCCCGCGCCATCGGCGCCAAACCCATCCTCGTGACCTCCCTGGCCCGCCGCACCTTCGACAACGGCAAACTTCGCGGCGAACTCAAGCCCTGGGCCGACGCCGCACGCAAAGTCGCCACCGAGCAGCAGGTGCCGCTCGTCGATCTTTTCGTCCGCAGCGTCGATCTGCACAACCAGCTCGGCGTCATCGCCTCCGACGTCTTCAATCCGCCCGGCAAGGATGGCAAAGCCGACCACACCCACCTCAACACCCACGGCGCGGAGGTCATCGCCAAAATCATCGCCGAGGAGCTTGGCAAGGTGGCTCCCGAGCTGGCGAAGCTGATGAAGTGAACTCACGTAGAACGAACTTTCCAGTTCGTTCCCAAGGTGCGTGGCCAGATCTGAGACCGAACTTGGAAGTTCGATCTACTTTTTGCGCCCGCGTCATCTCAGGCTTCTATCATTTTGCCAAACCCCATTCGCGGCGCACTATCCACCGAAACTCATGCGCCCCGACCGTCCCTCCCAACCACCCGTCGCCCGTCAAAATCGTCACGCCCGCTCCGACAACAAGGTGCGCATCTATGAGGAGGGAGACATCGCCACGGTGCTCGAAGGCAAAGAGAACCCGCTCGTGCTAATCCTCGACTGCGTGCAGGACCCGCACAATCTCGGCGCCTGCCTGCGCACCGCCGATGCGGCGGGTGTCTGCGCCGTCATCATGCCGAAGGACAAAACTGCACCCATCACGGAGACCGTGGTGCGTGTGGCCTGTGGCGGAGCGGAGAACATCCCGCTTATCCGTGTGACCAATCTCGTGCGCGCCATGGACAAGCTCAAGGAACTCGGCATCTGGCTCGTCGGCACAGGCGATGAAGCCACACAGAGCCTCTACGACATCGACCTCAAAGGTGGCATCGGCATCGTCATGGGCGCGGAAGGCCCCGGCATGCGCCGCCTCACCGGCGAGCACTGCGATTTTCTCGTCAAGATCCCCATGGGTGGCAAAGTCGAGTGCCTCAACGTCTCCGTCGCCACCGGCGTGTGCCTGTTTGAGTGCGTGCGGCAGCGGCAGCCGAAGAAGTGAGCCCTCTGAGCATGGGTGTTTCTGGCTTCAACTGCGGTGTTTGGATCTGGTCTCACGGCATTGTCACCACTGTGGCTTCAAAACGACCGGCTTTCGGCCTGCCGCGTGCACCTCATACCAGCCCGGAAAGCCGCGCCATTTCACCAGACCGTCTTCATTCGTCTTCAAAGTAACCTCCGTGTGCCACTTCCGGCCGATCCATTCCTCCAGCACCTCACCACGCTTGCGGATGCTCCAGTCCTTGCCCCACGACGCAGCCTCCGGCTTCCAATGCGAGCCTTCCCAGAAACCCCAGAGCAGAAAACTCGTGTAAGCCGGATGGCTGAAGACGGCGATGAGCGCGTCTCGCGTGTAGTCCGCAGCCAAGTCCTCGTCCTCGGTGGTCACGATGTCATATTCTGTGATGGACTGATGCGGCACGATCTTCGCGAAACGATCCGTCACTGCCAGCAGATGCTCCGGCGAAGGCAGGTAGCTCTCGTGGAAATGCGCCTGATTGCCGAGACCCGCCACGATGAAGCCATCGGCGTTCAGCGACTCGATATAGGCAAACGTGTCGTCATCCTGCGGTCCGGGGCGGAAGACCTGGTCTTCGTTGACGAAGAAAGGCAGCTTTGTGAGCGAGCGTGAGAGCGTGAAGACCTCGCGGTCGAGCTTTTCCAGGCCAGGGCGCTTGTTCAGCATGTCCGCGCCACCCCAGGCGATGGGATGATTGATCACATCCCATTCGATGACGCGATCCTTCACAAAGGCCATGCGCTCTTTCACGCTTTCGAGCGTGCGCTGGCGGATCTCGGCGTTGTCCTTGATGTCATGCAGATTGAACGGCGTGGCCACCTGCATGAGATAGTGACCTCGAACGTCGATGTGCCGCTCAGTGAACCAGGCGAAGGCCTTGTCCAGTTCCGCGTTGCGGTTCGCTTTGCGCCCGGCATCGAAATCGGGCGGCCAGTTGCCATCCTTCAGGTCATTCTCGAAAACCACGATGCTGAAGAGCTTGTCCACAATCTCGCGGTAGCGTCGGTCATCCTCACTTTCGCCGCTGAAGCGCTTCGCCACCACGGCGGAGCCAAAACCGAAGGCGTGGCGGCGCAACGAGAGCTTCACCTCCGTCCCGGCCAGCGGTTTGCCATCTTCACCCTTCACGGTCATCGACAGGTCCGCCTTCCGATGCTGCTCAATGCGTTCCAGCGCCGCCTTGCGCCACGGCGCATCCGGTGCACGGCCAGCGTAACTGCGCTTGATCAATTTTGCGCGTGGGAAGCCGCTCACATCCGTCGTGGCGGGATATTTGAGCACGCGGATGCTTTCTACTTCGATGCTTTGCTCTTTCTGCCCACATAGCAGCACCACGGCGGCCTTGTCCGCCGGCACCATGTCATCGGTGATGAACACCACCGGCTGCTCCGTCCAGTCGCGATGGATGCCGACACCGATGGTGTCGCCAAACGCGGTGTAGGGCGCGCCACGAAGCTGCAATTTCGCCAGAACCTCCCCGGACTCCGCGCCACCCACCACCCGCGCTTTGATGATCGCCAGCACGCGCTCGTGTTTCGCGATCTCGGTGGAAATTGGAGCCGTGAACTGTGCCGCGTAAGCCTTGGCGGGATCGGCCTTTGTGATGGCGATGCGTTTCCCAATCGGGAGCGACTCCACCTTTCCAGCTTCAGCCGATGAGTTCGCCTGCAAGGCCGCCTCACCGCGTACATCTGCACCACCCGGCGGAATCTCGATGGCTGACAGTTGGCAAAGGGTCGCGGAAAAGAAGAGAGAAAGGAGACCGGGGTGTTTCATGGCTGCGGACACAGATCTTCCCGCCTGTCTTCCGAGTTACAAGCCCCGGCAGCCATCGAATCGGTCAGGGAATCTACGATTTCTTCCTCTGAACCGAAACGACACCTTCTTTGCCTTCCGGCCATTTCGCGCCTTCCTTGATCCAGCGGAGGATGAGATTGACCTCGTCCTTGGGAATGCGGTGCCCGGTGGCAGGCATGGCCTTCTTATCCTTCGGCGGTAGCGTGAGCGCGAGGTAAAGCATGCTTTTCTCAGGTGCGCCGGCCACGATGGCAGGACCGCCCGGGAAGCGCTTGCGGAAGGCCAGCGCGCGGTTTTGCAGATTGAGCTCGCCAAACAGCGTCTCCGAGTTGTGGCACTCGACGCAGCGATCCGCCAGGATGGGCTTGATCTGCTTCACGAAGTCCACCGGCGGCTCATCGGCGGCAAAGGAGGCGCTGGTGGCAAGGGCGAGACAGGCGGCGGAAAGAATCAGATGACGTTTCATGATGGGGGGGGCGGGGTGTCTTCTCTCAGACGTGCGGCGCACGTCTCTTCAGGGATTGTGAGAGACTACGTCCTTCTTGCCAAGCTGTTTCGACAAACTTTGCCGCCAGGAGGTCATCCCGCTGCTGAAGCGGTAGCAGTTGCCCCGCCCCTCCCGCACGGCATGATGGCGTCCATGAGCATCGAACAAATCACCGCCCGCATCTGTGCGTTTCGCGACGCCCGGGACTGGATGCAGTTTCACAGCCCCAAAGAACTCGCCATCGCCATCACTGCGGAGGCGGGAGAGTTGCTGCAACACTTTGTCTGGCAGCAGCCGGACCAGATCGAGCAGCGCGTGAAGGACAAGATGCCGGAGTTGAAGGACGAAATGGCCGATGTGGGCATCCTGCTCTTCGAACTGGCCCACAACCTCGGCGTCGATCTCGGCCAGGCGATGCTCGACAAGATCGAGCGCAATGAAACGCGTTATCCCGTGGCAAAAGCACGCGGTTCCAACGCCAAATACAACGAGCTGTGAGCGAATCCGAGGTTCCAACACCGCATCGCCGTCGTCCGCGTTATTCGGGCAAGAATCCGGTGCGTTTTGAAGACAAGTACAAGGAGCTGAACCCGGAACTGCACGCGGAGACGATTGCGAAGGTGCGTGCGTCCGGCAAAACGCCTGCCGGACAGCATGTGCCGATCCTCTTGAAGGAGATCATGGCCATCCTCGCTCCGCAGCCGGGCGAACGCGCTGTGGATTGCACGCTCGGCTACGGCGGCCATGCCAGCGCATTGCTGAAAGCCGTGCAACCCGGCGGCACGCTGCTCGCGCTCGATCAAGACCCCATCGAGATCGTGCGCACCGAGGCACGGCTGCGTGCCGGTGGCTGCGAAGAGTCCGCGCTCATCGTGAAACGCATGAACTTCGCCGGATTGCCGCGTGCGCTCGCCGAACTCGGCTGGAGCGATGGCGTGGACGTGCTGCTGGCCGATCTCGGCTGCTCCTCGATGCAGTTCGACAATCCCGCCCGCGGTTTCAGCTTCAAACACGACGGCCCGCTCGACATGCGCATGAACCCGCAGCGCGGTGTCTCCGCGCGTGAACTGCTGCAAAAGCTCACGGCCTCGAAGCTGAAGACGATCCTCGAAGAAAACGCCGACGAACGTCACGCTGCTCTTCTCGCTGATGCGCTCGCCGGAACCGACCATGCTACCACCCGCTCGTTGGCCGAAGCCGTGCGCCGCGCCCAGCCGCATCGCATGGACGAAGAAGAACGCGACGTCACCGTGCGCCGCGTCTTCCAGGCCCTGCGCATCGCCGTGAACGAGGAATTCACCGCGCTCGACACCTTCCTGCATCAACTGCCCAATTGCCTGCGCCCCGGTGCCCGCGTGGCCATCCTGACCTTTCACTCCGGCGAAGACCGCCGCGTGAAACATCTGTTCCGAGATGGTTTGCGGAGTGGAATCTTCAATGCCGCCAATGACGAGGTGATCCGCCCGTCAGCGCAGGAAACACGCGACAACCCGCGTGCCGCACCGGCGAAGCTGCGTTGGGCGGTGAAAGCGTGATCGTGGCTGTGTTAGCTGAGCAAAGGCCGCATTCAGCTTCGTATCTGTGAGCCATGTTCCAACCGCTTCGTTTCCTCATTCCGTGTCTTCTGTGTTTTCCGTGGACTGCCTTCGCTCTCCAAGAAACGTGGGAAACCGGCTATACGAAGGATGATGTGACCGGGAAGCATGTGCTCGGGCATTGGTCGTTTGAGAAAGCGGATGGGCTGAAGCTGAACGGAGCCGTTTTGAATGCGAAAGGCCGCTTTGGTGGAGGATTGGAGTCGTTTCCGGGATTTCCAGTGCAGGACAAGCGTCACGCGGCGCTGGTCGAGGTGAAACTGGTGAAGGGGGCCTTCACGCTGGAGATGTGGATCAAGGCGAAGGCGGAGTTCAAGCCGGAGCTGCGCTGCTACCTGCTCGACAAGAAATACGTCGATCACACGGACTACCAGTGGCAGATCGGCGAGGCGGACAAAGGCGGTCTGCGGAGGATGTTTGTGACGCTGGGCTTCGGCGCGGAGTCGAAGGTGATCCACTCGCTGCCCTTCAAGCTCGAAACGGACGTGTGGCAGCATGTGGCCTTTACTTACGATGGTGCGGGCGAGGGGAAGTTTTATCGAAACGGCACAGCAGCGGGCGGTTCGAAACTCGAAGGCTACGGCGCGGTGGTTCCAGGCACGAAGGGGCTAAGTATCGGCGACCGGCTGGGCAGCAATTACGGCGGATTCCCCGGTTTGATCGACGAGGTGCGCATCTGTGATGGCGTGCTGAGTTTCGAGCGTGTGCAGATGCAAATCACGAGCACACGGCAGGTTTGGCGGCGCATGGAGACGGCAAAGCCGGTTGAGATCGTGGTGACCAATCTGCGGCGCGAAACGATGACCGGCGCGAAGCTGTCGGTGAATCTGGGTGCGAAGGACGAAAACTTCATCGTGCCCGATCTCGCGGCCGGAAAGAGCTTCACGGCGAAGTATGTGCTCAACACGTCGCTCAAAGCCGCGGAATACGTCCTGCGGGCGAGGTTTGAGGTCGGCGACTACGCCACGGAGCAGTCCACGACGCTGCAAATCGTGCCGCGGATGCCGGTGCGCATGCCGGTCATCATGTGGGGCGGCGGGGCGGACGAGATGGTGCGAATGAAGGACATCGGCTTCACCCACTTCATCGGCTTGGGAGCGGACTACGGCTCGCTCTGGGCCAACCGTGCCGTCGGCCCGCCCGCGAAGCCGGAGGTGATCGCGAAGAATCGCGACATGCTTGATGAAGCGCTCAAAAATGGTCTCGAAGTCGTCGCCAGCCTGTCGCCAAGCCGCGCCTTGGAGAGCGACCCGAAAAACCTGCGAGTGGATCGAGCCGGGAAGCCGTATGTGCGGCAGGACATCGCGGCATCGACGCCGGAGTTCGCACCGTTTTTCCAGGTGGTGGGCATGAGCGTGGCAAAGGCCTACGGCGATCACCCGGCGTTCACCACGGCGCTGATCGACACCGAGGTGCGCGACAGCAGCCAGGTGAGCTACAACGCGGTGGATGTGGAAGCTTACAAGAAGTTCGCCAACGCGGACATCCCGGCTGAAATCACGACGAAGGGCGGTGTGGACTGGACGAAGTTGAAGGATTTCCCGGCGGATCGTGTGATCGCGGATGATCATCCCATTTTGAAATACCTGCGCTGGTTCTGGACGGTGGGAGACGGCTGGAATGGCCTACACACCGCGCTGCATCGCGGCGTGAAGAGCAGCGGCAAAGTGTGGACGTTCTTCGATCCTGCCGTGCGGCAGCCGAGCATCAGCGGCGCGGGCGGTGGAGTGGATGTGATCTCGCACTGGACTTACACCTATCCTGATCCGCAAAAGATCGGCATGTGCGCGGACCAGCTTTTCGCGATGAGCGCGGCCAGCGGCAAGAACCAGCGCGTGATGAAGATGACGCAGTTGATTTGGTATCGCTCCCAAACTGCGCCCATCGGCAGCAAGGCACCCGGTGAGGTCGTGGCGTGGGAGGATCACGATCCCGAGGCGGCCTACATCACCATCGCGCCGATGCATTTGAAGGAGGCGCTGTGGACGAAGATCTCGCGGCCCATCCAGGGCATCATGTATCATGGCTGGCAGTCGTTGGTGCAGACGGACAGCCCCGGAGGTTATCGTTTCACGAATCCGAACACCGCGCCGGTGCTCAAGCAGCTTATTCATGATGTGATCGAGCCGCTGGGGCCGACGCTGATGGCGATTCCAGACGAAAGGAGCGAAGTCGCGTTTCTGGAGAGCTTTACTTCGCAAATGTTCGCGCGACGTGGCGGCTACGGTTCAAACAACGGCTGGGAGGCGGATGTGTGGCTGGCGCTGCAACATGCGCATGTGCAGACGGACATCCTCTACGAGGAAACGCTGCTCAAAAACGGCCTCAGCGGCCGCAAGGTGCTCGTGATGCCGTCTTGCGATGTGCTGACGAAGTCCGTCGTCACACGCATCGCCGACTGGCAAAAGAAGGGCGGCAAGATCGTGGCGGATGAGTTTCTCTGCCCCGCTTTGAAGGCGGATGTGGTGATCCAGAGCTTCAAACGCGAGAAAAAGGCCGCCGAGGACAAGGCGAAGGTGCTGGAGTTGGCGAAGTCGTTCAGCGCTCTGCCGCAGAAAGTTTCCTGCGACAACGCGGAGATCATCACACGCGTGCGGAAGTTTGGCGATGCGACCTATGTCTTCGTGGTGAACGACAAGCGCGAGTACGGAAGCTACGTCGGCCAGCACGGTCTCGTGATGGAAAACGGAATGCCTTCAAAGGGCGTCGTGAGCCTGAAAGCGGAATCAGCCAATGTGTATGAGCTCACCGGCACGCAGTTTATCGTGCCAAAACGCGGTGAAGACGGCGTGATGAGCTGGCCGGTCGAACTCGGCCCCTGCGACGGCAAAATCTTCATGGTGCTGCCCAAACCGCTACTCGGCATCCAACTCGACATGCCAGAGAACGCCACGCTGAACAACACAGCCAAGGTTTCCGCCCGCATCACCACCACGCAGGAAGCCCCCACGAAGGCGGTGATCCCTGTGCGCGTCGATATTCGCGACGCGAACGACAACGCAGCCGAGGGCAGCGGTTTCTACGCCGCCGAAAACGGCATCGTCGAACTTAGCCTCAACCTCGCCCCGAACGATGATCCCGGCACTTGGGAGGTCCGTGTGAAGGAGCTCGCCAGCGGCATGGAAGCCGTGAAATGGATGAGGGTGGGGAAATGACGAATGGTTGATTTCACACGGGCGGGACCGTAGCGTTTTCGACGCTTTGCCCCATGAATCCCGACGAACACTCCTTTTTGCCTGACGGGCCGCATGCGGCGTGGACGATTGCGAGCTATGTGCGTGCAGGGGCGCGGCGCTGGCCGGAGCGGGAGTATCTGAGGCATGGCGATGAATCGCTGACGTATGCGGAGGCATGGCGACGGATCGCGAGCATCGCGGCCTGGCTGAATGCCAGAGGCATTGGTCGCGGGGACCGCGTGGTGATGGTGACGGAGAACCGGATCGAAACGGTGCTGATGTTTTTCGCTGTGGCGCAGATCGGGGCCATCGCGGTGATTTTGCATCCGCAGATGAAGCCGGAGGGGCTGCGGCGCATTCTGGAGCAGACGGAACCGAAGCTGGGCCTGCTCGAACAAGCCACGGCCTCACTTCAGGAAGAATTTGGCGAGACACCGCTCGTGTGGGCGGACGGGGGCGTCCGCACTCCATTTTCTGAGTTGATCGCGACGCCGGAGCCGAAGCATGTGTCGTTTCCGGGGATTGACCAAGATCCTGCGTTTTTGGTGTTCACGTCGGGATCGACGGGCACGCCACGCGGGGTGATTTTAACGCATGACAACGTGCGCTTCGTCTCAGCGGCGATTCAGGCGCGGTTGCAGTATCAAATCGAAGATCGTGTGGCGATTTTCCTGCCGCTGTCGTTCGACTACGGGCTGTACCAGCTTTTTTACGCGGCGATGGTGGGCGCGAGTGTGTTCATCGGCCGGCCGGAGATGGCGGGGCCGGAGCTGCCGCGCATTCTCGCGGCGCAGGAGATCAGCGTGCTGCCGGGCGTGCCGACGTTGTTTGGCGGACTGATCAAGATGCAGCGCTACCGACCCGTGGCGCTGCCGAAACTGAGGGTGATCACCAACACGGGCGATCATCTCCCGCAGAGTTACATTCAAAGCTTGCGTGAGCTGTTCCCGCAGGCACGGGTTTTTCCGATGTATGGGCTGACTGAGTGCAAGCGCGTGTCGATCCTGCTGCCAGAGGAGCTGGAGGCGAAGCCGGAGTCGGTGGGCCGTGCGCTGGATGGCACGGAGGTGTTTGCGATGGATGCGAATGGCCACTGCCTGCCACCGGGCGAGACGGGCGAGCTGTGCGTGCGCGGCCGGCATCTGGCGCTGGGCTACTGGCGCGCGCCGGAGGAGACGGCGAAGCGCTACAAGTTCATGGGCGAAGGCCACTCACGCGTACTGGTGAGCGGTGACTTTGGCAGCGTGGACGCGGAGGGCTTTTTGCATTTCCACGGGCGCAGTGATTTCCTGATCAAGCACAAGGGGCACCGGCTGAGCCCGGCGGAGGTGGAGGAGGAGGCCTGCCGGATTCTCGACGTGGTGGCGGCCGGCTGTGTGAAGGACGAGGCACGGGATCAGTTGTGCCTGTTTGTTTCCGTCTCGCGCGAAGGTTTGGATGAAAAGGCCATCATCCTGGCGCTGAGCGCGAAGCTGGAGCCTGCAAAGGTGCCCAACCGTGTGGTCTTCCTGCCGGAACTGCCGAAGACAGGAAATCAGAAGGTGGATCGCAAGGCGCTGCGGGCGCTGCTGTGAACGACGCAGGCGTCTTCACTCATCCACGCCTGCGGCGTCGAGCGTGCGCATCATGGCGTCGAGGAACTCCTGGGCGGCGTCGATGGGGAGGATGATGGTGTCGCGGCGGCCGCGCACGTCCTCGGTGATCTTGATGAACTTGCCGCGGTCGTTCTCCTTGAGATCGAGGAAGAAGATCTTCCGTTCGGTGACGATTTTTTCCGAATGCAGCGGCGGATTGGGCG
>Ga0209573_1002437_pt1 | contig 23724 bp, 18 predicted proteins | sample TNRBio252014_DNA_FD_185870 | JGI IMG/M metagenome (GOLD analysis project Ga0209573, IMG submission 185870) | Wastewater treatment Type I Accumulibacter community from EBPR Bioreactor in Madison, WI, USA - TNR Reactor_6/25/2014_ DNA (SPAdes)... | ecosystem: Engineered > Bioreactor > EBPR >...
ACGGAGTCAGCCCCGTAGCCCGTCGAAAATGTTTTTCCGGTAATCGTTTTGCCTTGTTCCAGTCCATAACCCTTAAAATAATTCCACAAAAATACAAATTTTTCCACAGACTTACTAAAGAGGTCTAACGTAGAAATAATCAGAGACGTAAAAAAGGAAAAGAGGCAAATGTTTCTTTTGCGGGAGTTTGCTGCTCTGTTCAGACGAAGTCATGCAATGTAAAAAAGGGGTTTATGCCTTTTTTATTTGTGCGACCCCAAATGATGCCGAATGGAATGCCCAAAGACAACATTTAGGAGGTAAAGATACAAGGAAAAACACGAATAAAGATAACGAAAATCATGTCTCGTTATGGATACTCGAAAATAAACGAATTGCTCAATTTTCAGAATCCTTGCCTGCAAAAGGACAAGTTATCCGTAATCGTGAATTATTTGAATTAATTCAAAAGCTAATCAACGGTATCAATGACCAATCATTGGGTAAAAAATTTGACGAACTAGAATTTCATGCTACCCCCTTAGATAGCCTTTACCAATTTTGTATCGAAAAGTCAAATGCTTCGATAACTTCCTAAGTTTGGGTCTTGATTCTGTACGAAAATCCATGCCCTATGCGTTATTTTCATAAATTACCGCTATGAAAACCTTTTTGATATGCTTCCTGTGGCTGACGGCGATGCGTTTGGATGCGCAAACGATTTCCGTTACACTCAACTTAAATGATCCCGCCATCCCGTATTGTGATACCCTTTCCCTGACGGATTCGATCTATAACCGCTCGCCGTACAGCTTGGCTTTGGAGGCATTTGACCGCCCTTTTACCCAAGAATTTTTTAAGTTATACAAAAAAGCTAAGCTGAAAGTCTGGCGCGATGCCGAACGAACCATCCCCTTTCCCTATGACCGGTTTAAGGAGGAGACCTTTTTTTTGAGCTATTTTTTGAGCAATAACTTCCGAAAAGGCAAAAAACAACCCACCAACGCCGAAGTTTTACCCGATTACCGCTTGGATTTGATGGTTCTGGAGGACTGGACGCTGACCGATGCCCTCTACCGACAGGTGAAAGGCGGGGCAATCTTTCTCAAAGACCTCAACAAACCACAGTTTCCCCCCACCGAACTCTATTTTGACCTCAACGATAAAGCGATTCCCTATCATCTGTTGCGATTGCGATGTGATTATAACGGCGACCCCGATGCCAACTCGAAAACGCTCATCATGGAATCAGCCCTCAACTTCAAGCTGGCTTCGGCAAAAGCCCCGTTGCCGAATCATTGGGAACAATTAGTCAAAATGAACCCTAGAGCAGGGCAGGGGACAACCAAAGTCAACTATCGAATCATGCTACCGCCGATGTATTTTCCCACCTCGAAGGATAACAAGCCGATTTCCGTTGACCATTTAGCCAATAACGGTGCGATATTCCGGCAGGTCGTTCCCCAACTGTTTCGGAAGGTTTTAGCGGGGAAGGTCAAATGCTATTCCATCATCGAAAATGACAACATCATCCCTATGAAAGCCCGCGACATCTATTATATGATTGAAAGGCATCCCCTCAATCCCGCACCCGTTACGAAGAAAAACATCCAAACGATAGACTTCAGCTACGGTATCCAAGACCTGCAAATCGGCGGTAGGTTGGCTCGGCGCATCACCTCGACCGATACACTCGTTGATTTTCAGGTAGATTACGTCAGTTTGGTGTGGGGCAAAAACTGGGATGATGAAGACAAGACGATTATTACTTACTTACAAGCAAAAGACCTTAAACGTTTTCGGGTGAATAATCAAACGCTGATTGCTTTTTTGGAAACTCAACTTTATTACTACACGCTGGCTCGAGTTAACAACGTATATCCCCGCGATTTTACCGAAGCCAACTACATCAATCACTTCTTACGCAATGGAAATTGGGAAGGACTGTACCACCAACTCGATTATTGGCAGTGGTCGGAGCAGGAGCGATATAACCAAAGTGAACGCTTGGGGCTGATAAGTCGTTAATTTTGGCTAAATTGCTTTTCGCTTGGCAGTGTTTTATGCCCCTTTTTGCAACAATGTTGCAGAAATTGCTTATACTTGCAACAGAATTGCAAAAACTTCTTTGTACTTAATGACTCCATTAACGAACATGACAACGTTTTTTTCTTCCAAAACTTCATTCCTGTACCTGCTTTTTGCCGGCATGTTGGTGTTATCTGCTTGTAGAAAGGATGAAGACAAAAAGGACAATCCTAAACCCGACACTGCCAAGCCCGTTATCACCGTGATGCGTCCTACGATGAAGGCTTCCTTCGCATCGGGGACGGATATGCAGATCGAAGTCCGCTTTACCGACGACCGCGCCTTGAGTCAAGCCCGTTTTCAACTTCATTTTAACGATGGACATACCCATAAAGCTGAGCCGATAGATACTGCATTTATCGTCGCCCTCACCGGTACAGAACAAACCATCACCCGTTCCATTAAGTTGGATTCAACCATTGCGGCAGGACCCTACGACCTCATAATAGAATGTATAGATCAGGTGGGGAATAAAGCCGACTTCGTGGAAATCAATCTCGAAGTAACTTCCCCGATGCAACCGAAATTCACCGACCTGAAACTCAATGGAGATGCCATCAACGAAACGGATGAATATGATATAGAATTGTTAGGCGGAGGATCATTTGAATACCGCTTAACGGGAAACATCACCGCCGCGTCGGGTAGCTTGTTGGAAAGTGTCGTTCTCAAAATCTTTGAGGGAGAGGGGCATTCCAACAAAACGTCAGCTTTCAGCTTGGAGCGCGTCCTTCAGGTGAAAAATCAAACAAGTGTCAGCCTCAATGAATTGATTGCTTTCCCGTCAGCCGACTTTGAAGCAGGGGAACATGACTACATACTCTACCTGCAAGCCAAAGATCAATCAGGACACATAAAAGTATTTCGGGGGAAACTCCACCTCCGAAAATAGTTCTATAAGCCTTTTTTCCTAATGATATTAAGCAGACCTGAGCCTTCAAGTCTGCTTTTTGGCTACAAAAAGGGCGTATTAATTTAGATTCATTCTAAATTTGGCTTTTCCACTCAAAATGAAAGGACTGAAATTGGAGAATTGGGGAAGGCTATCTAACTTGCACCCGCTTCAAAAAGCGTAAAAAACGTTATTTTGAAGTAGCTTAACACTAACTTAATTTCCTAAAGGAACGATTACAGCACGGCTACGGAGTCCGACTGAAACTAAACTTTGAGAACAGATAAATTGACTTTTACTTACAAAAAGACATTCCAAACAATGGAAAGTAAGCATATGATACGTTGGTTACTTGTTTTTGTTTGCTTCTTCACGATGATCCTGCCAAGTGCCTCCGCACAGGACGGTGAAGCTCTATTCAAAGCAAACTGTACTTCCTGCCACAACATGTACAAGAAGGTTACGGGACCCGCCCTGTATGGTGCCGTAGACCGGTGGGAAGGACAAAAGGAAGAGATGGGGGCGTTTATCAAAAACTCCCAAGCCTACCTCAAGTCGGGAAGTCCTAAGTCGGGTTATGCGAACAAGCTGTTTGAAGAATACAACAAAACAGTGATGAACGCGCAATCCCTCAAGCCCGAAGAAATCCAAGCCATCATCGGCTATATCGAATCAGCACCCCCGCCTCCCGATAATACCGGTGGTAAAAAAGATGGAGGTGTTACTGTGCCGGTAGATGCTTTGTATTCTAATTTCTCTACCTTAATCGGTATCTTATTATTGTGTGCGGTGTTGGTGGTGTTTGGGATTGCGGTGGTCGGTTATGCGATCAAAGCGCGTGAAGATGGTAAGCCGCTCACCTCCGATAACTTCCTCAAAGCGTTAAGAGCTTTTTTCTCGCACCGCTTGGTGTTTACGGTGATTGTATTGGTGGTATTGGTGGGGGCAGTCAATTCGGGTTATCGTTTCCTATGGATGATGAACCTGCATAATGGTTATCAGCCTGTTCAGCCAATAGCTTATTCACATAAACTACATGCCGGCACTGAAAAAGGGCAACTTGGGATTAATTGTGAGTATTGCCACACCGGAGTAAGACGGGGTAAATCAGCAACCATTCCGGCATTAAGTACCTGTATGAATTGCCACAACATTATAACGGAAGGTACGAAGACCGGTACGACTGAAATTGCGAAACTCCGCGAAGCCTACGAAAAGAATAAACCGATTGAATGGGTGCGGATTCATAATTTGCCCGATTTCGTGTACTTTAATCACTCCCAGCACGTGAAAGTAGCGGGCTTAGAGTGCCAAGAGTGCCACGGACCCATCCAAGAAATGGAAGAAGTGTATCAGTTCTCCCGCCTTTCGATGGGCTGGTGTATCAAGTGCCACCGCGAAAAAGAAGTGGACTTAAACAAGAGCGAATACTACAAAACCGTTCATGCCAACGTCAAGAATACGGGCGATGGCAAGATCACCGTTGAAAAGCTTGGCGGTACAGAATGCGCACGGTGCCACTATTAATACTTGACCCTTTCATTCACTATTTTTCAGACAACCGTCTCCTAAACATATGCAAGAGAAAAAGTATTGGGGTTCATTGGAGGAAAGAAACAATGACCCCGAATACCTCAAAGAAGCCAAAAAGGAATTCGCTACCGATCCTTTTTTGCAGGAAATGGATGAGAATACCGCCTCCAACCGTAGGGGCTTCTTAAAAATATTGGGCTTCAGTGTGGGGGCTACTGCTACACTTGCCGCCTGCCAAACACCGGTAAAGTACATCTTACCGTATGTAAATCAACCGGAGACCACGAAAGGTTCTATCACGGACTTTTATGCCTCCACCTTTTATGACGGGACGGAATACGGTGCCATCCTCGTTAGAAGTCGGGACGGAAGACCGATTAAAATTGAGGGCAATCCCTCTTCGATGATTACGCCACAGGGTACCAGTGCGCGCAGTCAAGCCTCCGTGTACGGTATCTATGATTCCAAACGCCTCCGCGAACCGAAAAAAGGTACTGCCAAAGCCGACTGGAAAGAAATAGATAACTTGGTGAAGCAAGCTAACGCTTCCGGTAAATCCGTTCGGGTGTTGGCTCATTCAATTACCAGCCCCGCAACCAAAGCCCTCTTGGCTCAATGGAAAGAGAAAAACGAGAACGTTAAAGTCGTTCAATATGACTCCCTTTCCGCACACGGTATCTTGGAAGCCCACGAAAAATCGTTTGGTAAAAGGGTTGTTCCGGCTTACCGCTTTGACCGTGCCGAAATGATCGTCGGTTTCAACTGCGATTTCTTGGGTTCATGGCTTTCTCCGACCGAATTTACGGCGCAGTGGTCTAAAAAACGCAAGTTTACGGGTGATGATCCTTCGATTGTTTCCCGCCACGTGCAGTTTGAATCCAACGTAACGATTACCGGTGCCGCCGCCGACGAGCGCATCCCGATTAAGCCCTCCCATGAAGGGGCGTTACTCTTAAAACTGCATAACCTCATCGCTTCCATGACGGGAGGCGAATCCCTACCGGGACAAGGCATGGAAAGTGCCGGCAATTACATAAACGTTGTTGCTAATGAATTGGTCGCTAATAAAGGTAAAGCCTTAGTAGTGTCAGGTTCAAACGACGTGAACGTACAGTTAATTGTGAATGCGATCAACGTCCTGTTGGGCGCATACGATAATACGATAGATATAGGTAATCACTCCAACCTCCGTCAAGGTAGTGATACCGAAGCCGAAGCCCTTTTACAAGAGTTGAATAACGGTTCGGTCGGTTTGTTTATCTTGGTGAACAGCAACCCTGCTTATACGCATCCGGCGGGTAAAGCATGGACGGATGCCATCAAAAAAGCGCAAACATCCTTAGCATTGGTTACGACGGAAAACGAAACGTCCACCGCTTGCCAATACCAGTTAGCGATGAGCCACTATTTGGAGGCATGGGACGTTCACGAACCCTATAAAGGTTCGCTTTCGATTCAACAGCCGTTGATTGCTCCTTTATTCAATACCCGTTCCCTCAACGAATGCCTGATGGCTTGGTTGGAGGATACCCGCAAGCCGAATGACATGATCCGCGAGCTACTCGACATGAATGAGTCCGCATGGATTTCGTTCTTAGGTTCAGGGGTAACAGGGGCATCGGTTAAAATAGAGAAAGAAGGTACGAAAGCGGAAGAGAAAAAAGAAGAAACCAAAACCGACTCCACCGCAAAAGCAGAACCGAAAGTAGATGCCGTAATCACGTTATCGCGTCCGTTTGCGGGTGGTGGAGAGTTAGCAAAAGAATGTCGAGAATGTTTAAATCAAGCTGCGAACGCTGTCCAAACCAAAGCCGGTTCGGGTAAAGGTTTGGAAGCTGTGTTATACGCATCGGTAGCGTTGGGCGACGGTTCATTAGCGCACATTCCTTGGTTACAAGAATTGCCCGATCCCTTAGCCCGGACCACGTGGGATAACTTCGTAGCCGTCCCCGTTAAACTGGCAAAAGAAAAAGGCATCAAAACCAATGACGTTCTCAAAGTAACGGTTGGTAAAACAACAGTGGAACTGCCGGCCTTCGTAATGCCCGGACAGCAAGCCGAAACGATTGCCATTGCCCTCGGTTACGGACGTACTGTCGTCGGCGATGCGGGTATGGATTGCGGAAAAAATGCTTTCCCGATGCTTTCCTTGGAAAACGGTGCGGTTCAATATGCCGTCAGCGGTGCGAGTGTAGACAAGACGGGTGCTACGTATAAATTAGCCCGCGTGCAAACACAAGGCACAACGATGGGGCGCGATGTAATCCGCGAAACAACTAAAGAAGGTTACGGCAAATATATCAAAGAATATCAGGATCAACGCAACCACCTATTAACGCATCTGGTTTCCCTCTACCCCGAGCGTCCGCAAATCGGACACCGTTGGGTGATGGCGATCGACTTAAATGCCTGTACCGGGTGTGGGGCATGTGTCGTTGCTTGTAATGCGGAAAATAACGTAGCCGTTGTGGGGCGTGATGAAGTCCGCAGAGGACGCGAAATGCACTGGATACGGATTGACCGCTATTACTCCGATACTACTAAAGAGAAAAAAGACTGGAACGAAGACCCCGAAGAATATCCCGATATTACCTTCCAGCCGATGCTTTGCCAGCATTGCGGAGACGCTCCTTGTGAAAACGTTTGTCCCGTATTGGCAACAGTACACAGTTCGGAAGGGTTGAATCAGCAGGCATACAACCGTTGCTTCGGTACACGATATTGTGCGAACAACTGTCCGTATAAAGTGCGTCGCTTCAACTGGTTTGACTACACGAATAAGGATAAATTCATGTATTCGCCGACTTCTTCGGATGAAATCAACGGTTTGGAACGCTTCGTACTCAATCCTGATGTAACCATTCGCGCACGCGGGGTGATGGAGAAATGCTCATTCTGCGCCCAACGTCTGCAAGCCGGTAAATTGGAAGCCAAGAAAGCAGGCAGACTTTTGCATGAAAGCGATGTGAAGCCCGCTTGTGCGCAGGCTTGTCCGTCGGGAGCTATCTATTTTGGCGACGTGATGGATGATAACCATCAAGTAGCCCATCTGTGGCCCAAAGACAGCTTGGTAACGCGGGAAGGCAAAAAAGGTTACGACCGCGCTTTCCACGTGATCGAAGAATTGAAAACTCGTCCGTCCATCGCCTATTTGGTGCGGGTACGGAATCGCAAAGAAACGAAAGGTTCACCTAAAGCATAAACAAACTAAGTCATTATATAACTATGTACGATTCACCAATACGGGAACTTCTTATCACCGGTAAGAAGACGTACACGCAAGTTACGACGGACATCGTCAACCCCATCTTAAACCCTCCGACGAAAGGCTGGCTGTTCGGCTTCGGGCTGGCTTCCATTGCTTTAGCCTTGGGTTTATATTGTATGACCTACACGCTTTTCGTGGGCATCGGTTCTTGGGGACTGAATAAAACGGTCGGTTGGGCATTCGATATTACCAACTTCGTATTCTGGGTCGGTATCGGTCACGCGGGAACGCTGATCTCTGCCATCCTTTTACTTTTCCGTCAGAAATGGCGGACTGGCGTAAACCGTGCAGCGGAAGCCATGACCATCTTTGCCGTTATTTGTGCGGCTCTTTTTCCGGGACTCCACATGGGTAGACCTTGGCTTGCCTACTGGATTTTCCCCCTTCCGAACTATCACGGTCCGTTATGGATCAACTTTAACTCACCCTTGGCATGGGACGTATTTGCGATCTCGACGTACTTTTCGGTATCCTTACTCTTCTGGTATTCGGGTTTAATTCCTGATTTCGGAACGGTACGTGACCGCGCTAAAACCAAATTAGTCAAAAACATCTACAACGGCTTATCCTTCGGCTGGGTCGGTTCAGCGAAAAACTGGGTTCGCTTCGAGGCTTTGTCCTTGATCTTAGCCGGCGTTTCTACGCCTCTGGTACTTTCGGTACACACGATCGTAAGTATGGACTTTGCCACGTCGGTTATTCCGGGCTGGCACACGACAATCTTCCCGCCTTACTTCGTTGCCGGTGCAATCTTCTCCGGTTTCGGGATGGTATTAACGCTGATGACCGTCGTCCGTTCCGTGATGAAATTACAAGACTACATCACCATCGGACACATCGAAGCCATGTGTAAAGTCGTCGTGGCTACGGGGATGATGGTTGGTTTGGCTTACGGTACGGAGTTCTTCATCGCCTTCTATTCGGGTAGTGATTATGAGATGTACACGTTCTTTAACCGTGCGTTCGGTCCTTACGGCTGGTCGTACTGGATCATGGTTTCGTGTAACGTTATCTCACCCCAGCTGTTCTGGTTCAAGAAGATTCGCCAAAATATGGTGTTGGTGTTCATCATCTCCATCTTCGTGAATATCGGGATGTGGTTTGAGCGTTTCGTAATCATCGTAACCTCCCTCCACCGCGACTTAGTGCCTTCCAGCTGGTTTATGTACACGCCTACGTTTATTGAATTCGGTATTTTTATCGGAACATTGGGCGTATTCTTTACGGCTTTCTTCCTGTTCTGTAAGTTCTTCCCCGTCATCGCAATCGCGGAGGTGAAGAGTGTGATGCGTTCGTCATCTGATACGTATAGAACGGATCACATCAAAGAGTCGCAATTAGAAGAAGCCTTCAATCCTGCAAAAGGATATGGCACTGTTGGAGGCGCAGCTACTGCTTACAAATCACCCGAAGAACCGCAACCCTAATTGAACTTAATCCCATCCGACGTATAACATACGTCGGATGGGCATTGATATACTTTTTTAACCAAAAGAGACAATGGCAGAATACCCGCTCAAAAAACATATCGTTGGCATCTATGATGATGACGAAAAACTGATGCACGCTTGTGAACACATCCGCCATATGGGTATCAAAATCAAAGATGTGTTTACGCCGTTTCCCATTCACGGGTTGGAAGAAGTGCTGGGCATCAAGCCCTCCCGCCTTCCCGACGTGGCTTTCGTTTTCGGCTTAACGGGAACGGTTACCGCCTTAAGTCTGATGACGTATTGTTATACGTTTGACTGGCCCGTTAATGTCGGCGGTAAGCCTGGCTTTCCCTTACCGAGTTTTATTCCGATTATCTTCGAGTTAACGGTGCTTTTTTGTGCTTTCGGGATGGTTTTCACGTATTTATTCGTGAATAATCTCGCCCCGCATGTGCAACCCGAAATTGTAGACCCCCGCCAAACGGATGATCGTTTCGTGGTCGTAATTGAAGCGACGGAAGACGCGGAAGCCGATCAAAAGATTCACAATGCCTTGAAGGAATCCGGTACTTGTGAACCGCCCCGTGAACAATACTTGCGCGCTCATTGGTATAATGTACCTTAATCCCCCGTGAATCAGCAATGAAAACTTATATACAGATTATAGCGGTGGCGATCATCGGATTTTCAACAGTTTCTTGCGGAAAAAGAAGCCCGCAGGATACCGGTTTGGAATATGCGTCGCAGATGTATCACTCCGCACCCTTAGACCCCTATTCGCAACGCGATCGCAATGCCTTTTTCGCGGATGGTAAAAACCTCCGTGAACCGGTTGCCGGTACGGTGGCTAAAGGCAAAGAGGATTACTATTATCCCTATGAAAATACGCCCGAAGACGCAGAACGTGCGGCAAAAGAGCTTAAAAACCCTACTCCTTTAACGAAGGAAAGTGTAGATAGAGGTAAAGAACTTTACACCATCTATTGTTCACATTGCCATGGTAAGACAGGTAAAGGAGACGGCTCTGTAATTGCTTCGGGAAAATATCCTGCTCAGCCACCGTCTTATGATAGTGATCGTGTGAAAGAATTAACAGATGGTAAAATATTTCACAGTATCACGAAGGGAATTAATGTAATGGGACCTCATGGTGCATTCTTGTCTCCGAAAGAGCGTTGGGATGTTGTTAATTACATCAAGTCCGTTCGCGGTGATAAAGTAGAAGGCATGGGCGGCGGTGCTAAATCCGATTCGACCAAGACAGATTCCACGAAAGTTAAAGAAGAAAAGAAAAGTTAATCCACCTGAACAACAATCATGGCACACGGACATTTTCCTGAAATAGACCCCAAAGAATTGGAACGCCGTTTTGAAATGGACGGTGGTACGCGCAAATGGATCAGCATCTTTATTGGTGTGGGACTCTTGTTGTTGATTCTGGGAATCGTTCTCGGCATCACCTCCGAAGGTAAACATAAAAGTGCAGGACACGGTGGCGAGCATCACAGTTCGGCATACGTCGTTCCGACAGCAAACAGCCCCGCTCAACTGGCGGATAATCACGAAACCAAAGCGGGCGATGCGCACGGACAAGAACATAAAGCAAGCGGACATCACGAGGAAGCTCACGGTGGAGGTGGTGGACATGCACACGTCCACGAACCCGTTTGGGTTACCCGTTTGATGGCGAACTTGGTTGCTAACAGCTTCCTTTTTATGGGAGCATCTATCTTATGTGTGTTCCTGCTGGCGTTAAAAATCGCCGCAAATGCAGGCTGGCATGTACAATTAATACGTATCGCCGAAGCCTACGGACACTTCTTCCCCGTCGGGGCAATAATCCTATTACTTATATTCTTAGGTGCAGGTACTTGGCTGTATCATTGGTCAGCCCCCGGAGCGATGGAATCGGATGTAATTCTGCAATCGAAAAAGTGGTGGTTGAATAAACCATTTTTTATCTTGCGCACAGTCTTATTTACGGGTTTATGGATTACATTTTTCATGTTCTTCCGTAATTCTTCTCGTGCAGAAGATCAGCAAGGCGGGATCAAATTATTTAGTAAACGCATCCCGATGGCGGCGATTTTCCTGATTATCTTTGCATTAACGTTCTCCGCAATGGCGTGGGATTGGATCATGTCTATTGAAGCACACTGGTTCAGTACGATGTTTGGGGTTCGGATGTTTGCATCGTCTTGGGTATCTGCGTTGGCAATTATTACGATCACGGCGATTTACCTTAAAAGCAATGGCTACTTAAAATACATGAACGCAGCGCACTTCCATGATTTAGGTAAGTTCATTTTTGCGTTTAGTATTTTCTGGACGTACATCTGGTTCTGCGAGTTTATGCTGATATGGTACTCGAATATTCCCGAAGAAGGCATCTACTTCTACAAACGGTTCGAGATGTACCCTGCCTTATTCTTTGCGAACTTTGGGATCAACTTCCTCGTTCCCTTCCTGATCCTCTTACATAAATCAAACATGCGCCATGTTCCGACGATTGGTTTTGTTGCCTTCGTTGCATTATTCGGTAAATTTTTAGATGTTTATTTGTGCGTAGCTCCCGGCACAGTCGGTGAGTATGGAGGCTTAGGATTGATGGAAATTGGTATGTTTATGACTTTCTTAGGCGTATTTTTCGCATCCGGTGCGTTTTTCTTAACGAAAGCGAACCTCGTCCCGAAAAATCACCCTTATTTGAAAGAAAGTCTCTGGCATATCTATCACTAAGAGCTTTTCAAATGGGCATAAAAAGAAGAGACCCCCTGTTTTTGTGCAGGGGTTTTTTTGTATCTTTGACTCAGAAACGGAGTAGGTATGCGCCTTCGGGCTGAACAGTTGTTCAAGAAATATAAAGATCGCGTCGTCGTCAATCGGGTTTCCATTGAGGTGGAGCAAGGGGAGATTGTTGGGCTTTTGGGACCCAATGGAGCGGGGAAAACAACTACTTTTTATATGACGGTTGGTTTAGTTCGACCGGATAAGGGATGCATTTTTCTCGACCAAAAAGAAATTACAGATAAGCCTATGTATCGGCGTGCGCAGTTAGGTATTGGCTATCTTCCCCAAGAGGCATCCGTTTTTCGTACCCTTTCCGTTGAAGATAACATTTTAGCTGTATTGGAAATGCGTTCAGGAATGACGCAGAAACAGCGAAAAGCTAAAACAGATGAATTATTGGAAGAGTTTAGTCTGACACATGTACGTAAAAATCAAGGGAAATTTCTGTCGGGAGGTGAACGACGTAGAACCGAGATTGCCCGTGCTTTGGCAGTTGATCCAAATTTTATTCTGTTGGATGAGCCTTTTGCAGGTGTTGATCCTATTGCAGTCGAAGAAATCCAAAGAATCGTTCGTAAACTGGTCAATAGAAATATTGGTGTATTGATAACCGATCATAATGTACATGAAACCCTGAACATTACGAATCGGGTATATTTACTGTTTGAAGGGGCTATCTTTCGTTCCGGAACAGCGGAGGAATTAGCGGAGGATGAAAATGTGCGACGCGTTTATTTAGGAGAGAACTTTAAGTTAGAACGATGATAAAAAGTATAATTAATACTTTTGTTAAGAAGGTTCTTTTGCAAAGAGTAAAAGACATAGAATTTTATATGCGTAATGGTGCTGAAGTGCAGCATAATCTATTGAAGTCATTGATTCACAAAGCAGCACATACAGAATACGGCAGAAAATATGATTTTTCAAGCATCAATACCTACGACCAATACCGTGATCGCTTACCTATTCTTACCTATGAGGAATATTATCCGTTTATAGAAAAGACTTTAAGAGGAGAAAATAATATTTTATGGAATGGGGCAGTAAAATGGTTTGCCAAATCGAGTGGAACGACGAATGATAAGAGTAAATTCATACCGATTACCAAAGATAATTTGGAGACCTGTCACTATGCGGCGGGTCGTGATATGTTAGCATTATATTTATATCAATACCCGGATACTCGTATTTTTACTGGAAAGTGTTTGACGATTGGCGGGAGTCATGAAATCAGCCGTTTCAATCAGTCAGCCAAGTATGGGGATTTAAGTGCAGTCTTAATTGAGAACTTGCCATGGATTTACCAGTTTCAGCGTGCGCCTTCAAAGGCAGTTGCTTTAATGGGAAATTACGAAAGCAAGTTAATTAAAATGAAGGAAGAGACTGCCAATCAAAACATTACTTGTATGGCAGGTGTCCCTACATGGACGATAATTTTATTGCAATCTTTAATGAAAGAAAAAAATACTTTATTTATTTCAGATATTTGGAAAAATTTAGAAGTTTTTTTTCACGGAGGCGTGAGTTTCGTGCCTTATCGAGAGCAATTTAGGTCTTTCTGTCCTTCGCTACGTTTTATGGAAACGTATAATGCCTCGGAAGGATTCTTTGGATTACAAAATGACCTAAATTCATTTGATTTATTATTACTGTTAAATCGGGGTATTTTTTATGAATTTGTCGCGCTTGATGAATTAGAACGAGAACATCCTAAAGCGATTTCGATAGATGAGGTTGAGATTGGTAAAACTTATGCCCTAATTATTTCTACCAATTCAGGACTTTGGCGATATAATATTGGGGATACTGTGCGTTTTACAAGTAAAAATCCTTTCAAGATTCAAATTGCTGGAAGAACAAAATTATTTATAAACGCATTTGGGGAAGAACTAATGATCGAAAATGCGGAACAAGGTATCTTACATGCTTCATCTGTAACAGGGGCAATCGTTCGGGATTATACCGCCGCGCCAATTTATTTTCATGGGACGGAACACGGAGGACATGAATGGTTGATCGAGTTTGAAAGCCCCCCCCACGATTTAGCGTTATTTGTGGAAAATTTAGATTTTAAGTTAAGGGAAGTTAATTCTGATTATGAAGCAAAACGATATAAAGATATAGCTTTAGGTAAACCCATCGTTAGAATTCTACCTGACGGTACTTTTTATGAATGGATGAAAAGGCGAGGTAAATTAGGGGGGCAAAATAAAGTCCCTCGGCTATCTAATGATCGTGCATATGTCGATTCAATATTGGAGATGATAGCAGGGTAGGATTCCACATATTTAGAATGACTTATTTTATTAGTTGTTGAAAAAGTATTTGGTAAAATAAAACGGCTTGCTTATATTTGCTGTGTATTCTGTTACGACATGACTGCAACCGAAGCTGAGAACCGCATCCTTGAATTGACAGATTCTTTGGATCATCATAATTATTTATATTATGTTGAAGCAAAGCCTATCATTTCCGATGCAGAATTTGATCGAATGATGCGCGAATTAGAGGAATTAGAGCGTATCTATCCTCAATTTAAGCAATCGCATTCACCTACGGAACGTGTAGGGGGGCAGATTACTAAGGATTTCCCGGTTTTTAAGCATAAAATTCCCATGAAAAGTTTAACAAACGCTTATTCTTGGGAAGAATTACAGGATTTTTTTGAACGCGTAAACAAAGCATCAGGAGTTTCCGACATACGATACATTTTACAATTAAAAATAGATGGAGTTGCACTTAGCCTGCATTATGAAAACGGGGAGTTAAAGCATGGCGTAACGCGCGGAAACGGGGAAGAAGGCGATGACATAACGGCTAATGTACGTACCATAAAGTCAATACCTTTGAAACTGAAGGGTGATAATATTCCACCTGTCTTGGAGGTTCGTGGTGAAGTCTATATGAATCTAACAGATTTTTATGAGTTGAATCGCCAACGTATAGAATCCGGTGAACTCGCATTGATGAATCCGAGAAATACGACCGCCGGAACGTTAAAATTGCAGGATTCCGCGATTGTTGCCAAACGCAAATTGCAATTTTGGGGATACCAAGTTTTTGGGGAAGGCTTACCGGATTCGGATTATGAACGGATGCAATTACTTAAATCTTGGGGTTTCCCAACCAACCCGAACGATGTTTGCGTTGATAATGAGGAAATGATTGCCACACATATTGAAAAGTGGGACACCGAACGAGAAAAATTACCTTATGATACCGACGGTATCGTCATAAAAGTAGATAGTCATCGGTTGCGAGAAGAGATTGGATTCACCGCGAAAAGCCCCCGTTGGGCGATTGCTTACAAGTACCAAGCTGAAGAAGCCGAGACAATTTTAGAATCGGTTACTTATCAGGTTGGACGGACGGGATACATCACGCCCGTAGCCAACTTGAAACCAGTCGTTTTGGCAGGAACAACGGTTAAACGTGCGTCTATCTATAACTTTGACGAGATCAAACGGCTGGATTTACATGAAAAAGATACGGTCGTCATTGTAAAAAGCGGAGAAATCATACCTAAGGTTATGCGGGTTCTCGTTCAAGTGCGCAAATCTGATGCACAGCCGATACAACCTATATCAAACTGTCCTGAATGCGGAACTACTTTGGTACAACCGGCGGGTGAAGTAGGCTCCTATTGCCCGAATACCCAGTCTTGTCCTGCACAAGTTAAGGAACGGATCATCCATTTTGCCAGTCGTAAAGCGATGCAGATTGAGGGTTTAGGTACTGAAATTGTATCTCAATTAGTAGATCATGGATTAATAAAAAACTATGCTGACCTGTATGACTTGACGTTTGAGCAATTGGTAAGTTTAGAGCGTTTTGCCGAAAAATCTGCTAAAAACTTAATTGATTCGATAGAAAATTCTAAGAAAATGCCTTTTGAACGTGTTTTCTTTGCTTTGGGAATCCGTCATGTAGGGGAAAATATCGCAAGAAAATTAGTTCAACAGTTCAAGACATTAGAAAATCTACGCAATGCAGACGTAGAAGCCATTGCTTCCGTGTATGAAATCGGGAACAAGATTGCCGAAAGTGTGGCACAATTCATGGCTGACCCTGATAATCGGCAATTATTGGATCGGATGCACAAACACGGATTGCAGTTTGAGGCAAACGTAAAACAAGCCGTTTCCGACAAATTGGCAGGTAAAAAGGTATTGATTTCTGGTACGTTTGAAGGCATAGACCGAGAAGCCTTAAAACAGATGATCTTAGATAACGGTGGGGCAAATGCTACTTCCGTATCCTCCAAGTTGGATTATTTGTTAGCGGGCGACAAGATGGGACCCGAAAAACTCAAAAAAGCGCAAGATTTAGGTGTGAAAATCATCAGTTTGGAGGAGTTTAAGGAGTTGATTAGTTAGGTTAACGATTAAACAATAACCGCATCCCCGGACTTTCATCCGTCAATTTGCCGTTTGCATATTTAACGATGCCGTTCACGATGGTCGTTAGGACGGAAGCGGAAAAACGTTGCCCTTCAAAAGGAGACCATCCGCATTGGTACAAGATATTGCTTTTGTCCACCACCCAAGCACGATTCATATCCACCAAGACAGCGTCAGCATAGTAACCCTCCTGAATGAACCCTCGTTCTTGAATTTGAAATAAGGTAGCAGGGGCGTGGCACATCTTTTCTACAACTCGTTCAAAGGTGATTTGCCCTTGTTTCACTTGGTACAGCATGGCTACTAAAGCGTGCTGTACCAAAGGTCCTCCCGAAGGGGTGGAAAAATAATCACTACGATTTTTCTCTTCCAAAGTATGCGGGGCATGGTCGGTAGCAATTACGTCTATACGGTTATCTAAAACGGCACGCCAGATGGCTTCGCGGTCGGTGGCTTTCTTCACGGCGGGATTCCATTTGATGAAATTGCCGAGACGCTCATAGTCTTCATCTGAAAACCAAAGGTGATGAATGCAGGCTTCTGCGGTGATCCGTTTTTGTGTTAATGGGATGCTGTTATCAAATAGGTCTAATTCTTTTTCGGTGGAAATATGCAAAACATGTAGTCGTGTTCCATGCTTTTTAGCTAATGCCACCGCTTTGCATGATGAAAAGTAGCAGGCTTCCACGCTACGGATGAGGGGATGTTCCGATACAGGGACGTTTTCGCCGTGTTTTTCACGTGCTAACGCCATGTTGGTTCGGATGGTGGCTTCATCTTCGCAATGGGTAGCAATCAACATAGAAGCATCGCGGAAAATCCGATCTAAGACCGCTTCATCATCCACCAGCATATTACCCGTCGATGAACCCATAAATATCTTCAGTCCGCAAACTGTTTTCGGATTGGTGCGCATCACTTCCTCGTAATTGTCGTTCGATACGCCCATATAGAAGGAGTAGTTTGCCGGCGAAGTACGGGACGCAATTTCATATTTTTCCGCCAACAATTCCTGCGTTAGGGTAGGGGGGCTGGTGTTCGGCATTTCCATGAAGGAGGTGATCCCTCCCGCCAACGCCGCGCGCGATTCGGAAGCAATGGTCGCTTTGTGGGTTAAGCCCGGTTCGCGGAAATGGACTTGATCGTCAATGACACCCGGTATCAGATGAAAACCATTACCGAAGATGGTTTCATCGGCTATTTTTTTCAGACTCCGCCCGATGGTATGAAAGCGTCCGTCTTGGATATAAACATCTTGCTCGCTGATCGTCCCTTCATTGACAATCAGCGCGTTTCGTATTAATAATGAGCGACTCATTTAGGGTTTTTTAGTCGGAGTGGTGGTCTTGCCGGTATCTTTATCAGGCGCAGCGGGTTTAACGCCGAGTTTATCCATCACTTGTTTGGTGTAATCCAATGCAGGATCAGAATACAAGATAATCGTAGAACCGGCTTTATCGAGCATCAAAGCTACTTTTTGCGCTTTAGCCACTTCTTCTATCGCCCGATAGACCCGCTCCTGAACGGGTTTCATCTTTTCCTGACGGGCGCGGAAGAGTTCCCCGTTTGCTCCGAAGCGACTCCGTTGCAGTTCTTTGGCTTTCTTTTCTTCCTCCATGATGTCGTTTTGGAGGCGTTCTTTATCTTCTTTGGAGAGCAGAACTTCCTTCGCGCGGTAGTCCTGATACATCTTTTCGATTTTGTCGTAAGCGTCTTTGATCTCTTTTTCCCATTGTTGGGAAAGCTGATCTAACTCTTTTTCGACCGACTTATAGTCGTTCATGTTATCTAAGATGCTCTGCGTATCGGTATAACCGACTTTTTGCGCTTGAGCTGCGGGTGAGCTAAAGCTCATTACCACAAATAACAAGAGAAAGGGTAGGTATTTCATGGGGCTAAATTAGTCTTTTGTTGGCTACAAGTGTAAGTGATGCAAGTAACAAAATTAGCCAGACCTTTGCAAAAGTGATGCCATGCCGTTTGATATTTATGCCCTCCTCCTTTTCCTTTCCATTAAAACCGTAAGGGTACGCACATCTCATCCTACTTTCTCATCAGACCGTTGGTACGGCGGTAGGCGCGGAGGTTCTTGGGATTGTGGTCGAAGGCATCGGCGATACTGCCCCCACCCGAGATGATTTCACAAACGCAAACCTCTGTCCCCTGCACTTCCATCACGCGGGCAAGTCCGATTTCCTCTTCCTTGTAGATTTTTCGTCCGTCAGGCAGGTCTATCGGTGTGATATATTTGATATAAAAGAGTGTCCCTTTCTTAACGTCATGCACAGACCCCGCCGATACCGAAATATCCAATGCCGACCCCCGCGCCGTCTTCCGGTCTATGGAGACAACGTAGTAAAAATCAGGCAAATAGGTGTTGAAAAAGTGGTTGGCTTTCTTGAGGGAGCGTTCCGAAGCGGCATGAATGGCATCGGAGGCGGAGTTAAAATGCGTCCCATCTAAACTACTCAACACATCGCCACTCGAAGAAGTATGGATGATTTCGGTGGCAATCAGCTTTTTAGAGTTGACTTCCACGATCTTTAGGGTATAAGACACGTTCCCCCGATAGTGGACATTGCCTTTTTTACTCTTGTGAACACTCGTCGAAGCATTCGATAAATGCCCTACAATCAGATACTGAATGCCCAGAGCCTGCGCTTTACGAAAAGCCTCCTCCGATACCGGGACGATCTCGTTTTTTCGGAAAACTGTTGGGGGATTTTCTATTTTATGCCGTTCCGTCAAGCCAAAACGGTTGGTTTTCAGTAGAATGGACTCCAATCCGGTCATCAACTTGTCGGAATAAACTTGATGGTGGGCAGAATCCGCCGAAAAATAAAACACCGATGCCGTGTATTTCGGGATTTGGGCAGCGACCGAACTGAGCCACAATACACCTAAAAGTAGAAACAGGATTGATTTCATGCTGATGAACGTTCAGATCGCAAATATACTGATCTTCATCAAATTAACAACCCAATGCAGGCACTTTATTCAAACCCATAGCACATCTAAAACAAACATTTATATATAATTTTATTTCAACATTTAATGTAAATCATAAACAAATACATGATTTAATGCATAAAATAATACAATAATCAATAAATTATATTTTAGTAATTATTGACTTAAATATCGCAATGTTTTGTAAAATATAGCGCATTATTTATTAATTTTCACATCTGAAACGACAGCCGTTCTGTTACAATTTCCGCCTGAACGCTCCGTTAAATCGACTTAATTATTTTATAATATTTGCCTATTTTGTATTAAATGGGGGCTTGCAGAATTAACAATTTTGATTTAACGAATTATCATTTAATTATTAATTCATGATTGCTGATTTTTCGGTCGGGGTGGGGGCAAGCGTACCATCACCTGCTATCTTTGTCCAAAAAAATTAAAATATTTACATAAACTTATCTGTCAGCCGTTGTAATTTTTAGCAAAGTAAAGCCCACTGTAACTTCAACCCCGTTCCCCTATTAAAAACAAAACGACTAAATATATTAAAAACAAAATACTTTTCAAATACAATCAAACGTTACCAAAGCCTTTTTATATCTAAGTGCCTTGTATGATGCCTGATCGTAATATTATTTTGCCACTGGTTTTACCTCACACTTTATTACATGAAAAGATTAATTGCGGGAATACTATTCCTGCTTGTTCTTGGAATTACTCCGCCCAAGCGCAAGGCTCGGATGCTTACGGCAAAGGTTACCGCATCGAGTTGGGCGACAGTGGCAAAAAGTATATCCGTATCATCAACTGGCATCAGTTTTGGGTGCGGTACATGGAAAATAACCCGCACACCCTTGTGAATGGGCAACCGACCGCCTCCCAAACCGATTTCCTCCTGCGCCGTTCGTGGATCAACCTCATCCTGCAACTCACGCCTAAGTTCCTGATTTTTACCCACTTAGGTATCAACAATCAAACCATTCTGCAAGGCGGTCAAAACAAACCCACCTTCTTCATCTACGATGCCACTGTTGAACACAAAATCGTTAAGGATTATTGCTCGTTGGGGGGCGGGTTGCACTATTGGCACGGCGTTTCGCGGATTTCCAATGCGGGGGTAACGAGTTTTATGACTTTAGATGCACCCATCTTTGCCTTCGAGAACTTTGAGGTTACGGATCAATTTGTGCGCTCCTTCGGTATTTTTGCCAAAGGAAAAATCGGCAAATTGGACTACCGCGTAGCCGTTAATCAACCCTTTTTGCTCAATAAAGACAATCCTTTCACCAAGTTGGACGTAAACGCGGCGAAAAACGGTCAAGAAATCGCCTCCTATCGGGGATACGGCAAACGTATATCGGCACGAAAAAGGGATGACTTATGCTGATTTTGAGCGGATACAGTCGCCCGTGCAGGTAGTAGATGTATATATATATATATATATTATAATAATATCAATGTAAACTATCCCTCAATTACCGGATGCGCCCGACCTTCAAATATGACAATCCGGCACAGCCGTGGGGAACGATTGTTCACGAAGGATTCAAGCCCGAAGTGATCTTACAAATGCAAATTGCGCTGTAAACAATAGGTTTTTAACTTTTGTTTGCAGAATAGGGGGGCGGGATGCGTTATTATTGCGGTTCAATTTACTGCAAAAGCTATGCGTAATTCTGCCCTATTTTTAGTAGGCGTTGCCCTCCTATTGAGTTCCTGCGCCAAAGACGAATGCAAAGACGTAATTTGTAATAACGGGGGAACATGTGCCGAAGGGACGTGCGCCTGCCCCGTCGAATGGCAAGGAAGTAAATGCTCTGACTTAAACGTTATGGGAGTAATAACCGGCGGGTCATTCCGCAAATGGAAAATAGCCTCTTTAAGCGATGCCGCTACGGGTAGCAATATCGCCATCTCGGCTGACAATCAGGCGTTACGGTTTACGTTTAAGAGTGATAAATCGTTGATTTACGCGACGGTGGACACCGTAGAAAACCGCAAATGGGAATTACGCGGAAATAACGTCTGGCTCATTGATCCCGCTAATCCTACCGAAGCCTTAGAACTCCGCAGTTACAAATGGAATAACAGCCAATTCTCGTTCCGTTGGGAAAAAGAACTATTGGACATTGAGGGGACGGGCGACGTGGAAATTGCCCTCACGCAAACGAACTAAGCCAAATCCGTTATCATCTCATCGGTGAATAGCAGTGGTTTGATCGTTTTTTTCGCTGAAGTTTCCCGAAAAAAGGTAAATTGGCACGCGTCTTACATCACCTCTTTATTGCTCATGGAAAACCGCTATTGGCATCAATATTATCCCAAAGGGATGCCTACCGATATTGACCTGACTAAATATTCGTCGCTGACGGAGCTTTTGGTCTTATCCTGCATCAAATTTCGCAACCAAAATGCGTTTGTGAATATGGGGCAGTTTTTGACGTATGATGATGTATTGCGCCTTTCTGAACAGTTCGCTGCTTACCTTCAAAATCATACCGACTTAAAGCCCGGCGACCGCATCGCGATTCAGATGCCGAACCTGTTGCAATATCCGGTAGTGCTGTTGGGAGCTTTGCGGGCGGGATTAATTGTGGTGAATACCAACCCGCTTTACACGCCCCGCGAAATGGAACATCAGTTCAAGGATTCGGGAGCTAAGGCGATAGTCATCTTGGAGAATTTTGCTTCGCATTTAGATAAAATTGTCGCCAATACGGACATTAAACACGTTATCACTACCGGAGTAGGCGACTTTATTGACGGGTTGAAGGGGAAATTCATCAACTTCGCCGTCCGCAAGATCAAAAAGATGGTGCCTGAATACCACCTGCCCACAGCCAAAACCTTACCCGAAGTGATGGAATGGGGAAGTGATAGCACCTTTACGCCCGTCCCTCAGAAATTAGATGACGTTGCATTCCTGCAATATACCGGCGGAACAACAGGCGTTTCCAAAGGGGCAATGCTCACGCACGGTAATCTGGTCGCTAACCTCCTGCAAATTGAGGCGTGGAAGGCTTCGGCGATTCTTCCCGGACAGGAACGTATCTTTACCGCCCTGCCTTTGTATCATATTTTCGCTTTAACGGTAAACTGCTTGGTATTTATGCACGTAGGTGCATTGAATATCCTCGTTACCAACGCCCGCGATCTCGATTCGGTTATGAAAGCGATCAAGCAATACGAGCCTACGTTTATGACGGGGGTCAATACCTTATTCAATGCCCTGCTGAACCGCCCCGATTTCGCCGATTTGGATTTCAGTAAGCTGAAAGTAGCGGCGGCGGGTGGTATGGCGGTGCAGTCCGATGTCGTCAACCGCTGGAAAAGTACCACCGGATCACTACTCATGGAGGGTTACGGACTAACGGAAGCCTCTCCCGTTACCCACTTCAATCCGATGGACGGACGCGACCGCATCGGTTCGATTGGCTTTCCGATGCCCGGCACGGACGTGAAGATCGTTAATGATGCGGAGGAAGAAGTCCCCTTCGGAGAAGCCGGCGAATTGTGTATCAAAGGTCCGCAAGTGATGGCAGGCTACTGGAATCGCCCCGACGAAACCGCCAAAACCATCAAAAACGGGTGGTTACACACGGGCGATATTGGTGTGGCATTCCCCGACGGTTTTTTCAAGATTGTGGACAGGAAGAAAGACATGATCTTGGTTTCTGGATTTAATGTGTATCCCAATGAGATTGAGGAGGTCATCTCTGCCCACCCCAAAGTGAAGGAAGTTTGCGCCATCGGCGTGCCGGATGAGCATTCGGGAGAAGCCGTAAAGGTCTTCATCGTGCGGAACGGAAACGTAAGCGTAGCGGAATTGGAAAGCTACTGCAAAGAGAACTTTACGGGTTATAAACGCCCCAAATACTACGAATTCCGCGACGAGCTACCCAAATCCAACGTCGGAAAGCTCCTCCGCCGACCCCTTCGGGAAGAAGAATTGCAGAAAAGAAAATAATCAAAACAATCGAACATTTATATATAAAAGCCTGACCCTATCGGTCGGGCTTTTGTGTTATTGACGGTTTTGTTTGTATCTTGCGTTCGATTCAGGTGTTCTGCGGAACTTGATAGGGAATCGTGTGAAATTCACGAGCTGACGCGCAACCGTGATTGCCACCACACTTTTGTTCAGATGCCACTGCTTCGGCGGGAAGGCGAACGAAAGGGCATCAGTCGGGAGACCTGCCTGTAATCTATATTCCGGTATCGCTTCGCGGATTAGGGCAAAGCCGGCATCAGCTCCTTATTAATACCATTTGCATTATTTATTTTCTTAATTTTGCGTTAGAAAAGCGTCAATAATGAAAACCTACAACTGCATTAGCATTACTATAAAGGAGACTAATAGTGAATTACTTC
>Ga0209573_1002438_pt1 | contig 23709 bp, 20 predicted proteins | sample TNRBio252014_DNA_FD_185870 | JGI IMG/M metagenome (GOLD analysis project Ga0209573, IMG submission 185870) | Wastewater treatment Type I Accumulibacter community from EBPR Bioreactor in Madison, WI, USA - TNR Reactor_6/25/2014_ DNA (SPAdes)... | ecosystem: Engineered > Bioreactor > EBPR >...
CCGCTCTTCCCCTTCTTCGTCATCAACCTGGTGATGGGGCTGACGCCGCTCAAGACGCGCACTTTCTACTGGGTCAGTCAGCTCGGCATGCTGGCCGGCACCCTGGTCTATGTGAATGCCGGCACGCAGCTCGCCAGGATCGACTCGCTGGCCGGGATTCTCTCGCCGGCGCTGCTCGGCTCCTTTGTGCTGCTCGGCATCTTCCCGCTGCTTGCCAAGAAAATCGTCGACGCCCTGGCGGCCCGCAAAGTCTATGCGGGCTGGACAAAGCCGGCGCGCTTCGATCGCAATCTGATCGTCATCGGGGCCGGCTCGGCGGGGCTGGTCACCGCCTACATCGCCGCGGCGGTGAAAGCCAAGGTGACGCTGATCGAAAAACACAAACTCGGTGGCGACTGCCTGAACACCGGTTGTGTGCCCTCGAAGGCAATGATTCGTTCGGCCAAACTGCTCTCGCACATGCAACGCTCTCAGGAGTTCGGCATCCGCGAAGCAAAGGCCGAGTTCGACTTCGCCGACGTCATGGAGCGCGTGCAGCGGGTGATCAAGACCGTCGAACCGCATGACTCGGCCGAGCGTTACAGCGAACTCGGCGTGGAAGTGATCGCCGCCAGCGCCAAGCTCATCTCGCCGTGGGAAGTCGAGTTGCTGCGCAACAGCGGCGAGCGCGAGCGGCTGACGACGCGCAGCATCGTCATCGCCACCGGCGGTCGCCCCTTCGTACCGCCGCTTCCCGGTCTCGAAGAGGTCGGCTATGTCACCTCCGACACCATCTGGGAGCTGCGCCAACTGCCGCGCCGACTGCTCGTCCTCGGCGGCGGCCCGATCGGCTGCGAACTGACGCAGGCCTTCGCCCGTTTCGGTGCGCAAGTCACGCAGGTCCAGCAGGGGCCACGGATCATGGTCCGCGAAGATCCCGAGGTCTCGGCAATGGTCACCCAGCGCTTCCGCGACGAAGGCATCAGCGTGCTGCTCGATCACCAGGCGAAAGCCTTTGTCGTCGAAGACGGCGAGAAAATCCTGCTCGCCGAACACCAGGGCGAGGAAGTGCGCATTCCCTTCGACACCCTGCTGGTGGCGGTTGGCCGGGCAGCCAAGCTGCACGGCTACGGCCTCGAGGAACTGGGCATCGCGGCCAATCGGACGATCGAGACCAACGCCTACCTGCAAACGAAATACCCGAACATTTACGCCGCCGGCGACGTCGCCGGGCCCTTCCAGTTCACCCACACGGCCGCGCACCAGGCCTGGTACGCGGCGGTCAATGCGCTCTTCGACCCCTTCAAGAAGTTCCGTACCGATTACTCGGTAATCCCCTGGGCAACCTTCGTCGAACCGGAAGTGGCGCGCGTCGGGCTCAACGAGACCGACGCCAGGGCGCGCAACATCCCCTACGAGGTGACTCGCTACGGCATCGACGATCTCGACCGGGCGATCGCCGACGGCGAAGCGCATGGCTTCATCAAGGTCCTCACCGTTCCCGGCAAGGACCGCATTCTCGGCGTCACCATCGTCGGCGAGCACGGCGGCGACCTGATCGCCGAGTATGTCCTGGCGATGCGCCACGGCATCGGCCTGAACAAGATTCTCGGCACCATCCACATCTACCCGACCCTCGCCGAAGCCAACAAGTACGTTGCCGGCAACTGGAAAAAAGCGCACGCGCCGCAAAAGCTGCTCGCATGGGTCGCACGCTTTCACGCCTGGCGCCGCGGCTAGGCAGCTGCTCGACCTGTCCGCCGCTGTGCTGGCCGACGACGCCTTCCGTGAGCAGCTGCACGGTGGCGTCGCCGAATCGCCCGAGACCAGCGACCTGGCTGTTTGATCGCCGACAACGTCGGAATGTGTCACATCTGGGAGCGGAGAGACTTGAGGGCGCAGGGCTGACGCCGAGAGGGCGCGATTGACGAGCACTCCCGCAGGCATGGATACTGGACGGCACAGCGAACAAAGCACGGAAAGCACACCGTTTAGGCAGCTCACACAGCGCACGCCGCCCGGTGACTCTTACCCTTGGCCGGAGAGCACTCAATTGTCACCGCACGACACCCCCAGTTTCCGTACCCTGCCCGGCGTCTATGAGCCGTCTGGTATCCAGCAGCTCCCCGACGGCCGTTTTGTTGTCGTCGAGGACGACAGCGCGCAACCGCTCAGCGTGATCACCATCGGCGCCGATGGCCACGTCAGTAGTGCGCCCTTGGCAACGGACGAGGCCAAGCGCGAGCTGAGCCTGTTCGACCAGATCAGCCTTGCCCTCGGCGTGCCCGACAAGGACGCGCAACAAGGCGCAATGGCTGAACTCGGTGAACTGGGTGAACTCGACGACCTCGAAGGGGTCGCCGTCGACCGCGCGGGAGTGATCTATGCGATCACCTCGCACTCCCGCAACAAGGATGGCGAGGTGCGGGCAGCGCGCGAAAAACTGATCCGCTTTCGCATCGACGGCGAGCGCGTCGTCGACGCCGGCGTCGCAACGGGGGTGAAACGGGCCTTGACCGCGGCACACCCGGTGCTTGCGACTGCGGCCAGGATCCTCGACGTAAAGGCCGACGGAGGGCTGAATATCGAAGGACTGACCATGAGTTCCGACCAGCGTGCCCTACTGCTCGGATTTCGTGGGCCACTGCTCAACGGCCGGGCGATTATCGCTTGTCTTCATGAACCCGAAACGCTGTTTGAAGCGGGCGCCGAAGCCAGGATCGCGGCCTCGCTGATCAGCCTCGATCTTGGCGGCAATGGTATCCGCGGCATGGCCTACATCCCCTTGCTGAATGGCTATCTCGTGATCGCTGGTCCGCTGGCCCGCGCGCAGGTGCAGTTCGAACTCTGGTTCTGGAGTGGCGATGCCCGTGACCCGGCACGCCGGGTGACGGTCGCCGGCTTGCCCGGCTTTGAGCACGCCGAGGGAATCACCGCAGCAGTCATCGATGGCCAGCCGCGAATCGTCATCGTCAGTGACGACGGCAAGCGCAAGCAACAACGCTTCGCCCGCTTCCTGCTTCTCGACCCGGCGCAGCTGCAAATTGCGCCTTGAGGCCATGAAAATCCTTCCCGGGCCGTAAGCGATGAAGCCATTCACACGCAGGTCGCTGCTGGCAGGCGTGCTGCTCCTGCCCTTGCTCACCGTCGCTCTGGCCGCGGGGCCCTGGCACGCCGCTCGCCAGAACACCTACGGCTGGCAGTTCATGACCCCGGACGAGCGTGTCGAGCACCAGCGGCTGATGCGCGGCTTTGCGACTTACCAGGAATGCAAGGCCTACCAGACGAAACGGCACGCCGAAATGTCCGAGCGCGCCCGTGCGGTGGGCGTCGTTCTCGAACCGTCGCCGGAATCCGGCTGTGACAAGCTGCGCGCGCGCGGCCGGCTGCAATGAGCACGCGGCCAAGCTCCGCGCCAGGTGCCGCCTCAGCCCGTCGCTTCGTCGCCCCGACGCTGGCCTTGTCCATCGCTCTCGCCAGCGTCTACTGGGCGCTCCCGGAGGATTTGACGGCCTGGCGCAGCGCCGGCATCGTCGCCGGATGGGCGGGTACCGGCCTGCTGGTGGCCAGTCTCCTGCTGATGATTCGCGAGGTCCGTCTGGCGCGCCTGCTCGGCGGCCTTGAGCTGAGCTATCGCTGGCACCACCGCTGCGGCGTGATTGCCTATCTGCTGCTCCTCTGCCACCCCTTGGCGCTGGCACTCGACGGCTGGGCAGAGGCGCCGCAGCTCGCCTGGCAAACGCTCGATCCACGTGCGCAGTCCTGGCCACTGTGGCTCGGCTGGGCCGGACTACTCTTGCTGATGCTCGGCCTGGCCAGCACTTTCGCCGTGCACCTGCCGTACCGGCGCTGGCGCGGCTTTCATTTTCTTCTTGGCGGCGGCGTCCTGCTCGGCTTGGCGCATGTGTACGTGCTCCTCGGCAACGAGCAGCTGCTCCTCGCTTTGCTGCTCATCGCGACGCTGGCCCTCGGCTGGCGCCTGCTGGCCAGCGATCTCGGTCTGAGCGCTCACCCCTACCGGGTAACGCAGGTCGAAAAGCCGGCTGCAGGAGTGATCGAGGCCGCGCTGGCGCCCTGTGCCGCGGCACTGGCGCTTAGCCCAGGCCAGTTCGTTCTCGCCGCCTTCGGCGACGGCCCAAGCTTTCACGGCTGCGGCGAATACCATCCCTTCACGGTCAGCGGCATTGACCACCAGGGCCGACTACGCATCAGCGTGCGCGCACTTGGTCCCTGTTCTCGACATATCCAGGAACTCGAAGCGGGCGTTCTGGTGCGCCTCCAAGGTCCCTTCGGCAGCTTTCTGGACGATGTTCGATGGGCGCCCCAACTCTGGATTGCGGGCGGCATCGGCATCACCCCGTTCATCGCCGAGCTGCGTGCGCAGCGCTGCAGCCAGCCGACGACGCTGCTCTACCTCTATCGCCACGCCGCCGATGCCCTTTTTCTCGAAGAACTCGCTGCCGCGAGCCGCGAGGATGCGCAATTCGTGTTGCTCACTGACGCCTCCGGCTCCGGCCTGCCGGATGTCGACCGCCTGCTGGCACAGGTGTCCCGGCTGCGCGAGCGGCAGGTGCACATGTGCGGTCCACAGCCGCTGCTGGCAACGCTCACCGCAGCCCTGCGTCAGCGCGGAGTCAGCGCCGCTGCCATCCATTTCGAGAGCTTCGATTTCCGCTGATGCGCCAATTATTCATCATCGCCACCGCTTCCTTCTGGCTGCTGCTACTCGGCTTTGCCAGCAGCGATCGATGGCTGCCCAGCCAAGTTCAGGCACCCCTGCCGGTCGCCAGCGACGACTTCCGTACGCTCGGCGAAGTGGCCAGGCACAAGACTGTCGACGATTGCTGGATGGCGATCAACGGCGAAGTCTACGACCTCAGCAGCTATCTGCCCGAGCACCCGAGCGAGCCGGAAATCATCGTCCCCTGGTGCGGCCGGGAAGCGAGCGAGGCCTACCGGACAAAAATGAAGAACCGCACACACTCGGCCCGCGCCGATCGCCAGCTGGCCGAATACCGAATCGCCACGCTGCAAAGCCGCTGATCGCGCGCTCGCACCACAGCAAGCCACTCTACTCCACGGCCTTCGCAGACGCTGGCCGACGCTGGCGGACGCCGCGCAGTTTGCCAGCGACCGTCCTGCGCACTCTTGCGCCATGTCGGCAAACGATTGACTTGCCTGCTGGCGCCCCCGATACTGCCTGCGGCACTCCTTAAAGCTTGCCTCACATCTGTTTCACGTTGTTTTAACGGTCATGACCTTTCGAAACACCCCGGATCATGAAAGTCATGACCGCCCCCCTCCTCCCCCGGCCCTTCTCCCGCAGGGGGAGAAGGGAGTTTCGTGAGTCGCGTACGCGACTTTCACATTAACCAAGGAGGAACGAGATGCGCGCTATTACGATGATGCTTTCTGGATTACTGGCAATCGGCCTGGCAGGAACAGCGGAAGCGAAGAAAGACAAGGACGACGACAAGATTGCGGAGTGCGGCAAGCATACAAAAGTCGCCAGAGCGGACGACGATGGGATCATCAGCCTGAAGGAAAAAATGAAGAGAGGCTGCGTCATCGAGGTCAAGGATCTTCATCCGACACAGTCAGCAGTCGGGATGGACGCCGTCGAGTGCAAGGCCGCGAAGATTACGGGGAAAGCCAAGGCCGGGAAACTTGATAAATATCTGCTTGGCGAGAAGCGCTGGGTGCCGTTGGTGCGGGGGCCGGGCGAAGTGTTTTACCTCACCGACCACCATCACCTGTCCACCGCCGTGTGGAACGCAGACCTGAAAAACAGCGACAAGAAGGTCTACGGCTACCTCATTGCCGACTGGTCCGACCTGAAGGATGGCGACTTCTGGACGCAGATGGTGGAGAAGCACGATACCTGGCTGAAGAATCCGGCCGGCGAGGATATCCTGCCCAGCCAGCTTCCGAAAAGCATCGGCGCCCTGCAGGACGACCCCTTGCGGACGCTGTCGGCGTGGGTGCGAAACAGTTGCGGCTACATCAAGTGTGACACTCCCGGAGTCAGCCTGGACGACGACGAGCTGAGCTGCGACGACAAGTTTCACGAGAGCGCGACCTGCGCACCGGCCAACGTCTATTTCCTCGAATTCAAGTGGGCCGCCTACCTCGGCAACGTTCCCGCGGTGAAAGAGGCGCTGGCAAGCGAAGCGAGTTGCTCGCAACAGGATCCCTTGAATCAGGAGTGCCTGGACAAGCAGTATGACGTGATGATCAAAGCCCTGCCGCTGGCGATGCAGGCGGCGGCAGCGCCAGAAGCTGCGCAGGTGCTGGGCAAGGATGCGGGCCACAACCCAGCGGTGCAACCTGGCATCCCGCAACCAAAGCGCTGCCAGTAACAGCGTCGGCGACAGGCGTGGCGTCGCTTGACGCCCGCCGCTGCCTTCTCCGAACGCACTTCTGAGTTAGCTCATCGCGCTCGGGGAAGGCGGCGGCACAATCAAGCGGGGCGCCAGGAGGTATACTGCGCGATCGCCCGAAACCAAGCCAATACACGCCTTGACCATGAAATATCAGATCATCCCGGTAACGCCTTTCGCACAGAACTGCAGCCTGCTGTGGTGCGAGCAAACAAAACGTGGCGCGGTGGTTGATCCGGGCGGCAACATGGCGAGCATTCTGCGGGCGGTGGAGGCAAACGGCGTGACCCTGGAGAAAATTCTCGTCACCCACGGCCATGTCGATCACGCCGGCGCGGTTGCCGAACTGGCCGAGCGCCTGTCACTGCCGATCGAGGGACCACAACGCGAGGACCAGTTCTGGATCGATGGCATGCTGCAACAGAGCAAGATGTTCGGACTGCCGGCAGCGCGCCCTTTCACACCCGACCGCTGGCTCGAACAGGGCGATACGGTAGGCTTCGGAGAGGTCGAAATGGAGGTCTTGCATTGCCCGGGACATACGCCGGGGCACGTGGTCTTTTTCAGCAAGGCAGACCGTCTGGCGATCGTCGGCGACGTGCTTTTCCAGGGTTCTATCGGTCGTACGGATTTCCCGAAAGGCGATTTCGACACCCTGATCTCGTCGATCCGCGGCCAACTCTGGCCACTTGGCGATGACGTGATCTTCCTGCCAGGCCACGGCCCGAGCTCGACTTTCGGTGCCGAGCGCCGCAGCAACCCTTTCTGCGGCGACTAGCTATACCGTAACCTGGGGGCGGCAAAACGAGACGTGAGAGCTGAGAGCTGAGAGGCGCTTGTCGCTCCCCTCGCCCTCCCCTTAATGTGAAAGTCGCGTATGCGACTCACGAACCTCCCTTCTCCCCCTGCGGGAGAAGGGCCGGGGAAGAGGGGAACGGTCATGACTTTCATCATCCGGGGTATCTCGACTGTCATGACCGTTAGCCGGGCACAGCCCCCTTAAAAGTGCAAGGGCCGCTTGTCGCAGGCCAGCGCCGCTTCGTGAACCACTTCCGACAGCGTCGGATGGGCATGACAGATACGCGCCAGATCTTCGGATGCGGCACCAAACTCCATGGCCACGACACCTTCAGAGATCAATTCCGAAGCATTCGGGCCAATGATGTGAACGCCAAGGATACGATCCGTCTGCGCACAGGCCAGGATCTTGGCGAAGCCGCTCGAATCGCCCATTCCCAGAGCCCGACCATTCGAGGCAAACGGGATCTTGCCAGCCTTGAAGGCCGTGCCTTCGGCCTTCAACTGCTGCTCGGTCTTGCCAACCCAGGCGATCTCCGGGCTGGTGTAGATCACCCAGGGAATCGTGTCGAAATTGCAGTGTCCGGCCTGCCCGGCCATGATTTCGGCGACCATTACGCCCTCTTCCATGGCCTTGTGCGCGAGCATCGGGCCAGCTACCACATCGCCAACCGCCCACACCCCGGGAAGATTGGTACGGCAATGTGCGTCGACCTCAACCTGACCGCGTTCGGTGAGTTTGAGCCCGACCTTGTCGGCATCCAGACCGTCGGTATTCGGGATGCGGCCGATCGAGACAATCAGACGATCGGCGTCGAGTCGCTGCTCCTGCCCGTCCTTGTCCGTATAGTCGATCGAAACACCTTTCTGCGAAATCTTGACGTCACCGATCTCGATACCGGTGATGATCTGCAGGCCCTGTTTGGCAAACAGCTTGGCTGCTTCCTTGGCCACATCGACGTCGGCTAGCGAAAGAAACTCGGGCAAGGCCTCGAGGAGCGTCACTTCGGCACCGAGACGCCGCCAGACGCTGCCCATTTCGAGGCCAATGACGCCAGCGCCAATGACCGCGAGCTTCTTCGGCACAGCACCAATGTCGAGTGCGCCTTCGTTGTCGCAAACGATCTCGTTATCGACCGGAACACCGGGCAGGTGACGCGCTCTGGAGCCGGTGGCAACAATCACCTGCTTCGCCTCGACGACACTGTCACCCACCTTGACCTGCCAGTTCTCGCCTTTCTGGCCAAGGAACGCGCCATGGCCGTTGAGCAGGGTGACCTTGTTCTTCTTGAACAGCATCTTGATACCACCGGTGAGCTGTTTGACGATGCCGTTCTTGCGGCCCAGCATCTTGGCGACGTCAATGCTCGGCGTCCCGACATCGATTCCCTGCGCAGCAAAGCCGTGCGACGCTTCCTCGAAAAGATGCGAAGTGTGCAACAGGGCTTTCGACGGGATGCAGCCAACGTTCAGGCAGGTGCCACCGAGGCGCGGCTCGCCCTTCGGATCGGCGTAGGGATTGGATTCACAACAGGCGACACTGAAACCCAGTTGCGCCGCTCGGATGGCGGCAATATAGCCACCGGGCCCACCACCGATAACGAGAACGTCAAATTGCTTGGACATGATAGTTTCCCTTTCCAGCCGCAGAGACAGCGAGGCACGGACTTCGCACAGCGAAACTCTGCGACTCCGTGCCCCGGTGGTGAGTGGTTATACGCCGAGTAGCAGGCGGGCCGGATCCTCCAGCGCCTCCTTCATGGTCACCAGGCCAAGTACGGCTTCACGACCATCGACGATACGGTGGTCGTAGGACATTGCCAGATAGTTGATCGGGCGAATGACAATCTGACCGTTCTCCACCACAGGACGATCCTTGGTGGCGTGAATACCGAGGATCGCCGACTGCGGCGGGTTGATGATCGGCGTCGACAACATCGAACCGAAAACCCCCCCGTTGGAGATCGAGAAGGTACCACCGGTCAGATCCTCCATCGACAGCTTGCCGTCCTTGGCTTTGGCGCCAAACTCCCCGATTTTCTTTTCGATATCGGCAATCGACATCTGGTCGGCGTCGCGCAGAATCGGGACGACCAGACCGCGCGGGCTGCCCACGGCGATACCGATATCGATGTAGCCGTGGTAGACGATGTCGCTGCCATCAACCGAAGAGTTGATGATCGGAAACTTCTGCAGCGCGGCGACGGCAGCCTTGACGAAGAAGCCCATGAAGCCCAGGCGAACGCCGTGGGCCTTCTCGAAGCGCTCTCCGTACTGTTTGCGCAAGGCCATGACCGGACCCATATTCACTTCATTGAAGGTGGTCAGGATGGCGTTGCTGGCCTGGGACTGCAACAGACGCTCGGCAACGCGCGCGCGCAGGCGGGACATCGGTACGCGCTGCTCCGGGCGATCACCGAGCGCCACGGTCACCATCGGTGCAGTGGCCAAGGCCGGTGCGCTCGCTTTCGCAGCCGCAGCAACTGGCGCGGCAGCAAGGCTAGCGGCAAGGCCGGCGGCAACCGGCCTCACCGCCGGACGCTCGGCGGCCACGGCATCAGCCTTGCTTACCCGCCCACCTCGGCCCGTACCGACAACGTCGCCAGCCGCAATACCCTTTTCCTCGAGGATTTTGCGTGCCGCCGGCATGGCCACACCCGCCGCTGCGGCTCCAGGAGCCTCCCCGGCAGCCGCCACCACTTTCGCAGGCGCCGCTGTCGCCGGCGCCGCTTTCGCTACTGGCGCGACCACAGCACCCGCCTGCGCCGTGGTATCGATACGTGCAATGACTTCGCCCGCAACAACCGTGTCGCCGTCGCCCTTGACGATCTCAACCAGTACGCCACTATCCGGTGCCGGCAGTTCGAGAACCACCTTGTCGGTCTCGATGTCGATCAGGTTCTCATCCCGGGCAACCGCTTCACCGGCTTTTTTGTGCCACGAAACCAGCGTCGCTTCAGCGACCGATTCCGAGAGCTGTGGAACTTTGACGTCGATGATCATGTTCTCTCCGTTCTAGGGCAATTTGTAGTACTCGATCTCACCAAGCGCGGAGTCGATCAGAGCCTTTTGTTGGGCATTATGCTTGCTGGCATAGCCAACTGCGGGGGAAGCGGCCGCCGGGCGGGAGACGAGCAGCAAATGCTGCTTGTCGTTGAGCTCGCGCGACAGATGCTGGCGTGAGGCGATCCAGTACCAGGGACCCTGATTGCGCGGCTCGTCCTGACACCAGACGATTTCTGTTGCCTTCGGATACTTGGCCACTTCTTCGTGGAAGGACGTCTCCGGGAAGGGATAGAGTTGCTCAAGGCGGGCAATCGCGACATGGGCAACTTTCTTCTCGTGCCGCGCGGCGACCAGATCGTAATAGATCTTGCCGGAACAGAAGATGACGCGGGTCACTTTCTTGGCGTTGATCGGCTCGACTTCGCCGATAACACGCTGAAACTCGCCGTCGCTCAACTCTTCGAGGCTCGATGTTGCGTCTTTGTGGCGTAGCAAGGACTTGGGCGAGAAGACGATCAGCGGCTTGCGCTGATTGCGCACGGCCTGACGACGCAGCAGGTGGAAAATCTGCGCTGGCGTCGTCGGCTGGCAAACTTCCATGTTCATCTCGGCAGACAACTGCATGAAGCGTTCGATGCGCGCCGAAGAGTGCTCCGGGCCCTGCCCTTCATAACCGTGCGGCAGAAGTAGGACCAAGCCGCTGGCACGACCCCATTTGGCTTCACCGGCAGCAATAAACTGATCGATGACCACCTGCGCGCCGTTAACAAAGTCGCCGAATTGCGCTTCCCAGACCACCAGTTCGTGGGGGTTGGCAGTCGAGTAGCCGTACTCGAAGGCCAGAACGGCCTCCTCCGAGAGGACCGAGTCATAGCACTGGAAATTGGCCTGCTTTTCCTGGAGTTTAGCCAGGGGAACATAGGTGCCATCGTCCCAATCTTCGCGATTCTGGTCGTGCAGCACTGCGTGGCGATGGAAGAAAGTGCTGCGGCAAACGTCTTCACCCGAGACACGAATGCCGTAACTGGACACCAGCAAGGACGCGTAGGCGAGGTTTTCGGCCATCCCCCAGTCTACCGGCAGCTGCCCCTCGCCCATCGCACGACGGTCGTCGATGATTTTCTTGACCCGACTGTGCAGGGTAAAACCCTCGGGCAGAGTCGACAAGCGTTCGCACAGGCGCCGCAATTCCGTGATTGGCACCTTGGTATCGCAGGTTTCGATATAGCGCGGCGAAAGAAAAGGCGTCCAGTCGATGGTCATCGGATGCTTGTAGCCGGCGAGCACCGGGTTGTACAAGAGTTCGCCGCGGTCGAGGTGTGCGCGGTAATCGGCAATGATCTCGTCGGGGCCTTCGACCACCAGAACCCCTTCGTCAACCAGCTTGTCTGCGTACAGCTTGCGTGTCCCTGGATGCAGCCTGATCTTCTTGTACATCAAGGGTTGCGTGACCATTGGCTCGTCTTGCTCGTTATGCCCGAGCTTGCGGTAGCAGACGATGTCGACGACGACATCTTTCTTGAAGGTCCGACGATAGTCCATGGCGATACCGGTGACCAGCGCCACTGCTTCGGGGTCGTCGCCATTGACGTGGAAAATCGGCGCCTCGGCCATCTTGAAGATGTCGGTGCAGTACAGCGATGAACGGTAGTCGCGGGGGTCGGAGGTGGTAAAGCCGATCTGGTTATTGACCACGATGTGCACCGTACCACCGACTCCATAGCCCCGCGTTTGCGCGAAGTTGAGCATCTCCTGGTTCACGCCCTGGCCAGCCACGGCAGCGTCACCGTGAATGAGCACCGCCAGCACCTTGTCCTTGCCGTCCTCGCCGCGACGAAGCTGGCGTGAAAACACCGAGCCAGCGACCACCGGGTTAACGATTTCCAGATGCGAGGGATTGAACGACAGCGTCAGATGGCAGGGTCCGCCGGGTGTCGAGACATCGGACGAGTAACCCATGTGATACTTGACGTCGCCAGCGGTCAGATCCTGCGCCTTCTTGCCCTCGAACTCGTCGAAGAGCATCGACGGCGCTTTACCCAGCGTGTTCACGAGAACGTTGAGGCGACCACGGTGGGCCATGCCGACGACGATTTCGTCAACGCCGCCGCTTCCCGCCACCCGGATCAGTTCGTCGAGCGACACAATCAGCGACTCGCCGCCTTCGAGCGAGAAACGCTTCTGACCGACGTAGCGTGTGTGCAGATAGCGTTCGAGCGTTTCGGCAGCCGTCAGGCGCTCGAGCATGCGCAGGCGCTGCTCGGAGGTATAGCTGGGTTTGGAGTGGATGCGCTCGAGGCGATCCTGCACCCAGCGCTTTTCGGCGAGCGTGCTGAGGTACATGTACTCGACACCGATAGAGCCGCAATAGGTGGCTTTCAGGGCATCGAGAATCTGCCCGAAGGTCGCATGCTCAGGCACGCCCTTGAACGAACCGACGGCGAACATGGTGTTGAGGTCGGCGTCGGAAAGCCCGTAGTAGGCCGGGTCAAGCTGTGGCAGCTCCGGACGGGGGGTGCGCTTGAGTGGGTCCAGGTTGGCCCAACGATCACCCGCAAAACGATAGGCAGTGATCATCTGCAGAATGCCGACCTGCTTCTTGTCATCGGCCGGCGCCACCGCTGCTGCGCGGTAGCCGCCTTTCTTCGCCTGCTCGGCAAAAGCGTTGATCACCGGCAAGTGCGGCACATCGCGCGCGACGTGACCGGGAAGCTGCGCCAGCTTGTCGAAATACTCGCGCCACTGCTCGGAGACGGAACCGGGATTATCGAGGTAGTTTTCGTACAACTCCTCGACGAAGGGCGCGTTGCCGCCAAAGAGGAGGGAGTTACCAAAAAGCTGATTCATCATGGCTTTACCTGTCGTCACGGTCCTGGTGTGGAGAGCGAAAACCTGTGGCCGAAAGCCACAGCATGAAAAAAGGGCGGCTACCGTCGCCGCCCCTCGGAGTCGATATCAGCTCTAGCGCTGGTCAGCCGGAATAACGTCGCGCCGTGCTGCCCCCACGTAGAGCTGACGGGGACGACCGATCTTGTACTCCGGATCGTTGATCATCTCTTCCCATTGCGTCATCCAGCCCACCGTACGTGCCAGGGCAAAAATACAGGTGAACATCGAGTTCGGGATACCGAGCGCCTTCTGGACGATACCTGAGTAGAAATCAACGTTCGGATAAAGTTTCTTCTCGATGAAGTAGTTGTCCTCGAGAGCGATCCTTTCGAGTTCCATCGCCAGCTTGAACAGGCGGTCATTTTCCAGCCCCAGCTCCTGCAGAACTTCGTTGCAAACATTCCTCATCAGGGTGGCGCGTGGATCGAAGTTCTTGTAGACGCGGTGCCCGAAGCCCATCAACTTGAAGGAGTCGTTCTTGTCCTTGGCCCGAGCGATGTACTCGGGAACGCGCGAGACGTCGTGAATTTCTTCGAGCATCTGCAGGCAGGCCTCGTTGGCACCACCGTGCGCCGGGCCCCACAGGCAGGCGATGCCCGCCGAGATACAGGCATAGGGGTTGGCGCCGGAAGAACCCGACAGACGCACGGTCGAGGTCGAGGCATTCTGTTCGTGATCGGCGTGCAGGGTGAAGATGGTATCCAGCGCACGCACCAGCACCGGGTTCGGCTGGTACTCCTCGCAGGGATTGCCGAACATCATGTGCATGAAGTTCGCCGTGTAATCGAGATCGTTACGCGGGTACATGAACGGCTCGCCGACGTGATACTTGTAAGCCATGGCGACGATGGTCGGCAGCTTGGCGACAATCCGGTTGAAACTGATGTTCTGGTGTTCGAGGTCGGAGAAATCCTCGGCCTCATGGTAGAAGGCAGACAGCGCGCCAACCACCCCGACCAGAATGGCCATCGGGTGAGCGTCACGACGGAAGCCCTGGTAGAACTTCACCAGTTGCTCGTGCACCATGGTGTGGTTCTTGATGTTCTTCTCGAAACCGGCTTTCTCGGCAGGTGTCGGCAACTCGCCATTCCACAGCAGATAGGCGACCTCAAGGAAGTTGCAGCTCTGGGCCAGTTGCTCGATTGGATAACCGCGATACAACAGCTCGCCCTTGTCACCGTCGATGAAGGTGATCTTTGACCGGCAGCTCGCCGTCGACAGGTAGCCGGAATCGTAGGTGAACAAGCCGGTCTTGGCGCCCAAGGTGCGGATGTCGATGCAATCATTGCCGTGGGTAGGCGTCATGATGGGAAACTCGACGGGGTCGCGCCCTTCGATGTTCACAATTGCTTTACGTTCGGTCGTCATGGTTTATCCCCGTTCAGGTATTGAAGGCACAGCATGGATCATAAAAGCGCCAGATTAGGGCAGCTTCCTTACTTAACTCTTACGTCGCGCAGCAAGGCAACGACTTCGGCCTGTACAGAGTCCGTACATTCGCGGCTACCGTTGATCAGCGGCCACAGTTCCAGGTCTTCCATATCCGCCAGAATGATAAAGGCATCCGCCTGCGCGGGACCAAGGGTCGGGAAAATGCGCTCGAGGAACTCCCCGAGCAGCAAATCCATTTCCAGCATCGCACGCCGGGTACAACGCCAGCGCAGACGGTTGATTCTCTCGCGTTCGTCCATCAAATTGCGCGACGAAGCATCATTTCCTTGATCTTGCCTATCGCCCGCGTCGGATTCAGATTCTTCGGACAGACATCGACACAGTTCATGATCGAGTGACAGCGGAACAGCCGATACGGATCCTCAAGGTCGTCCAGACGCTCGTTGGTGGCCTCGTCGCGGGTGTCGGCGATGAAGCGATAAGCGTTCAGCAGACCGGCAGGGCCGACGAACTTGTCCGGATTCCACCAGAAGGAAGGACAAGAGGTCGAACAGCAAGCGCACAGGATGCACTCGTAAAGCCCGTTGAGTTCGTCGCGCTCCTCGGGCGACTGCAGCCGCTCGCGCTCCGGGCGCGGGCTGTCGTTGATCAGATAGGGCTTGACCGAGTGATACTGCTTGAAAAACTGCGTCATATCGACGATCAGGTCGCGGATTACCGGCAGGCCGGGCAACGGCCGCAACACGACCGGCTGCTTGAGATCCCGGATGTCGGTGAGACAGGCGAGGCCGTTCTTGCCGTTGATGTTCATCGCGTCCGAGCCGCAAATACCCTCACGACACGAGCGGCGATAGGACAGGGTATCGTCCTTCCCTTTCAGGCGGGTGAGGATGTCAAGCAATTTGCGATCGATCTCGAAATCAACCTGAACCGAGATGTCCTGCATATAGGGCGCAGCGTCCCGGTCAGGATCGTAGCGGTAAATCTTGAACTCCATGGTACTGGTGGCCATAATCATTAACTCCGTGGCATACGATCAGTAGGAGCGCGTCTTCAGCGCGATGGTTTCGACAGTCAGCGGGGTCATGGTCACCGGCTTGTAGCTGAGACTGCTACCCTCGCGTTGCCAGAGCGTATGCTTGTGCCAGTTGGCGTCATCGCGCCCGTTCGGGTTTTCCGCCGTGTCGGGCGCATCGTCCCGCACATGCGCACCGCGCGATTCCTTGCGCGCCTCTGCCGAAACCAGCGTCGCCTTGGCGACTTCAATCAGGTTGTCGAGCTCCAGCGCTTCGACGCGTGCCGTATTCCAGACCTGCGACTTGTCCTTGATCTCGGTCCTGGCGACCGCTTTCTCGATCTCGACGATCTTGGCGACCCCTTCGGCCAGCATGTCCTTGAAACGGAAGACACCGCAGTGCTTCTGCATCGTGCGCTGCAACTCGAGACGGGTTTCGTTGACGTCACTGCCGCCAGTCTGAGTATTGAGGCGATGCAGGCGCGCCAGGGTGCGTTCCGCGAAGTTTTCCGGCAAATCCTGATGCGCGACCTTACCAGTAGCCAGGTCCTCGATCACCGAATCTCCGGAAGACTTGCCGAAGACCAGCAGGTCGAGCAGCGAATTGGTTCCCAATCGATTGGCACCATGGACCGAGGCACAGGCCACCTCGCCTGCCGCGTAGAAGCCTTTGACCGGTACTCCGTCGGCGGCGACCACCTGTCCTTTGTAGTTGGTCGGAATACCACCCATCTGATAGTGGCAGGTCGGCACCACCGGAATCGGCGCCTGGATCGGGTCGATACCGGCGAACTGGATCGAAATCTCGCGAATGCCGGGCAAACGCTTCATGATCGTTGCCGGGTCGAGGTGGGTAATATCGAGCAGCACGAAATCCTTGTTCGGCCCGCAACCGCGGCCCTCGTTGATTTCGGTGACCATGGCCCGGGAAACCACGTCGCGCGACGCCAGATCCTTGGCGTTCGGCGCATAGCGCTCCATGAAACGCTCGTTGTCCGAGTTGCGCAGAATGCCACCCTCACCGCGCACGCCTTCGGTGATCAGCACCCCTGCACCGGCGACGCCGGTCGGATGGAACTGCCAGAACTCCATGTCTTCAAGAGCAATGCCGGCCCGCGCCGCCATACCCAGACCGTCGCCGGTATTGATGAAGGCATTGGTCGAGGAATAGTAGATACGGCCGGCACCACCGGTCGCGAAAATCGTCGCCTTGGCGTGGAAAGCGACGACTTCGCCGGTTTCCATTTCCAGGGCGATGACCCCGAGCACCTGGCCCGACTCGTCACGAATCAGATCCAGCGCCATCCATTCGACGAAGAACTGGGTGTTGGCGCGCACGTTGCGCTGATAAAGCGCGTGCAGCATCGCGTGCCCGGTGCGGTCGGCCGCAGCGCAGGCACGCCGCACCGGCTTCTCGCCGAAGTTCGACATATGCCCACCGAATGGGCGCTGATAGATCTTGCCTTCGTCGGTGCGGTCAAACGGCATGCCGAAGTGCTCGAGCTCGACGACCACCTCGGGCGCCATGCGACACATGTATTCGATCGCATCCTGGTCACCGAGCCAATCGGAGCCCTTGACCGTATCGTACATGTGCCAGTGCCAGTGATCCTCTTCGGAGTTGCCCAGCGAAGCGGAAACCCCGCCTTGCGCGGCGACGGTGTGTGAACGGGTCGGGAAGACTTTTGACAGCACGGCCGTCTTCAATCCACCCTCGGATAGCTGAATCGCTGCGCGCAGCCCAGAACCGCCTGCACCAACGATGACAGCATCGAACTTACGTACCGGTATGCTTGAATTGCTCACTTACGTTCTCCACAGAATCCGAATCGCCCAGCCGGCGTAACCGACCAGCACCGTCGCCGTCGCAACCATCAGCAGCAGGCGTATACCATCCGGCTTGATGTAATCCATCCAGATATCCCGGATGCCGATCCAGGCGTGGTAGAAAACGCTGACGAAGAAAAGGAAGGTTGCGAAGCGCATGAAGCCGCCGGCGAAGACGCCGCGCCAGCTTTCCAGCGAGTCGGGCCCGACGGAACCGATGACCACCAGGAAGATCACCGTGTAAACCGCCATGACAATGGCTGTCGCCCGCTGAATAACCCAGTCCTTGAGGCCGTAATGAGCCCCGACAAGAATACGATTTACCATAGCACTTGCACTCCCACGATCAGCGTCAGGGCGATGCTGACGCCGAAGACAATCTTGCTCGAAAGAATCGCTTCCTTGAGGTCGACACCGATGTCCACGTCAAGCAGCAGATAGCGAATGCCGGCGCAGAAGTGGTGCATGTAGAACCAGATCAACCCGAGCAGGATGATCTTCACCAAGCCGTGGTCAACCACCGCCTTGAAGCTGGCAAAGGTCTCCGCCGAGGTCAGACTGCTCTCGAACAGCCATAACAGGAACGGCAGCAGCAGAAAGAGCGCAGCCCCGCTAATTCGGTGAATGATCGACAGAATACCCGGAAGCGGTAGCCTGATCGTCGGCAAGTCCAGATTCTTTGGACGCTTTTTCTTAATTGCCATCTCTGCCATGGACGTCATCCCTCATGTGTAGTACAGCGGCATGCGTGCCGCATGCGTTCCCCTTGAAAACCACGCCCGATTATAAACCATTCAGGCGCCCCTTACTTCGTCGCAACGGCGTTTACGGGCCTTCACCCCAGCTCATTGCGATAATGATGATTGCGTGTCGAGTAGAAGCCTCGCCGCCACTCGACCGGCTTCTGAGCATAGGAGAAAGTCACGCGCTCGACCAGCAGCAGCGGGCTCCCCTCGGCAACTTTCAGGAGTTCGGCGCTGACGCGGTCAGCCGCTACGGCGCGCAGGCGCTCGTCGGCACGAACCATGCAAACACCATAGCGACTTTCGAACAGGCCGTAGAGCGACTCGCCCGCGCGCACGACTTCCAGCGTCAGGTCGGGGAACAACTCACTCGAAAGATAGATTTCGTCGAAAACCACCGGCTCATCGCCCAGTTTCAGGAGACGGCGCAGAATGGTGATCGGCGCTCCCGGCTCGAGGGCCAGCGTGCGCGCCACGTCAGGGCCGGCCTTGGCGCGCCAGCATTCTAGCGGAATGCTCTGCGAGACCCGCGGCAAGCCGTCATTGGCAACCACGCGCAGAAAACGGAAGGCGGAGCCGGGATCCTTGTGCGTCGCAACGAAAGTGCCCTTGCCTTGCTGACGGACCAGGAGGTTCTCGGCAGCCATTTCGTCGATTGCCTTGCGAACCGTTCCCTGACTGACGCCAAAGCGGCCGGCGAGCTCCGACTCACTGGGAATCGCGTCGCCCGGGCCCCATTCCCCGGACTCCAGATTGCCCATGATCAACTGCTTGATCTGCCGGTAGAGCGGGCTGAAGGTCGGAGCGTGCATTGACGAGGCGCGGTTCATGGAAAGCTATTTCAGCACAATTTTGCTCGTCCGTCCATCCCGTTCTTGTTACTGATATCATATATAAGACATAAGATAGATCCCATTGATTTGACAGTGCACACCTCCGGGTCTTATGATTACTCCGATTCGGCGCCCCGCGCAGCGAACGGGCATGCGGGCATCGTCGATCGCTTTTTGATCCCTCGTTTTGCTTGCTTGCCTGTTTACTCTCGTTCAATTCTTCTCGCTCACCATTAACGACAGGAGCCGTATCATGTCCAAAGCCCCCATGCGCGTCGCGGTCACCGGCGCAGCCGGCCAAATCGGTTACAGCCTGCTTTTCCGGATCGCTTCCGGCGAAATGCTCGGCAAGGATCAGCCAGTCATTCTTCAACTACTCGACCTGCCGCAAGCCCAGAAAGCCTGCCAGGGGGTGATCATGGAACTCGAAGACTGTGCCTTCCCAATGCTCGCCGGAATGTTCGCCAGCGACGATCCCAACGTCGCCTTCAAGGATGCCGACGTCTGCCTGCTGGTTGGCGCCCGTCCGCGCGGCCCGGGAATGGAACGTGCCGACCTGTTGACCGCCAATGGCGCCATCTTCACCGTTCAGGGCAAGGCAATTGCCGAAAACGCCAAGGAAGACGTCCGCGTTCTGGTCGTCGGCAACCCCTGCAATACCAACGCCCTGATCGCCGGCTCCGCAGCGAAGAAAGTCGGTCGCACCAACCCTGCCAACTACCATGGCATGCTGCGCCTCGATCACAACCGCGCCCTCTCGCAACTCGCCGCAAAAACCGACCGGCCAGTGGTCAGCTTCAAGCAGCTCACCGTCTGGGGCAACCATTCGCCGACGATGTACGCCGATTACCGCAACTGCACGTCCAATGGCGACAACGTCAAGGACCTGATCAACGATCCGGTCTGGAACAACGACGTCTTCCTGCCCACGGTCGGCAAGCGCGGCGCCGCGATCATCGACGCCCGCGGCCTGTCCTCGGCAGCTTCGGCGGCCAACGCAGCGATCGACCACATGCGCGACTGGGTACTCGGTTCCGACGAATGGGTGACCATGGGCGTCCCGTCCGACGGCTCGTACGACATCCCGGCGGGTATCGTTTTTGGTTTCCCGTGCGAGTGCAAGGGCGGCTCCTTCAAGATCATCCAGGGCCTCGAGATCGACGGCTACTCGCGCGAGAAGATCAACAAGACGCTCAAGGAACTGACCGACGAAGCCGAGGCCGTAAAAGACATGCTCTGAGCAGGCTATACTGTTGACGAGGAACCGCGGCCTGGCCGCGGTTTTTTTTCGCCGGTCAGCTTGCCGGCCACCTTGCTACGCAGCGCGGTAGAATGTAGCTCTCCGACGAACCAGACGCTATCGACAAGCCCATGCGCCATCCCAGCCAAGTCCTCTTTGCAGGCGAAAAGCCCTTTCCGATGATCCCCGCCGTCGACCACTACGCGGGTTCCGAAAAGCTGATCAACAAGGCCTTGCTGTTGCAGAATGAGCTGGGCCCGATTTTCGACATCACCTGCGACTGTGAGGACGGCGCACCAGCAGGCGCCGATCGCGAGCATGCGACGATGGTCGCCGAATTGATCATGAGCGCTGCCAATCGGCATGGACGGGTGGGTGTGCGCATCCACGACATCGCCCACCACGGCTGGCAGCAAGACATCGAGATCATCGTCGCCCACGCCGGCCAGCGCCTGGCCTTCGTGACGCTGCCCAAAGTCAGTTGCGGCGAGGACGTGCGCATACAACTCGACGCTTTGCGGCGCGCGGCGGCAGCCGCCGGCATCGAGCGCCAGATCCCGGCACATGTACTGATCGAAACCTATGGCGCCCTGCGTGATGTCTGGGAAATCGCCGCACTTCCGGAAGTCGAATCACTCGATTTCGGGCTGATGGATTTTGTCAGCGGCCACCACGGCGCCATCCCGGCGTCGGCCATGCGCAGCCCCGGGCAGTTCGAGCACCCGCTGATCGTCCGCGCCAAGTGTGAAATCTCGGCCGCTGCGCTGGCCAACGGCGCCGTCCCCTCGCACAACGTGACCACCGAACTGCGCGATCTCGACTTCATCCGTAACGATGCTCGCCGCGCGCGCAACGAATTCGGCTATCTGCGCATGTGGAGCATTCATCCCAACCAGATCCGACCGATCGTCGAGATGATGCGCCCCGACTTTTCGGAGGTTGAAAGCGCAGCCGAAATCCTGATCGCCGCACAAAATGGAGATTGGGGACCGATCCAGCACCAGGGCCTGCTGCACGACCGCGCTTCCTACCGCTACTACTGGGAGCTTCTCGCACGTGCCCAGGCCACCGGCATGACGCTGCCGGGTGAAGCACAACGCCGCTTCTTCGCCTGAAAAAGCACATGGACCTGTCGGCGCTGACGGCCAAAGTCCTGGCGTTTCGCGACCAAAGGAACTGGGCGCAGTTCCACAGCCTGCGCAACCTGATCGTTTCGCTGAATCTTGAAGCCAGCGAACTGCTCGAGCTGACGCAATGGAAGAGCGACGCCGACATGGCGGCCCTGGCCGCCAGCGCTGAAGCGCAGGAAGCGCTGCGTGACGAATGCGCCGACGTGCTGATTTATCTGCTGCTGATCGCCGAACACGCCGGCATTGACCTGGAAGCCGCCGCGCACGCCAAACTGGTCAAAAACGCAGCGAAATATCCGGTCGAAACCAGCTACGGATCGAGCCGCAAGTATCTGGCCGAGGCGGCCAGAAAAGGCTGATCGCCCGGCCCTGGCAGTAACCCGGGATCATGCAGTGCCCTATTCATGCACTGCCCTATTTCGCCGGGCATTCACATTCACGATGCCTGACTCTCGAGCGTAAAGCCCGCCCCCGCATCCAGCCCGAGCACCCTGACCAGCCACGGCATCGCCTCCTCCAGACTGGCCTGCAAAGTCCACGGCGGATTGATCACGAAGACGCCGCTGCCATGCATCCCGAAACCGTCCGCCGCCGGTGTCCTGACGCGCAGCGTGACGTGCAGCCAGTTGCTCGCCGGCAGACGTTTCAGACGTCCCGGCAGATCGTGCGCCTCAAGCCGGGTCAGCTGCGGGTACCACAGCTGGTAGGTGCCTCCCGGGAAACGCTGCAACGAATCCTTGAGCGCCTGCACGACGCGCTCGTAATCGTGCTTTTCTTCGTACGCCGGGTCGATCAGCACTAGCGCGCGCCGCGGTGGTGGCGGCAACACGGCTTTCAGGCCGGCGAAGCCGTCGCTGTGCTCGACGATCACCCGCGTTCCCTCGGCCTCGAAGCGCTTGCGCAGGTGCAGAACATCACGACTGTGCAGCTCGAAAAGCCGCAAGCGGTCCTGCGCACGCAGCGTTGCCAACGCCAGCTCAGGCGAACCCGGGTAGACTTTCAGAGCGCCGCCGGGGTTGATCGCACGCAGCAGATCCAGATACTCGGCGAGAGCCGGCGGCAAATCCTGGCGCCCCCATAGCCGAGCGATCCCTTCACGGTACTCGTGAAGCTTGGACGCCTGCGCTGAATCCAGGGCATAGGAACCCGCCCCGGCGTGGCTATCCACGTACCAGAAGGGCTTGTCCTTGCGGCCAAGGTAGCGCGCCAGCTGCACCAGTATCAGATGCTTGAGAACGTCGGCGTGGTTGCCGGCATGAAAGGCGTGACGATAGCTGAGCATCGACTAATGCCCTTTCGTGCGAGCGCGCGGAAACGCGGGGGTTAATGGCCAGCGCCCTACTCGGGAGCCAGGATCTTGCCGTCGGTGCTGAACTGATAGTCACGGAAGATGTGCTCGGCGCTGAGCAGTTGGTAGCTGCCGTCAGGCAAGCGACGGGAGGTATCCTTGAGGCGATAGGTGTAATGGCCGCAGGTCCAGCAATCGAAGTTGCGCATTTGCGTACAGAGACAGGTCTTGTCCCGGACCGATATCCGCTTGACCCCGGGATTCGCTTCCACTTCGCGATTGTAAGCGTTGATGTACGAGCAATTGCCGGTGCTGTCGAGCAGGTAGCCGTAAGCTTCGCAGTTGGGTCGAATACCGTCGCCGATCGCCGGGCTGTTGCTCAGCATGCGCATCGGATAGCCGGTCGGTGAAATCTGGTTGACTTCGATCCCATCTTCGTTGACTTCAAAATAACGTTGCTTGACGTCCTCCGGAAGGCCGCATTCCCGGGACACGGTAAAGCGCGTCGCCACCTGCACAGCGGCCGCTCCCTGCTCGAGAAAGGAGACCGCATCGCTGCCGGTGAAGATACCGCCGGCCGGAATCAACGGAATATCCAGCTGCTCGGCCTGCAGATAGCGATGAATCTCGGCGAAGATGGTTGCCAGATCATAGTCTGCCCAATCCATGCCGAATCCCAGGTGACCCCCCGCCAGCGGCCCTTCGACCACCACATAGTCGGGCAGGCGCTTGCAGCGTGCCGTCTTGCGCAGAAAAAGCTGCAGCGCGCGCAAGGAGGAGACGATGATGCCCAGCTTGGCATCGCGGAAACGCGGATGGTCCTCGATCAGCGCGAATGAGCCGAGATGCAGCCCGGCGGCCAGCGTGATGCCGTCGGCGCCTGCATCCAGAGCGCCCTGCATGCGTACGCGCAGCGTTTCCCGCGGCGAGTTCATGGTCAGCTTTTCCATGCAGTTGACGAAGATCAGGCCGTCGCCTTGCTTCGCCTCCATGGTCCTGCCAACGTGCATGCGGGTCGCCTCGGCGAGCTGCTCGAGATCGAAGCGGACGACCGACTTGTCGGAATTGGCGACGTTGAATTTGTACTGCTTGAGTTTGTCCTTGACGAACTTGGCGTTGAAGCGCCGATCGGCAACGGTATTCACCATCGCATCGGAAATATGCCCGACCCCACCCAGTCGCGCGGCTT
>Ga0209573_1002439_pt1 | contig 23707 bp, 13 predicted proteins | sample TNRBio252014_DNA_FD_185870 | JGI IMG/M metagenome (GOLD analysis project Ga0209573, IMG submission 185870) | Wastewater treatment Type I Accumulibacter community from EBPR Bioreactor in Madison, WI, USA - TNR Reactor_6/25/2014_ DNA (SPAdes)... | ecosystem: Engineered > Bioreactor > EBPR >...
GCCGGCTCTTTGGGCAGGTGAGCTGCCACCCGCTGCCGGTCAACCCGCTGGGCATCCACGAGCGCCTCAACCTGCTGCTGTGGATCGACCGCTGCTGGGTGCCGGAGCACTTCGCCGAGCACCTGGAAAAGCTGAAGGCCATCCGCCTGGAGTGGTTCATGGTCTACCACAACATCGACGCCATCTCCAGCCGGCCCTACTATCTGCCTTGGGTGGCCTTCCGCGAGTACGGCGACTGGTGCGACAGCCTGGGCAACTGTCTGGCTATCCTCACCGGCGTGGCCGACCGCCACCGGGCCGAGCACATTCTGCGCTACATGCTGCAAGTGGGCATGGCTGAGCCCTACCCCACCAAGGCGATCCACCCGCCGATCTATCCCAACGAGGCCAACTGGCGCGAGTATTACCGCAGTCGCAACCTGAACCTGCCGCACCAATACCACAACGGCGGCATCTGGCCGATGATCGGCGGGCTGCACGTGGCGGCGCTGGTGCGCCATGGCTGGCAGAGCGAGGCCGAACGGCTGCTGCTCGCGCTGGCTCAGGCCAACCGTCAGGGCATTTATGGGGCGTGGGAATTCACCGAGTGGCTGCACGGCGACAGCGGCCACCCCATGGGCTTCGCCCAGCAGGCGTGGTCCGCGGCCGCGTTCCTCTACGCCGACCACGCCGTGCGCACCGGCAAGCTGCCGCTGTTTGACGGCCTGCTGGCGGCCAAGCCGGCGGCGGCCGTGGCGGCCGAGATACATGAGGTGTTTGACCGTCCTGGCGGTGGACCAGAGTGATAGCACGACGAAACGCTCTGCGCCCATCTGGCCACGATGCTGGCCCGCAGCGATTATCACCACTTGTCAGAAAACAGCGCATCATTGCGTTTAATGTAGCGTAAACGAAGTTGTTGCGCACCGGCGCCCGACACTTTGGCGATGATTCGCCCGTGATGACAGACTCGGCGCAAGTGCCGGGCGCCTCAACAACTCAAGAGGACCTGAGCTCCCGTTTCAGAATCATTTCGTGCGCTGCCAAGGATTACGACTTCATGGATACCATTGTGCTGCGTATCGACCAGCCTCAGCCGGGTGGAAACTACCTGGCTGTGCTCGCGGGGGCTCAAGGCAACGAGCTGGGCAGGGTTGAGTTCCCCACCGACCTGGCGCCTCCGGCCATGCCCAACCCGTTGACCGCGGCGCAGATCAGCGAGATCTTCGCAGCCGACCCGTCTGAAAACGACGACCTGCCCCGCATTGGAGCCCAACTGTACAGCTTGATCGGCCAGGGGCCGATCCACGGCGAACTCGATCCCGACGGCGCGCCGCGGCGTTTGCTGTTGGACGTCGAGCCAGCAGCGCTGCGCGGCCTGCCCTGGGAGTTGATGGTGCGCGACGGCGTCCCGCTGGCAAACTCGGCCAGCCGCCCCATCTGCCGGGGGAGTCTGAGCAGCCCTGCGTTGGCTGCGTCGGAATGGCCGCTGCGCGTGTTGATCGTCGACGGCGGCGAGGGCGTGGGCGAGAATATCGTGCAAGCCGCCGAGGAGATCACCCAGATCATCCAGATGATCAACGTCAGCGTGGATGATGAGAAAGGGCCTCACCGGGCTGACGTCGACCTGCTGGTGCTGACGCGACCTGCGCGCCGGCAGATCCTCGAAGCTTTCGAGGACCCGGCTGATGCTGAGCGTTTCCAGCCGCATCAAGGATTCAAGCCGCACATTCTTCATTTCATCGGCCACGGCGATATAGCCGTGGGCGGCCAATCTTTTTTGCAACTGTACGGCGAGGCCGGCGACGCGCCGGTGGATTGGTTTGCGGATGATATCCGCACTGATTTTCTTGTGACGCACCGGCCGCGCCTGGTGATCCTCAACGCCTGCAAGACTGCTGGGGCCGCGGCCAACGGCCTGTGGTCGGTGACCGACGCCTTTCTGCAAGCTCGTGTTCCTGCTGCCATTGGGTTGCGGGCTAATGTCAGCGGCGAACATGCCCGTGTCTTCTCCGGCGCCTTGTATCAGGCCTTAGCCCAGGGCAAGGCGCTGGACGAGGCCATGACCCAGGCGCGGCGTGCGCTGTGGAAAGGCGTTCAGAATCCCTCCAAACGCCTGGAATGGGCAGCGCCCACCCTGGAAGTGCGCACGGATCCCGCGACGGTCATCACGGTGGGCGGCGACATCGATAGCCAGGTCCGTCAGCAGGTGCAACAAAGCAGCGATCTGAGCAAGGTGCGCAGCCTGGTCGACCGCCGCCCGGAGTGCTCCGGCGCCTGGCGGCGGGTCGCCGAGGATCAACGCAAAGTGGTGGTCGTGCGCGGCAATCCTGGCGTAGGCAAGACAGCATTCGCGCACCTGTTGATGGAGCGCTGCGCGCTGCGACGGCATCAGATCCGCTACATCGACTTGAAAGGGATACAGAAGATTGATGTTCTGACCGTGTTGCGGCGCATCTGCGATGGCGCTGGCACGGCGGCCGACGCCCTGGCCCTGACCGGGCCGCTACCGGCCGCCGCCTTCCAACCGTTCAAGGACACGGTGCAGACGCTGCTAGGCGCGCCGCTTTCTGAAGCCAGCAACTGGAGCAGCGTCCAGGAAGCCATCGACCGCAAGCGCATTGCCGAAGACTTCCAGAAGGGACTGGAACAAGCCATTGTCGCGCCTCCTCTGGTGTTGGTGTTCGACCACCTGCAAGAGGTCCATGAAGACCAAATGCGCTCATTCCTGGTTCCGGACATACTCAGTTGGTGCGCCAGACGTTCCAACCGCGACCTGCTGCTGGTCTGGCTGGTGAACACCAACGACTACGAGCGCTTCGAGATGGAAAAGGTGCGGACGAACTTCAGGCTGATCGATATCGAAGGATTCTCTGCACGCCAATGGAAGGAACTGGCGTGGGAGTTCGTCTGGCGCAACCTGACTCCGCCGCCCTCCCCTGGCGCCGATCCTATACAAACCCTCGATCAGCAGATCTCGCTGTTCGGACAGGCGTTCAACGACCGGTGGCAACCCACCCAACTCGACTTGCTCCGCTTAGTAGCCGAAAGAACGTTTGGCTGGTCCAGCCGTTAGCGCCAAACACGCCATGAACACCATCCCCGCGGCCATACCGCCCGATCTGACCCAGCCGGCCAGCCTGCTGCTGCTGTTCCCGACCGCAGACCAGGAACTGCTGCGACGCTGCGCCTCGGTGCGCGTCTGCGATCGCCTGGTCTTCGACCAAGTCCTGCGCCATGAACTGGACGCCGCGATGTCCTTCCAGGAGGTGGGCGCGCTGTATTTCGTCGAACGACTGCCTGGCCCAGAGGATCGCCTGACCATGAGCAGCGCGATGCGCGCAGAGATCTTTGACACCTGGTGGGGCACGGATGGCAGAGGCGCAGGCGATGGCGCGCCCGCAATGCCGGCAGCGCTGGGCAAGCTCAGCCAGCGCCTGGCCGACTTCTACGCCGCACAAGGCAACGACCTGGAACGGCTCTTCCATCTGGCTGTTGTGGACGAAGCCGAGGCCATCAAGCTGCTCGATGCCCTGTTCGACGCCGCCGATGCCCAGTTCGACCTGCCGCAATGCTTCGCTGTGCTGCGCACGTTGGACGAGCGTCCCAATGAGCTGCTTGGGCCGGGCCTGCGGGAAGCGCTGGCAGCGAAACGCCTGCGGCTGGACACGCGCGGCCTGTGGGCCCAGGAGTACCGCGAGACCGTACCCTATGTCGAGCGCAACGAAACCCGCCGCCTGCTGGACGACCTGCTGGCAGACCCGCAACGCTGGATTCTGAACCTCCACGCGCCCGGCGGCATGGGCAAGAGTATGTTCATCCGGGCTGTGCTGGCCCGCCGCTGTGTACCGGAGAATATCCCCTGCGCCAAAGTCGATTTCGATTTCGTGCCGCATCTGGCCAACATCGCCGCCGAGCCCTGGCGCATTTTGCTGCACATGGCGCAGCAATTGACGCGCCAGTTGCGCGACAACCCGTTCCAGGAGCTGCTGACTGCCTACGGCTCGTATGCCGCCGAAGCCGATAAACGAATAATCATCTCGCCGCGCGAGTTTGTCGGCTCCGACCTTTCCCCCGCCGACAAAGCCGCCCTGGCTGCTGAGGTACTCAGCCGCTTCACCGGCGCGCTGCTGGATGTGCGTCCATCGGTCGTCTTGATTCTGGACACGCTGGAGAACCTGCTGCACGGCCACGTCGACCTGGAGGCGCTCTTCGACTTGCTGGCCGAGGTACACGCTCGCTGCCCGCACGTGCGGGTCATCCTGGCGGGACGGCTGGACCTGGAGCAGCCGCTTCCCGGAGTCGCCGGCCAAACCGGGGTCCACACGACTGACTTTGGCGAACGCTTCGGCGGCCAGAACATCGCTGTGCGCCTCAAGGGCTTCGACGACGACGAGGCGCACACCTATCTGGAGGCGAAGCGTGGCCTGGCCAACGACGATCGCGTGCCCGTCATGATCGCCATTGCCCGCATTCAAGACGGCGACCACGGGCGCGAGGGCGTCAGTCCGTTCAAACTGGCCCTGTTGGCCGACATTGTGCGCGTCCATCCGACGATCAGCGCCCAAGAGTTCGCCCGTTACCAGGATGTCGACCTGGCTTACCTGATCGAGCGCGTGGTCGACCGCATCCACGACGACCAGGTCAAGTGGCTGGTGCGCTACGGTGTGGCGCCGCGACTGCTGACCAAAGAGGTGGTCGAAGGCGTGTTGGTTCCCTTCATGGTTCAGGGCATGCGCGGCCAGACAGATCAAGACGACGCAACCCAGGATCCGAGCGTTGAGCCGCAACTGGACACCCCGCCCTTCCCGGTTCGGGCTGCTCAGGCCATCGACATCGACGTGAAGTTGCTCTGGGAAACCCTCTATCGCTACACGGCCGAGTACTCGTGGGTGATCGAGGATGAAGCCGTTGGGGCGCTGCGCTTCCATCCCGACGTGATAGAACCCATGCGGCGCTTGCTGCGTAAACATCAGACCGCAGGCCGCCGCATCCTGTCCGATCTGCATCTGGCCTGCGCCCGTTACTACGAGCAGCGAGCGCAGACGGACGCAGCCAACCGCGCCCAGTGGCTGGGCGAGGCCGTCTATCACCAGTTGCAGGGCGATGCCGCAAGCGCCGACGCATTCTGGCTGCGGCTGCTGCAGGCGGCCAGCGATCAAGAAACTATCGTGGCTCTGGCTGAGGAAGCCGTGCGCGAGCCGCTGATCTTCGATGAACCGGCGCGCGAAGCCGCGGACGAGATGCTGCGCTTCGGCGCCGCCGTGCGCGCCAGAGCCCACTTCGAGGTGGCGCGCTGGATCGCCGCCAGCCGTGAGGATCCTAGCCCCGACGACTGGCGCGCCGTCGACCGCCATCTGGCCACCATCGACAGCCTCGGCGCGGCGGCCGGCCAGGCAGCGCCAGCCGCCGACATCGACTATCTGCGCGGCCGGTCCTTGTTTGCCCAGCGTCAACCGCAGCGAGCGCTGGAGATCTGCCAGCGGGCGCTGCGTAATCCGGCCAGCCCGGCCAACGAGATGGAATTTCGCATGCTATACGGCCAGATCCTGCGCGCGCTGGATCAACCCGAGGCGGTGGAGCAGTTCGCGCACGCTGCGGCGCTGGCCGAGGAACTGCAGCCCGACCGGCTGCTGGCCATCGCGCCGAGTTGGGTCGAGGCGCTGGAGGCGGAGGAACGCTACCAGGAGGCGGCGCAGGTCTGCCAATCCTGGCGCGACAAGCTGGGCAAGGACGGGGAGGTTGAGCCGGTGGGCGAGAGCCTGCTGGCTCACCTGCGCCAATACCTGGCCGTGGGGCAAGAGCAGCGCGCGGCTGAGCTAGCCCAGGAGGGCCTGAACGCCTGGCTGGCAGCCGCCAGCGGCCAACTCACAGCCTTGGGTTCTTGGCCTGACCGGCTGCAGGCCGAGATTCTGTTGGCGCAGCAACAGCCAGCCGAGGCCTTCCGCCAACTGGAGCGCAACACACGGCGAGCCATCAAGGGCCGCTCGGCCGCTCGCCCGCCGTTCGAGACAGAACTGCGAGCGCGCAGTCTCCTCGCTCTGGTCGATCCACTGCGCGCCAAGCCTGAGATCGACACGCTGGTCAAAAGCATCTACGGGCCGCAGACCAAGGCGGGCATCGCGTGGCGCCTGGCGTACGCCCAGCTCCACAGCGATGAAACGGGCGACCTGCGGCAGGCTGCGGATTATCAGCGGCAGGCGCAGGAAAATGCTTTGGAACCCGTCTCGCAGGTGCGCTGCGAGTTGCTGCGCATCCGGCTGCTCGCCCGACAAGGACATCAGGAGCAGGCTCAAAGTGCAGCGAACGCGTTGGCGACAAGGGCCGACCTGCCGCGCTTGCCCAGCTTGCGGCTGCTGGTTCATCTGGAAGACCTGATCCAGCGCGGCGCGGCGGAGGCGTGGCAACCGCTGCTGGCTGCGCTGCAGGCCGTCGAACCGGCCAGCCGCCGCCTGTTGCTGCTGGCTGAGCTGCGCCGTTGCCGCGTGCCGCTGGCGATTTCACCGGCGATCAGCCAGGCGCTGCTGGCGCTCTTGCCGCCCAGCGACGCCGAGGGTAGTGACCCGGCGCTCGGCGCACTGCGCTGGGCGGAGGTCTTGCGCGTGATCGGCCAGGGACAGGAGGCGCGCCGGCTGCTGGAACAGGCTGCCGCGGCCTGCCGCGCCCCGCTGCGCTTGGCTGTGCTGCGCCAGGTCTATTGCGCGCTCGATCGCGCGGGATGGGAGCAGGCTGCGCTGCAGCAGGTAACACTGGACGAGTTGGCCGAGCCGGCTGCGGGCGAGAGTCATGAATTGGCTGGCCTGACCTTGCTGGAACACGGCGAACGGCTTGCCGCCGCGCTACACGATGGGCAGCGGGCGATGGATCTACTGAACGCGGCCGAGGTGCTGCTGAAGTCGACGGCAGGGCTGTGGATGGCGCGCATCATTGCCCTGCGCGCCCGCGTTACTGCGTTGAGTGGTGACTTCGGCAGCGCTGATCAACTGGCAGATCAGGCTGCCAAAGGGTTTTTAGCGGTGGATGACCCGGTGTCGGCCGAGGCGTTGCGCCAGACTCTGTACCCCACCAGCCCGCCAGACGGCGTAGCCTTTAGCGCCCCGCTAGTCGAGGGGGCCGATGGCTTGTCCCCGCGGCTCGACGTACGCCTGGCGCAAGAGGGCCGTATCTGGCGGGTGGAGCTGGCGCGCAGCAACGGCCGCGTTTGGGCAGGCGATGTTGCGCTGCAAGAGGACCTCGCAGCGTTGCTGGACTCCGGCACGCGCGAGGTGATCAGCCATCGCTTTGTCGAGGCTTTCGAGCGCGATTGGCAAACAGTGACGCTCGCCATGGGCCGCCACCTGTTCCCTCCCGATGCCCGCGCGCTGCTGGACGCCAGCGATCAACCGTTGGACATCCGGCTGGACGTCAAATCACCGCTCCTGCAATGGCTGCCTTGGGAACTGCTGCGCCTGGACGAGGACAGCCTGCCTCTGGCCGTGCGCGCGGATATTGGCGCGTTCTATCGTCTGACCCGGCAAGGATGGCTGACAGGGCCGGGGGATACGCAAGCGGGCGGCGTGCTGATCGTGCGCATGACCCAGACCAATGATACCGTCGTGCTGCGCGGCTACGAGCAAACCTCCGGCGGCGCTCTGGCCAGACGGTATCGTCGGGCAGGCATCGCCTATCAGGAACTGGAACAGCCGGGCCTGGAGGAATTGCGCGCGACGCTGGTCAGGCTTCGTCCGGCGGTGGTCCATATGGAGTCCAACCTGGTGGAAAGCGGGCCGCAAGCGGCGTTGGTGTTCAGCGGCCGGCGCGACCTGGTTCTGGGCGACCGCGTCGCGCAGAGCCAGTACATTCCAAACGCTCCGCAGATCGTGACGGCAGGCGAGTTGGCCGCGCTGATGGCCGGGCTGGAGCCGTCGCCGCTGGTGTTGTTGGACGTGCCAGCCCCACCCGTCGCCAGCGAAAGCCTGCGCCAGTTGTTCCTGCGCAACGCCTTCGCCTCCGAATGGATCAACGCCAACGCCGCGCCGCCTACGGCCATCCTGGGCACAGGACTGGGTGGTCGTGAAATGCAGGATCAAGTCATTGACCTGTTGCTCGAGTTGCTGCGGACTGCGCGTCCCGTCGGCGCCATAGCGCGCCAACTCCAGGAGCGAGCCAGGCTGCGCCTGGCCAAAGCGCCGGCCGTGGACGGCAGGAGCGGCTTTGCGCGCAGCGTCTCTGCCCAGCAATCGCTGATATGCTTTGCAGCGACGGCCTTGTTCACCGACCGCCCCGAACAGGTCTTTCCCTTGCAGGAGGCCTACAAATGAACCTGACGCAGCAACGAGCGGCTGAGCTGCGCGATCTGAAGCGGGCCTTGCAACTGGAAATGGCTGACTGGCATCGGCGCACGCAAGAAATCGACAAACTCAAGAAACACCTCAGCCAGATGGTGGCGATCAAGGCCAAGCTTGACGGTTTTCTCAGCCAGGTTGCTCAGCCCGATGAGACGGCAGCCGAGCCATTCAAGGAGTTCGAACGCATCAATCGCAGCCTGATCGGCGCGCATCGGGTCTGGGCCTATTTTCGCAGCAGGCTGGCGCTGCGCGAGGTAGAGTGGCTGGCCAGCGACCTGCGCTGCGCCGATGAGCTGGCATGGGAGTGTTATCGGCCGGCGCGCGACAAGGCGGAGGCGGCTGGCAGCATTCCGGCCGGCGGTCTGAAAGAGCCGCCTCTGGTCTTCTTCAGCAACGACGCCTCCCCCTTCGCCCAAGCGCGCCACAGCGTCTTCGAGCCGGAGAAGATCAACGAACAGGGCGACGTCGGCAAGCTGGGTGCGGCCTTGCTGTTGCTGCCGTTTCCGGTCATCGGCATTCCCTGGTTTCAGGCGCACCATCTGCCTATGGCCGTGGTGGTGGCGCATGAGGTAGGGCACGCGGTGGAGCACGACTTTCGCCTGGACCAGCCCCTGGCCGACGCCTTCACCGCGTTGGGCGTCGATGACGAGCGCAAGGCGGCCTGGTCCTCCTGGCGTCACGAGCTCTTTGCCGACGCCTACGGCGTGCTGTGTGCCGGTCCGGCGTTCGTCCTGGCCCTGTTGCACTTCCTGGCTGGCGACCCGGCCAGCATTCAAGGGGAGCGCATCGCAGGCCCGTCCTGGGGGCGCTATCCCAATCGCTTTCTGCGCATGCTGGTGAACTTCCAACTGCTCGACCATCTGGGCATCGCCGACGCGGCCTTGCCGGCGGCCTGGCAGGCTATCTACCAATCTCACCCGATGAAAGATTTCGATGCGGACGTTCCCGCGGTGGTCGCAGCTCTCTTGGACACGCCATTGCCGTCTTTTGGCAACGTCGCCGTGAAGGAAGTGGTGTCGTTCAACGCGGCCGACGTCGCGCGCACGCAGGTGTTGGCCGATGTTGTCCTGCGCGGCAGCACGCTGCCGCCGGGCGAGCGTTTTCGCAAGCTCTACGCCGCCGCCGCCACAGCCTATTACAGCAACCCGACAAAATACGCCGAAAAAAACGGCCACAGCGCGCTGGTGAAGCGAATGCTGGCCTCCATTCCGCCAGGGGTTCGCAGCGCCGGCGCAACCTTCACCCCGGCTCGAGCCAGCGAGATTCAGACGATCTACAGCCAGACCGGCCAGGAGCTGCTCGATCTCTTCGCCGATTGACCTCATGTCCATTTTGTGCGCCCGGACAGGCGGACCAGCGCCGCTGCCAGCCAGCCAATTAAGTAACACAAGCTTCTGGAGGACACCACCATGCCACAACCCCGCAGCGCCAGCGAGATATTCGAGGAACTCAAGCAAACCAAGCACAAGATCACGATCGACGCGCTGGACTACTACCTGGTGGAAGGCGACTTGCGCCTGGACGAAAACCAACTGCTCCTGTATGCCTTCGAATTAGCCGAACAAGAGCAGCGCAAAGCCGGCGGCGCCAGCGGCGAGCAGCGCGAGCCTCTGGTCGGCATCGTTGACGACGAAGGTCGCATCGTACGCTGGAAAAAGGGTCTGGTGCTGACCTACAACGTGCTCAGGAGCAGCTTCGCCAGCGACGCCCAGTACCAGACCGTGGTGCAGGCCATGAGGGTGGCCACAGCCGACTGGGAAGCCGCTTGCGGCGTCAACTTCAAGCACCTTGGCGAGCTCGACGGCGGGGTCGCGCCAGGCAGCCAGGCGCCGCTCTTTCGCGTCCGCCAGTTCAACGCCGGCGGACGGTTCATCGCCATGGCCTTCTTCCCTGACGAGCCCCTGGACCGCAGGGAGGTGATCATCGATCCGTCCTTTTTCGCACCCACACTGCGGTTCGATCGGGCCGGCGTTTTGCGCCACGAGTTGGGCCATGTGCTGGGCTTCCGGCACGAGCATATTCTTTCCGAAGCGCCGGCTATCTGTCCTGACGAGGCGCTGGGCAACATCATCCAGCTTTCGGACTACGACCCCCGCTCGGTGATGCACTATTTCTGCGGCGGCGCCGACTTCGGCACGCGCGACCTGAAGATTACCGACGTGGACCGAACGGCGGCCCGCAAGGTGTATGGGCCGCCGGACAGCGAGGTTCACTATTGCGCGTGACAACTGCAAGGCAGGAAACCGCCGTCGAAAGGAGTGCCATGAAGACCCGTTCCCGTCCTACCCACAATCTTCACCGGGCCCTAGTTGCACTGGTGTTAGCGTTTCTGCTGCTGGCGTCGATAGCTGCGCCGGTGATGGCCCTGGAGCCCGGCGCCCCACCCCCTGAGGACGCGGCAGAAGGCGCGCCGACACTGGCGCCAAACCCCAGCAGTCTGTCGTTCGCTGGACGCATCGGCGATGCGCTGGGTCGCACGTTGACGCTCAAGGCCGTCGGCGGCGCGGTCAACAACGTGCGTATCAGCGCCGGCGACCTGCTGGACCCGGCAAGCCAGCGGGCAATTCTGGCCAGCCAGGTCACTGTCAGCCCCAGCGAGGTGACGACCGTTGACGACACGGCGACCATCGCGGTGACGCTGGCCATCTCTGACGCGCTGAGCGGCGTCTACAGCGGCGCGCTCTCAATCTGGTACGACGAGCTGCCGGACCCTACCACGCCGCTCACTGTCGCCATGCAAATCACGCTCAGCGGCGTGCCCAACGTGTCCGTCGATGCCAGCTCGGCCAACCAAACCCTGTTTGCCGAGACCACTGACCTTCCCTACATCGGCGCGGCCAGCGACCAGCCGCGGCCGCTCAGGTTGCCCTGGTCTGACGTGGCCTTGCAGCTCGATCGTCCGCTGCGCGTTCCGTTGCTTGACATCACCTTGCATCAGGACTTGCCAGTGCTGGGGCAATTGCCCATCGCGCTGATCGAAGGCAGCGGCGACAGCGCGCGCGTCACGAGTGTAGAGGTGCTGCCTGTACACAACAGTGCCAACGGGGTGACCTTACCCAGCGGCATCGTGCGCGTCCAACAGCCGCCGTCCGCCGACCAGCCTCTGATCATCCCCGGCCATGGAGCGGGCACGCTGGATTTGATCCTGCGCGGGCGCAACCTGCCAGCCGGCGCCTATACCGGCAGCCTGCGCATCGTGGTGGACAACCAGGCTCAAGCGGTCAGCGCCGCCTTCAATGTCAAGCTGAAGGACAACTGGATCTACGCTATGGCGGTGCTGGCAGCCAGTTTCGTGATCGGCGCGGCCGTCGCCTGGTTCAACGCGCGCGGCGGCGCGGCCCAGGCCAACATCCGGAAGATCAGGAAGCTCCAGCGCCAACTTGACCCGGAGCACAACGCGCTGGAAAACCATCTCCAGAAGGCTGAACTATCCAGAGCCAGCAACATCCTGGTCAGGGCAATGAACGCGCTGCGCGACGAGAGAGAACAGAGCGTGATCGATGCACGGTTGAAGGAGTTCGAAGATTATGTCAAAAGCGAAGTTGAGGAAATCGGCAAGACCCTGACTGCGCTGGCTGGCCTGAAGCAGGAGATCGTCGACAGCAGCAAGACCGCTGAAGAGAAGATCAGCCTGGAGGCGCAGCGCACGCAGCTCCTGGCCAGGGTCGAGCGCGGCGCGCTCGACTCGCGGGCTGCGGCCGAAGCCGAGGTGCAGGCCATTCGTGACGCCCTGCTGCCGGCGGCGCAAACAGGGTTCACAGATGGCGCACCGGCTGGCCCGGCCCGCAGCGCGTCCCAACAGGCCTTCGATCGCTACGAACTGAGAATCCAGCTTGGTAGCCTGGCGGTCAAGGGCCTGGTCTATCTGTTTGCGCTCTTAGTCGGCTGGAGCGCGCTGTACCTGACCAACCAGACCTTTGGCGCCAGCCCCACCGACTACCTGACGCTCTTCCTGTGGGGCGCCACGGTCAACGTCGTCGCCGGCCAGCAGATCAAACTGGAGGACATCTACAAGCACAAGGCCGTACAGCTAGGCGCACAGGAACAAGCTGCCGACCCTGATCCTGGCGGTGGCCATGATTCCTGACGCAGGTACGGCTCTGACTCGCTAGGACCAGCGTGCTTTGCGCACAGCGGTCGGCAAAAACGTGGGCTTGGTCTGCAGACCAAGCCCACGTAATTTTGATCGACGCCGGTGAAAGTTCCGCCTCGGGTCAATGGTACCTACCAAGGTAGCGCTACTCAATCGATGAGCCTATCGGCAAGAGACATGCAGTGATATCGACCGAATGCGCAAGGTCCTTTCTTCATCAGACGAAGATTGAAAAGTCTCGTTGCATAAAGGATGGTTGTGTCCTTGAGCAATTTCAGAGCAGTCGCGGCACCCCTCGCTTCCAGATTGATCTGATCCTGACCCCCTGGAGCATACCGATGATCGAAGATTTCGACATCGGGATAACTCTTCATCAGCCTGCGTAATGGCTTTCCGAAGGCATGTTCCAGCGGTGAGCGAGCAATGTGCCAAGAGAAACGCAAATCTCCATTGCTCAAGAACGCAGTAAACACCTCCTGCCAGTACACATTGATGCGAGAATACACTGCTATCTCCCGATTTGAGCCCTGGGGCAGGCAGCTGCAACTCCAAAACGAGATCTCACCGGCCCTGCAAGCGGGTATCCCCGTTCTGACGTATTCTCGTAGCACCAGGATAGCTTCTTCCGCAGCTGGTTTGCCCATCAGTCGTGCATAATGCCTCGCATATTTCCTGCGCAAGTCCGGATCAACTGGTCTACTGCCCTCAAGGTGAAACACATCAGGATTGTTCAACCAAATAGTCTGATCTCTGTCTGAAAGGACAAGATCAAAATCCGATTCGCCCTTGGGGATACTAGTCAAAGCAATGTTTCGCAACTCGAAGCCTCGCCGTTCGAATGCTTCTATGGTTGCTCGCTCAATCTCATTCAGCAGATCTGCCCTCACCGGCTTGAAGTTTATCCGCTGAATATCAGTATGGTTCCTACAGTGTTGGACGTACCTTCGCGTAACATCGATCGCCTGACCGACGTAGTATTCACCTGTAGCAAAATGTAGTACATAAATGCCACACCTCTTGCCAGGATTGAACAAATCAGCAACTGATGCTCGTCCTTGCACAAAGTATGTCGGACCAAATCCGATTTCACTCAGGATTGCATGCGCATCGGTCATGAATTCTGTCCGTCCGTATTTGGGTCAGTCAACCGGAAGCGCCCCCACGGCCCGCAGCCACGCCACCGCCCCTTCGATGGTATCCGCCAACGGCGTCACCGTCCAGCCCAGCTCGGCCACGGCTTTGCGGTTGTCGGCGTAGATATAGCGGCTGCCAAAGCGCAGCACGTCGCCAGCCAGGGGCAGCCGCCGCGGCGAGACTCGATTCGCGCCGTCCAGGGCCGCCGCCAGCAGACCGATCAACGGACGGGGAATGGCGCCGGCCGGCGGCCGCACGCCCAACACAGCGGCGATTCGGCGAGTCAGCTCGAGCAGGGTGAAGTCATGGCCAGCCAGCAGATAGCGCTCCCCCGGCCGTCCCCGCTCCAACGCCAGCAGGTGCCCGCGCGCCACGTCCAGCGCATCGACCACGTTGATGCCGCCCGGCGGGACCAGCGGCAGCCGGCCAGCCTGCACCTCCAGGATCACACGGCTGTTATAGCGCGTGACATCGCGCGGGCCCAGAACGATCGATGGGTTGACAATGACTGCGTGCAAGCCCCGCTGCACCGCGCCCAGCACCACCTGCTCGGCCAAATGCTTGCTGTGGCCGTAGGGATAGACGGCCGGCGCCAGATTGAAGCGGTGGTTTTCGTCGACGGGGGTCTGGCCCTCGCCAAAGCCCAAGGCAGCCTGGGAGCTGGTGAAGACCAGGCGCGGCCGCGCCTCAGTTGCCAGCGCTGCTTCGACGACATGGCGCGTGCCGTCTACGTTGACGCGGTAGGTCAGCGTTGCGTCCTGACTCCAGTAGTCGGCCACGACGCCGGCCGCGTGGAACACTGCGTCGCAGCCCTGCATGGCCGCGACCAGCGACGGCGCATCGGTCACGTCGCCCAGCGTCGCCTCGTAGCGCAGGCCGTCCAACGCAGCGCGGGAGGAAGTGGGCCGCAACAGAACGCGCGCCTGCCAGCCGGCCTGGTTCAGCGCGGCTACGATGTTCGCGCCGACAAAGCCGCTGGCGCCGGTGACGAGAGCTTGCATGAGGGGGAAACTCTTGGGGTTATGAGGGAAACAGAAGGAATGGAGGGAAAAGAAAGGGGTAGACCGCGCAGGCGATCTACCCCTGGAGCGCACTGTCAGGGAGGGCTAGGTCAGGCGCTGCTCGGTCTTGGGATCGAACAGGTGCATGTTGTCCATGTTGATCACCAGATCCAGGTCCTCACCCACATGGGCCCGGGTGCGCGGGTCGAGACGGGCGACGAAACTCTTCTTGCCGGTCAGCAGATAGGCGTAGATCTCGCTGCCCATCATTTCGGTCACGTCCACCTTGGAACTCATATACGCTGGGGCAATGCCGGGCGCAATGAACTCACGCGAATGGACGTCCTCGGGCCGGATGCCGAAGACCACCTGCTTGCCCTTGTGCTTCTGGGCCAGCTCCAGGTTCTTGCCCGGCACTTCCAGCCGAAAGCTGCCGCCGTCCACCCAGACCTTGCCATCGGCCTCGACCAGGGTCGCATCGAAGAAGTTCATCGACGGGCTGCCGATGAAACCAGCGACAAAGACGTTGATCGGGTGATCATAGAGGTGGGAGGGCGTATCCACCTGGTTCAGGATGCCATCCTTCATCACGGCGATGCGGGTGGCCATGGTCATGGCCTCGACCTGGTCGTGGGTCACATAGATGAAGGTGGTGCCCAGCCGCTGCCACAGCTTGCTGATTTCGGCGCGGGTCTGGACGCGCAGCTTGGCGTCCAGGTTGGACAGCGGCTCGTCGAAGAGGAAGACCTTGGGGTTGCGCACGATCGCGCGGCCGACGGCCACGCGCTGGCGCTGACCGCCGGAGAGCGCCTTGGGCTTGCGGTCGAGGAACTGGCCGATGCCCAGCGTCTCGGCGGCTTCCTTGACGCGGCGATCGATCTCGTCCTTGGGCATCTTGCGCAGCTTGAGACCGAAGGCCATGTTGTCGTAGACCGACATGTGCGGGTAGAGCGCGTAGCTCTGGAAGACCATCGCGATGTCGCGGTCCTTGGGGGGCACGTCGTTGACCACCCGGTCGCCGATCAGGATCTGGCCGTCGCTGATCTCTTCCAGGCCGGCCAGCAGGCGCAGGCTGGTGGACTTGCCGCAGCCTGACGGGCCGACGTAGACCATGAATTCCTTGTCCTGAATGTCCAGGTTGAAGTCGTTGACGGCGATGACATCGCCCCAACGCTTGTAGACGTTGCGATAGGTTACACTGGCCATGAGTGGCAGACTCCTTAGGGGAAGTTGGCACGCCCAGGAAAACAGAACTTTGCGGTCGGATGTTCGACAGACACCCGGGCATTAGCGCCGAAACCGCTTTTCCACAGCGTGCGTCCAGGTCATAGGGGGGCGGAATAGTGGGATGCTGGAGGAACCCAGCAATGGTTTTGCAGGCTGGAAGGCCACCGCAAATCAGTGGGGGGCGGTACCCGACGAGCGCTTCCGCCGATTGCTCGTACCGTCGCCAGACCTTAGGGGATGTCACCTCCTTGGGAGATCCACGGGACAGCGGCAACGCTGTCGTGACGGATGGCTGAGGACCAGCCAATGACGGCGAGATTATAGCACAGGGCTGATACCTTGGCAAACTGTTGTGAGCAATTTGTGCCAAATCGGCCAAACCAGTCCGGGCTGCGCTTCGTCAACCACGCGCACTGGGCCGGAAATGGAGCGCTGGTCACGTGGAACAACCCGCGGGGTTGGTCGGACGCAATCCAGCGGATTGCGCACCAAGCACCGACTGCCTGTGGACTGTTCCCTTTGCTAGCGGCCGGTGAGACCCAGGCTAATGGCCCTGGCCACAGCCGCCGAGCGAGTGTTGACGTCCAGCTTGGCAAAGATTCCCTTCATGTGGCGCTTGACCGTGTTCTCGGAGATCACCAGCGTTTCGGCGATTTCCTTGTTGGTCGCTCCTCGCTTCAGCAATGCCAGCACTTCCAGCTCGCGTGCGGTCAGGCTGCCGTCGTGTGAGCCTGGCAGGCGCACCGCCTCAGCCACGGCCCGGCGAAAGGCCGCACGGTCGAAGGCGCGCTTTTCCAGGAACGCCACGATGCCATGCTCCTCGTACGCTCTCTCCACGTGAGCGGGTAGCGCTGAGCCGCTGACGACGATGGCGGGAACGCTGGCTTTCTTAGTCGCGCCCAGCAGCCGCAGGCCGTCGGTGTTATCGTCCGGCGACATCGTGCTGGCCAGGGTTAGGTCTACGACTGCCAACGCATAGGCCGTGCGCCGCAGATAGCCCAGCCCCTCGCCATAGCTGCGACAGACATCGACGGCAAAGCCCAGCTCGCCAAGCAGCTCCGCCAGGATGCTGCGCCAGCCGGCGTCATCCTCGACCACCAGAGCGTGGCGCGTCGGGACGGTGAGCGCGCCGGCAGGCTGCGGGACGATACCGGTTTCATCAGGTGCAGCGATCGGCGCCAAGAAGGGGCCGCTTACCTCCGGAGTTGGCTGCGCTGCGGCCAGCGAACCGGGCGCGCTGGCTAACGCCTGGCGCAGCACACTGCGGAACTCGCTGCGGCGAAAGGTCTCCTTGCGCAGACAGGTGAACGCGCCATAGTGCGTCAAGGCGCTGACGGCGATCTCCACCGTGGCGTAGCCGCTGAGCAACAGGGGCGTGCAGCCCGGATCGTGGCGGCGTATGGCGTCCAGCACGCGCAGGCCGTCCTGGTTGCGATGGTCCTCCCGGCCTAACGACAGATCAACCACCGCCAGCCGGTGCGATGCAGCCCGCATGCTGGCCACAGCCGCGTCCAGGCTGTCGGCCACGTCCACGGCCATGCCATGGTCGGTCAATATCTCAGTCAGCAGTTGCTGCCACGAACGGTCATCCTCGACCAGCAACGCGCGGAGTTGGGTGTTCATCAGTTCACTGTGGCCTCTGCCACCGGCAGGCGCAGTGTGAACGTCGCGCCGTGCTGTCCGTCGCTATCCACCGTGACCGAGCCGCCAAAGCGCGCCATCAAGGTCTTAACCCACCACAGGCCGAAGCCCAGCTTGCCCGCATGCGCCTGCCGGCTGGAGTAGCTGAATTCAAAAATACGCTCGTGCAGCTCCGGCGCGATGCCAGGGCCGCTGTCGCTGACCTGCACCTCCACCCAAGCGCCGCTCGCTGCGCCGCACAGTGTGATCACTCCTGCGCCCTCCATGGCTGTGGCTGCGTTCTCCAGCAAGTTGGTAAAGACCAGGCTCAGCCGGCGCGGCCCAGCATACACCACGGGCAAACCGTCCAGGCCAACGGTCTCGATGCGCACCGTGGGCGGCAAATGGCTTTCGGCGATGGCCTCCTGTACGCAGTCGGCCAGGTGAACCGGCATCAGGTGGATCGGCCGCAGATGGAACAGGGTGTCGCGCATCACGGCCATGGCTTCAGCAGCGCTGCGCTCGATTTGCTCCAGGTTCGTGGCCAGGTAAGAATCGGCGGCCAAAGCAGCAGCGCACTTGTCCTGGATGCCCTCGACCCGCACCGGGATGGTGCCAACCTGGTTGTTGACCCGGTGCAGCAAGTTGGCGGCGATGTCGCCGACCGCGGCGAAGGTCTCGGCCACGGCGCGCTGCTCCTCAGACGCCCGCAGCGCCTCGCGGCGTGACGCCTCCTGCACAGCCAGGGCTGCATGGCGGGCCAACACCGCCAGCACCTTCTTGTCCCAGTCAGCCTCGGCAAAACGGCGCGCATCGCCCACCCGGCTGTAGACGCTGAACGCGCCCAAAGGCTGGCCCTGCTCGCCGGCCAGCAGAGGAACGATCAATGCGCCTGCCCAGCCCTGCTGCTTTGCCAGATCGCGTTGGGAGAAGTACGGCTCGCCAGTCAGATCATCGGTGGTGATCGGGCCGCGGCCCAGAATGGCCTGGCCGGTCAGGCTGGTGGCCAGCGGCAGTCGCTCGCCGCGGCGCACGGCGCTGTTGCTGGCGTGCAGCGTCAGGTGATCATGTTCCAGCACCCAAATCGACCCCACAGGCACGTTGAGCAGCTCACAGGCCATGGCCACCAGCCGATCGAACACCTGCTGCGGCGGCTGGGTTAGCAAGCGCTCGGCGATTTCCTGCAAGGCATCCAGCAGGCGCACCTCCTGAATGGCGATGACAGCCTGGGTGGCCAATGCCTGCAACAGCCGGCTGTCTTCCTCGCTGAACGCGCCCACAGCGGGGCTTTCCAGGTTGAGCACGCCCTCCAGCCGGCCGCTGGCGGCCATCAGCGGCACGGCCAGCTCGGAGCGCATGGCCGCTTCGTGGTCCAGCGGATAATACACCCGCGCCCAGGGATCGGCGCGCAAGTCGTGGATCAACAGCGGCCGGCGCAGCTTGGCAGCCCAGCCCATGATGCTGGTGGTGTTGATGGGCAGCGCCTCCACAGCCGGCCGGCCCAAGTCGCCTGCCACAGCAGCCGTCACCAGCTTGCTACTGCTGGGGTCCACCAGGCGAAAAATGCCGTAGTGGGCGCCTGTTACCTCGAGCGCCATCTGCAAGATCGCCTCCAGCGTGTCTGGCAGGCGCAGGCGAGAGGAGATCAACAGGTCGGCGCGGCGTAGGCGGGCCAGCTCATCGGCTGTGCGGGCCAGGTCGGCCTGGACGCGCTCGATCTGGCGAGCCTGGAAAATGGCCATGGCCGCCTGGTTGACGAAATTCTCCAGCATCAGCAGCTCCAGCGGGCTGAAGCGGCGCTCTTCGGGCAGGTAGACGTAGAGGATGCCCAGCGGCTCGTCGGCCACCACCAGCGGGAAGCAAGCTGCGGCCTGTGCGCCCGCCAGCGCCTGCACTGGGTGAATGGCAGGGTCAGATTCCTCGTAGGACAGCACGCTGCGGCGCTGGTCGATAGCGCGGCGGCCCAGGCCGTCGGGCCGCGGCCCGTCGCCGGGCACTGGCATGGCCAGCGGGCCAGCCGTGACGCGCGAGGCCAGATCGAACCCGCCCGCGGCCTGATCGTAGGCATAGATCACCGCCGACGCATCAGGCGTGACCTGGATCGCGCTCTCGACGATCAAGCGCAAGGTCGAGGCGCTGTCGGTCTCCTGGCCGGAGCCGATGCGGTTGACAGTGCGGCCGATACGGTTCAGGCTGGCCAGGGCGTCCAACAGGCGCGGGCTGGGATCGAGTGGCAGTTGCATGGCGGCGGGTGGCAGATAACGTAGAAAACGTAGGTCCGGCTACCAGCCGGACGGTCTTTTCAACACCGTCATTATAGCGCGCCTGGCGCAAATTGCTAAGCAACAGCCAGGCGGCAGCGCGGCAAAGCACTCAAGCGAGATTTGACAATGGGCAGGTCGATGGATAAAATTTAGCCTAAGATAAAATATGAGTTAGCAAATGATAAATTCTGACATCTCCATCGCTCATCAAGATTACCTGAAAGCCATCTACATGCTGCTCAGCCGCGGCCAGGAGGCGTCCAACTCGGCCATCGCCCAAGCGATGGGTGTGGCGCCGGCCTCAGCCACCAACATGGTCAAGCGGCTGGCTGAAGCCGGCCTGATCGAGCACGCGCCCTACCGCGGCGTGCGATTCACGCCGGCCGGCCAGCAGGTGGCCCTGGAGATGGTGCGCCACCACCGGCTGATCGAGCTTTTCCTGCACGACATCCTGGACATGCCCTGGGACCAGGTGCATGTCGAGGCCGAGCGGCTGGAGCACGCCATCAGTGAGGAGGTCGAAGAGGCCATGGCCCGCAAGCTGGGCTACCCAACCTTCGACCCGCACGGCGACCCGATCCCCGACCGCGATGGCCGGCTAGCCGAGGCCAGCGCGGGACGCTCGCTGGCCGAGTTGGAGCCAGGCTGTGCGGCCCGGCTGGCGCGGGTGTATGCCCAAGACGCCGATCGCCTGCGCTATCTGGGCGAGCTGGGCCTGTACCCCGGCGCCAAGGTGGCTGTGCTGGAGCGTTCCCCTTTCCAGGGTCCGCTGCTGATCGCCGTCGACGGCCAGCAGCGTATGCTAGCCTTCGATCTCGCCGTGGAGTTATTGGTAGAGGTCTGTGACTGAGAGGACGCTATGGTTGATCCATTGATTGCACTGACACTTGGTGTGCTGCTGTTGGCAGCCGTGCTGATCATCGTCTGGCCCAAGCGCGGCTTGCTGGCCCGTTGGCAAGAGGCTGGCCGCGTCAATCAGCGAGTGCGCACCGAGGACGCGCTGAAACACATCCACAAGTGCGAGATGCACGGCCGCCGGCCCACGTTGGAGAGCCTGGCTGGCGCCTTGCAGCTTTCGACCGACGCCGCCGCAGAGCTGCTGAGCCGTATGCAGGGCCAAGGGCTGGTGCAGCCAACCGGCGGCGACTACGCCCTGACCCCCGAGGGGCGCGACGCAGCGCTGCACATCATCCGTGCGCACCGCCTCTGGGAGCGCTACCTGGCCGATCGAACCGGCTTCAGCGAACAGGAGTGGCACGGCCAGGCCGAGCGGCTGGAACACAACCTGCAGCCGGAGCAGGTCGAGGCGCTGGCGGCCCAACTAGGCAACCCAACCCATGACCCCCACGGCGATCCCATCCCCGACGCCGCGGGCAACTTCGTCTACCACGGCGGCCGCCCGCTGTCGGCCTTGCCCCTGGATACCCCCGCCCGTATTGTGCATATCGAGGACGAGCCAGAGACGGTCTACGCCCAACTGGTGGCCGAGGGGCTGTATCCGGGCATGGACGTGCGCCTGCTGGAGGTCTCGCCGACGCGGGTGCGCTTCTGGGCCAACGGCGACGAACACCTGCTGGCTCCGCTGATGGCGGCCAATGTCTCGGTGATTCCCGTGGAGATGACAGTTCCCAGCAACGGCGCTGCAACCTCTGCGGACACAGGTGAGACACTGGCAGCATTGCGCCCCGGCCAGCAAGGACAGGTGATGGGCATCTCACCGCGCTGCCGGGGAGCGGAGCGCCGCCGCATGATGGACCTGGGTATCCTGCCCGGCGCGGTGATCGCGGCTGAGCTGGTCAGCCCCAGCGGCGACCCGACAGCCTACCGCATTCGCGGCGCGATGATTGCCCTGCGCCGCGAGCAGGCCCAACTGATCAATATCCAGCGTATGACGGAGGCGACTGTATGAACAAGCGATTTAGCCGCAAGCATGGCGCAGATAATGGGCAGCCTGATCCGGTTCCCACCCCACCGCCAGACACCATCGCCCTGCTGGAAGACGATGATCCATCCTTTACGCTCACCATCCAGCCGCCGCCGGCCGGCCACGGCGCCGACGGCTGCACCACCTGCCCCTCGCACAACGCAGCCCATTTGCAGCGCCTGGGCATCGACATGGCCAGTTGGGATTACGTGGTGGCGTTGGCCGGCAACCCCAACGTGGGCAAGAGCACCGTCTTCAACGCGCTGACCGGGCTGCGTCAGCACACCGGCAACTGGCCCGGCAAAACCGTCACCCGCGCCGAGGGCGGCTTTGAATATGGCGGCAGTCGCTACAAGCTGGTGGACTTGCCCGGCACCTACTCCCTGCTGGCCACCAGCCTGGACGAGGAGGTGGCGCGCGATTTCATCCTCTTCGGCCAGCCCGACGTGACCATCGTCGTGGCGGACGCCACCCGGCTGGAGCGCAACCTGAACCTGGTGTTGCAGGTGCTGGAGATCACCGACCGGGTCGTCGTCTGTCTGAACCTGATGGACGAGGCGCGGCGGCACGGGCTGCTGGTGGACGAGCGCCGGCTGGCGCGCGATCTGGGCGTGCCGGTCGTACCCACCGAGGCCCGCCAGCGCAAGGGGTTGAGCGAGCTGTTGCAGGCCGTGGACGAAGTAGCCACGGGCCGCACCGTCACCAGGCCGCACCGCATCAAGAGCGAGCCGCCGGCGCTGAAGCGGGCCGTCAGCCAGTTGGCCGCGCAGTTGGAGCGGGCCTTCCCTGGCCTGCCCAACGCGCGCTGGGTGGCGCTGCGGCTGCTGGACGGCGACCCGCGCATCGTCGAGGCCGTGCAACGCAACGAGCTGGGCGAGCTGGGCGGCGCCGGCGCCAGCCTGCTGCGGCCGGCCGATGCTGTAGCCGCATAGAACTCACATCCCGCTCGGGCCGGTCTCCGACCGTGCCCGCCACGGGATACATCTCCCGCTCGGGCCGGTCTCCGACCGTGCCCGCCACGGATACATCTCCCGCTCGGGCCGGTCTCCGACCGTGCCTCCACGGACGGGCACGGTCGGAGACCGGCCCGAGCGACTAAGGATGAAGGACTATGACTGTAGGATTTGCGCCTGCGCCGGGCATTCAGCCCAGCAGCAACCTTGACACAACTGACGCTCTGCCCAACGCAGAAGCCATCCTGGCCGCAGCCCAAAAGCTGCGCTGGGAGATCGGCGGCGACTTCCACCAGGCGCTGATGGAGGCGATCTACACCGACGCGGCTGCTATCGCCGACCGGGCAGTGACCCGGCCCGGCGAGCAGCCGCGCTTCGACCTGGACCGCACCATCGATCGCCTGGTCACCAGCCGCATCTGGGGCTTTCCGCTGATGCTGCTGATGTTTACGGCGGTCTTCTGGATCACCATCACCGGCGCCAACGTGCCGTCGCAACTGCTGGCCGACCTGCTGATCGGCAAGGGGGTACCCTTCCTGCACAGCATCGCTGCGGCCATCGGCCTGCCCTGGTGGTTGAGCGGGCTGCTGATCGACGGCATGTACCTGGCCACGGCTTGGGTGGTCAGCGTCATGCTGCCGCCCATGGCCATCTTCTTCCCGCTGTTTACACTGCTGGAGGACTTCGGCTACCTGCCGCGGGTGGCCTTCAACCTGGACAACCTGTACAAGAAGGCCGGCGCACACGGCAAGCAATCGCTGAGCATGATGATGGGCTTCGGCTGCAACGCGGCCGGCGTAGTAGCCACACGCATCATCGACAGCCCGCGCGAGCGCCTGATCGCCATCATCACTAACAACTTCGCCCTCTGCAACGGCCGCTGGCCGACGCAGATTTTGATCGCCTCGCTGTTCATCGGCGGGCTGGTGTCGGCGCAGTGGGCCGGGCTGATCTCGGCGCTGGCCGTGGTGGGCGTGGCCGTGCTGGGCGTGCTGATCAGCTTCCTGGTCTCCTTCGGCCTGTCGCGCAGCGTGCTGAAGGGCGAGGTCTCCACCTTCAGCCTGGAGCTGCCGCCCTACCGACCGCCGCGCGTCCTGCAGACCATCTACACCTCGGTCATCGACCGCACGGCCAAGGTGCTGTGGCGGGCGGTCGTCTTTGCCCTGCCGGCCGGCGCGGTCATCT